>Ga0102929_1000137_pt1 | contig 39372 bp, 34 predicted proteins | sample SalPonR1_B_D2_MG_FD_78510 | JGI IMG/M metagenome (GOLD analysis project Ga0102929, IMG submission 78510) | Salt pond soil microbial communities from South San Francisco under conditions of wetland restoration - Salt Pond MetaG R1_B_D2_MG | ecosystem: Environmental > Aquatic > Marine > Intertidal... | reverse complement strand
GGCCACATCAGCTGGGCGGCGATGAAAACGCCGACGAGCATGCCCACCACGCCCCAGACGACGGTCATGATCGTGAACTGCCGCACGACCCTGTCGTTGTAGGTTTCCTGGATTTCCATAGCGCTGTTCCTGTACGTGAGCCTGGTGCGGGTACGCGGCGATGCCCTCGAAGCGCCCGGAAAAAGGCGCGTATTGCGTCCTGCGCGCTGCCGGCTGACGGACCGCGGGCGGATTTTTCGGCGTTCGCGTTCGGCGGGGTCCCCGGCGGAATCGGGCGTATGACCTGCCGACCGGCGGCCGGCGTGACCCTCCCCGGCACGCACCTGCGAGGGGGATGATCCGGGAGTCACCGGACGGGCTCTATCTGTATTTGTACTTACTAATATAGGCCCGTCGCAGTAGTGTCTTGAAAGGTCCGTCGGCAGGGTTCTAAATGGGAGCCGTCGACAGGAGGGGAGAGAGGCGGATGGAACGACGCAACCGGTTACTCGTGCTGGTCGATCCGGGCGACGAGCGGCACGAGGCCCTCGAGCGGGCGCGCTGGCTGGCGGGCCGGCTGGAGGCGCCCGTGGATCTCAGGGCCTACTACCAGGCCGTGCCGGGCCTCGGCGAGCCGTTCATCGACTCGCGGGTGCTCGAGATGGCGGTGGATCAGATGCGCCGGGAGAAGCTCGAGTTCCTCGAGGAGCTGGCGCAGCCCCTGCGCGGCGACGGTTTGACCGTGACCACCGACGCTGTGGCGGGCAGTCCCGTTTTCGAATCGATCCTCGCCGACATCATCCGCGTGCAGCCCCGCCTGGTGCTCAAGAGTACCGATCACCACGCACCGCTCAGCCGGACGTGGTTCTCCGAGACCGACTGGCAGCTGATGCGTACCTGCCCGGTGCCGGTGCTGATGGTGCGCCGGGAGCACGAGATGCCCGCCAGCCCCGTCGTCGTCGCCGCCGTCGACCCGTTGCACGAACACGACAAGCCCGCCGCGCTGGACGACAGCATCCTCGTGACGGCGGCCGATCTGGCCCGCGCGACCGGCGGGCGGCTGCAGGTGGTGCACTGCTACGACGTGACGCCACTGGTCACCGGCATGTCGGCGAGCCCCATGCTGCCGGCGCCGCTGCAGACCGAGGAGCTGGCGGAGAGCCTGGAGGCCCACCATCGCCGCGCCCTGGACGACCTGGTGGCGGGCCGCGGCCTGCCGGATGAGGCGGTGCATCTGCTGGAGGGTGCGCCCCGCTGGCGGCTGCCGGATTTCTGCGACGAGGCGGGTGCGGACATCGTGGTGATGGGGGCGGTGTCCCGATCGGCCCTGGAGCGGGTGTTCATCGGCGGGCTGGCCGAGAAGGTGCTGGACCGCCTGCCCTGCGACCTGCTGATCGTGAAGCCGGAGGGATTCGTCTGCCCCGAGATCGCCGAGCTGACGGAGGAGCCCGGCCACCCGTAGGAGGGCCTTCAGGCCCGATTCGGTTTGGAGGGATCGGGCCTGAAGGCCCTCCCACCTGTCGGGGTCGGGGGGGCGGAAAAGCCGGGGGCCTCTTGCGAGGCCCCCATTCGGTTTCGCTGAGGGAGAGAGATCAGCTAACCGGATTCTTCAAGACGGTCGTGGCCGTCCTGTTGGCGATTATGAGACACCGCGGGCCGGTGTTGCGTCTACTGTGGCTTACCACTAGTGGCATTACGCGAACTCGCAGGCGCCCGGCTGTCCGGCCCGGCACGGCTCGACTGAGCGGCGGACGGCCTCAGCGCCGGACGCTCTCCCGGGCACCGGCGCAGCGCAGGCAATACTGGGCATGCGGGTAGGCTTCCAGCCGGGCCGGCTCGATGGGTTCGTCGCAGTCCACGCAGAGTCCGTAGCTGCCGTTCTCGATCCGGTGCAGCGCCTTGCGGATGAGCGTGAGTTCACGGCGCGCCTCGTTGCCGAGCGCATCCAGCACCTCCGCGTTCTCCATCTCCGTGGCTCTCTCGGAGGAGTCCGGATGGAAGCCGGAGAGCCGGTTCTCCTTGATGCGATCGAGCCGGGTCTGCAGCAGGTGTTCCTTCTCTTTCAGCGTCTGCCGCGCTGCCGCTATCTGCTCGTCGCTCAGCATTTCGCCTGGCGAGTTCATGACGGTCCCCGGATGGACAATCGAGCGAGTTTCGTCTCGCGCCCCGATTCGTCAAGTTATCGGCAGCGCCGGGCTCCTGGTAATGCGTATTCCTACCTAGAATCCCGATAGACGGGGTCGACGACCTCCTCCTCGGACGGATTGTCCGGGCCGGCCGGATCCAGGTGCACGGTGACGTCGACCGGTGCGAACTTCTCCTCGATGCGGCGCCGCAGCCGGTCGCCCGCGGCGTGGGCGGTGGCGAGGTCGGTCGTGCCCGGCAGCTCGAGGTGCAGCTGGACGATGCGCCTCGTCCCGGAGCGGCGGGTGCGCAGGCCGTGCGCGCCGCTCACCCCGGCGGTGGCGCGGGCGAGTTCCAGGATGCGCTCGCGTTCCGAGGCGGGCAGTTCCCGGTCCATGAGCACCTGCACCGCGTCGCGGGCCACGGACCAGGCGCTCCAGGCGATCATCAGGCTGATGACGAGCGCGATAGCGCCGTCGGCGCGCAGCCAGCCGAGTTCTGCGAGCACAATGGCGGCGATCACGCCGATGTTGGCGAGCCAGTCGGAGAGATAGTGCAGCGAGTCCGCCTGGATCACCAGCGATCCCGTGCGACGGATGACCCGGCGCTGGTAGCCGATCAGCAGGCCCGTGGCCACGATGCTGAAGACCATGACGCCGAGGCCGATTCCCGCCAGTGCGATCTCCCGCGGTTCGATGAGGCGGTTCGCGGCATAGACGCCCGTGCCGATGGCCGAGGCGCCGATGAACAGCGCCTGGCCCAGTCCGGCGAGCGACTCCGCCTTGCCGTGACCGAAGCGGTGATCGGTGTCGGCGGGGCGCAGCGCAATTCGCACGGCGGCGAAATTGGCGCCCGAGGAGACGACGTCCAGCGCGGAGTCCACCATGGACGCGAACAGGCTGGCCGAGCCGGTGGCGAGCCAGGTCACGAACTTGACCGCCGTCAGCACGAGTGCCGTCAGGACGGAGACGGCACTGGCCCGGCGCAGGAGTCGCTCGTCGTTCACTCGTCGTTCACGATCGTATTCGCGGCGGCCGCCGCCGCGCGCGTGTGGGATTGCGCTGCAGCTTAAACCGCGCCGGCGGCGCTGGCCAGTAGCGGGGAATGGCGTCGCGGCACGCGGTGGCAGCGGCGCTAGGTATAGCCCGCAGCGCGCTACGCAGCTTGGCGTATTCTAGGCCCGGAGGCGGCAGACTATGCTGACTTCAGAACCTTCGGTTTACCGTAATGGGCGGAGGTGCCGGGCCGGTCGAAACGTCGTTGAAGGAGTCACCATCATGGCCGAATTCCGCAAACTCCTCGCAGTCATCGACCCGACGAGCGAGCAGCAACCCGCCATGGATCGTGCCGCCTGGCTCGCCGGGCAGACAGGCGCCCGGCTGGAGCTGTTCGTCTGCTACTACAACCAGTACCTGTCGGGCGACCGTTTCTTCGACTCCCGCGGCCTGAAAGAGGCCCGGGAAGAGACCCTGGAGCATCTGCGTTCGCGGCTGGAGGAGGTCGCCGGCAAGCTCCGCGCCGACGGACTCGAGGTGACGACGGACGCCGCCTGGGACAATCCGCTGCATGCCGGCATCGTGCGCAAGGCCGTCAGCACCGGCGCCGACGTCGTCTTCAAGGACACCCATTACCACAAGCCCGCGGCCCGGGTGGTCTTCACCAATACGGACTGGAACCTCATCCGCACCTGCCCGGTGCCTCTGTGGCTGGTGAAGCCCGGCGGCAACTGGGACGAAGTGCGGTATCTCGCGGCCGTGGACCCGCTGCACGAGCACGAGAAGCCGGCCGCCCTGGACGACCAGATCATCAACACGGCCAAGCGGCTGGCGAACGCCAGCGGCGGCCAGGTGCACACATTCCACGCCTATGACCCCATCATCGCCGTCGCCGATGCGGCCAACAGCACGTTCGTGCCGGTAACCCTGCCGGTGGAGGAGCTGGAGGCGAAGATGCACGAGCGTCATCGTGAGCACTTCAACGAGTTGCTGGAGTTCCACGGCCTGAGCGCCGAGACGGCCCACTTGGTGCCGGGACGCACCCAGGAGGTGCTGCCGGCGCTCGCCCGCGAGACGGAGGTTTCGCTGGTGATCATGGGTGCGGTCGCGCGAAACCGGCTGAAGCGCATCTTCATCGGCAGCACGGCCGAGCAGGTGATGGATAACCTGCCCTGCGACCTGCTGGTGCTGAAACCGGCCTGGTTCGAGACACCCGTGCACGTCGACAGCGGGCACCGCGGCGACTGAGGCGGCTGCGGGCTACACGGTCACAGACGACGGAGGTGAGTCATGCGCGTCGGCGATATCTGCGTACGGCGGGTGGTCACGGTAGAACGGCGGACATCCATCCGCGATGCGATCATGCTCATGCGCGACCAGCACGTGGGCGACGTGGTGGTGACCGAGCCGCATCCCTCCGGAGAAGCGCCCGTCGGGATACTGACCGACCGGGACATCGTACTCGAGTTGCTGGCGCGCGACGTGGACCTGGACGCCGTGACCTGCGGCGACGTGATGAGCTGCGAGCTGGCGACAGTCGATGCCGAGGACGAGTTCCTGGACGCCATCCAGGCCATGCAGTCCCGGGCGGTGAGGCGGCTGCCCGTGCTGGGGCATAACGGCGAGCTGGCCGGCATGCTGAGCCTGGACGACCTCGTGGCCGCACTGTCCGAGGCCATCGGCGGACTCTGGCCGGTGGTACGCCGCCAGCAGCGGGTGGAGAAGCAGCGCCGTCCGGACTGAGCTTACCGGCCAGCCACGCCCGGACGTGGGCATCTGCAAGCCGAGCGGGTAGAATGCCGCCCTGTCGATAATCCCTGCGTATAAGCGTGGTTCATATCACCCCACGGCACCCGGCCACTTTGTCTCCCGCACTCTTGCTCACCGTGTTCGCGGCTGGCGCACCGGCGCAGGCCGCGGCGGTATCCGGGCCGGTGCTGAGCGCATGGCTGCCCTGGCTGGTGACGGGAGTGGCGCTGCTGCTGGCGGCCTGTGTCCTCTGGCGCGGCCGCCAGCGTGGGTTGCTCGCCTCCGTACGCCTCGAGGATTCCCAGAAACTCATGCGCTCCGTGGTGGAGACGGCCGCCGAGGCCATCATCACCATGAGCGCGGACGGGCGCATCCGCACCTTCAACCGGGCGGCCGAAGCCATGTTCGGCTATACCCGGGAAGAGGTCATCGGCGAGGACGTGAGCACCCTCATGCCGGCGCACCACGCGCAGCGCCACCATCGCTACGTCGCCCGCTACATGGAGACCGGCGAGGCGCGCATCATCGGCATCGGCCGCTACGTGGAGGCGCAGCGCCGGGACGGCACCATCTTCCCGGTCCACCTCGCGATCAGCGAGTTCCAGGACGGTGAGACGATCTTCACCGGCATCCTGAGAGACATGACCCAGGTGCGCGAGCTGGAGAGTGCGCTGCGGGACAAGGAGAAGTCGCTGAAGATGGCCCTGCGCGCCGCCAATCTCAATGTCTGGGAATGGGAGCCGGACACCGACGTCTTCCGCACCCTGGAAGGGGACTCGGCGGTCCTGCCGGGGCTGGCCACCGGCGAGGCCATCCAGGCCGTCGCCGTCCGCGACCGGGTACTGCCGGAGGACCGGCGCCGCATCGAGCGGGCAATCGACCGGATCCACGATGGCGAGTCCCAGGCCTTTGAGTACCGGGTGAAGCAGGAGGACGGCATGCTGCGCTGGTTCCGCTCGCACACGACCCCGGTGTTCGGTGCGGATGACCGTGTGGAGCGCGTCCTCGGCGTCACCCGCGACATCACCGAGTCCAAGGACCGCGAGGCCGAGCTGGCCTCCCAGCGCGAGCGGCTCACCCACGTCGCCCGTCTCAGCACCATGGGCGAGATGGCCGCGGGTATTGCGCACGAGATCAATCAGCCGCTGACTGCGATCACGACCTACGCCGAGGGCAGCAAGCGGATGATCAACGCCGGCAACGCGGATACCGCACAGCTCACCCGTGCGCTCGGCAACATCAGCGACCAGGCACTGCGGGCCGGCGAGGTCATCCGCCGGCTGCGTGCCCTCATCCGCAAGACGGACCAGACCCGCGAGGTGCGCAACATCAACGAACTCATCTCCGAGCTGGAGCCGCTGGTGAGTATCGACGTGCGCGGCAACGACATCCCCGTGATCTACGACTTCGACAAGCCGGAGATCCTGGTGAAGGTGGATCCCGTGCAGATCCAGCAGGTGATGCTGAACGTGCTGCGCAACGCCTTCGACGCCTCGGAGGAGCAGCGCTCCGGCGACATCGTCGTGCAGACCCGGCTCTCCGGCGAGGACGAAGTCATGGTCCGCGTCACCGATCACGGCACCGGCATGTCGGAGGAGGTGAAGAACAATGTGAGCAATCCGTTCTTCACCACCAAGAAGAACGGGATGGGTCTCGGCGTTTCCATCTGCATGTCCATCATCAAGGGCCACGGCGGCGTGGTGAACTACGAAGACAACCCAAAGGGCGGTACCATAGTCACTTTGACGCTGCCGACGGTCGAGGGAGGACTCCGCGATGGCGGGAACATCTGAGTCGCAACAGCCCACCGTATTCCTGGTGGATGACGACGAGGCGATACGCGATTCGCTGGCGTTCCTGCTGCAGTCCGTAGGTATACCCTGCGAGACCTTCGCCTCGGCCCGCGACTTCCTGAACGCCTACAACGACGACCGGCCCGGCTGCCTGGTGCTCGACGTACGCATGCCCGGCATGAGCGGGCTGGAACTGCAGGAAGCGCTCAACGAGCGCCATTCCATCCTGCCCATCATCTTCATCACCGGCCACGGCGACGTGCCCATGGCGGTCGAGGCGATGCAGGGCGGGGCCGCCGATTTCCTGCAGAAGCCGTTCCGCGACCAGGACCTGCTCGACCGCATCAACGAGGCGTTGGCGAAGGACGCGGAGAACCGCACGGCGCTGGAAGAGCACCACGACCTGCAGAAACGCTGGGACTCGCTGACCAACCGCGAGCAGGAAGTCATGGAGCTGGTGGTCGACGGCAAGCCGAACAAGGTGGTTGCCTACGAACTCGGTGTCAGTCAGCGCACCATCGAGATCCATCGTGCGCGGGTGATGGAGAAGATGCAGGCGAACTCGCTGGCCCACCTGGTGCGCATGGCCGTCATGCTGCGCGCCGACACGGGCGAGGACGCCGAGCACCACTGAACCGCTCCCTTCGGCGGGAACGCCCCCCGCTAGGTATAAGCCCGGATGTATAGGGTGGGGTGATTTCCCGATCATGCCACTGTCGCCAAATAGCATTCTTTTCCGAGCTGTGATGATTTCTGGGCACGGCCAAGCCGCCGCGGGGGCGAAAAATCACCAGGGCACAAAGGCATCGTGTGTTGCCGTCGTGGACCCCGATCCGACAGTCCGCGACGGGCTGGACGCACTGCTGGGCGACCTCGCGAGCGAGATCTGTCATTACGATTCCGCCGAGGAATTCCTGCGGGCCAGGGCGGAGCACATCCCCGACTGCCTCATCACCGAGGTGTGGCTGCCGGGTATATCCGGTGTCGAACTTCTGGAGCAGTTGAACGATGCCGGCCATCACGTGCCGACGATCCTGCTCGCCCGGGATGGCGACGTGGCGATGGCCGTGCGCGGCATACGCGCGGGCGCTGCGGAATACATCGAGAAGCCCTGGGTCGACAGCCGCCTGCGCCAGTCGATCCGCTCCATACTGGCCCGCCACGAAATTCACTGACCGTTACGGTGTCGGGAGCCGCTGCGCGCCGCCGCCGCGACGCGGCGGCAGGGAATGCCGGGTATGAGCGCCGAGCACAGACAGTATCGAAATGGCCGGGACGACGCACCGCGTGACACCGCAGACAACGGCTGCAGTCAGGCCATCTTCGTCGCCCGGGGGCTGACCAAGGTCTATCACGTCGGCGAGGTCGAGGTGCACGCCCTGCGCGGCGTGGACGTAGACCTCTACCCGGGCGAGTTCATGGTGCTGCTGGGCGCCTCGGGTAGCGGCAAGTCGACGCTGCTGAATATCCTCGGCGGACTGGACACGCCCACGGAGGGCACGGTGCGCTTCGATGATGTCGACCTCACCGGCGCGAGTGAATCCGAACTCACCGGGTACCGCCGCCACTCCGTCGGCTTCGTGTTCCAGTTCTACAACCTGATACCGAGTCTCACGGCGCGGGAGAACGTCGCCATCGTCACGGAGATCGCCCGCAACCCGATGACGCCGGAAGAGGCGCTCGAGATGGTGAACCTCGGGCCGCGGATGGATCACTTCCCGGCACAGTTGTCCGGCGGCGAGCAGCAGCGGGTGGCCATCGCCCGGGCCATCGCCAAGCGGCCCGAGGTGCTGCTCTGCGACGAGCCCACCGGCGCACTCGATTCGAAGACCGGCGTACACGTGCTCGAGGCGCTGGCGCGTGTGAACGAGGAGTACGGCACCGCAACGGCGGTGATCACCCACAACGCCAGCATCGCCGACATGGCGGACCGCGTACTGTTCATGAGCGACGGGCAAATCTCGGGCGAGCGCCGCAACGAGACGCGCAGGCCGCCGTCGGAGATCAGCTGGTAGGCCGATGCGTGCGCTGGCCAGGAAACGCTGGCGGGAACTCTGGCAGATGCGCAGCCAGGCACTCGCCATCGCCCTGATCATCGCGAGCGGCGTGGCCACCTACATCATCTCGCTCAGCACCCTCGACTCGCTGAAGCTCACCCAGAGCAACTACTACCAGACCTACCGCTTCGCGGAGGTGTTCGTCTCGCTGAAGCGCGCGCCGCTGTCGCTGCTGGAGCGCGTGCGCGACGTCGAGGGCGTGCGCGAGGCGGAGGCCCGGGTCAGGGCGCAGATCAATGTGGAGGTGCCCGGCTTCGAGGACCCGGTCACCGGCCTGCTGGTCTCGCTGCCGGAGGACCGGCCGCCGCTGCTGAACCAGTTGCACAGGGTGCGTGGCCGCATGCCGACCCCGGACAGTCCCTGGGAGGTGGTCATCAACGAGGCGTTCGCCCAGGCCCAGGATCTCGCGCCCGGCGACACCATCGTCGGCATCATCAACGGCCGGCGGGAAGACCTGGCCATCGTCGGCGTCGCGCTCTCCCCCGAATTCGTCTACCAGATCCGCCCGGGCGACATCTTCCCGGACTACGAGCGTTACGCGATCATGTGGATGGGCTACCGCGGTCTCAGCGTTGCCTACGACATGGATGGCGCCTTCAATCACCTGGTGCTGACGCTGCAACCGGAGGCCCGCGCCGAGCCGGTGATCGAGCGTCTCGACGCGCTGCTGGAGCCCTACGGCGGCCAGGGGGCCTACACCCGCGAAGACCAGCTCTCCCACCGCTACATCACCCAGGAGATCACGAGTCTGGAGGCCATGGCGAGCCTGTTCCCGGTGATCTTCCTGGCCTTCGCCGCCTTCCTGATCAACTTCGTCACCAACCGGCTGATCCGCGCGGAGCGCGACCAGATCGGCGTGCTGAAGGCGTTCGGCTACGACAACCTCACGGTGGGCTGGCATTACGTCAGCGTCATCCTGGTCATCGTACTCGCCGGCGCGGCCGTGGGCATCGGCTTCGGGGCGTGGGCGGCACGCGCGCTCACCGGTGTCTACATCGAGTTCTTCCGTTTTCCCCGGCTCGACTACGTCCTCGCGCCGGACGTGCTCGTCACCGGGATCCTGGTAACCCTGGGCGCGGGGATTGCCGGTACCCTGCAGGCGTTCCGTTCCGCGGTGGGCCTGTCACCGGCGGAGGCGATGCGCCCGGACACGCCGCTGGTGTATCGGCAGAGCCTGGTGGAACGACTGTTCGGCCACCGCCTCCTCGATCAGCCGAGCCGCATGATTCTGCGCCACATCGGCCGTGCTCCGCTGAAGAGCGGGCTGACCGTGCTGGGGGTGGCACTGTCCACCGGCCTGGTGATGTCGGGCAATTTCCAAGAGGACGCCATCGACTACATGATGTGGAGTCACTTCAATCTGGCGGCCCGGGAGGACATCACGGTCACGTTCAACGAACTCGCCGGCAACGAGGCGCAGTACGAACTGGCTGCGCTGCCCGGCGTGATGCAGGCCGAGGGCATGCGGAGCGTGCCGGTGCGGATGCGCTACGGCAACCGCTCCTACCGCTCCGTGATCCAGGGCTACGAGCCCGACGCGAAGCTGCACCGGCTGGTCGATACCGGGCTGCAACCGGTGCCGCCACCGCCGCAGGGGCTGCTGCTCACCCGCTACCTGGGCGAGGAGATCCTCGGGGTTCAGCCGGGCGATCGCATCGCCGTGGAGGTGCTGACCGGCCGGCGTCCGCTACTGGAGCTGCCCGTGGCCGGCTTCGTGGAGGAATACATCGGCGTCTCCGGCTACATGGAACTCGCCGCGCTGAACCGCCTGATGCGCGACGGGCACGTGCTGACGGGCGGTTTCCTCGCCATCGACCCGGCTGACCAGGCGCGGGTCTTCGACGAGCTGATGCGGCGCCCCGGGGTCGCCGCGATCGCCCAGCGCACCCAGTCCATCGACAGTTTCTACGAGTCCTTCGCGGAGACCGTCCTGGTGTTTACGTTCGTCAACACGCTGCTGGCGGCGACCATCGCGTTCGGCGCGGTGTACAACAGCGCGCGCATTGCGCTGGCCGAGCGCAGCCGGGAACTCGCCAGCCTGCGCGTGCTCGGATTCACCCGGGCCGAGATTGCCTATATCCTGATTGGCGAGTTGATGCTGCTCGTGATCATCGGCGTCGGTATCGGTTTCCTGGTGGGCCGCGGCATCTGCGCCCTGTTCGCCCATGCGATCTCGTCGGATATCTACCGGGTGCCGCTGGTGCTGGAGCCGAGTACCTACGCGTTCGGCGCCGCCGTCGTGCTCGGCTCGGGGCTGATATCCTCGGCCGTCATCAAGCGGCGGCTGGACAACCTGGACCTGGTGGCGGTACTGAAGACCACGGAGTAGGCCATGGCGAGCCGCAGGAACATCCTCATCGGCATCTTCGCCGCCGTCGCGGCGGTGCTCCTGTACCTGGGCTTCCGTCCCCAGCCCCTGCCGGTGGAAACCGGCACCGTCAGCCGCGCACCGCTCAGCGTCACCGTGACCGAGGAGGGCAAGACCCGCATCCGCGAGCGCTACGTCATCACCTCGCCGGTGGCCGGTTTCGCCGAGCGCATCGAACTCGAGGAGGGCGATACGGTGGCCGCGGATGCCCCGCTGGTGGTCATCGAGCCCGTGGCGCCCGCCGTGCTCGACCGTCGCAGCCGGGCGGAAGCCCGGGCCGGCGTGTCGGCGGCGCAAGCGGCGCTGGAAGCCGCCCGCACCCGGGTGCGGGCGGCGGAGGCCGAAGCCGAGCTGGCCGAGGCGGAACGCGAGCGCATCGAGCGGCTCTACGAGACCAATACAGTCTCCCGCGCCGAATACGATCGTGTACTCTCTGCGGCACGGCGCGCGGCAGCCGGGCTGCGGGCCGCGCGGGCCGAGGCGGAGGTGGCGCGTTACGAGCTGCAGGCGGCCCGGGACGTGCTGCGGTACTCGGCGGCGGATCCGGGCAGCGAACCGCCGGAGGAAGTCGTGGTGCGCTCGCCGATCGAGGGCAGCGTGCTCGGCGTCGTTCACGAGAGCGAGGGCGTGGTGGCCGCCGGCCAGCACCTGCTGACCCTGGGCGATCCGCGCAATCTGGAGGTGGAGGTGGAGCTTCTGTCGGCCGATGCCGTGCGCCTGGCTCCGGGCATGCCCGTGCGCTTCCTGCGCTGGGGCGGAGAGGGCGCCCTCGAAGGGGAGGTACGGGTGGTCGAGCCGTCGGCCTTCACGAAGATCTCCGCCCTCGGTGTCGAGGAGCAGCGGGTGATCGTCCTCGCGGACATCCTGTCGCCGCCCGAGCGGTGGCCGCGTCTCGGGGACGGTTACCGGGTGGAGGCGGAGTTCGTTCTGTGGTCCGGCGAGGACGTGCTGCAGGTCCCGTCCAGTGCGGCATTCCGGCGCGGCGAGCAATGGGCGGTGTTCGCGGTCGAGGACGGGCGGGCCGTCTTCCGCCCCGTCACGATCGGACGCCGTGGCGAATTCCGTGTGCAGGTGCTGGACGGCCTGACCGAGGGCGAGACCATCGTGCTCTATCCGGACGACGAGGTGGAGGACGGTCGCCGGCTGGACGTCGGCTAGACATCGGCTAGCGTGACTCTGCCGGGTCGGGCGACGCGTCGCAGTCGGCATTCACGCGCGCCCGCTCCCCTGCGCGCGCCGGCGGTACTCGCCGGGCGGCACTGCGTACCAGCGCCGGAACGCGCGGCCGAAATTGGCTGCGTCCTGGTAACCCAGCCGGTAACCGATTTCCGCCACTCCCCACCGGGTGGCGACGAGGTATTCGTGGGCGAGGCTCCGGTGTACCTCGTCCAGGATGCGCCGGTAGGAGGTGCCCTCGCGCTTCAGTCGCCGGATCAGCGTGCGGCGGGAGATGTTCAGCCGCTGCGCCACCCGGTCCAGACCCGGTGACCGCCCGCCCGCCGTGAGGAGGCACTGCCGGACTTCCACCTCCAGGGCGGAACGCTCCGCCACTTGCTGCAGCAGCTCTTCGCAACGGGCCAGCGAGACCTTGTGCATGGCCTCGTCGTAGAGCAGGCAGGGTGCCGCGAGCCAGGCGGCGGGCAGTGTCGTGGTGTACTGGTCGCCGTGGAAGCGCAGCGTGCCCTCGAAACGGGCCGCGAATTCCGCCCGGAGACTCTCCCGCCCGGCGGGCAGATGCCAGACGAGACCGGGGCCGATGCGGCCCAGCACGTGGCCGATGACCTGCAGGCCGGCCAGCTGCATGATCTCCATCAGGACGGGCCGCAGCGAGCCCAGGTGCTCGCGTTCGTGATAGCGGATCTGCACGGTGTCCGCCGCTGCCCGGATCTCGCCCCAGGCGAACGGGGCGCGGATCTCGCCGAACTTGGTCATGATCTCCAGCGCGTCGCCCAGGGTCGGGGACGTGATCGCCGCGATGCCCAGGGGGCCGTGGTGGGCCACGTCCATGCGGGCGGCCATATCGAGATGCCAGCCCGGAGCGAGCCGCTCGTCCAGCGCCTCGAGCAGCCGGCGCACCGCCGCGAAGGGCACGTAGTGGTCCGTGCCCTCGATCTCCCGTGTCCGGATGCGCGCCGCACGCAGGATGTCCCGTCGGCTGGGGCCGTCCAGGTCGAGTGCACCGATGAAGGTCCGGATATAGGTGACGGGAAAATGCATGATATGGCACTTAATAACCAGTTACTGGCATTTCTAGCACTGTTATCGGCCACCGGTCAAAGCAGAATAGAACCCGGGCGTCACAGATAGGCCCACGGATTCGTCAATCCGGGCGAAAGCCCGGTGCCGCAGGGGGAAAACATGAAGACCTTCATCTACACCACGCCGGACGGCGTGGCCGAGACCTACACCGACCGCAAGCGCACCTGGTGGTCGCTGTCCGTGCTCTGGGCGCTCTATCCGCTGGTCGGCATCGGCCTGCATGCCTGGACGGGCATCGAGGCGATGCTGCTCGTGCCGATATTCTCTAGCTACGTCGTCGCGCCGGTGATGGACTGGCTGATGGGCGAGGACGAGAGCAATCCGCCCGAGCGCATCGTGCGCGAACTCGAGGACGACCGTTACTACCGGGTGCTGACCTACATCACGGTACCCATGCACTTCGTCTCCCTGATCGCGGCAGCCTGGTGGGCCGGCACCCAGGATCTGTCCTGGTGGGGCTACCTGGTGCTGGCGATGACGGCAGGCATGGCCAGCGGGCTCGGCATCAACACCGGCCACGAACTCGGCCACAAGAAATCGAAGCTCGAGCGCTGGCTGGCGAAGATCGTGCTGGCGGTGCCCTTCTACGGTCATTTCTGGATCGAGCACAACAAGGGTCACCACCGGGACGTGGCCACGCCCGAGGACCCGGCCAGTGCACGTATGGGCGAGAGCATCTACAAATTCGCGCTGCGCGAGATACCCGGCGCAATGAAGCGGGGCTGGCACGAGGAGAAGGTAAGGCTCGAGCGCAAGGGTAAGTCGGTCTGGAGTCTCGACAACGAGATTCTGCAGTCCTACCTGATCTCGATCGCGCTGCAGGCGGGTCTCATCATCGCCTTCGGCTGGATCATGATCCCGTTTCTCGCCATCCACAACGTGTTGGCCTGGTGGCAGCTCACCAGCGCCAACTACATCGAGCACTACGGGCTGCTGCGCGAGAAGCAGGACAACGGCCGCTACGAGCGCTGCCAGCCGCACCATTCCTGGAACTCGAATCACGTCTACTCGAATCTGCTGCTGTTCCACCTGGAGCGCCACTCGGATCACCATGCCCATCCGACCCGCCGTTACCAGTCCCTGCGCCACTTCGAGGACCTGCCCCAGCTGCCGAACGGCTACTTCGGCATGTACCTGATCGCCTATATCCCCTGGCTGTGGTATCGGGTGATGGACAGGCGGGTGCTCGAGCTGCCGCACATCGACGGCGACCTCGCCAGGGTCAACATCGACCCGGACCGCAGGGAAGAGATCCATGCCCGCTACGGCCGGCCTGCCGCCGAGCCTGCGGCGGCATGACGGAGGCGCCCGGCATGGCGCGGTGGGAATGCCCGGACTGCGGCTACGTCTACGACGAGGCGGCGGGCGACGACCACGAGGGCTATCCGCCCGGCATGAAATTTGCCGATCTGCCCGGGGAGTTCGTGTGCCCGGATTGTGCGGTGCGATACAAGGAGGATTTCGTCCGGATCGCGGACTGACGCTCTCGTGCCGGCGCTTTGCGGAGTCTATACTGGCTCCCCCAAGGCGGAGCAGCGAATAGGGACGTTCTGATGCGCGAACAATCCTGGGGACTGGTCATCGCGGTCGCCGCGACGCTGGTCCTCCTCGTCTTCACCGGCTACCAGCTGCTGCAGCGGGAAGAGCCGGACGAAACGCCGGCCGAACCCGCGCCGGCCGCGCAAGGCGAGCAACCCGAGCCGCCGCCGGAACCGCGCTATCCCATCGAGGAGACGCCGCCCGAGCCGGCCGCGCCCGCTGAGCCGGAAACCGAACAGGCGCCCGTGCAGCCGGCGCGTCCCTCTCTGCCCCCGCTGGCAGAGAGCGACGAGCCGTTCACCGACGCGGTGGACGAGCTGGTGCCAGAGCCGGGCGACCAGGAGCTCGAATTCCGCGACCGCCTGATCCGCAAGATCGTGACCACGGTCGACGGCCTGGAGCGCGAGACCCTGGCCGAGCGCGTGCGGCCGCTGGAGCCGGTGCCGGGGTCGTTCCGCGTCTCCGGCAAGGTGGACGGCGACCTCTACATCCTGAGCCCGGCGAACTACGAGCGTTACGACGGCCTCGTCAACGCGGTGGCCGAGGTCGACCTGTCCCGGGCCGCCGACGTCTATCGGCGCTATTATCCGCTGTTCCAGCAGGCCTGGGCCGAGCTGGGCTACCCGGACAGTTATTTCAACGACCGCCTGGTGGTGGTCATCGACCACCTGCTGGCGACGCCGGACGTGGCGGACCCGGTACGACTGGTGCGGCCCCACGTGCTGTACCAATTCGAAAACCCCGTGCTGGAGGGTCTCTCCAGCGGTCAGAAGCTGCTGATCCGCATGGGCCCGGACAACCGGGCGACGGTGAAGACGCTGCTGCGCCAGTTCCGCGCGCAGATCACCGGCATGACCGATACGGCAGAGGAGCCGCCCCGGACCGACACCGGCGGCTGAGTCGCCGCCACCGGCGGTGAGGGGGGCTGTTACTGGCGGAACAGCCAGAGGATGAGCGAGAGCACCAGACTCACGATGATCATCGTCGTGATCGGCAGGTAGAAGGTGAAGCCCTCGCGCCGGATCACGATGTCGCCGGGCAGGCGGCCCAGCGGCAGACTGCTCAGCCAGGGCCAGAACACGCCGACGATGGCGATGGCGATGCCGATGATGATGAGCGCCTTCTGCATGGGTAGCGTCCTCCGCGCCGCGTTATGATAACGGCAGCCCGGCCGACGCTCGACCCCGCACCACGGAGGAGGCGGCATGGGCACACGGCGCAGCGGCATCATCGACAGCTCCGCGTACGAGGCGAGCCGGTATCCGGCGGACCTCGTGGACTTCCTGCGCGGGCGGCGCGCGAAGAAGGTGCTGTTCGCCAGCAACGACCCGATGATCACGCCGGGCCAGTGCCTGGAAGACCTCGAAGGCCTCGGCCTGGCTGCAGAGGCGGAGGAATGCTTCCTGCGCGGCAACGCCCGCAAGGTGTTCGGGCTCGCCCAGGTCGCCCGGGTCGCCCGGATCGCCCAGGTCAACTGATCTCCAGCCAGCCCTCGGCGAACAGCACCGCGGTGCCGCCGATCCAGGCGCCGGTGACGCGGCCGTCGCGCTTCTCGGCCCGCGCCTCGAGCACGCTGGGCCGGCCCATCTCGGCGCCCTGCAGAATGCGCCATCCGTAGCGTCCGGCCTCCTCCGGCGCATAGTGGGCCAGCAGTGCCGCGAGGGCGCAGTTGGCACTGCCGGTGGCGGGGTCCTCGGGCACGCCGTCCAGCGGCGCGAACATGCGCGCCCGGATGTCGTATTCGTCACTGTCGCCGCCGTGCACGTACATGTGGATATCCGGCGGCAGGCCGTGCTCGGCCACGACGTCGAACATCCCGGCGTCGATCCGCGCCCCCGCCAGGGTGTCGGCATCCGGCAGCTCGGTCATGATGAACGGTAACCCCACGGAGGCTGCCTGAGGCAGGTGGGTCTCGGTGACGATGTCCTCCGGCTCCAGCGACAGGGCGGCGGCGATCAGCTCCGCCGACACCGGTTCCGACAGGGTCAGGGCCTCGGGCGCCGCCAGCTCGCAGCGCAGGCGGTCGCCGTCGCGGGCCAGTGAGACCGGCACCTTGCCCGCGGCCTCCTCGAAGACGACCTCGTCGCGCCCGTCGAGCTCGCCGGTGACCGCCAGCACGAACGCCGTGCCGATGTTCGGATGTCCGGCGAAGGGTACCTCCACCTTCGGCGTGAAGATGCGAACCCGCCGGTCGCCGTCGGCCTCGGCGGGCAGCACGAAGGTGCTCTCCGAGAAGTTGAACTCCCGCGCGATGCGCTGCATCTGCTCGCCGTCGAGACCCCGGGCATCGGGCAGAACGGCCAGGGGGTTGCCGCCGAACCGGGTCTCCGTGAATACGTCGCAGATATAGTAGTGGTAGCGCATCGGTCCTCCTCCTCAGAAATCGGCGGGCGGCGTGGCGCGGCGGCGTGGCGGGTCCCAGAACGGGTCCTGCACCACCCGGCAGGCGGCCATCTTCCGTGACCAGTGCATCTCCCGCTGGTAGTAGATCTCCGCAAAGAGTGTATCGACGGGTTCGCCCGCGGGCCTGGCGACGGTGGCCAGTGCGACGTTCTTCTTCGCCACCGGCGACCAGGCGGCCGAGGTGACGAAACCCACCTGACGGCGGCGCCGGTCGAAGACGTAGGCGTGGTGGGCCGGCTTGTTGCCCTCGATGTCGAGGCGCACCAGCCGCCAGCGGGAACCTTCCCGGAGCTCCTTCGCCAGCGCCCGCCGGCCGTTGAAGTTCGGCTTGCGGAAGTCCACCAGCCAGTCCAGTCCCAGCTCGAATGGCGAGCGCGCCCGGCCGGGACGAACGATGCCGGTGGCGGGCAGGAAGTCGACGCCGGCCTGGATGAAGCCGGCCTCGATGCGGCAGAGCTCGAGCGCATCCGTGCCGATGGGCGCGATACCGCGTCCCCGGCCCGCTTCGAACAGCCGGTCCCACAGCGCTTCGGCCCGGGCCGGGTCGATCCAGAGTTCGTAGCCCAGGTCGCCCGTGAAACCGGTGCGCGAGACGAGCTCCTCGCCGTCGCCGAGCGCGAAGCGGGCGTGGCGGAACGGCCGCAGCGCCTCGACGCCGTCTAGCCCCAGTGCCTTCAGCACGGCACAGGAGGTAGGGCCCTGCACGGCCAGCGCGGCCACCGCCGCGGTCTCCTCCTGCACCCGCACGTCGAAACCCAGGGCCGCGTCCTGCAGCCAGTCGAGGTGGCGTTCCTGGCAGCACAGCCGGTAGTCGCCGTCCGCCAGCTGGAACACGGTGCCGTCGTCGATGACCTTGCCCGCGTCGTCGCACCACACGGCGTACAGCACCCGGCCGGGCTCGAGCATGGCGATGTCCCGGGTGAGCAGCCGGTCCAGGTAGGCCCAGGCATCGGGACCGGTGATGCGGTACTTCGTCATCGGGCTGAGGTCGAAAACGCCGGTGGCATTGCGCACCGCGAAGTACTCCAGGTCCGCCGCCGTGTAGCAGTCCGCGACGGTGTAGCCGTTCCAGTCGTGCCAGCGGTTGCGCTTGCTCGCCGCGGCCGTACGGGCGTGGAACGCGGTGCCGAGCACGCGCTCGCTGACGCCGCCGCGCTCATCCGCTCTTGCGTCCGCCCGCCCGTTCACCGGCGGCCCTCCCTGCGCAGGATCTCGGCCGCGGCGTTGCGGCCGGCGGCACCCGAGATGCCGCCGCCCGGGTGCGTGCCCGCGCCGCACAGCCACAGCCCCTCGAGTGGCAGCGCGTACCCGGTGGCGCCGGGCACCGGGCGTGTGAACAGGAACTGGTCCAGCGCCAGCTCGCCGTGGTGCCAGTGGCCGCCGCGCACCCGGTAGATCCGCTCGATGTCCGCCGGGCCGAGCAGCTCCGCGGCGACGATGTGGCGGCGCAGCCCGGGCGCATAGGCGCTCAGGGTTGCCAGGACGCGCTCGCGGAAAGCACCCGTGCGCTCGTCGTCCCAGCCGTCCTCGAGGAAACGGGGCGCGTATTGCACCACGGCGGAGAGTACGTGGCAGCCGGGCGGCGCCAGCGTCGGGTCTGCGGCACTCGGCACCGTGATCTCCATAACCGGCTGCTCCGAACAGCGGCCGTACTTGGCCGGATTGAAAGCGCGTTCGACGTAGTCCATGTCCGGCGCGATGAGCAGCCGTCCCGCCAGGGCGTCGGGCGGTGCGCCGCTGAATTCCGGCGCCGCGTCCAGCGCCAGATGCAGCTTGGCGGCGTTGCCGGCCATACGCAGGTGATGGACACGTCGGGCGAACCCGGCTTCGACGTGCCTGGCGCCGAGCAGGTCGAACACGGTGGTCTTCGGATCGGCGCTCGATATCACCAGCGTCGCCTCCAGCCGCTCGCCGTCCGCGAGCTCCACGCCGCAGGCGCGGCCGTGATCGACCCGGATGCGTGCCACCGGGCAGCCGGTACGCACGCGGGCACCGGCCGCCCGTGCGGCGCCGGCGAACGCGTCGGCGACCCGGCCCATGCCGCCGGCGGGCAGGGCCAGCGTGCCGGGACCGCCGCCGGGGTCGCCGGCGAGTCGGTAGAGAGCGGTCAGCACGCTGTTCCCCGAGCGGGGCCCCAGGTGGGTACCGAGCACCGCGTCCAGCGCCAGCGCGCCCTTCACCCGGTCGTCGGTCAGATATTCGTCCAGGACGTCGTAGATATTGGTGCCGATCATGCGCAGGAACTCCCGCATCTCGCGGCGTCCCAGGCGGCGGATATCCAGGCCGAGCCGGGCGAGAGCCACCTTGTCGCCGGCTGCGCCGTTGACCAGCAGCGGCGGCCGCCGGTTGAGCCAGGGACGCAGCAGGGCGGCGAAACGCAGCATGCGGCTGCGCAGTTCGGCATAGCCTTGGTGGTCGCGCGCGCTCACGGGCCCCTTCAGCCGGTCGCCGTGCAGGCCGACATGATCGCCGTCCGGCGACAGCGCCAGCGTGGCCACGTCTGCGCACACGGTTGCCAGGCCGAATTTCGCCAGTTCCAGCTCGGCGGCCACCTCGGGCTGCATATTCGCCAGCAGGTGGGCCAGACCGGGCGCACGGAAACCGGCGGCAAGCTGGCGCTCCGCGGCACCGCCGCCCACCCGTTCGGCGGCCTCCAGCACCGTCACGTCGAGCCCTGCGCGGGCCAGGTACGCGGCACAGGCGAGGCCGTTGTGGCCGGCGCCGATGACCACGGCGTCGTGGCGCGGGCGGCTCATGGCTGCCTTCCGTCGGTCTCAGTCATCGCCGAAGCCCTCCGGCACGGTGGAGGGCCGGCGCATGTCGCGGAGGATCTCGCGGGCGGCGTTGGCGCCGGGCGCCGCCATGACACCGCCGCCGGGGTGGGTGGCGGAGGAGCACATCCAGAGTCCCCTGACCGGACCCCGGTACTGCGCATAGCCGGGCACGGGACGGTTGAACAGCAACTGGTCCATGGTGAGCTCGCCCTGGAAGATGTTGCCTTCGGTCAGGCCCACCTCTTCCTCGAGCTCCCGGGGCGTACGTACCTCCACGTGCAGGATCAGGTCGCGGAAGTCAGGGCTGTAGCGGGCGATCTGGTCCAGCACCGTCTCACGGAAGGCATCCCGGTCGGCGTCGGTCCAGGGGCCGCTGGCGAGCTCCGGGGGGCAGTACTGCACGAACACGCTCATGAAGTGCTTGCCGGGCGGCGCCATGGTCGGGTCGGACAGGCTGGGAATCAACATATCCAGATAGGGGTCGCCGGACCAGGTCTTCGCTTTCCAGTCGTCGTAGGCCCGCTCCAGCCGTTCGAGCGAGTCCACGAAGTGCATGTCCGTATTCAAGAGTTCGCTGCCCTCCGGCAGCGCCGGGAAGCTGGGCAGCCCGTCCAGGGCGATGTTGAGTTTTCCGGACGACCCGCGGATGCGGAAGTTCTCCACCCGTCGCAGGAACTCCTCGTCCAGGTCGTCCGCCTCCATCAGCGCCAGGAAGGTGCGTTTGACGTCCAGGTTGGAGACCACCCGGTGGGCCGGGATCTCCTCGCCGTCGGCCAGCGCCACGCCGCGGACCCGGCCGTCCCGCACCACGATGTCCGTCACCTCGGCGCCGGTGCGCAGTTCGCCGCCCGCAGCGCGGAAGGCGTCCGCGATGGCCCGGCTGACCGCGCCCATGCCGCCGCGCGCGAGACCCCAGGTGCCGATGTTGCCGTCCACCTCGCCCATGTAATGATGCAGCAGCACGTAGGCCGAGCCGGGAGAGTAGGGGCCGAGCGCCGTGCCGATGATGCCGCTGCCGGCGAGGCTGGCCTTGACCACGTCCGTCTCGAAGTACTGGTCGAGATAGTCGCCGATGCTCATCGTCCAGAAGCGCAGCGTGTCGTAGACGGCCTCCTCGCCCATCTCCAGCAGCCGGCCCGCCATCTCGCCCAGTTCCCGCAGGTCCCGGGGCCGGAAAGACGTCGGGTCAGGCGGCGTGCGCAGCAGAAACTCGCGGATAAACCGGGTCTGGCGCATGACCTCGGCCGAGTAGCGGCGGTGGGCGTCCGCGTCCCGTGCCGAGTGCCGTGCGATCTCCCGGTGGGCCACATCCTTGTCCCAGTAGCTGCCCAGGTAGTCGCCGTTCTCCATGAAGGTGACGCTGCCGCCGTAGGGCGTCACCTGCAGGCCGTGGCTGGCCAGGTCGAGGGAGCGGTAGATCTCCGGGCGCAGCAGGCTGCAGACATAGGAGCAGTTGGAGTAGATCCAGTCGTCGTAGAGTTCCCGGCTGACCGCGGCGCCGCCGATGTAGTCGTTTTTTTCGACCACCAGCACGCGCAGCCCCGCCTGCGCCAGGAAAGCGGCATTGGTCAGGCCGTTGTGGCCGGCACCGATGACGATCGCGTCGTAGGTCTTCACGCTGGTCCGTGACTTGTCGTTCTGCGGCTACTGTCCCACCCGCTCACGCCGCTTGTCCAGCCGGCCCGACGCTCACCCGGCGGAAGAACAGTGCCACCATGAGAGCGGCGGATACCGTCACGCCGCCCGTCATACCCCACCACAGACCGGGGGCACCCAGGTCGAGGCCGAAGGCCAGGGTTGCGCCGGCGCCCAGGCCCAGCATCCAGTAGCCGAGTATGGCGAACAGCATCGGCGTGCGGGTATCGTGCAGGCCTCGCATGGCGTTGGCCGCGACGATCTGCAGTCCGATCAGCATCTGGAACAGGGCGGCGGCCGCGGCCACCGCCACGGCCGCCTCGAGCACCGTCGCGGCATCCGGATCGCCGGGGCTGAGGAACAGGCCCGCGATGGCCTCGGGCAGCAGCCACAGCACGACGCCGGCCGCGCCGAGGACGGCCAGCGCCATCCGGAAGGTAATGGCGGCGGCCTGGCGCGCGGCCGGCGGGCTGTCCCTGCCCATGCCGAAGGCCACCCGCACCCGTACGGCATCGCCCAGTCCGGCGGCCACGCTGAGCGAGAGATAGACCACGGTGTAGACGATCTGCTGGGCGGCCAGCGTGGTCGCGCCGAGCAGGCCGACGAGCACGGCCGCGACAGTGAACATGCCGCCGGAAAGCAGCTGGGCACCGGCCACGGGCAGGCCCAGCACGACCAGCCGACGGAACAGGACGCCGTCGCCGCCGGCGAAAGCGTGGCGCCAGCGCACCCCGGGGATCGGCTCGTGCCGACGCACGTGCGCCCACAGCGCGGCCAGCATGAGCCAGCTGACGATGGCCGTGCCTGCCCCCGCGCCGGCCACGCCCAGCGCCGGCAGGCCGAGGCGGCCGAACACCAGCACGTAGTTCAGGCAGGCGTTCAGCACCAGGGCCGCGATCGACAGTCCGAAGATCACCATGGGCCGCTCGATGGCCGTCACGTAGTTGCGCAGCACGGTGAACCAGAGGATCGCCGGCACGGCTGGCGTCAGGGCGCGCGCATAGTCGTCGGCGGCTGCCACCACGCCGGGATCCTGGCCGGCCAGCGCCAGCATCGGGCCCAGGTACCAGGTGAGCGCCATCACCGGCAGCGAGAACAGGGTGGCCACCCGCAGGCCCTGCTCCACCGTGGCCGCCGTGGCCGTGTCGTCGCCCGTGCCGCGGGCGTGGGCCACCAGCACGGCCACCATGGAGACCGTGCCCATGCCGATGAGCAGCAGCACGTAGAACCAGTCTCCCGCGAGACCGACGGCGGCGAGTTCCGTGCTGCCGAGACGGCCGACGATGATCATGTCGATGATCAGCATGGCCATCTCCACCAGGTAGGCGGCGATGAGGGGGCCGCTGATGGTCAGCAGGCTGCGGCGTTCGCTGTCCGGCGTCGGGACCCAGGGTCGGCCGGGGCCGGCCGTCACGGCACGGCCGCCGACGGCAGCGGCGCGCCGGTCAGACGTTGCGCAGATACCACTGGTAGTCGCGGTCCGTGATCTCGTTGTGGAAGCGTCGGTTCTCGACCCGCCGGGCGTGCTCGTAGACCCGGCAGTATTCGCCGCCGAGGTATTGCGGCAGGAACGTGCTGTCGCGGAAGCGGTCGAGGGCCTCGTCCCAGCGCACCGGCAGCTCTGTCACCAGTTCCACTTCCTCGCCTTCTTCCACCCTGCGGCCGGGCTCCACCTCGTGCTCCAGCCCGTAGTGGATGCCGGCGAGCACGGCGGCGGCCACCAGGTAGGGGTTGGCATCCGCGCCGGCGGTGCGGTGCTCGATGCGCAGGTTGTTCGGACCAGACAGCGGGATGCGGATGGAAACGCCGCGGTGGTTCACCCCCCAGTTCGGCATCACCGGGGCGAAGAAGTCCGGACGCAGACGGCGGTAGGAGTTGGCGTTCGGGGCGAAGATGGCCATTCCGTCGGCCATGGTGGCCTGCAGGCCGCCCACGGCGTGGCGCAGGCCGTTATCGAACGGCGGCACCGCCAGGGCGGCGTCGTTGTTGGAGAAGAAATTCGTACCGTCCTCCCGCAGCAGGCTCACGTGCAGGTGCAGGCCGTTGCCCGCGTACTCGGCGAAGGGCTTCGCCATGAAGCAGGCTGCGGTGCCGTGGCGCCGCGCGGCGGCGCGCACGGCACGCTTCAGCAGCACCGCGTGGTCGCAGGCCGTCAGCGGATCGGCCACGTGCTGCAGGTTCACCTCGAACTGGCCCGGCGCGAATTCGGAGATGGTGGTGCCCATCGGCAGGGACTGAACCCGGCAGGTGGCGGTGAGTTCGTCGAGGAAGGGCTCCAGCTCCCACAGGTCCTCCGGGTGGTAGACCTGCTCGCCGCGCTGACCGTGGCCGGTGCCCGGAATCGCGGGCAGCCGGGGGGCCACGCCGCGGTGGGCGGCGTCCAGCAGGTAGAACTCGAGTTCGGCGGCCATGACGATGGTGAGGCCGCGCTCGCGCAACGGCAGCGCGGCCCGCGCGAGCACGTGCCGGGGGTCGGCGAAGTAAGGGGCACCGTCGCGGTCGTACAGGGAGAACAGCGCCTGGCCGCAGGGGCGCCGTGCCCAGGGGATGGGTGCCAGCGTGCCGGGCACCACCCGCGCATAGACGTCCGGGTCGCCATCTTCGGCGCCATAGGGCAGACCCGTGATCACCGCGCCCAGGGTATCCAGCATCACGGCGCTGGCCGGGATGTTGAAGCCCTTCGAGAAGACCTTGTCGAACTCCTCGGGCAGAACCCGCTTGCCCCGCAGCACGCCGAGCATGTCGGCGATGAGGAGTTCGATCATGCCGCAGTCGGGATGCTCGGCGAGAAAACGGTCCAGGTCTTTTCTTGTGTCACCCATCGCCGGTCTCCCGTTGTTGCCCGCCGCCTCAGGCTAGGCTGATCCAGGCCGACTTCATCTGGGTGTACTCGAGCAGGCTCTCGAAGCACTTGTCACGGGCGTTACCGGACTGCTTGTAGCCGCCGAAGGGCTGAGTCATGTCCTGGTCGTCGTAGGTGTTCACCCAGACCATGCCGGCCTCGAACTCGCGGATGAAGCGATGGGCCGTCTTCAAATCCCGGGTCCAGATGCCTGCCGCCAGGCCGTAGATGGTGTCGTTGGCGATCGCGATCGCCTCGTCCACGTCGTCGAAGGGAATCACGCTGGCCACGGGCCCGAAGATCTCCTGGCGGGCGATGGTCATCCGGTTGTTCACCCCGGTGAACAGCGTCGGCTCCACGTAGGCGCCGCGTTCCAGGGCTTCCGGCACGCCGCCGCCGAAGACCAGTTCCGCGCCCTCGCTGCGGCCCTGGTCGACGAGTGCCAGCACCCGCTCCTGGTCCTGTCGTGTCACCAGCGGTCCCATGGTGGTGGCCGGGTCCAGGGGATCGCCGGGCCGGTAGGCCTGCCGGGCACCGGCAGTGAAACGCTCGACGAACTCGTCGTGGATGCGCCGGTCCAGCATGATGCGGGAACCGGCGTTGCAGGCCTCGCCCATGTTGCCGTAGATGGCGTGATAGGCGGTCTCCACCGCCCGTTCCATGTCCGGCAGGTCGTGCAGGAACACCTGGGGCGACTTGCCGCCGCACTCGAGGCCCACCTTCTTCAGATTGGACTGCCCGGCGTACTGCAGCATGAGCTTGCCCACTTCGGTGGAGCCGGTGAACGAGATCTTGGCCACCTCGTCATGCAGTGCCAGCGGCTTGCCCGCGGCTTCGCCGAGGCCGTTCACCACGTTGAATACGCCGGGCGGGCCCCCGGCGTCAGCGAACAGCTCGGCCAGCCGCAGACAGGAGAGCGGCGCCTGTTCCGCGGGCTTCAGCACCAGCGTGTTGCCGGCCGCGAGTGCCGGCGCGAACTTCCAGGCCGCCATCAGCATGGGGAAGTTCCACGGCGTGACGGCACCAACGACGCCCAGCGGTTCGCGCAACACGAAATGAGCGACGTCGCTCGCCGTATTGGTCACCTTGCCCTCGATCTTGTCGATGCTCTCGCCCATGAAGCGGATCGTGAGCAGCATGGCTCGGATGTCGACGCCGATCATGTCCCGGATCGGTTTGCCCATGCAGAGCGTGTCGAGCACCGCCAGCTCTGCGGCGTTCTCCTCGATGAGCTCGGCGAAGCGGTACATGACGGCCATCCGCGCACGCGGCGCCATCCGCGACCAGACACCGGAGCGGAACGCGGCCCGCGCGGCCGCCACCGCGGCGTCGATGTCTTTGTCGTTACCGGCGGCCACCGCGGCGAGGGTCTCGCCGGTGGCGGGATCGACGGTCTCGAAGCGCCCGCCGTCGACGGCGTCGACGTAACCGCCGTCGATGAAATGGCGGGTCTCCAGGCGGGTCTTCACGGCGTCGGCGATCTCGTGCCAGCGCCGGGCGTCGTATTGCTTCAGGTCAGCGAGTGTCATCGGTCGGTTCTCCGGCGCCGTCGGGCGCCTGCCGGGGCGGATGCGAGCATCTTGCGGCGGGCTCAAACGAGCGTCAACCTGCTAGCCGGTGGCTGCCACCAGCGCGGCGCCGCACAGGTAGATCGCGAACAGCAGCAGGCTCTCGAAGCCGATGTTGCCCACCCCGTGACGCTCCCGGAACAGCAGCCCCGCCAGCAGCACACCCGTCATGAGCATCGTCAGCGCCAGCCATAGCAGCTCGGCACCGGCGAGGGCGGCGTAGATGGACCCCTCCCGGTAGGCGATGTCCGAGATGGCCACGAACAGGGTGTCGAAGGCATTGCCGCCGACGATGTCGCCGACCGCCAGCGTGAGCGCGCCCATGCGCACGGCGGATACGGCGATGACCAGCTCCGGCAGGGAGGTGGCGACGGCCGTCAGCGTGCCGCCGACGAAGCTCTCGGACAGGCCCGTGCGTGCCGCCAGCGGTACGGCGACCCGGGCCAGTATCCAGCCGGCGAAGGCCACCACCGCGGCACAGCCGGCGAAGGTCAGCCACAGCGACGGCAGCCCCAGCCGGGTGCGGAAGTGCCGTACCCGACCGTCCGGGCGCGTATCCGTGGTGCGCTTCGGCAGCCACATGGGCCGGCGATGGGTGCGCACCAGCAGGGACAGGCCGAACAGGTAGGCGCCGATCAGCACGATGCTTACGGGATGCACGCCGAGGACCGCCAGTTCCGGCACGGCGAAGGCGACCAGCTGCAGGGCGAGCAGGACCATCAGGAACGCGCACATCATCAGGTTCTCCACCGAGGCTGCGGCGTGCTCCAGGTTGGCCCGGCGGTAGAACATATCGGCGACGGCGAGGAACGCCGTCTGGGCGGCGATGCCGCCGAGTCCGTTACTCACCGCCAGCCCGGCGTGGCCGTTCCAGGCGGCCGTGACGGAGGTGGTGATGCCCGACAGCGAAGTGGCCCCGCCGATCAGCACCGCGCCCATCAGCGCCTCGCCCAGACCGGTGCGGTGGGCGAGATCCCGCGCCGCCCGGGTCATGACGACGCCGAAGACGCCGATGAGCGCGGCGGCCGCGGCGAAAGCGGCTGCCAGTGCCGTCAGCGGCCAGCTGTTCGGGTCCAGTTCCATGGTCCGGGCCGTCGCGCCCGCCGGGTGATCATGGCTCCAGCGTACGCGATAGCCGCGGCCCGTGTCTGCCGTGGTCGGCCCCGGCCTGCCTGGGCCGCCCGCACTGTCTAGGCGGCGCTGACCGCTTCCTCTGCCGGCATGTAGCCGTAGCCGAGATCCTCCGCCACGGCCTGGTGGGTGACGTGGCCCGCGTGTACGTTCAGCCCGCGGGCCAGGTGGGCATCCGCCGCCAGCGCCGTGCGCCAGCCGTGGTCCGCCAGCGATCGCACGAAGGGCAGCGTCACGTTGGTCAGCGCGAAGGTCGACGTGCGGGGCACCGCGCCCGGCATGTTGGTGACGCAGTAGTGCACCACGTCGTCCACGATGTAGGTGGGCTCGGCGTGGGTGGTCGGCCGGCTGGTCTCGAAGCACCCGCCCTGGTCGATGGAGATGTCCACCAGCACGGAGCCCGGCCACATCGCCTTCACGTGCTCCTCGGTCACCAGCTTCGGCGCGGCGTGACCGGTGATCAGCACGGAGCCGATGACCAGGTCCGCCCGTGGCACCAGGGTGTCGATGGAGTGCTGGGTGGAAAACTCCGTCTTCAGGCGGCCGCCGAAGATGTCGTTCAGCTGGCGCATGCGGGGCACGGAGCGGTCGATCACCGTCACCTCGGCGCCGAGGCCGATGGCCATCTCCGCGGCGTTGGTGCCGGCGACGCCGCCGCCGAGCACCACGACCCGGGCCGGGCGCACGCCGGGCACGCCGCCGAGCAGGATGCCGCGGCCGCCGCCGGCCTTCTGCAGCGCGAAGGCGCCGGCCTGGATGGACATGCGGCCGGCCACCTCGCTCATGGGCGTCAGCAACGGTAGCGAGCCGCCCGGGCCCGTGACCGTCTCGTAGGCGATGGCCGTGCAGCCGGAGTTCACCAGGCCCTCGGCCTGCTGCGGGTCGGCGGCGAGATGCAGGTAGGTGAACAGTACCTGGCCCTCGTGCAGCATCTCGCATTCCTTCAGCTGGGGCTCCTTCACCTTGACGATCAGCTCGGCCTGCTCGAAGACCTCCGCGGCGTCGGCGGCGATGCGGGCGCCGGCCGCCCGGTAGTCGTCGTCCGTCATGTTGATGGCGAGCCCGGCGCCGGTCTCGACGATGACCCCATGGCCTTCCTGCACCAGTTCCTTCACGCCCGCCGGCACCATGCCGACCCGGTACTCGTGGACCTTGATCTCTTTCGGTACGCCGATACGCATGTCGTTCCCCCTGTTCAGCCGGCGGTGTCAGACTCTGCCAGCATAGCGCCGCCGACGCACGGGCGTTGCGAAACACGGCTACCTGCGCCTCGTCTTGTGGCAGAATCTGCGACTATCATTCTTCAGGGCGCAATTTCCTGCGATGAAACCGGATCGTTACGACAGGGCCATATTGCGGGTACTCCAGCGAGAGGGGCGCATCAGCAACGTGGAGCTGGCCGCACGGGTGAACCTGTCCGAGTCGGCGTGCCTCAGGCGGGTGCGCGCCCTGGAGCAGGCCGGACTCATCGAGCGTTATGCCGCGTTGCTCGACCAGCACCGGGCCGGCCTGCCGGGGAACGTTTTCGTCAGCATCACGCTGCAGCGCGAGGAGCAGAGCGACCTGGACGCCTTCGAGGCGGCGGTGCGCGAGCTGCCGGAGGTGATGGAGTGCTACCTCATGACCGGCGAGTTCGACTACCTGCTGCGGCTGGTCGTGGCGGACATGGCGGATTTCGAACGCATCCATCGCCGCCATCTCGCCACCCTGCCCGGCGTGGCCCGGGTGCACTCCAGCGTGGCATTGCGCACCGTGCGGCGTACCACGGAGCTGCCCGTCCCCTGAGTCCGTCGGCCTGGCGGCAACTACCTATTGGAGTCCTCCGGGGCGGACGGTAGCGTGCAGAGGAGGCTCCTACAGGCGGAAGGAGGGTCGGTATGAGCGAGGCAGCCGGCAGCCGGCGCGTGGCACTGGATGTCTCGCGTCCCATCTGGGAACGCTGCTTCATGGTGGCGCCGCTGGTGCTGATAGGCACCCGCGACGAGGACGGCAGCCCGGACCTGGCGCCCAAGCACATGGTCTCGCCCATGGGTTGGGAGAACTACTTCGGCTTCGTCTGCACGCCGTCGCACAGTACCTACCGCAACATCCGGCGCACGGGCGTATTCACGGTCAGTTTCCCGAAGCCGTCCCAGGTGTTGTTTGCCAGCCTGGCCGCCTCGCCCCGTTGCGACACCGGCGAAAAGCCGGTCCTGGACGCTTTCAGCACGATCCCCGCCGAAGAGGTGGACGGCGTCCTCGTGGAGGACGCGTATCTGTTCCTCGAGTGCGAGCACTACCGGACCTATGACGAGTTCGGCGTGAGCAGTCTGATCACCGGCCGTATCGTGGCCGCGCGGGTCGACGCCGACGCGCTGCGCACCACCGACCGGGACGACCAGGAACTCATCCACGAGACGCCGCTGTTCGCCTACCTGCACCCCGGGCGTTTCGCCAGCATCGACTCGTCGAACGCTTTCCCCTTCCCGGCCGATATGAAGAAGTAGGTCATGGAACGGCTGCGTGGACCCGAGATCCTGGCGCAGCTCGAGACCGAGCGGGACCGGCTCATCCGCTTCCTGCGCGACCTGGTGGAGGCGGAGTCGCCGTCGTCGGTGCCCGAGACACAGCGGCGGGTGCGCTCCGTGCTGGCGACGGCGCTGGAGGAACTCGGCTTCCATACGCAGCCGCTGCACGGCCGGGTGACCGGCGGCCATCTCTATGGCCGACCGCGTCACCGGCGGCGGGGCGCCGGCGTGCAGCTGCTGATCGGCCACTACGACACGGTCTGGCCGGTGGGTACGCTGGCCGGGCGGCCCTTCGAGGTGGACGACAACGTCATCCGCGGGCCCGGCGTGTTCGACATGAAGGGCGGTCTGGCACAGATCGTCTTCGCGCTCACGGCCCTGCGTGCGCTAAGTCTCGAGCCGGCGCTCACGCCGGTGATCTTCGTCAATGCCGACGAGGAGATCGGCAGCCGGGACTCGGGCCGCCACGTCCGCCGACTCGCGCGCATCGCCCGCCGCGCCTTCGTGCTGGAGCCCTCCATGGGTGTGGACGGGCGGCTGAAGACGGCGCGCAAGGGGGTCGCGCGCTATACCGTGACGGTCCACGGCCGGGCCGCCCACGCGGGACTGGATCCGGAGGGCGGGGCCAGCGCCATCCTGGAACTCTCCCACGTGATCCAGAAGCTGTTCGCGCTGAATGACGCGGAGCGTGGCGTGACCGTGAACGTGGGCACCGTCGACGGCGGCATGCGCCCCAACGTGATCGCGCCGCTGAGCCAGGCAGTGATCGATGTGCGGGTGCCCACTGCCGGGGACGCCGAACGCGTCGACGGGGCGATCATGAGCCTCGCGCCCGAGACCCCGGGTGTGCGCCTGCGCGTCGAGGGCGGTTTCGGGCGGCCGGCGCTGGAGCGGACGCCGCGTAACCGGGCACTCTGGGAGGCGGCCCGCACTCACGGTGCCGCCCTCGGGCTCGATCTCGCCGAGGCCCGCGCGGGCGGCGGATCCGACGGCAACACCACCAGCCTCTACACTGCCACCCTGGACGGCCTCGGCCCGGTGGGCGACGGTGCCCACGCCGAGCACGAGTTCCTGTATCTCGACCGCACGCTGGAGCGTGCGGCACTGCTCGGCTCGCTGCTGCTCGCGCCGGACATCGGCGAGGAAGAGCCGTCATGACGGGCATCTTCCTCGGCAGCCTGACACGCATATCGGACCTGGACGTGGAGTCGTTCGTGATCGAACGCCTGCCGCCTGCGGAGTGGGCCGGCGGTGACTACGTGGTGGGCGCGGTCACCGGCACGCCGGGCCCGCTGTACGAGATCGAGACCGTCACCGGCCGCCATGTCCGCGTGCTGCCGGGCGACCTGGTGGTGGGAGCGTTCGGCAACCGGGAAGCCACGCTGGAGGGCGTGGGCAGCTGGCGGGACATCGAGGGGGGCGAGATGCACGCCATGACCGGCGCCGGTCTCATCGGGCGCTTCGTCTCGCTGTCGATCATACTGCCCCGGCCGCTCACCCTGGAGTACCGCGGACACGCGCTGCGCAACGGCCGCAAGCTCAGGATGCAGGATTTCGTCGAGCCGGCCGAGCCGATGGCGCTCGACGCGCCGGTGGTGCTGCTGTATGGCACTTCGATGTCCGCCGGCAAGACGACGGCGGGCCGGGTCATCGTCCACGAGCTGGCGAACGCCGGCCTGGACGTGATCGGCGTGAAACTCACCGGCGCGGGCCGCTACCGGGACGTGCTCAGCTTCCGGGATGCCGGCGCCGCGGCCGTGTTCGACTTCGTCGACGCGGGCCTGCCCTCGACCGTCGTGCCGGAGGACGTCTTCCTGACGGCGATCCGGCCGCTGCTCGGGCGTATCGCACGGCGCCGGCCGGACGTGGTCGTGGTGGAGGCTGGGGCCTCGCCCCTGGAACCCTACAACGGGGCGGCCGCCATCGCCGAACTCGGCGAGCACATCCGCTGTGCCGTGCTGTGCGCTTCGGACCCGTATGCGGTCACCGGCGTCGAGCATGCCTTCGGCCTGCGCCCGGATGTCGTCATGGGGCCGGCCACGAGCACCAGCGCCGCCATCAGTCTCGTGCACAGGCTGAGCGGCGTGCCTGCCCTCAATGTGCTGGATCCCGCCTCGCTGCCCGCGCTGCGCGGGGTGCTGGCCGGGTGTCTGGACGTGCGCTTCCGCTGAATCACCGCGGCCGGTTATGGCATAGTGACAAAGGGTCCGGCCGGCGGTCCGCCGGCCCTTCTTCCGTGCACCGCTGAAAGGGATGGATGATGAAGATATCCGCCAGATTCCTGTTCGTCTTTTTGCTTCTGCCGCTTTCCGGCCTGGCCGCCGACGCTGACGAGGACAAGCCCGAGCCCGGCCTGAACGCCGCCACCCTGGAGGGCCTCGAGCTCAGGAACATCGGCCCGGCCTTCATGTCCGGGCGCATCGCGGACATCGTGCTGCATCCCGAGGACCCGAGCACCTGGTACGTGGCGGTGGGCAGCGGCGGCGTCTGGAAGACGACGAACGCCGGTACCACCTGGGAGCCGGTCTTCGATGATCAGTCTTCCTATTCCATCGGCTGCCTCGCCCTCGACCCGAACGACCCGGACACCGTCTGGGTGGGTACCGGCGAGAACGTGAGCGGACGCCACGTCGGCTACGGTGACGGCCTCTATCGCAGCCGGGACGGCGGCGACACCTGGCAGCGCATGGGACTGGAGGATTCCGAACACATCGGCATGATCCGCATCGACCCGCGCGACTCGGACGTCATCTGGGTAGCCGCCCAGGGGCCGCTCTGGTCCGCTGGCGGCCAGCGCGGACTGTACAAGTCCGTGGACGGCGGCGAGACATGGGAGAAGCTGCTCGGCGACGACGAGTACACCGGCGCGAACGAGGTGCACCTGGATCCGCGCGACCCGGATGTGGTCTACGCGGTCACCTGGCAGCGTTATCGCAACGTGGCCGCGCTCATGAACGGCGGTCCGGGCAGCGGCATCCACAAGTCCGAAGACGGCGGCGAGACCTGGCGGGAACTCACCGAGGGCCTGCCCGAGGAGGACATGGGCAAGATCGGGCTGGCCGTCTCGCCCCAGGACCCGGACGTGGTGTACGCCACCATCGAACTCGCGCGGCGCACCGGCGGCTTCTGGCGCTCCGAGGACGGCGGCGAGACCTGGGAGAAACGCAACGACTATCTCTCCGGCGGCACCGGCCCGCACTACTACCAGGAGCTGTTCGCGAGTCCCCACGCCTTCGACCGGGTCTACCAGATGGACGTCTACCTGCACGTCACCAATGACGGCGGCGAGGACTTCACGAAGATGGGGCGCGATGCCAAGCACGTGGATCATCACGCCATGGCTTTCCGGGCCGACGACCCCGACTACCTCATCGTCGGCACGGACGGCGGTATCTACGAGAGCTTCGACCTCGGCGAGACCTGGCGTTACGTCTCCAATCTGCCGATCACCCAGTTCTACAAGGTCTCGGTGGACTACGACGAGCCCTTCTACAACATCTACGGTGGCACCCAGGACAATTCCACCCAGGGCGGTCCGGCGCGCACGACGAACATCCACGGCATCAGCAACGCAGACTGGTTCGTGGCCCTGGGCGGCGACGGCCACGAGCCCGAGGCGGATCCGACCAACCCGGATATCGTCTACGTGCAGTGGCAGCAGGGGAACCTGAACCGCTACGACCGGCGCACGGGCGAGACGGTCTACATCCAGCCGCAGCCGGGGAGGGGCGAGCCCGAAGAGCGTTTCAACTGGGATGCCCCCATCCTGATCAGCCCGCACGACCCGGCCCGCTTGTACTTCGCCAGCCAGCGGCTCTGGCGCAGCGACAACCGGGGCGACGAGTGGCAGGCCCTGAGCGGCGACCTCACCCGCGACATCGACCGGTTGCGCCAGCCGATGATGGGCACGCGCTGGAGCTTCGATGCACCGTGGGATCTCTACGCCATGTCGAAGTACAGCACCATCGCCAACCTGGACGAGTCGCCGCTGGTCGAGGGCCTGATCTACGTGGGCACCGACGACGGACTCATCCAGATCACGGAGGACGGCGGCGAGACCTGGCGCGAGATCGACTCGCTGCCCGGCGTACCGGATTACTTCTACGTGAACGACATCAAGGCCGACCTGCACGACCCGGACACGGTGTACGTGGCGGTGGACAATCACAAAGCCGGCGACTTCCGGCCCTATATCCTGAAAAGTACCAATCGGGGCCGCAACTGGCGCAGCATCGCCGATGATCTGCCGGACCGGCACATCGTCTGGCGGGTGATCCAGGATCACGTGGACCCGGACCTGCTGTTCGCCGCCACCGAGCTGGGCCTGTTCTTCACCGTGGACGGCGGCGGCAACTGGACCGAGCTGGACGGCGGCATCCCGACCATCTCTTTCCGTGACCTCGAGATCCAGCGGCGCGAGAACGACCTGGTGGCGGCGAGTTTCGGGCGCGGTTTCTTTGTGCTGGACGACTACACGCCGCTGCGCGACCTGAGCGGGGATACGCTCGCCGCAGAGACGGTGCTGTTCCCGGTGCGCGATGCCGCCTGGTACGTGCCGAGGGACCCGCTCGGCTGCGGCACGCCGGGCTGTCAGGCCTTCCAGGGCGCCAGCTTCTTCGTGGCGCCGAATCCTCCGTTCGGGGCAGTATTCACCTACTATCTGCCGGAGAAGATCCGCAGCCGGGAGGAGCAACGTCAGGAGCGGGAGAAGGAACTGAAGCTCGAGGGAGCGCCGATCCCGTTCCCGGACTGGGATGCGGTACTGGACGAGGAACTGGAGGAGCCGCCCGCCGTGTGGCTGACCGTGCGCGACGCCGCCGGCGAGGTCGTACGCCACATCGAGGCGCCGCCGGAGGCCGGTTTCCACCGGGTGGCATGGGACCTGCGCTATCCGGATCTGAATCGCTGGGAACCGGAGAGCGAGGAGGAGCCGGCCCCCTGGGAGATCCGCCACGGCGTGCTGGCGGCGCCGGGCGAGTACTCGGTGGCCCTGGCCCGGCGGGTAAACGGCCGCGTCGAGACCCTGGGTGAACCGCAGAGCTTCCGCGTCACCTCCATCCGCGAACCCGTGCTCGCGGGGCCCGCTCAGGGCGAGCGCTTGCGCTTCGACCGCCGCGTCGCGGAACTGGGCCGTGCGGTCAGCGCCGCCGTGGCCGCCGTGGAGGCGCTGACCACCGAGACCGGCGCCATCAAGGACGTGCTGACCCGTTCCACGGCGGATCCGGCGCTCTACGCCGCGGCCCAGGACATCGAGGAACGCGCCCGGCGCCTCGGTGTGCGTCTCAGCGGTCACGGCGAACGCTCCGAGATGAGCGACGCGCAACCGGTCTCCGTAGCGCGGCGCCTGAACGTGGCCGGCTTCGGTAATACCAAGAACGCCTATGGTCCCACCGGCACCCAGCGAACGAGCCTCGAGATCGCGCAGGCGGAGTTCGCGGAGGTGAAGCAGGCGCTGGATCAGCTGTTGGAGGTGGAACTCGCGGGCCTGAAGGAACGCCTGAACGCGGCCGGGGTGCCCTGGTCACCGGGCCGCGGCGTGCCGCTGCGCTGACACCGCGCTTTTCTTTCCTGGCGGGTCCCCCTTCTATTGTGGCCGCCCTGCGGGGGTATCCATCTTGCTCCCGACAAAAGGTCGCGGCGATGGATACCCCAGCAGTCTCCCCCAGCCGATGGCGGGCCAACGTCAGCGGAAAGACGAATCGGGCCTGAAGGCCCTCCTACTGGTGTCAGGCGGCCTTGCCGCCCTCGAACTGCTCCTTGTTCGCCAGCACCCGCTCGGTCAGGAAGTCCGAGACGGCGCGGATGCGGGCGCTGTGGCGCAGTTCCTCGTGGGTCAGCAGCCACATCGAGGTCTCGAAGACATTGGTGTCGGGCAGCAGCGGCACGAGCCCGCCCTGCAGGGCCACCCAGCGGTGGGACAGCACGGCGATGCCGTAGCCGGCCCGCGCGGCCGACATCTGTGCCGCCGGGCTGTTGGTCGTGAACACGAAACGCCCCGCGGGAAGATGGGCGAGGTCGTCGCCGGGCACGAGGTGGGCCGCGCTGCCGGCCTGCTCCAGCCCGATGAGGTCGTGGTCGGCGAGGTCGTCGAGCGAGTTCACCGGCGGCGCCTGCTCCAGATACGACGGCGCCGCGTACAGCCCGAAGCCCACGGTGACGAGCCGCCGGCCGATCAGCTCGGGTTCCTTCGGCTCGCCGAGCCGCAGCGCGATGTCTGCCTCGCGGCGCAGCAGGTCCATGCTGCGGCTGTCCACACGGATGTTCAAGGTGATGTCCGGATAGCGCCGCCGGAATTCGGTGAGTTCGGGCGGCAGCCACTCGGTGCCGGTGCCCTCGGTGGCCGTGATGATCACCTCGCCGGCCAGGCTCTTGGAGTGCACCTCCACGGCGCGCTCGATGGCGAGCATCTCCCGCTCCATCCGCTGCGCGTTCTCCAGGATGGTCCGCCCGGTGTCGGTGAGCTGCATGCGCCGCCCGGTGCGCACGAACAGCGGCACACCCATGCGTTTCTCCATGGCGGCGAGGCGGCGGCCTAGCGTCGGCTGGCTGAGCGAGAGGTGTTCGGAGGCGGCGAGGAGGCTGCCGTGCTCCACGATGGCGAGGAACAGCCGGATGTCCGACCAGTCCCGCAGGGCGGATTTGCTATTCATGAAAGCATAATAAATATGTAATTGCTTTATCGCTATGCATTGGTGGAATCCCTAAGGTGTGCTTCACGGTTCATCGACAGGGAGACAGCCATGACCACCGGAACACAGCTCGCCGCACTGCTGCTCATTATCACCAGCGCCGTCGGCGCGGGCGACGCCGCTGCGGACGGCCTGGATCGGCACACGACGCCGCAATTCGTGCAGCGCGCGGAGATCGCGCTGGCCGAGGGCAACCTGGAGCGGGCGGTCGGCCTCGTGGCGCCCCGCGTCGAGAGGCTGCGCGGCGAGTACGCCCGTAACCGGGCCTACGCCACATTGTGCAACGCCCACCTGCGTCAGCAGGACTACGATCTCGCGGGTGAGGCCTGCACCATCGCGGCGGACAGCCGCTACGCCAGCTGGAGCGATTACAACAACCTCGGTGCGTATCACTATCTCACCGGCGACCTCGCCGCGGCCCGCGAGTCCTTCGAGCGGGCGTCCGAGATGGCGCCCGGCGAAAAGGCGGTGGGCCTCAACAGGCAGGCGATACTCGCCGCGACCACCCGCTGAGCGGCGGGCGGAGCGGCCGGCGGCCTCACCCCTCGGCCGCCGCGGCGCCCGCCGGACGGAGCGCGGGCAGGCCCGGCCTGCCCGTTCAGGGCGCCAGCGGCCGCTCGGGCAGGAGGCCCCGGCGCTCGAGCAGCGGCTCGATGACCGGGTCGCGCCCGCGGAAGGCGCGGAACAGCTCCAGCCCCGGCCTGGTCCCCCCCTTCGACAGTATCTCCTCGCGGAAGGCCGCCGCCGTATCCGGATCGAACAGCCCCTGTTCGCGGAAGGCCTGGAAGATGTCGGCATCCATGACCTCCGACCAGAGGTAGCTGTAGTAGCCGGCCGAGTAGCCGCTGGAGAAGATGTGCCGGAAGTAGGTGCTGCGGTAGCGCGGGATGATGTCGTCGATCAGCCCGATGCGCTCCATCTCCGCGCCCTCGAACTGCGCGGGCACGACTTCGGCCCCGGGCTCCAGCCTGTGATACGCCATATCGAGGTAGGACGCCGCCATGTACTCGACGGTGCGGAAGCCCTGGTTGAATTTCGCCGTAGCCTGGATCTTGTGTATCAGCTCGTCGGGCAGCGGCTCACCGGTCTCGTGATGGCGGAAGGTCTTCAGCATCTCCGGTTCGCCCAGCCAGTTCTCCATGACCTGGGAGGGCATTTCCACGAAGTCGCGGGCGGTGCTGGTACCCGCCAGTGACGGATAACGGACCTCCGAGAGCATGCCGTGCAGCGCGTGACCGAACTCGTGGAACAGGGTCTCGGCCTCGGAGTAGCGCAGCAGCGCGGGCTGACCCGGCGCGGGCGCCGGGAAGTTGAAGTTGTTGGTCACCACGGGCGTCACGAAGCCGTCCATGTCCGACTGCTGACGCAGCGCATTCATCCAGGCGCCGCCGCGCTTGCTCTCCCGGGCGAACCAGTCCATGTAGAGAATGGCGAGGTGGGAGCCGTCGGCATCGAACACTTCGAACACCTGCTGGTCCGGGTGCCAGCGGGGCAGGTCGGGACGCTGCTCGAAGGTCAGCCCGAACAGCCGGCCCGCCAGTTCGAAGGCGGCGGCGCGTACGGCGGAAAACTCGAACCAGGGCCTCAGCGCCTGCTCGTCGAAGTCGTAGCGCTGCTTGCGCAGTTTCTCGGTGTAGTAGCGCCAGTCCCAGGGCTTCAGCTGGCCCTCGATGCCGTCGGCACGGAGCAGCGCCGTCAGCGCATCCCGTTCGCGATTCGCCATCGCCAGCGCCGGCTGCCAGATCTCGTCCAGCAGTGCATACACCCGCTCGGGGGTCTGTGCCATGCGGTCCACCAGCACCGCGGCCGCGTGGTTGTCGAAGCCGAGCAGGCGGGCGCGCTCGGCCCGCAGCGTCACCATTTCGGTGACCACCGCGTTGTTGTCGGCCTCGTTCCCCTGGTCTCCGCGCATGGCGTAACCCGTGAATATTCTCTTCCTGAGTTCCCGGTTCGGCGAGTACTCCAGGAAGGGTTCGATGCTGGGGCGCTGCAGAGTGAATACCCAGCAGTCTTCGCAGTCGTGGCCGCGGCGTTCGGCCTCCGCCGCCGCCGAAGCCACCAGGCTCGCCGGCAACTCGCCGAGATCCGCCGGATTCGCGACCAGCAATTCGAAACGGTTGGTCTCCTCGAGCACGTTCTGCTGGAACTGCTCCTCGAGCACCGCGAGACGGCCGTTGATCTCCTTGAGGCGCGCACGGGCTTCCTCGCCCAGCGCCGCGCCGGCCAGCACGAAGCCCTTGTGGGTCTCCTCCAGCAGGCGGTGGGCCTCGGCGTCCAGGTCGAGCCGATCACGGGCCTGCCACACGGCGTCGATGCGGGCGAAAAGCGCCGGGTTCAGCAGGATGTCGTCATTGTGTCCCGAGAGTTCGGGGGCGATGGTCTTCGCGGTCTCGCGGATGACCTCGTCGGAATGCGCCCCGTTCACGGCATAGAACACCCGTGCCGTGCCCTCCAGTGCGGCGCCTGCGCGCTCGAGTGCCTCGACGGTGTTGGCGAAGGTCGGCGGCTCCGGGTTCTCCACGATCGCTGCGATCTGCGCCTGCTCGCGGCGCATGCCTTCGCGCAGTGCGGGGAGGTAGTGTTCCGGGCGGATGCGGTCGAACGGCGGCACGCCGTGAGGCGTATCCCATTCCGCGAGCAGGGGGTTCGCGGTGGCGGGCGGCTCCGTGGCTGCCGGCGCCGGCGGTTGCGCCTCGGACGTCGGTGCCGCGGGCTCCTGGCCGCAGGCGGACAGAAACAGGGTCATAAGCAACAGCAGGCCTCTTCTCTTCATGGTCCCTCTCGGGTGTCCTCGGGTACGGTGGGCCGCGGCGATACCTCGCGGTGCGGGCGGCGGTTCAGGCGTCCGCGAATACGATATTCACGCGCCGGTTATGGCGGCCCTTCTTCTCGATCTTGCCGACCCGTATCGGACCGATCTCGCCGGTCCGGCGCACGTGCGTGCCGCCGCAGGGCTGGAG
>Ga0102929_1000135_pt1 | contig 39486 bp, 31 predicted proteins | sample SalPonR1_B_D2_MG_FD_78510 | JGI IMG/M metagenome (GOLD analysis project Ga0102929, IMG submission 78510) | Salt pond soil microbial communities from South San Francisco under conditions of wetland restoration - Salt Pond MetaG R1_B_D2_MG | ecosystem: Environmental > Aquatic > Marine > Intertidal... | reverse complement strand
GTCCACAGCACCGGCGCGGAGCAGCTCGGCCGCCAATTCGGTCGTCACCCCGGTCCATTGCGCATCCTTCGCAGCCGGCTCCAGCCGCGCACGGTACATGGCCTGCGTGACCCCGAAAAACGCCTCGTCCCCGGCACCGGCCAAACGCCCATGCACACGCGCTTCCAAACCATCGTAATCCGGCTGAATGAACTGGCAGACGCGCCCGCAGGCGCGGCCATCCCCCATGCGCGACACGCCACAATCGGTGCACAGACCCGCCCGCGGCGCGCCCCCGATCTCCGGCACTGTCAGGCCGATGCGACCCCCATCCATGTCAGCCTCCGCTTGGCACCACATGTCAAGTTTAGTTGACACAACCGCAAAAAACCAGTCTGGACTTCTTCTCTTTCCAAATATGCAAATCCACCATCCACCAGTGGCACGCCGCGAAACAAGCGCGTCACGCGACCCACCCGCCCGAGGACGTCGCCGCAGGCGAAAGGACGAGGCACCCTGCGCGCAATCGTTTGCGCTCAACTTGTCTGAAAAACCGATTACGCCGTTTCGGGTCGGGCGCCTTAGCGCACCTTGAGCGTCGCCAGACCGATCAGGGCAAGGATAAGCGAGATGATCCAGAACCGGATCACGATCTGCGGCTCGGCCCAGCCCTTCTTTTCGTAGTGATGATGGATCGGAGCCATCAGGAACACGCGTTTTCCGGTGCGCTTGAAGTAGAACACCTGCACGATCACCGACAGTGCTTCCACGACGAAAAGCCCGCCAACGATGGCCAGAACGATCTCGTGCTTGGTGGCCACCGCGATGGCGCCCAGGGCGCCACCCAGCGCAAGCGATCCGGTGTCTCCCATGAACACGGCCGCTGGCGGTGCATTATACCACAAAAACCCAAGCCCGCCGCCAAACAGCCCGGCCGTGAAAATGAGGATCTCGCCGGTGCCCGGCACGTAATGCACGTCCAGGTAATCGGTGAAATCGACCCGCCCCACGGCATAGGCGATCACACCGAGTGTCCCGGCGGCGATCATCACCGGCATGATCGCCAACCCGTCAAGACCATCCGTCAGGTTCACGGCGTTGGCCGATCCGACGATCACGATGACCGCGAAGGGGATGAAAAGATAGCCGAGGTTCAGCAGCGTATCCTTGAACACCGGAAAGGCCAGTTGGTTGGTCAACGCCTCCGGATGATATTGTGCCGCCCAGAAACCGGCAATCGCGGCAATCAAGAACCCCAGCAGCAACCGTATTTTGCCGGACACACCGGCCGTATTCTGTTTTTTCACCTTGGAATAATCGTCGGCAAAGCCGATAAGCGCGAAACTCACGGTCACGAACAGCACCATCAAGACAAACGCGTTGTCCAGACGCGCCCAAAGCAACGTCGATGTCAGCAGTGCGCCGACAATCAAAAGCCCGCCCATCGTGGGGGTTCCCGCCTTCGCGACATGCCCCTCAGGCCCGTCGCTGCGGATGGGCTGGCCTTTGCCCTGCCGTTTGCGCAACACGTTGATCAGCGGCAGGCCAAAGTAGAACCCGAACAACAGCGCCGTCAGGAAAGCGCCGCCCGCGCGGAAGGTAATATACCGAAAGAGATTGAAAAAATCGCCCCCGTCGGACAGAGCGGTCAACCAGTACAACATGCAAACTTCATCCTTCAGCGTCGCTTTCACCCAAATTCCGGATCGCGTCAACCACGCGGGACAGCCCCATTGAGAGCGATCCCTTGACCACGACCACATCCCCGGCGTCCAGGGCGCGCGGCATCCGGTCCGCCATCTCTGCCGCCGTTTCGCACCAGAAGCCGCGTTTGGCCTCTGGCAGAGCCTCGTGCAAGTGCCGCATGAGCGGCCCCACGCAATGCACCCGGTCCAGCGACCCTGTCGCCTCCAGGTCGGCCAGCGCCGCATGCAGCTCAGGCCCCGTCGGGCCCAGTTCCTTCATGTCGCCCAACACCGCGATCCGGCGTCCGCGGCGCACGCGCCCCGTGTCGTCTTGTACCGGCGCTGCCGCCAGAACCACCAGTGACGCCGCAACCGATGCCGGGTTGGCGTTATAGGCATCATCGATGAGCGCCAGCGTCGCATCCGGGTCGCTACTGTCCAGCGTGACAGTGGCATGCGCTCCACGCCCCGCTCCGGGATGCCAGCGACCGATGTCGTTGGTCACCAATGCCCGGTTCAGCCCCAGCGCCGAGGCCACCGCGACAACACCCATGCCGTTGAGCCCGAAATGCTTGCCCGCCGCGTGCACCTTGAAAAGCACCGGGTCAGTTCCGGCGCGGCCCGTCACGACAACCCTGTCATCATGTGTGATGATGGACGTGGCTTGAAGGTCGCATTCGTCCGATTCTCCGAACGAAATCAGGTTTTCAGTGTAACGGCTCGCGACGTCGCGCAAAATGTCCGAGGTCGCGACATCGCCGTTGAACACTGCCGTGCCATCCGGCTGCAACCCTTGGAAGATCGACGCCTTCTCATGCGCGATTCCCTCGATGCTCTCGAAGGCTTCGAGATGAGCCTGGGCAACAGTTGTCAGCAAGGCAACATCCGGCCGGGCCATCCGGCTGAGCGGCGCGATCTCGCCGGGATGGTTCATGCCGATCTCGATCACCGCGAAGTCGCTGTCTTTCGGCATCCGCGCAAGCGTCAGCGGCACACCCCAGTGATTGTTATAGCTTGCCTCGGCGGCGTGGGTCGCGCCTTGCGCGGACAGAACGGTGCGCAACATGTCCTTGGTCGAGGTCTTGCCGACCGATCCGGTCACGCCGACCACCTTGGCGCCGGTCCGCGCCCGGGCCGCCCGCGCCAGCGCGTCCAGCCCTGTTTGCACATCGTCGACGATCAAAAGCGGCGCATCCGTCGCGACGCCCTCCGGCACACGGCTGACCAGCGCTGCCGCTGCGCCTTTTTCCAGCGCCTGCGCAACAAAATCGTGCCCGTCCCGCGCCGCGGTCAGGGCCACAAAGAGATCACCGGGGTCCAGGCTGCGCGTGTCGATGGACACCCCCGTTGCCGACCAGTCGCGGGTGGATGTCCCGCCGGTCGCTTTCGCGGCCTCCGAACTGGTCCAGAGCGTCATGCCAGTTTCCCGTCCAGCGCCGCCACGGCCACGCTCGCCTGCTCGGCATCATCGAAGGGAAACACCGTGGTGCCGACGATCTGCCCGGTCTCATGCCCCTTGCCGCAGATCAAAAGCGCATCTCCCTGCCCCACTGCGTCGACGCCGCGCAGGATCGCCTCGGCGCGGTCCGCCACATCCGCCGCCTCCGGCGCGCCTTCCAGGACGGCCGCGCGGATCAGCGCCGGGTCCTCGGTGCGGGGATTGTCATCGGTCACGATAACCACATCCGCGTGTTCGGCCGCAGCGGCGCCCATGAGCGGGCGCTTGCCCTGATCCCGGTCGCCGCCTGCGCCGACAATCGCGACAAGCCGCCCCATGACATGCGGGCGCAGCGCTTGGGCCGCGGTCGCCACGGCATCCGGCGTGTGCGCGTAATCCACGTAAACCGCCGCGCCGTTGGCCCGTGTTGCGGCCAGTTGCATCCGACCGCGCACGGTTTCAAGTTCAGCCAGAACCGGAAAGACACGGTCCGGGACCGCACCGCTGGCAATCGCAAGACCGGCGGCAACCATGACGTTTTCCGCCTGGAAGCCGCCAATCAGGTTCAGCCGGGTCTGGAATGTCTCACCGCCAAAGCGGATCCGCACATCCTGCCCCTTGGCATCGAAGCGTTGCGCCAGCAGCGCCATATCGGCCCCGTCGCCCCGGCCCACGGTCAGGATTTCCTGCCCGCGCGCCCGCGCAATCGCCAGCATGTCGATGCCGCGCGCATCATCGATATTGATGACAGCGATCCCGTCTTCGGGCAGCACACGGGCGAACAGCCCTGCCTTGGCGTCAAAATACGCTTCGAAACTCTCGTGGTAATCAAGGTGGTCCTGGGTGAAATTGGTGAACCCTGCCGCGCGCAGGTTCACACCATCGAGCCGCCGTTGCGCCAACCCGTGCGAGGACGCCTCCATCGCCGCGTGCTCGATACCCGCCTCCGTCGCGGCAGCGAGTGCGCGATGCAGCGTGATCGGCTCCGGCGTGGTGTGGGCCAGAGGCGACTGCCAGTCACCCTCGACGCCGGTGGTGCCAAGGTTGACAGCCGAATGGCCCAGCAATTGCCAGATGCGCCGGACAAAGCTTGCCACGCTGGTCTTGCCATTGGTGCCCGTCACGGCGACCATCGTGTCGGGTTGCTTTTCGAACCACAGCGCAGCGCAGAAGGCCATTGTCTGGCGTGGATCGGCGGCGATCACGAGGGCCGCAGGGGAGCCGTCCAGCGCATCTCTGGCGATCTCGGCCCCTTCCACGTCGGTCAGGATGGCCGCTGCCCCCATGCGCAGCGCGTATTCGATGAATTCGGCACCATGCATCCGCGTGCCGGGAAGAGCCGCAAAGAGATAGCCATCCTTCACATCCCGGCTGTCCACAGCCAATCCGGTCACAAACGCATCGGCCCCGCCGCGCGCGGTCAACCCGAGAGCCGTCAGGCTTTTTGCATCTGGCCCCATGCCGCGCCCTTTGTCCTTTGCGCCTTTGGTCAGGCGACTGTCCTCAGTTCGAGGTGTTGATCATGCCGTCCAAATGCCGCGTTTCGACCTCTGGGCGCAAGCCCAGAAGCGGCGCAATGCGTCGGATCATTTCCGCCGCCACGGGAACAGCGGTCCACCCGGCGGTGCGGCGCGGCTCGCTGCCGCTTGTCTCGACCGGTTCGTCTAGCGTCACGATCAGCACGTATTTCGGATCATTGGTCGGAAAGACGGATGCGAAGGTGTTGATCACCTTGTCGTCGTAATAGCCACCGCCGCGCGGCTTGGGTTTGTCGGCCGTGCCGGTCTTGCCGCCGACCGAATATCCCGCCACTTCGCCAAAGCTGGCCGTGCCCTCGGTGACAACCTTGCGCAGCATGTCAAGGCTTTGCGTCGCCGTCTGTTCGGACATCAGCCGCGGGCCGAGTTGCGGGCCAGATTGTTTGAGCAAGGTCGGCACGACCTTGTGCCCGCCATTGGCAAACGCCGCGTACCCGGCGGCAAGGTGCAGCGGGCTCGATGACAGGCCGTGTCCGTAAGAGATTGTCACGCTCGACAACTCGGTCCATTTTTTCGGCAAGAGCGGCTTCCCCCCCCCCGCCTCCACGATTTCAAGCGGTATTGTCTCAAAAAACCCCAGGCGTTTCAGGAATTCCTGCTGTCGCTCCGGCCCGATCGACAAGGCCAGCCGCCCTGTCCCCCGGTTCGAACTCTTGACGATGATGTCCGACACCGACAGCGGGCCGTAGTTCTTGTTGTTGAATTCACCGATGTTGAAGCCTGCGACCCTCATTGGCCCGGACGTGTCGATCACCGTCTCGGGACTGACCAATCCAAGCTCCAGCGCCTGCGCAGCGGCAAACACCTTGAAGGTCGAGCCAAGCTCGTAAACCCCCTGGACTGCGCGATTGAAAAGCGGGCTGTCCGCCGCTTCGCCTTGGGTCAGCGGGCGGGGCCGGTCATTGGGGTCGAAATCCGGCAGCGAGGCAATCGAGATCACCTCGCCGGTCTGCACGTCCATCAGGACGCTCGATGCGCCCTTGGCATTCAACAGCTTCATCCCGCCCAGAAGCACCCGTTCCGCCACCGCCTGCACCGTCAAGTCCAGCGACAATTCCAGCGGGGCACCTTCGCGGGCGGGATCGCGCAATTCGGCATCGAAGAACTTCTCGATCCCGGCGGTGCCAATGACCTCGGCCGAATGCACCCCCTCGCGGCCGAAACTGGCCCCGCCAAGAACATGCGACGCCAGGGCACCATTGGGATAAAGCCGCATCTCGCGCGGCCCGAACAGCAGCCCCGGCTCGCCGATATCATGCACCAGCTGCTTTTGCTCCGGGCTCAGCTTCTTGCGCACCCACAAAAACTTGCGCTTGCCGGTGAAGTCTTTGCGCAAACGGTCCTCGTCAAGCTCGGGAAATATCTTCACAAGTTCGGTTGCGCTGCGCTGCGGGTCGACCATTTGCTGCGGATGCGCGTAAAGCGAGAACGTCTCCATATTGGTGGCGAGGATACGGCCCTTGCGGTCCACGATATCGGCACGGCTGGCGATGATCGACGCACCGGAGACCTGCGCGCGCGGCTCAGCCGGCTCCGAGGCGGCAAGAGAGCCCATGCGCAAGCCCACGACGGTAAAGGCGCAAAAGAACATGATCGCCATGACAAGAAGCCGCCCTTCGGCGCGCGACCTGGCAGTGTCGCGCATCTGTTCCTGACGAATGCGCAGGTTTTCCCGCTCGATCGCATCGGGGTTTTCGCCTTTGCGCCGGGCATCCAGGATCCGCGCGAGGGGACGAAGCGGCGTGCGGATCATGGCTCTTGCGCTCCTGCACTGGAAATTTCGACCGGGTAGGTGATCGGCAGGTCATCTTCCGGCTCTTCGGGATAGGCGATCTGGTCAACCCGGCCGAACTGGTCTGGTTCAAACGGCAGGAGTCCGAGCCGTTCATAATTCACCTCGACCAGATCACGCAGCCGGTCCGGGCGATTGAGATAGGCCCATTCCGCCTTGAGGACCGCCAGACGGGCCCGCGCGTCGCTGATGTCAGAGCGCACGGATTGCGCCTTGGCCAGCGCGGCCTGGGTCTTGTAATTCTCGTGATAGGCCCAAAAGGCCGCCGCGATGACGGCCATGAACGTCAGCACATAGAGCAGGGAACGCATCAACGGTCGTCCTTCAGTTGCGGCAGGGCGATCTGCCCCGCGCCGATCTCGCCCGCCGGGGCCTCGGTGCGGCGCGCCACGCGCAGCTTGGCCGATCGCGCGCGCGGGTTCTCGGCCAGCTCGTCGGCATCCGGCCCCACCGCCTTGCGGGTCACGATGTCAAAGGCGGGGGCCGCGCGTTCGATCTCGGGGGCATATCGGTTGGCGCGCCCGGTCTGCCCCGCGCGGGACTGGATGAACCGCTTCACCATCCGGTCCTCGACCGAATGAAAACTGACCACGGCCAGAAAACCGCCCGGCTTCAAGGCCCGCTCAGCCGCCATCAGCCCCTGCATCAGCGCGCCATATTCGTCGTTTACCGCGATGCGCAGCGCTTGAAAACTGCGTGTCGCAGGATGCGATTGATTCGGCTTCGGGCGCGGCAAGCAGGTCTCGATGATCCCGGCCAGTTCCAGTGTGCGCGTGATCGGGGTGATCGCGCGCGCCGCGACAATCGCCTTGGCAATCCGGCGGGAGGCGCGTTCTTCGCCGTATGTGTAGAGAATATCCGCGATCTCGACCGCGTCGGCGGTGTTCACGATATCCGCCGCCGACGGCCCGTCCTGCCCCATGCGCATGTCGAGCGGGCCATCCTTCATGAAGGAAAACCCCCGGTCCGCCCGGTCCAGCTGCATCGACGACACACCCAGGTCCAGCACCACGCCATCAACATCCGACGCGATCTCGTCCATTTCGGCAAAATTCGCCCGGTGCAGATCGATTTGGCCGGCGTAGTCGTCTATCCAGGCCGACGCCATCTCGTGCGCCAGCGCATCGCGGTCAATTCCGATCACCTTGTCGGCGCCGGCGTCGATCAGCCCGCGAGCATAGCTGCCAGCGCCAAAGGTGCCATCCACCCAGACGCCTTGCACCGGCGCGACAGCCCGCAAAAGCGGGGCAAGCAGAACGGGAACATGTGGGTCTTTGGAACGTGTGGCAGCGGCAGCAGACATACGCACTCAGCCTCCTTGGTGCTGATCCAGGAAGATCAGCGGATCAACATCATCCGGCAGCTCGTCCAGCCATTCCTCGGTCGCCGAAAGCTCTTCGGCGTCATATGTGCCGGGTTCCCAGATCTGGAAGGTGTCGCCGGCACCGATAAAGAACGCTTCGCCCGTCAGCCCGATCTTCTGGCGCAGTTTGGAGGGCAGCACCAGCCGCCCGGTCTCGTCCACGCTGGTGGCGTGGGATTGCCCGTTGAACAGGCGTTGCAGCATCTTGCGCTCGACCGACCCACGCGGGAGCGCCTCGATCTTGTCATCGACCTCTTCGATGGCCTGCATGGTGTAGCACTCAAGGTATTTGCGGCGCTTGTCGCCATAGACGATGACAAGCTCGGGGTTCAGCCCGTCGGTATAGTTGGGGTCGCCTGCCTCCAGCACACGGCGAAACGAGGCCGGGATGGACACCCGACCCTTGCCATCCACCTTGTGGTGGCTTTCGCCTCTGAACCTCAGCTTCCGGGTCACTGCCCAACCGGTCCTTTCACTATTCTGACCCCTGGAAACGGAAACGGCGAGTTGATCTGCTGCCACTGATCAACCCGCCGCCCGTGTCCCGTTTCCGGGAAGTCCGACTGCGCGCGCCACCTGGGGGGATGTCTGCTCGCCCGCGCGCCGGATCTCTGTCGTTCGATGAAAGCGGGTGCCTGTATGAAACCTGCTTTTTTTGTTTTTGGTACCGCGTCGAGGTCTGTGCCTCGTTTGCTGTGCCTGCTCTCATCTTGCGAAGATGGATGCCACGGGAAATCATGGGCCGCAACAGTTTTTTATGGGAAATCACCACAACATCCTGTTTTACCAAGCGGATGAAACCCGTGTTTGGCGCTGAATTATCAAATAATTTGGCACATAAGGGAATTTATAAACAATCCATCACAATATATAGCAAATAGCATTGCCCGAATTCTCTGCCCATGAATTCCCGGATAAGAAAGAAACAAAACCAGAACGCCCTGACTTCTTATCGCCTCTTACTCCTGCAATCCACAAAAATACATCCAAATTCCAGCCGAATCCTCGATTTGATTCGAGTTTGGCAGCCGTCTGGTCCAGCCCGTCCCATCATTTCCCATGGCTGGCCTGGGCATCGGAACGCTTGCAATGCCGTCTGCCCGGTTGTAGGCCAAAACAGTCATGGTCCGGGCCAAACCCGGTGACAAGGGAACGTGGTGAAAGACCACGACTGCCCCCGCAACTGTAAGCGGCGAGCGTGTTCGGCACATGCCACTGGGAAACCGGGAAGGCCCGACTAACGCCCCGACCCGCGAGTCAGGAGACCTGCCATGACAGATCACCCTACATTCGCGCGGGGCGCGCGGGATGTGACGGTACTCCGGTGTGGTGACATTCACCGTCCCCAGGCACAGCCGCGGGACATGACATGTTAGACGCGCGGGAGGCAGAGCGGTGAAGCTCTTTATTGCGCTGACGGTCCTGACTGGGGTGATGTTCATCGCATCGCTGCTTGTGGGCTATGCCCGGATCCCGCTGTCGGCCTGGCTGTCTGCCATGTTCGGGCAGGGCAATCCGCTTTTCGTGACCGTGATGCAGGAGATCCGCCTGCCCCGCGCTGTGCTGGCGGCGATGATCGGCGCGTCATTGGGCCTGTCGGGGGCCGCGATGCAGGGCTTCTTGCGCAATCCGCTGGCCGAACCGGGATTGATCGGCGTGTCGGGCTCTGCCGCCCTCGGAGCGGTGATCGCATTGCAAACCGGGTTTGCCGCCGCCTTCTTTCTTGCCCTGCCTATCAGCGCCCTGGCCTTTGCCGGCGGCGCGGTGGGCCTGATCCTGCTGCTGGCCGGTCCACGCGGGTCGTCCCTGACGCTGATCCTTGCCGGCATCGCGGTGTCGGCCTTTGCCGCCGCGCTGACGTCTCTGGCGCTCAACCTGTCGCCCAACCCCTATGCCGCGTCCGAAATCATGTTCTGGATGATGGGGTCGGTCGCCAATCGGGCCATGACCCATGTCTGGCTCGCCGGGCCGATCATGGTTCTGGGCTGGATCGCGCTGGGGGGTCTGGGCCGGGGGCTCGATGCGCTGACCCTGGGCGAAGATTCGGCGGAGGCGATGGGCATCTCCTTGTCGCGCCTGCGCCTGCAACTGCTTCTGGGCACCGCCGCCGCCGTTGGCGCCGCCACTGCGGTCGCGGGCGCTGTCGGCTTCGTGGGTCTCGTTGTGCCGCATATCCTGCGCCGCTTCGTGCATGGACGTCCCTCCACCCTGCTCTGGGCCTCGGCACTCGGGGGCGCGGCAATGGTGCTTGCGGCCGATCTCGTCACCCGGCTGGTGCTGCCGGAGCGGGACCTGAAACTGGGCGTCGTCATGGCCCTGATCGGCGCGCCGCTGTTTCTGCACCTTATCTACAAGACACGCAGGGAATTCGCATGACCCTGCTGTCTGCCCGGTCCCTCACGGTACGGCGTGGCGAATGTCCGGTTGTCGATGAGGCGACATTTTCCGTCAGTGCAGGCGAATGCGTCGGGCTGATCGGACCCAACGGGTCCGGCAAGACCACGCTGTTGCGCGGCGCGCTGGGGCTGCTGCCACATGAGGGCCACAGCTCGCTGGCCGCCCTGCCCGCCTCCGACCGCGCGGCGCGGGTCGCATGGCTGCCGCAGCTCCGCGAAATCGCCTGGCCCATGAGCGTTCAGCGTATCGTGGCCCTTGGCCGCCTGCCCCATCTCGCGCGCGGTGCGACGCTGCGCGCCGCGGATCAAGCAGCGGTCGAGGCCGCGCTTTGCCGTATGGGGCTGCAGGATTTCCGCGATCGCACCGCCACCGAACTATCGGGCGGCGAACAGGCGCGCGTGCTGATCGCCCGCACATTGGCCCAGGACACGCCGCTCCTGATGGCAGATGAACCCATAGCCGGGCTGGACCCGGCAGCACAGATCGCCACGCTCCAAGTGTTCGAGACCTTGGCGCAAGAGGGCAACGCCGTTCTGACCTCATTGCACGATCTGTCGCTGGCAGGGCGCTACTGCACACGGCTGATCATGATGGGCGCAGGCCGCATCGTCGCCGACGGCCCGCCCCAAGACATCCTGACAGCCGAAAGGCTGGCCGAGGTGTTCCATCTTCGGGCCAATATCGTGCCCACGCCAAACGGCCCCCTCGTGCAGCCCCTCGGGGTGATCGCATGACCAGACCGCACCGCATCGCCTGCCTGACAGGGCAAACAGCCGCACCGCTTTGCCGGACGGGGCGGGAACACCGCATCTTTGGCGTCACCGGACATGCCGTGCGCCCCGAAAGGATCGCCACGCGGTCCGGTCGGGACCGCATCCCGGCGCTGGCGGCAGGCCGGATCATCAAGATCAGCTCCGCCTTGGTCCTGCAAACCGGCCCCGCCACCCTGACCCCGGAGGACATGTCCGCATGACGACCCGCATCACCGCGTTCCTGAATATCGGCGGCCCCGCGCTCTGGGTCATCGCCGGTTTGAGCATCGTCACCCTTGGCCTGATCCTGTGGAAGCTCTGGCGCCTGACGCTGCTGGGCGCGTGGCGGCGCGAGGCCACGGAACAGGCGGTGAGGCACTGGCAGAACGGCGACCCGGATGCGGCAATTTCGGTGCTCGGGAAACGCGGCGGCCTTCGTGCCCGCGTCGTCCGGGCGGCGATGACCGCCACACGTACAATGCCGCAAGAGGATGCGCGCGACGAGACCGCCCGCGTCGCCCGTGGTGCGCTGATGGAGGCGGGCGGCGGTCTGCGCGCGCTTGACCTGATCGCCACCATTGCGCCGCTGGTGGGCCTTCTGGGCACCGTTCTTGGCATGATCGAAGCGTTCCAGGCCTTGCAGGACAGTGGCGCGCGCGCCGATCCGGCCGCCCTTGCCGGCGGCATCTGGGAGGCGCTTTTGACCACGGCCGCCGGCATGGCCGTGGCAATACCGGCCGCCATGGCGCTCAGCTGGTTCGACAGCGTCAACGACCGGCTGGCGCATGATTTCGACGATCTCGCCATCCGGGTTCTGACCAAGGGGGGCAAGGTCTGACATGCTGGACCTCGCGCAACGAACACGCAGACGCCGCATCGGGCTGACCCCGATGATCGACGTGGTGTTCCTGCTCCTGGTGTTCTTCATGCTCGCGGCGCGCTTCGGAATGACGGACGCGGTCCCGGTGTCGTTATCCGGCGGTGCCGCGCAACCCTATGACGGGCCGCCGCGTCTTGTCACGATCCGCCCCGGCGGCATGTTGGTGAATGGCGTCGCAACGGACACCCTGGCAGAGACACTTGCACCGCTCATGGCCACGCCGCAAGACGTCGTTATCCTGCGCGCGCGGGACGGCGCGTCGGTCCAGGATTTGCTGGACGCGATGGCGCTGTTGCGGGGCGCTGGCTGGTCCAATCTCGTGGTGGTGGAATGAGACGCCGCACACTGATATCCCCGCGTCCCCGCCGTCCGCCGCGCGAACCGGTGGTGCCAATGATCAACGTGGTGTTTTTGTTGCTGATCTTTTTCCTGATGACAGCGCAAATCTCCCCATCGGCGCCGTTCGACATCGACCTGCCCCGCGCGGTCGGAGAAGAGGATGCCGGGGATGCCGCCCTGCATGTCAGCGCACGGGGTGCGATTGCCTTTGACCAGGCGCGCGGAGACGCGGCTTTGGCGCTGGCGGCGCAGCACGGCACTGGACCTTTGCGCCTGCAGGCAGACGCGGCACTGCCCGCGGCCACGCTCGCGCGCATCCTTGCTCAATTGTCCGACCTTGGCGCGTCAGAGGTCGAAATCGTGACGGAGGCGCAATGATCCGGCTGCTGGAAATCATGGCGTTCCTTGCGCTGTCCAGCGTGCTTCACGCTGCGACGGTGTTCTGGACACCGCCAAGCTCCGGTGGCAGCGGCGGAGGGGATGACGGCGCGGCGCGGCTCACGCTCCAGGCGGCCCGCCCGTCACTTGCCGCGATGGTCGAGGATTGGGATCGCCCGCCAGACGTCAGTGCCGCACCGGCCCTGAAACGCCCCACGACACCGCCCACGCCGACAGGACATGTCACGCCAGAGGCCCGGCGCGCGCCCGACGTGCAGGCAATGCCTGTCCCGCAGGCACCGGACAGGCCCGCTCTTGCACCCGCAGCGAACGCGTTACCGGTGGTCGACCTCAGCCCCGCAGCCACGCCGATCGCGCCCACTGCCTCCCCGCGTCCCGAACGCCGGCCTGACCAGCCCGTGGACCGCGCCGCGCCCGCGCCGCAAAAAGCGCAAAGCGCACCGCAGAAACCGCAAAAGGCCGAAGGGCGCGGAGCAAATAATAGCGCAGCCCCGGTACGGGCGGCACCCGAAGCCCCCGGACCGTCCAAGGCCCAGCGCGCAAGGCTGCAACAGCAATGGGGCGCGCAGATCACCGCCGCGTTGCGGCGTGCGCATCGTCCACCACGCGGCGTGCCCGGAACCACACAGCTCATGATCGTGATCACACCGGCAGGGCGCGTGACCGGCGTGTCGGTGACAGCATCCTCGGGCAGCCCCCGTCTCGATCAATCCGCAATAGCGGCTGTCAAACGCGCCCGCTTTCCGCGCGCGCCGAAAGGGCTTTCGGACTCGAGCTATCGCTTCAGTCAGCGCCTGACCGTCTCGCGCTGACCTGGCGCCTTCATCACGGCGGATACATCCAAAGCGCCCCGAAGATCGGCACCCCCTCGACGCCACCCCGTCACTTTCTGCCACAGCACATCCTGGACGCAGGAAAGCGCCCCTCCCTTCTGCACGACGCAGCCCAGGAAAACGGAGCGACGGACCCCCTGTGGCGAAAGGGTCATCCGTCCCTGGCCCCGAATCGCAGCGACGTCTTCGACCGGATCCAGCGTGTCGCCATCAGCCGATTCCGCAAAGGTCAGCACGGACCCATGCTCGGTACATGTTTCGAAAATGCACAGGCTTTCATCGTTTTTCCCGGAACATGACACTTGCGCCAGAGTCTAGTCACCCAGTTGCCTCGTTCCGAGCGCGCCTGGGTCGAAACGCACAAAATTAAACCATTCGGTCTATGCAAATGCTGCATAGCAGCGTTGAGACAAAAGAGGATTGTGCATGCGCAGCATTTGCCTATCTTCATAACAAGCGAACGGAAACACACATATTCGAACAGAGCAGACACATGGCATACGAAACCAACAGCATCGGCGGCGTCGGCACGGGTCTCATGACCCGCCTGAACGCGCTGATCGCAGAATATCGCGGCACGGCGGCGCGCCGCAAGATTTACCGCGAGACGGTGCAAGAATTGGAGTCATTGTCCACGCGCGATCTGAGCGACCTCGGATTGAACCGGAGTGAAATCCGCCGTATCGCGTATCAGGCTGCCTACGAAGCCTGAGCAGAATTCGGTGAGCATGGCCGTAACAGGCCCCTCGCCAACACAGATCGGACGCCGTTTCCTCCTCCCTCGGCGCTCCGAATATGACGGTGGCACCTCTCCTCCTCCCTGGTGTCACCGTCTTGAAATTCCGGACTTTTCGGTCCGAACGGAATCGGCATCCTCTCCTCCTCCCTGGATGTCGTGAACTGGAACGGTGGTGCCTCTCCTCCCTTGGCACCACCGTTTTTTCGTCTGTCGGTGGACCGCGCTTCGAAGCGCGGTTCGACGGGATTTCGAAATCCCGTGCCCAAGGCCCTTCGAAGGGCCTTCGCCCCGGACCACCCGATTTTCACACATCCCTTGGGTTTTCCTTTCCCCGACCATTCGCTAGATGAAGCGGGACGGAACATTTGCCGCGGTCTGCTGCGGCACAACAGCGGGATTTACCCCATGGCGATGGAAAAGACATTCGACGCGCAGGCCGCCGAAGCGCGGCTCTACAAGGCGTGGGAAGACAGCGGTGCCTTCAAGGCCGGTGCAAATGCCAAGCGCGAGGACAGCTTCTGCGTGATGATCCCGCCGCCGAACGTGACCGGCTCGCTGCATATGGGACATGCCTTCAACAACACGCTTCAGGATATCCTTGTGCGCTGGCACCGGATGCGCGGCTTTGACACGCTGTGGCAGCCGGGCACCGATCACGCGGGCATCGCGACGCAGATGGTGACCGAACGCGAGATGGCCGCCAATGGCGAACCGGCTCGCGTCGAGATGGGGCGCGACGCGTTCCTGGACCGGGTTTGGGAGCAAAAGGTCAAATCGCGCGGGACCATCATCGGGCAATTGAAGCGCCTTGGTGCATCCTGCGACTGGTCACGCGAAGCCTTCACCATGGGCGGGGCTGCGGGCGACCCGGACAGGGACAGCGGCGCGCCGAATTTCCACGACGCGGTGATCAAGGTCTTTGTCGACATGTACGACAAGGGCCTGATCTATCGCGGCAAGCGGCTGGTCAATTGGGACCCGCACTTCGAGACCGCGATCTCGGACCTCGAAGTCGAAAACACCGAAGTCCCCGGCCACATGTGGCATTTCAAGTACCCGCTCGCGGGCGGTGCGACCTACACCTATGTCGAGAAAGACGCAGAGGGGAACATCGTGCTCGAGGAAGAGCGCGACTATATCTCCATCGCCACGACGCGCCCCGAAACCATGCTGGGCGACGGCGCGGTTGCGGTTCACCCGTCAGATGAGCGTTATGCACCAATCGTCGGGACGCTCTGCGAGATCCCGGTTGGCCCGAAAGAGCATCGCCGCCTGATCCCGATCATCACCGACGCCTACCCCGACCCCACTTTCGGATCGGGGGCCGTCAAGATCACCGGCGCGCATGACTTCAACGATTACGGGGTTGCCAAGCGTGCCGGCATTCCGTGTTATCGCCTAATGACCACCACGGCGCAGATGCGCGACGACGGGGCGTCCTATGCCGAAGCGGCCGAGATCGCGGGCGCGGTTGCGCGCGGCGAGCGGACCTTGGATGAGACGGAGACCGACGCGCTCAACCTCGTCCCGGATCACCTGCGCGGGCTCGACCGGTTCGAGGCGCGCAGCCGCGTGGTCGAAGAGATCACCGCCGAAGGCCTCGCCGTCATGGTCCCCGCCACCGATCCGAGATTGGGGTCCCCCACGGCGCCGGACGCCCCTGAAGAGGGCGGCGCCCCCCGCGATGAGGCGTTGGTGCCCCAGGTCGAGGCCAAGCCGATCATGCAGCCTTTCGGAGACCGGTCCAAGGTGGTGATCGAGCCGATGCTCACCGACCAGTGGTTCGTCGACGCCGAAAAGATCGTCGGCCCCGCGCTGGACGCCGTGCGCTCGGGTGAGGTCAAAATCGTGCCGGAGTCCGGCGAGCGGACCTATTACCACTGGCTGGAAAACATCGAACCATGGTGCATCTCGCGCCAGCTTTGGTGGGGGCACCAGATCCCGGTCTGGTACGGGTTCGACCTTGCGCGCGAAGGCTTCCGCGACGACGAAGGTGATGGCGCCCTTGACCTGGTGGAGATGGGCCGCCTGCTCAGCGCGCAGGCCCTGCCCAAGGGCAGCGAACAGCACCACGCGGCGGCCAGCTTTGATGACCTGCAAGGCCGGTTTGCGGATGTATTGGCGGATCTGCCGACACCGCTGAACCACGCGCGGTTGGTCGAGGTGTCCGATCGCGCGGAGGCATCAGAGCAGTTGGCCGCGAGCCTCGCCAACTACGAGGCGCATGACCAGGACCCGACCAAGCTGGTCTATCCCGTCTGGCAAGACCCCGACGTGCTCGACACGTGGTTCTCCTCCGGTCTTTGGCCGATCGGGACGCTGGGTTGGCCGGAAGAGACGCCGGAACTGGCCCGGTATTTCCCGACAAGCGTCCTGGTCACCGGGCAGGACATCCTGTTTTTCTGGGTCGCCCGGATGATGATGATGCAATTGGCGGTGGTCGACCAAGTGCCCTTCAAGGACGTCTACCTGCACGGGCTCGTGCGCGACGCCAAGGGCAAGAAGATGTCCAAGTCGTTGGGCAACGTGGTTGACCCGCTTGAAATCATCGACGATTACGGCGCGGATGCGCTGCGCTTTACAAATGCGGCGATGGCCTCGCTGGGCGGAGTGCTGAAACTCGACCTGCAACGCATCGCGGGCTACCGAAATTTCGGCACCAAGCTGTGGAATGCCACGCGCTTTGCAGAGATGAACGGCGTGTTCGAGACCCGCACATCCAACGCCGACATGCCCAAGGCCACCGCAACGGTGAACACCTGGATCATCGGCGAAACCGCTCGCGTGCGGGCTGACGTGGATGCCGCGCTGGAGGCCTATCGTTTCGACGACGCGGCGGCGGCGCTCTATCGCTTTGTCTGGGGCAAGGTCTGTGACTGGTACGTCGAATTCTCCAAGCCGCTGCTGCTCGACGACGGCCCGCAAACCGCAGAAACCAAGGAAACAATGGCCTGGGTCATCGACCAGTGCCTGATCCTGCTGCACCCGATCATGCCCTTCATCACCGAAGAACTCTGGTCGGTGACCGGGCAACACGACAGCATGCTGGTCCATGCCGATTGGCCCGCCTACGGGACCGATCTGATCGACGCCGAGGCCGATCTCGAAATGAACTGGGTGATCGGGCTGATCGAGGGCATCCGCTCGGCGCGTCAGCAGATGCATGTTCCAGTGGGTCTTTACCTGCCGCTGGTGGTCAAGGATATGGACGATGCCGCCAGCGCGGCATGGGACCGCAACGAGGTGCTGATCAAACGCTTGGCCCGTATCGATGAGCTGACCCCGGTCGACAGCTTTCCCAAGGGGAGCGCCACGGTTCCGGTTGATGGCGCGACCTTCGGTCTGCCGCTGGCTGACATCATAGATGTCGCAGCGGAAAAGGACCGGCTGCACAAGTCGCTCGAGAAGCTGGAAAAGGAAATCGGCGGGATGACCGGACGGTTGAACAACCCCAAGTTCGTCCAGAGCGCACCAGAAGAGGTTGTGGCCGAGACACGCGCCAATCTTGCAGCCCGCAAAGATGAGGCGGAAAAGCTGCGCGATGCCTTGAACCGGCTGGCTGAAATTGGGTGATGTGACACGGGGGCAAACAGGCCATACCGCCCCCCCCAGCCGGGTATGTCCGGGTAAGCAGGATGCCTGCGATCCTGCAGCCTGCTATAGAAGAGGCGTCACCCGAAGGGGCATGACCGTCCTCCTGCTTGCACGGCGGGGGACATCTCCCGGACCTGTAACCCGGATCGGGCCTTGTGTGACCGCTGTGTGACCGGTCTCTCATGGTTTGCCCCCGGTGCCGGGGCATGATGAGGCACAAGGTGCTGTCAGTCGCGCTGTCGGAGTGATCCTCTCCCTCCGCTTGAGGCGCATCGTGCCACTCTGTCTGACGGACAGGCATCAAGACGTCGAAAAGGACCCGGGCGGTGGACGGGCTTTCGAAAGCCCGTGCGACGCGGTTTCGAAACCGCGTTTCAAACCCGTTCAAACGGGCTTGCGCACGGGTGCCGCGTCAGGCTCTCCAGAAACTGACGGTGACAAGGGCATAGACCGCCAGAAGTTCAAGCCGGCCCAAGAGCATCCCAAGTGACAGCATCCATTTGGCGGTATCGTTCAACCCGCCGAAATTGCCAGACGGACCAATCTCGGGCCCGAGGCCGGGGCCGATATTGGCAAGAGCCGCCGCCGCGCCCGAGACGGAGGTGATCAAATCCAGCCCCGTCATGCCAAGCGCAACGGACAGGACACCCAGAGTCACCACGAAGAACACAAAGAACGAGATCACCGAGTTCAGCACTTCCTCTCCGACCGGTCGGCCATCATATCGCGGCATGAAGACGCCATGCGGTGTGCGAACCTTGCGCAATTGCACGCCGATCGACGCGAAAAGAAGCTGGTAGCGGAACACCTTGATCGAACAGGCGGTCGATCCGGCGCATCCCCCGATCAGGCCGATAAAAAAGAACACCGCCACCGCCAACGGCCCCCAAAGCCCGTAATCCTGCGACGCATAGCCCGTCCCGGTGATAATCGAGACGACGTTGAACAGCGTTTTTCGCAGCATTTCTTCGGTCTGCACGCCCATGGACAGCGCGCGCCATGCCACCAGAACCGCGACGAGAACCGCCACGGTCCCGAAAAACGCACGGATTTGCCTGTCCTTGAGCAGCGGTTTGGCCGAGCGAGTCGCGGTCAGCTGGACGTAGCGCACAAATGGCAGCGCCGCGAGCAGCATGAAGATGGCGGCCATGTATTCGACCATCGGGTTGAAAGCCCCGAAAGAGGCGTCGTAATTGGCAAACCCGCCGGTGGCGATGGTTGTCATGGCATGCACCGTGGCATCGAACACCCCCATACCCGCAACCCCGTAGGATACGGCGCAAGCCAAAGTGAGACCGACATAGATCGTTGAAATTGAAGCGGAAATTTCGGTGGCCCGCGGCAGGATCTTGCCCATCGTGTCGAAGGATTCGGTGCGGAAGATCTGCATCCCTCCGACTCGTAATTCGGGCAGGAACACCATCGCCACCACAATGATCCCGATTCCGCCGAGCCACTGCAGAAGTCCGCGCCAGAGCAACAGCCCCTTTGGCAGCGCCTCAAGCCCCGACAATACCGTCGAACCTGTGGTTGTCAGCCCTGACATCGCCTCGAAAAACGCATCGACAAATCGCGCCTCGGTCGCGCCAAGAACAAAAGGCAGCGCGCCGAAGAGCGGCAAGATGAGCCAGACACCGGTGGTCAGCAGAAAGGTCTGCTGGATCGACAGCCCTTGCTTTACTCCATTGGCCGAAGCCAGCGCCATCAGGCCGCCGGAAAACATGGTCAGAACAGAGCTTTGCAGGAAAACGTACCATTCGCCGCGCCCTTCGGCGATGTCGACCAGCATCGGCAAAAGCATGGTTGCCCCGAGAACGGCAACCAGCAATCCAATCACATAGGCCACGGGACGGATATCGAACATGAGGGCTACCGTTGGCCCCCCCGTTGCAGGCTGTCAAGCATCGACGCGGAATGTTCCATGAAGATACGCCCGGAAAAACGGGCGCGGAAAATGGCACCCGGGTTCGCCGCAGGCCGGTTGGGGGATCACCATCTGGGTGCCCCCCGCCCCCGCCGCTCTCAACCGACGTGAAACAAGGTCGAGAACAGCTTTGGATCAAGGCTCTGCGCCGCAAACAAGTCGCCCTCGGTCAGGACCGACACAGCATCGTGGCTGTGCAGGCTTTCCTGATGGCTGGCCAGCACACGGTAATCGCCGATTCGGGGATCCGCTTGCAATTGCTCGGCAAAGAGCCGCGCCGCATCCTCGACGAAGATCGGGTTGGCCGCGTTCAGTTCGGCAAAGGCCTGTTCGTCCTCGCGCTTGACCATGACCTGCGTTTCAGTGGGCACGGCACTGCGGCACATGTCGATCACGTCTTCGAACCACAGGCATTTGTCATCCTTCAGATCCACCGAAATCCGCGCCACGGAGCGTTGCGAATGCGGCGTCGCCAACTGCCCGCGCGTGCGGCGGGCATGTTCGCTCAATTCCAGCGAACATGGGCAGGTCGAGCTGTAGACATAGTCCAGATGCATGATCCTGTGGCGCACGCCGTCCTGGTCGAACAGCTCCAGCGCGATGTCGTAATACTGGTAGCCGGACAAGCCCGAGCGCAGGCTATCGACCTTCATCGGGAAGGACAGGCGCATGTTGATCCGCGCATCGAAGGACTCGAGGTTGGATTTGTAGTCATCCAGCGCGCGTTCGATAACATCGAAGCTGAAGGTCTTTTCGGCATGCTCATAAAACGACCGCATGATGCGGCTCATGTTGATGCCCTTCTTGTCGGCCTCAAGGCTGACCGTGCCGGTGACGCTTGTCTCCAGTGTCAGGTCACCATTGTCGCGGGTATGATAGCGGATCGGCAGGCGGAAATTGGAGATCCCGACATGCTGGATCCCGCGATTGGCGCCCCGGATCAGGGCCGACGGGCCGTTCTGAAGATCGGGCAGAGACGCCTTGTACGAGTCGTCCACGGAAAACCCGCCGGGATAGTCCCGGCGCATCTCCGGGTAAGGCATGTTGTCTGCGCCATCCACAAAGCTGCGCAGAGCGGGATCGACGGTGTCGATCTCGGCATCTTGTGCCTTTTCGGCCCATTGGCGCAACAGCGCCAAAGCGGCCTCCGCCTCGTCCCGACTCGGTTTGCGGTCGATCTCAGGTGTATGGATGTTCATACTCAGGCCCCCTCGCCTGTTGGTCGCGTCACTCAAACATAGGTGCGATCAGGATTTATTTCCATAGACCCTGTTACGTCCCGACATCGCATGCAGATCAATCTGCGGGGGAAAAACCTGCGCTCACACAGCCGCCAGCGCCGACTGGATATCGTCGATCAGGTCCTCCGTATCCTCAATTCCGATCGAGAGGCGCACCAATCCGTCAGTGATCCCCAACATGTCGCGCTGTTCGGCAGCAAGCCGCTGATGGGTGGTCGTGGCCGGATGGGTCACGATACTCTTGGCATCTCCAAGGTTGTTCGAGATCACGATGATCCCCAGCGCGTTGAGAAAGGCAAAGGCGGCGTCCTTGCCGCCGGCCAGTTCGATCGCAACCATCGTACCGCCTGACCCCAGCTGACGCTGCGCCAGCGCCGCCTGCGGATGCGACGGCAGGCCGGGGTAGATCACCCTGCGCAGCGCGGGGTGTCCTTCCAGCGACTCGGCAATCTCCTGTGCCGATTTCGCCTGCGCGCGCACCCGAAGATCGAGCGTTTCCAACCCCTTGAGCTGCACCCATGCGGTGAAGGGCGACATCGACCCACCGGTATGCTTCATGTAAGGTTCCACGACCTTGCGGATATGGTCGCGCGTCCCCAGGATCACCCCGCCAAGCGTGCGCCCTTGCCCGTCGATGTGTTTGGTCGAGGAATAGATCACCACGTCGGCGCCTTGCGCCAGGGCATCGGAAAAGACCGGGGTCGAAAACACGTTGTCCACCACCACGGTCGCGCCATGTGCCCGGGCAATTTCAGAAACTGCCGCGATATCAACCAGCTCCAGCGCAGGGTTCGACATCGATTCGAAAAACACGGCGCGCGTGTCGGGCCCCACCGCAGCGCGCCACTGTCCCAGATCGGCGCCATCGACCAACGTCACCTCGACACCATAGCGCGGCAGTATATCCTCGACGATGTACAAACAGGATCCGAACAGCGCCCGCGCCGACACAAGGTGATCACCGGCCTTGAGCATCGACATCAACGCGCCATTCACAGCCGCCATACCGCTGGCGGTGGCAAAGGCGTCCTCGGCCCCTTCCAGCATCGCGATGCGGTCTTCGAACATCGCGACCGTCGGGTTGCCGTACCGCGCGTAGATATATTCGTCCGGTCCAGCCTGGATAAACCGCTGCTCGGCCTGCTCGGCGCTGTCGTAGACAAAGCCCTGGGTGAGGAACATCGCCTCGCTCACCTCGCCCCACTGGCTGCGCCTGGTGCCGCCATGCACCAGTTTCGTTCTCGGTTTTCTGTTTTTCATTCCATCACCTTTTGGGCCGCAGCCCAACGAAAAAGCCCCGTTCCGGCCAAGCGAAAGGGGGCTTTCAGCTGACCTTTTAGCGGCGTGTTTAACGTGGCCCGCAATCCGGTAACAAATCGCCACACCGATGGCATAGACCGATACACGCCCGGAATCAAGAAGACGCGACGCCGTCAAGCGCCGGCCCCCTGCTTCTTCTCTTTCCAAATATGCCAACGCGAGGTCGGCCAATCGGCGCGATCGTCCGCGTGCCTTGTGTCCCCGCCGTCACGGGCACCACAAACCTGCATGCGCGTCAGCGCATTCCACCGGATTCAGAAGGGCACGTCATCGGCGGCACATATGAAGCGGGCGACCACCTTCTTTATCCCGGCCTTGTCGAAATCGATCTCGAGCTTGTCACCTTCGATCCCCAACACGGCGCCATAGCCAAATTTCTGGTGAAAAACGCGTTCACCCAGTTCATAGGAGGATACGGCGGTGGCGTCGATAATCGTGTTGCGCGCTTCGGTCGGTTGGCTCATGGGCCGCTGGGCCGCGCGGGATTGCAGCCGCCGCCAGCCCGGCGAGTTATAGACATTCGCCTCTGCTGCCTTGTCGTGCAGGTCGGACCCGGCCATCATCTGGGTGGCGGGTGATGCCATGCCCGCCGCGCCGTAACCGCCGCCATAGAGGCCCGGTGGCGTAAGCACCTCGACATGGTCTTCCGGCAATTCGTCGATGAACCGCGACGGCAGTGCCGATTGCCACTGGCCGAACACGCGCCGGTTGGCGGCAAAGGAAATCGTGCTCACCTCTTCGGCGCGGGTAATCCCGACATAGGCGAGGCGGCGCTCTTCCTCGAGCCCCTTGAGCCCCGATTCGTCCATCGAGCGCTGCGACGGGAACAGCCCGTCTTCCCAACCGGGCAGGAACACGGCGGGAAACTCCAGCCCCTTGGCGGCATGCAGCGTCATGATCGACACTTTCTCGCCATCGCCGCCCTTGTCGTTGTCCATGATCAGGCTGACATGCTCCAGGAACCCTTGCAGGTTTTCGAATTCCTCAAGCGCCTTGACCAGTTCCTTCAGGTTCTCGAGCCGCCCCGGCGCTTCGGGGGTCTTGTCGTTCTGCCACATCGCGGTATAGCCGCTTTCGTCCAGAACCATGCCCGCAAGTTCGGGATGGTCGACATCCGCGTCTTCGACCATGCGCCCCCAGCGGTCCAGATCGCGAACAAGCTGGCCCAGTTCGGACCCGCCCTTGCCCTTGATCAGCCCCTGGTCAACCGCCAGTCGCGCCCCTTCGACCAGCGACACGCCATTTTCGCGCGCCACCGTTTGCAGGGTTTGCTGCGCCTTGTCACCCAAACCCCGCTTGGGGGTGTTCACGATCCGCTCGAACGCCAGGTCGTCGTCCGGGCTGATCACGACGCGGAAATAGGCCATCGCGTCGCGGATCTCCATCCGTTCATAGAATCGCGGCCCGCCGATCACGCGATAGGGCAGACCGATGGTCAGGAACCGGTCCTCGAAGGCCCGCATTTGGTGAGACGCGCGGACGAGAATCGCCATGTCGTCGAGCGAAAACGCCCGCAGGCCCCGTGTGCCGGACTGCATCGCCTCGATTTCCTCGCCGATCCAGCGGGCCTCTTCCTCGCCGTCCCAATGGCCGATGAGACGAACCTTTTCGCCGTCTTCCGCGGCGGTCCAGAGCGTCTTGCCCAGACGCCCCTGGTTGCCCGCGATGACGCCCGACGCCGCAGCCAGGATGTGCGGCGTGGAGCGGTAGTTCTGTTCCAGGCGCACCACATGCGCGCCTTCGAAATCCTTCTCGAACCGCAGGATGTTGCCCACCTCGGCGCCGCGCCAGCCATAGATCGACTGGTCATCGTCACCGACACAGCAGACGTTCTTGTGAGCGCTCGCCAGCAGCCGCAGCCAGAGATACTGCGCGACGTTGGTGTCCTGGTACTCGTCCACGAGGATGTATTTGAACCAGCGTTGATACTGCCCGAGCACGTCCGGATACGCCTGAAAGATCGTCACGACATGCAAGAGCAAGTCGCCGAAATCCACCGCGTTCAGTTCCTTGAGCCGCGCCTGGTAGAGCGCGTAAAGCTTTGGCCCTTGGTGGTTGTACGCGCCTGCATCGGCGGCGGGCACCTTGTCGGGGGTGATCGCGCGGTTTTTCCAGCCGTCGATGATGCCTGCGAGTTGCCGTGCGGGCCAGCGTTTGTCGTCGATGCCTGCGGCACGGACAAGTTGCTTCAGGAGCCGCAACTGGTCGTCGGTGTCGAGAATCGTGAAGTTCGATTTCAGCCCCACCAGTTCGGCGTGGCGGCGCAGCAGTTTCACGCAGATCGCATGGAAGGTACCAAGCCACGGCATACCTTCGACGGTCTGGCCCAAGAGCCGCCCCACCCGCTCCTTCATCTCGCGCGCGGCCTTGTTGGTAAATGTCACGGCAAGGATTTCGTTGGGCCGCGCACGGCCCGTGTTTAACAGGTGCACGATTCGGGTGGTCAGCGCCTTGGTCTTGCCGGTGCCGGCGCCGGCCAGCATCAGGACAGGGCCGTCCAGCGTCTCGACCGCCTGGCGCTGTGCCGGGTTGAGATCGTCCAGATAGGGCTGCGGGCGCGCAGACATGGCGCGGGCGGACAGGGAGGCGTTTTCGAACGCCTCCATTTCATCGAAACTGCTCATGCGAGGCAAGATAACGCCACAGGCAGCAGAGATAAAGATGTTCTGATAATGTTCACTCCGGCACCGCGCGGGTTTCTTCGCAGGAACTGGCCGGAGATTTCGAAAATCCGGTTCTGGACAATTCCCGACTTCTGTCCACAAATGCGCGGTTATGGATTATCACGCAAAATACCCCGCGATCGGGGACCTCAAGAGGCGCGCGCAGCGGCGCATTCCGAAATTCGTCTGGGAGTATCTTGATTCGGCCACCGGACTCGAAGCCACGCTGCGACGCAACCGGTCGGCGCTGGACCAGGTCCTGTTCACACCGTCGATCCTGCATGGCGAGATCGAGATTGATCTGGCGACCTCGCTCTGTGACCGCAGCTATTCCCTGCCTGTCGGGATCAGCCCGGTTGGCATGTCCGGACTGATCTGGCCCGATGCAGAGCGCAAGCTGGCGCGGGCGGCGACCAAGGCGGGCATGCCCTACAGCATTTCCACCGTGGCCACCCGCACGCCCGAAGACGTGGCGCCGCGGCTGGAGGGCAACGGATGGTTCCAGATGTATCCGCCCCGCGACGAGAGCATCCGCACCGACATGCTCAAACGCGCCGGGGATGCCGGGTTCTCGACGCTGATACTGACCGTCGATGTGCCGGTTCCGTCCCGCCGCGAACGCCAGGTGCGGTCGGGCCTGACCACGCCGCCCAAGCTGACACCAAGGCTGCTGGCACAGATCGCGACCTGCCCGGCCTGGGCGATCGGTACCGCCACGCATGGCATGCCCCGGATGCGGCTGATCGATGATTACGCCGGCAAGGTCACGGGGCTGAATTCGACACAGCACGCGGGCTACATGCTGCGCACCTCGCCAGACTGGGATTACGTGCGTTGGCTGCGCGATGCCTGGGATGGCAAATTCTTCGTCAAGGGCGTGTTGAACCCCGAAGATGCGCCGCGGCTGGAACAGGCGGGCGTTGATGCGATCTGGCTTTCAAACCATGCCGGACGCCAGTTCGATGCGGCCCCGGCCCCGATCGAGGTGCTGCCCGCGATGCGCAGGGCCACGACGCTGCCGCTGATCTTCGACAGCGGGATCGAAGGCGGGTTGGACGTGCTGCGCGCCATCGCCCTGGGGGCCGATTTCGTCATGCTGGGCCGGGCGTGGCATTATGCGCTGGGGGCGTTGGATACCGATGGCCCTGCCCATCTGGTCGACATCCTGAAGAAAGACATGGTCGCCAATCTGGGGCAACTGGGCGTGGCCCGACCCGCCGATCTGCGCGGCACGGCGAAACTCGACGCACAGGACACGTTCGGACGGCCCGTGTCGTTCGAGGAAACCCGTGACTTGCAATTGAGACCGTGACGAATTCCTACTAAGCAGCCATCAAAGCCAATACGTCAGGACCGCTGCCATGCCAGATTTCAGGAAGATCCTCATTGCCAACCGAGGCGAGATTGCCATCCGCATCATGCGGGCGGCCAACGAAATGGGCAAGAAGACGGTTGCCGTCTATGCCGAAGAGGACAAGCTGGGTCTGCACCGGTTCAAGGCGGACGAAGCCTACCGTATCGGCGAAGACCTTGGACCCGTCGCGGCCTATCTGAGCATTGACGAGATCATCCGCGTCGCCAAGGGCGCGGGTGCGGATGCGATCCATCCGGGCTATGGCCTGCTGTCGGAAAACCCCGATCTTGTGGATGCCTGCGCCGCCAACGGCATCACCTTTATCGGCCCGCGCGCCGAGACCATGCGCGCGCTGGGTGACAAGGCCAGCGCGCGCCGTGTGGCGATCGAGGCGGGTGTGCCCGTGATCCCCGCGACAGACGTGCTGGGCGACGATTGGGACGCCATCGCCAAGAAGGCCGAGGAGATCGGCTATCCGCTGATGCTCAAGGCAAGCTGGGGCGGCGGCGGGCGCGGGATGCGTCCAATCAACGACCCCAAGGAGTTAAAAGAGAAAGTGCTAGAAGGCCGCCGTGAAGCGGAAGCGGCATTCGGCAATGGCGAAGGCTATCTCGAAAAGATGATCATCCGCGCCCGCCATGTCGAGGTGCAGATTCTCGGCGACAAGCAGGGCAGCATCTATCACCTCTACGAACGCGATTGCTCGGTCCAGCGCCGTAACCAGAAAGTCGTGGAGCGCGCCCCCGCCCCCTATCTGTCCGAGGCGCAACGCGAAGAGCTGTGCGAGCTGGGCCGCAAGATCTGCGCCCATGTCAATTACGAATGCGCCGGCACCGTCGAATTCCTGATGGATATGGATGACGGCAAGTTCTACTTCATCGAGGTAAACCCCCGCGTGCAGGTCGAACATACCGTCACCGAGGAAGTGACCGGCATCGACATCGTGCAGGCGCAGATCATGATCGCCGAGGGCAAGTCACTGTCCGAGGCGACAGGCAAGGCCAGCCAATACGACATCCGCCTGAACGGCCACGCGCTTCAGACCCGCGTGACGACCGAGGACCCGCAGAACAACTTCATCCCCGATTACGGCCGGATCACGGCCTACCGCTCGGCCACTGGCATGGGCATCCGTCTGGACGGCGGCACGGCCTATGCGGGTGGGGTCATCACGCGCTACTACGACTCGCTTCTTACCAAGGTCACGGCCTGGGCCCCAACACCGGAAAAGGCCATCGCTCGCATGGACCGCGCGTTGCGCGAATTTCGCGTGCGCGGTGTGTCGACCAATATCTCCTTTGTCGAAAACCTGCTCAAGCACCCGACCTTCCTGAACAACCAGTACACCACCAAGTTCATCGATGAGACGCCCGAGCTGTTCCAGTTCAAGAAACGGCGCGACCGGGGCACCAAGGTATTGACCTACATCGCCGACATCACCGTGAACGGTCATCCCGAGGTGCAGGGACGCGCCAAGCCACATCCCGATCTGAAACCCGCACGCGCGCCGAAAGCGAGGGTCGAGACGCCACCCCCCGGCACCAAGACCCTGCTGGAGGAAAACGGCCCGCAGGCCGTGGCCGACTGGATGGCGGCACAGAAAGAAGTGCTCATCACCGACACCACGATGCGCGACGGGCATCAATCCCTGCTGGCGACGCGGATGCGGTCGATCGACATGATCACCGTGGCACCGGCCTATGCCGCCAACCTGCCGCAACTGTTCAGCGTGGAATGCTGGGGCGGTGCGACATTCGACGTGGCCTACCGGTTCCTGCAGGAATGCCCGTGGCAGCGCCTGCGCGACCTGCGCGCGCGGATGCCCAACATCATGACGCAGATGCTGCTGCGGGGCGCGAACGGCGTGGGCTATACCAACTACCCCGACAACGTTGTGCAGTTTTTTGTCAAACAGGCGGCAGAGACCGGGGTCGATGTGTTCCGCGTCTTCGACAGCCTCAACTGGACCGAGAACATGCGAGTCGCGATGGATGCCGTGCTGGACACGAACCGGGTTCTGGAAGGCACGATCTGTTACACAGGCGATCTGAACGATCCGGCGCGGTCCAAGTACGACCTCAAGTACTATGTCGGAATGGGCAAAGAGTTGCGCGACGCCGGCGCGCACATCCTGGGCCTCAAGGACATGGCGGGGCTTTTGAAGCCCGCCGCCGCCGGGCCGCTGGTCAAGGCGCTCAAGGAAGAGGTCGGCCTGCCGCTGCATTTCCACACCCACGACACGAGCGGAGCCGGCATCGCCACGATCATGGCAGCGGCAGCCGCGGGCGTCGATGCGGTGGATGCGGCGATGGACGCGCTGTCGGGCAACACCTCGCAGCCGACATTGGGATCGGTGGTCGAAGCGCTGCGGCACACCGAACGGGAAACCGGGCTGGATATCTCGGCGATCCGCGAGATCTCGAACTACTGGGAAACCGTGCGCGGGCAATACGCGGCCTTCGAGAGCGGTCAGCAGGCCCCCGCATCCGAGGTTTACCTGCACGAGATGCCGGGCGGGCAATTCACCAACCTCAAGGCCCAGGCGCGCTCCATGGGGCTCGAGGAGCGCTGGCACGAGGTCGCCCAGACCTATGCGGATGTGAACCGGATGTTCGGCGATATCGTCAAGGTCACGCCGTCCTCCAAGGTGGTGGGCGACATGGCGCTGATGATGGTGAGCCAGGGGCTCACCCGCGCGGATGTCGAGGACCCGGAAAAAGACGTGTCCTTCCCCGACTCGGTGGTCGACATGATGCGCGGCAATCTCGGACAGCCACCGGGCGGATGGCCCGCCGCGATTCAGAAAAAAGTGCTCAAGGGGGACACCCCCTTCACCGACCGGCCCGGCAAACATGCGGAGCCGGTGGATATAGAGGAGACGCGGACCGCCGTGGTCAAGCAGCTCGAGGGCAAGGCGATCGACGACGAGGATCTCAATGCCTACCTGATGTATCCCAAGGTGTTCCTGGACTACATGGGCCGGCACCGGATCTACGGGCCGGTGAGGGTGCTGCCGACGCTGACCTTCTTCTACGGGATGAAGCAGGGCGAGCAGATCAGCGCCGAGATCGACCCCGGCAAGACGCTGGAAATCCGGCTGATCGCGGTGGGCGAGACCCAGGATGATGGCGAGGTCCGGGTGTTCTTCGAATTGAACGGCCAGCCGCGCACGATCCGGGTGGCCGACCGCAAGGCCAAGGCCTCGACGGCGGCGCGGCCCAAGGCGGACGGGGCCAATCCGGACCATATCGGCGCGCCGATGCCGGGGGTGGTCGCGTCGGTCGCGGTCCAGCCGGGGCAGACGGTCAAGGAAGGCGACCTGCTGCTGACGATCGAGGCGATGAAAATGGAGACCGGCCTGCACGCCGAAAGGGACGCCAGGGTGAAGGCGGTCCACGTCCAGGCGGCGGCCCAGATCGATGCCAAGGACCTGCTGATCGAGCTGGAGTGATCCACGCCCGCCGGGGTGTCCCACGCATGGGACGCCCCCTGCCCCACATGATTTCAATGGGTTACAGGGACGGATTTACCATTTGTCAAGATTTGCCGAGGTCTGGCGGAGGCCCTGTCAGAGCCGCGCAGCGCCGGTCCGTGGCGCGGCCTATGCAACCGATGGTCCAGAGCAGTTTATCCCCGAAACCGGTGCGCAGTCTCTGGACAACGCGCATTGCCAAGCCCAATCGCCGTGCCGGGGGGGCCGCCGTGCCCAAGGCAGGCTGTCCGCAGGGCGATGCGCACAGGATACAGCGCGAGACCCAGCCGCGTGTCGCAGGGCCGCGGTGCGGCGATCCAAAGGTCGAGCCGGCGCGCTTTATCCCCGTAACTGGCGCGTCATCTCCGGTCTCAGCGCCCAGACCAACCCAATCGCCGTGCCGGGGGGCGGCCCGGCGATGCTCGGCGGCCTTCGGCCTTGACCCCGCGCGGGGACAAGATATCGGCTGGGTCTCGGGTGTTTAAGTTTGCAAGGTTGCATGCTGTCGGCGTCCTTCAACACACTCCGACCCATAGTCGGCTTTCCGGCAACAAGCGGATGCTGCGATGCGTTTCGAAAAGAGGATCCTGAATCACGCGGCATCGAGCGTTTATCGGCTGCATGACACGGGCTACACGAAAGCGGGTGACAATTCTGGCTCAAGCAGTAGTTGGATTGTTGAGATGTTCCCAAGAACTTCAATGCCACTCAACTCCAGTAGCTCTTAGAGCGGGAATCGCCTTATAATTGCACCCTAAAACCTGCCGCTTCGAACTCAACAGTTGATGCTTCGCGCCTCGTCTGTTCTCCTCGTCGTTTTGAACGTTACGAGAACAAACTCTCATTTTGAATGGCCCAGTTCTACGGGGGCAGGTCAGGAGGGTGTTGTAGCCACAGACCTTGCAAGTAATCGACATGTGGTTGTTCGAGATCGAACCAAGCTGGGTCATATTTCGGAGGCAACCTCAGTCGGATAGATTCGGCGGGCTTGAAAAGCGGTGGGACTCGGCCAAGCGCCACACTTAATGCGGGAAAAGGTGTGGTAAACGTGTGTGGTTGGCGTGTGTGGTCAAAATTTCCTGCGCTATTTTTTATTAAGTAATTTCAATAATTTGAAGCGCACTGAAGAAATTGGCGGAGGCTCAGGGATTCGAACCCTGGGGACGCTCTCACGCCCAACGGTTTTCAAGACCGCCGCATTCGACCACTCTGCCAAACCTCCGGTGGACGCTTCTTAGACCGCTGTCCGCGATTCTGGAAGCGGGGGACAGGAAAATCTGTGCTTCGCAAGCGTCGGACTTTTCTTGCGGCACCGAAGTCTGTAAGCGTGGTTGCAACGAAAGCTGCGCCGGGCTGGCAGGGGCGAGGCGCGCGCGGGGCGGCAAAGCAGAAGGCACGCAGGCAATGAGCAACACGATAACGAGTTTCCGGTTTTGGCGCAGCACTCAGAACGCAACGCTTTGTGGCATTGCGGCCCTGTCGTTGGCGGCCTGCGAGACGGCCAACATGCCGGCCTTCCTGCAGGGGGGTGACATCGCCGAGGCGCAAATGGATGTGCCTGCCGCAGGCGGCACCCGATCGACACGTCTGGTGGAGCGCGACGTCGAAGCGCCCGAGGTCTTCCAGGTTACCGAAGCCGGGCTTTGGGACGGGCGTCCATCGCTGGGCGGGGTCTGGGCGGCGCATCCGGATGTCTCCGAGCCCGAGCGTGCGATCATCCGCAACGAGACCAATGACAGTTTCGTGATCGGCGCGCTGTTCCGCAAGGAGCGCGACACGCCCGGACCGCGCTTGCAAATCTCCTCCGACGCGGCCGCCGCGCTGGATGTGCTGGCCGGGGCCCCGACAGAGTTGAACGTGGTGGCGCTCCGCCGCGAGGAGGCCCCGGAAGGTGCCACAGCCGCCCCCCCGCAGGACGCGCCCAGCGGCGACGGCACTCTGGACGCGCCGTCCGACGTGGCCGAAACCACGCTCGATCCGGTGGCTGCATCCGCCGCCGCGGCACTGGACGCAGCGCCAGGCGAGGCAGCACCGACCCAGGAGACGAATACACCGAAGCCGCCGGCGTCTTCCCTCGAAAAGCCGTTCCTGCAAATCGGCATATTCAGCGTCGAAGAAAACGCCAACAACACCGCCACGGCGATGCGCCAGGCAGGCATGGTGCCGACGGTTCTCGAACAATCCTCCAGCGGCAAGACCTTTTGGCGCGTCATCGTCGGCCCGGCGCAAACCCGCGCGGAACGCAGCGCCTTGCTTGCCAAGATCAAGGATACCGGGTTTACCGACGCCTACGCCGTCACCAACTAGTCCAGACCGTTGCAGGTATGACAGGAGACCCGCCATGATCCGCAAATATCTTGCCGCCGGGATCGCGGCGTTGATGCTGGCCACCGCGCCCCTGGCCGCGTTCGATACGCAGGCCAGCGCGGCGTTTGTGCTGGATGAAAAGACCGGGACGGTTCTTTTGTCCAAGAATGCCGACGTGCCCCTGCCCCCGGCGTCGATGTCCAAGCTGATGACGCTGTATATCGCCTTCGAGGCCGTGCGCGACGGGCGTTTGAGCCTGGACGAGGCGTTGCCGGTATCGGCGCACGCCAACTCCTTTGGCGGCTCAACGCTCTTTCTGCGGACCGGTGAGCGCGTCTCGGTCGAGGAGTTGTTGCGCGGGATCATCGTTTTGTCGGGCAACGATGCCTGTGTCGTGATCGCGGAGGCCTTGTCACCTGACGGCACGGAAGCCGGGTTTGCCGCGATGATGACCCAACGCGCGCAGCAGATGGGCATGACGAATTCGACCTTCAAGAATTCCAGCGGCTGGCCCGCCGAAGGCCATGTGATGTCCGTCCGCGACCTGACCCTGCTGGCGCAACGCATCATCGAGGATTTCCCGGATTTCTACCAGATGTTCGCGGAGACCGAATTCCTGTTCGACGAGGCGGAATCCTCGAACCGGTTCAATCGCAACCCTTTGCTGACGCTTGGCATCGGGGCGGACGGGCTCAAGACCGGCCACACCCAGGAGGCGGGCTACGGTCTTGTCGGATCGGCCAAGCAGGGCGACCGCCGCGTGATCTTCACCATCACCGGGCTGGATGCGGCGTCGACACGCGCACGCGAAGCCGAGTCCATCGTCAATTGGGCCTTTCGCCAATTCGCCGAGCAGACAGTGACCCGCGCCGGGGACGTGATCGCACAGGCGGATGTCTGGATGGGCGCCCGCGAAACCGTTGGCCTGATGGCGGACCAGGACCTCACGATCCTGCTGCCCAACACGCCCGGACGCGAGGTCACCGCCGAAGTGGCCTACACCGGACCCATCGAGGCACCGATTGCCGAGGGGCGGCAGCTTGCCGAACTGATCATCAGGCCCGAGGACCTGCCGGAACATCGCATTCCCCTTTACGCAGCGCATGCGGTGCCCGCCAGCGGATTTGTCGCGCGCATGATCAGTGTCTCTCAGGTGCTTCTGGGGCGGATGCAGGCCGAGGACGCGATGTGAGCCGATCCGGGCTATTTGTCAGCTTTGAAGGGATCGACGGGTCAGGCAAATCCACCCAGGCACGACGCCTGGCGACACGGCTGTGCGAGAGCGGCCATGACGCCATCCTGACCCGTGAGCCCGGTGGCAGCCCCGGCGCGGAAGAGATCCGCGCGCTTGTCCTTCAGGGCGATCCGGACCGCTGGTCGGCCGATACCGAATTGCTGCTTTTCACCGCTGCTCGGCGCGATCACCTGGAACGGACGATCCAGCCTGCCCTTGAGGCGGGCAAGGTCGTGATCTGCGACCGTTTCGCCGACAGTACCCGCATGTATCAGGGCCTGTCGCGCGGCAATCTGCGCGCCAAGGTGGACGCGCTGCACGAGTTGATGATCGGGGTCGAGCCTGATCTGACCCTGCTGATCGATATGGACCCGGCCACCGGCCTCAGCCGCGCCAAGGCGCGCCAGACCAAAGAGGAACGGTTCGAGGATTTTGGCCAGGGCCTGCAAGACAGGATGCGCGCCGGGTTCCTTGGGCTGGCCAAGGAATTTGCCAACCGCTTTCATGTCATTGACGGCGCCCGGGACGCCGACCGCGTTGCAGGCGATGTCTGGGCTGCGATAAGCGGACACCTGCCATGACCGAGACCACACGGACCGAACCCGACCGCATCGACGGGGCGCCGCATCCACGCGAGACGGCAAAGCTGTTCGGTCAGGATGCAGCGCAGGCCGATTTCCTGCAGGCCTTCGGGTCTGACAGGCTGCACCATGGTTGGCTGATCACGGGGCCGCGCGGCGTCGGCAAGGCAACGCTTGCATGGCAGATCGCGCGCTTCCTGCTCGCCACCCCGATATCGGATGAGGCTGGTCTTTTCGGCGCAGCACCGCCGCCGACCGACCTCGCAATCGCGGACGACCACCCGGTATCCCGCCGCATCATGGCCGGCTCCGAACCCGGATTGTTTGCCCTGCGCCGCCCCTATGACGAAAAGGCCAAACGTCTGAGAGCGCAGATTACCGTGGACGAGGTCCGGCGATTGAAGAATTTCTTTGCGCTGTCCTCTGTCGATGGCGGGCGCCGGGTCGTGATCGTCGATACCGCCGACGACATGAACGTGAACGCCGCGAATGCGCTGCTCAAGCTGCTGGAAGAGCCGCCAGAGCGCACAACGCTGCTGCTGGTCAGCCACCAGCCCTCGCGCCTGCTGCCAACCATCCGGTCGCGCTGCCGCGAATTGCGGCTGGCCCCGCTGAACGTCGCCGATATGGCGCAGGCGCTGGCCGCCACCGGGATCGACCAGACACTCGGCGATCCGGCCGCCCTTGCCGCATTGTCAGGCGGGTCCGTGGGCGACGCGGTCCGGCTGATGCAAAGGGACGGACTCAAGCTGTATGCCGACCTGGTCAAACTGTTCTCCACCCTGCCCGACCTGAGCCGCCCACATGCGATCGCGCTGGCCGAAAGTGCCGCCGGGCGCGGCCAGGAGGAGCGGCTGGATCTGTTGCTGGGCCTGATGGATCGGGCCTTTGCCCGGCTGGCGCGCAGCGGGGCCATCGGCCAGCCGCCCGATCCGGAAGCGGCGCCGCAGGAAGCCGAGACATTTCGGCGCCTGTGCCCCGGCCCCGCCGAGGCGCGCATATGGGCGCAATTGGCGCAGGACCAGGGCGAGCGCCTGCGCCATGGCCGGGCTGTCAACGTGGAGGCCGGGTCACTGCTGCTGTCCAGCTTTCTGGCGATACAGGATGGATGTCCCAGGGGCTGAGCCATTGCTTGACGCCCCGCGCCGCATCCCCGATACCACGGGCATGTCCATACCTCAGATCACCGACAGCCACTGCCATCTGGATTTTCCCGATTTCGACGGCGAACGCCCCGAGATCATCGACCGCGCCCTGGCGGCGGGCGTGCGCCGCATGGTCACGATTTGCACCAAACTGCGGCTGGAGCCGACGGTGCGCGCCATTGCCGAGGCGCATGCGCCGGTGTTCTATGCCGCCGGCACACATCCGATGAGCGCCGCCGACGAACCCCTGGCGACCGTCGATGACCTGGTGTCGATGGCGCAGCATCCGAAATTCGTCGGGATCGGGGAAACGGGGCTGGACTACCACTACACGTCAGAGAGCGCAGAGATTCAGAAACGCTCCTTGCGCGTGCATATCGAGGCAGCGCAGGAAACCGGCCTGCCGCTTATCATCCATGCCCGCGCGGCGGATGACGACATGGCGCGCATCTTGACCGAAGGCGTCAAGGTCAAGCCATATACCTGTGTCATGCATTGTTTTTCCTCCTCAGCCGAATTAGCGCGCACGGCATTGGATCTGGGATTTTACCTGTCGATGTCAGGGATCGCCACGTTCCCCAAAAGCCAGGACCTGCGCGACATTTTCGCGGCCGCGCCCGTCGACCGGGTGCTGGTGGAAACCGACAGCCCCTATCTCGCGCCACCGCCCTATCGCGGCAAGCGCAATGAACCCGCTTATACCGCGCATACCGCACAGGTCGGTGCGGAGGTCTTTGGACTGGACTATGCCCGCTTCGCCGCACAGACAGAGGAAAATTTCAACCACCTGTTCTGGAAAGCCGCAGAGTACGAGGCGACCACGTGAGGGGCGATATGCGCTTTACAATTCTGGGCTGCGGATCGTCCGGCGGCGTGCCGCGCCTTGGGGGCCTTTGGGGCGCGTGTGACCCGAATAATCCGCGCAATACACGCCGGCGCTGCTCCATGCTTGTCGAGCGGGTCACGGATGCGGGCACGACGCGCGTGCTGATCGACACCAGCCCCGACATGCGCGCGCAATTGCTGGATAGCGGCATCGGAGAGCTGGATGCGGTGATCTACACCCACAGCCACGCCGATCACGTGCACGGGCTCGACGATCTGCGGATGATCGTCTTCAACATGAAAAGACGGCTTCAGGTCTGGGCAGATGGCGACACGCAGAACGATCTCTATTCGCGCTTCGGCTATGCCTTCGTGCAACCGTCGGACAGCCCCTATCCGCCGATCCTCGAGATGAACACGATCAACGGACCGGTGCGGATCGATGGCGCTGGCGGGCCGCTCACTTTCGACCCGTTCGAGGTCAACCACGGCAGCATAGACGCGCTGGGCTTTCGGATCGGCGACCTGGTCTACTTGCCAGACGTGGCCGAGATTCCGGACCCGGTCTGGGACACCCATCTGCAAGACCTTGATGTCTGGGTTCTGGATGCGCTGCGCCGCGATCCGCACCCGACACATGCCCATCTGGAAAAATCCCTGGCCTGGATCGAGCGCGCCCAGCCCAGGCGCGGCGTGCTGACCAACATGCATGTCGATCTGGATTACGCCACGGTCGAGGCTGAAACACCCGATCACATCACACCCGCGTATGACGGCATGGTCATCACGCAATCCCTGGTGTGACAGGCTGCAGGCGATATGGCGGGTCCAGGTTAAAGGGTCCGGCCTGACATGCAGGCGCTGATCGACGTTATCTTTCCCGTCTTTATCGTGATCGGTTTCGGCTATGCCGTGGCCTGGCGCGGGCTTTTGTCCGAAACCACGATTGACGGGCTGATGATCTTTACCCAGAACGTGGCGATCCCGTGCCTGCTGTTTCGCGCGATCTGGACGCTCGATCTGGCGGACAGCTTTTCCGTGCCCCTGCTCGTCAGCTTCTATACCGGGTCGCTGACATGTTTCACGATTGGTCTGCTGGGCGCGCGCCACCTGTTCAAACGCGATTGGCAGGATTCGGTCGCCATCGGTTTTTGCTGCTTGTTCGCCAATTCGGTGCTTCTGGGGCTCGCCATCACGGAACGCGCCTTCGGGCCGGATGCGCTGGCGGCGAACTATGCCATCATCGCGCTGCACTCGCCGTTCTGCTATGGCGTGGGCATCACCGTGATGGAGTTCGTTCGCGCACGCGCCGCGCGTCAGCCCAACAGGGACGTGCCGATGATCGTGGTCAGGGCGATGTTTCGCAACGCACTGGTGATCGGAATCGCTTTCGGCACGATGTTCAACCTGTTGGGCATCTCGTTGCCTGCCCCCTTTACCGAGGCGCTGGACATGATCGTGCGCACCGCCCTTCCCGCCGCGCTCTTCGCGATGGGCGGCGTTCTTTATCGCTACCGGCCTGACGGGGACATGCGGATCATCCTTTTTGTCTGTGCGATCACCCTGCTGTTGCATCCCGCAATCACATGGACCCTTGGCACCAGCTTTGCCCTGCCGGACGACGCCATGCGCAGCGCCGTGATCACCGCAGCAATGGCGCCCGGTGTGAATTGCTATGTCTTTGCCAATATCTATGGCCGCGCCCGCCGGGTCGCCGCGTCTTCGGTGCTGATGGCCAGCGGCCTGTCGATTGTCACGGCGTGGCTCTGGCTGGGCACTCTGCCCTGATCATCCCTCCCGCCGGCCAATCGGATCCGTGACGAGGACTGGACCTATTGTATCCGACCGGATACGAGCACGGGATGGCCCCCGACACCTCCCTTTCCAGCGGCGAAACCGCCTATGCCAGCCTGATCGCCGCGCTGCGCAACGGAGATTTCGCACCCGGTGACCGTTTGCGCGAAGAGGACGTTGCCAAACGGCTCGACCTGTCCCGAACCCCGGTGCGCGAAGCACTCAGGCGGCTCGAAACCGCAGGTGTCATCGAACACCGCCCGCGTATCGGCGCGGTGATCCGCAAACTGTCACAAGCCGAAATCGTGGAACTCTACGAGATGCGGATCGTGCTCGAACGCACGGCGGCGCGGATGGCCGCGCAGCACGGATCCGAGGCCGAATTCGACGCGCTGGAGGAAATGAATGCCCGGCTGGAGGCGGCCAGGCAGACTCCGACCCTTGGCGCCGCGATCAATCAGGACTTTCACGCGGCGCTCTACCGTGCGGCCCGCAACAGGTTTCTTTTGTCCTCCGCCGACGCGATCAACACTGCCCTGATCCTCTTGGGTCCCACCACCTATCACGACCCGGAGCGCGTGCGGATCGTGGTGATGCAACATGCCGATGTGATCACCGCCCTGCGCCAGCGCGACGGCGATATGGCCGCAAGCGCCGCAGAGGCGCATCTGCAAACGTCGCTGCGCTACCGGCTCAAGGGGCTGTCCTCGTGAGGGAGGTTCTGCTTGCTTTCGCGGTCGCCGGGTGCGGTGTGGTTGTGTTCAAGATACTCCACCTGCCACTTCCATGGTTGCTGGGACCGATGTCGGCCTGTCTTGTGGCCGCCCTTGCCGGGGTGCCAATGCGCGGCCTGAAAACGCTGAACGACTCCATGCGCACGATACTTGGCGTCGCGGTGGGCGCCACACTGACTCCCGCGGTTCTGGCAACCTTTCCGGCGATGTGGCCCACGCTGTTGCTGATGCCGATCATGGTGGCCTGTATCGGGCTGATCGGCATACCGTATTTCCAACGCTATTGCGGGTATGACTTCCCGACCGCCTATTACGCGACCATGCCCGGCGGGCTCCAGGACATGATCATTTTCGGCGAAGAGGCCGGCGCGAATGTCAAATCCGTCAGCCTGATCCACGCGACACGGGTCATGGTGATTGTCTTTGCCCTGCCGTTTCTGCTGATCGGCATATGGGACGCCGACCTGTCGAACCCGCCCGGCACGCCAGCCTCGGGCGTGCCGCTGGATGAAATGGCCCTGATGGTCGTATGCGCCTTCGTCGGCTGGCGCGTGGCCGATCGTGTCGGATTGTTCGGCGCGTCGATCCTTGGCCCCATGATCGCCACTGCGGCGGTAACCCTTGCCGGCGGCCTGCAAAACCGCCCCCCAACCGAGGCGATCTGGGCGGCGCAGTTTTTCATCGGCATGGCAATCGGCACGAAATACGCGGGAATCACCTTCGCCGAAGTCCGCAGAGACCTGGTGGCCGGGCTGGGCTTTTGCCTGATCCTGATCATCCTGACCCTCATCTTCGTCGAAGTGATCTATGGCATGGGGTTGGCCCCGGGCATGGAGACGCTTCTGGCCTTTGCCCCGGGCGGCCAGGCCGAATTGACAGTCCTGGCATTGATTGTCGGAGCAGACGTGGCCTTTGTCGTGGCACACCACGTGCTGCGCATCGTCGTCGTGATACTCGGTGCCCCCATAGCCGCACGGCTCTTCAGCCAACGCTTCGACTAGGGTCCGCAATTCATGGGGTCCGTCGGTCTCTTCCAGAGAGTATGGTGCGGTCGAGAAGACTCGAACTTCCACGGGTGTTACCCCACAGCGACCTCAACGCTGCGCGTCTACCAATTCCGCCACGACCGCACTGTCCCGACTTGGTGATGCGCTCTTTAGCGAT
>Ga0102929_1000131_pt1 | contig 39863 bp, 33 predicted proteins | sample SalPonR1_B_D2_MG_FD_78510 | JGI IMG/M metagenome (GOLD analysis project Ga0102929, IMG submission 78510) | Salt pond soil microbial communities from South San Francisco under conditions of wetland restoration - Salt Pond MetaG R1_B_D2_MG | ecosystem: Environmental > Aquatic > Marine > Intertidal... | reverse complement strand
TTTATTACTTTGAATGTAACAAAGTGATAATAATTATTTTATTTATTTTTTTATCAACTTTGAAAAACAAAGTTATAATTTTTTATTTTATCAACTTTGAAAAACAAAGTGATAATAATTATTTTATTTATTTTATTTATTACTTTGAATGTAACAAAGTGATAATAATTATTTTATTTATTTTTTTATCAACTTTGAAAAACAAAGTTATAATTTTTTATTTTATCAACTTTGAAAAACAAAGTTATAAATAACATTAGGAATATGAATAATATTTTGTGATTCTAATTTCACTCATATTTTGATATTTTTATTCATTAAATTTAAGGAGTGACAAAAACTCCTTAAATTTTTTATATTTATTAATATAATTTAGAATATTAATAACAGTAGCAGATGACAACATATAAAGTGTATGTAATATAGTACTTTGAATTTTATATTTTCGACGGGCATGTTTCATGTAAATTCTACCTCGGCTACTAATTCACCATTATTATTTTTATCTTTGGACATTTTGGCTTTAATTTGGACAGTGTTGGTTGAATTATTATTGTTATAAATTGCCATATGTTTGGTAATTCTATTAAGATTTTTTTCGACATAATCGAGGACTTTGTTTGAAATTGCCCAACGGAAAAAATTTAACTGACCTACAGTGGTTTCTAATTCGCATCCATCACCATATTCAAAGATAATTCTGTTATGACGACGGAAAGGATCAAATAATTTTTTGTGATTATTTTTAAGTTGTGCTTTATATGAATTATGAACGTTAAAGATTTTTCGCCGTTGTCCGACTTTTCTAATTTCATAACAAATTCCTAATCCACCTTCATCAATTGGTTTAGAATAGCGAGTGACAAACCAGTCTAAAACACGTAGAGAAATTTTACTTTTTTCTTGGACTATCGCCAAAAATTGTTCTAGGTTAGTTGGTTCTTCATAAAATTTAATTACATCACGTAGAACTAAATTTTCCTTGGTTCTATTTAGCTCCTGACTATGTTTCTTTGAAATTAAATGGGTTTCAACTGCATTTTTTTTGAGGGGCACTTGTGTCAAAGGCATTATAGTATTTTTCAGGGTTGTACTCATTAATAAGTATGTTCTAGCTATTTTTAAACTCTAAATAAAAATTTTTTCTAGAGATTAATTTTTTTAAATGCTCGGGATTTTTACCTTTTCTCATAGAGTCTAACTCTACGAGATTTTTTTTCTTTTGGGTTGAAAGTAGCTCGTTTGATATTGTTTATAGTTTCTTTTCCCATTACACTATAGAACTATTATTAGATTTTTATTAAATATATTTCTTCATCAATTGTAATATTTATTTAATAGTTCTGAATTTATTTATCTTACTCATGTCTAATAATAAACATCATATATTAATTAATGATACCTATATTCTTGGATCCAAAATTGGTAGAGGTAGCTTTGGTGAGGTTTATTTAGGTAAACATAAACATAAAGGAACTAAAGTTGCGATTAAACTAGAACCATTGGAATCAAAAAGTCATATTTTGCAACATGAATACCAAGTTTATCGTGATATCTACAATCCTAATACTGGAATCTGCAAATATCATTACTTCGGTTTAGAAGATGATTATGCTGTCTTAGTAGTTGATCTTTTAGGGAAAAGCCTAGGTAGTTTATTAGCACGTTGTTATGGAACCTTTAGCCTCAAAACAGTATTAATGATTGCTGATCAAATGATTAGTCGATTGGAATTTTTACATGAAAATAATTATATCCATCGTGACCTCAAACCTGACAATATGATGATCGGAAGAGAACAATTGAATAATCAAATTTTTCTTATTGACTATGGTTTGGCCAAAAAATATCGAGATGATACAGGAAGACATATTTCCTTTAAAAAAGGTGGTAAAATGGTTGGTACTGCCCGTTATGCATCAATTAATAGTCATCAAGGATATCAATTATCGAGGAGGGATGATTTAATCTCATTAGGCTATATTTTAATATATTTTCTGAAAGGTAAGTTGCCTTGGCAAAAAGTCAAGGGAACTACTAAACATGAAAAATATGATAATATTGCTAGTTTGAAACAAACGTTTACTTTGAATACTATTTGTGCTGATTTACCAAAGGAATTTTATAGATTCATGACTTATTGTACTAACTTAAATTTTTTCGATACACCCAATTATCAATATTTAAGAAATCAATTCAAATGTCTTTTTAGAAGGCAAAAATTTACTTATGATCTCGTTTTTGATTGGGTTGGTGTTAACATGGAACCCAAAGGTTATTACCAATTACCTACAGATGGAAGAAATGATGGAGGAAGATTAAAGATTGAGAAGTAAACTCACTAACTTGTTTAATAAATGACCTGGAAGCAAATGTTTACCTACATTGAAGAAATTATGGAGAAAAATTAAATATTCAGAAGTAACTCATTTACACGTCGAGGTTCCCTCACTGGCTTATTTAATAAATGACCTGGAAGCAAACGTTCAATTATTAAATGACATTTACCCTCCTTTATCTCTTTCTCAGCCATTTGAATCGGATCTTTTATATCACCTACATCCACATATACACTACCACCCATCGCAATTTGTTGCGCTCTCAAACCAAGTATACGAGCATACTCAAATTTTGTTAGATAATCACTGGTCTTATATTGATCATAATTATTAAGCTTTTGATATGTTTCCTTACTAGAGATAATTTTCGCCTGGATGTTCACCAAATCAATTGTTTCATCCAAATTTGATATCAATGTGGTCTCATCATCTTGGGTTTCATCAGCTTGACTCTCATCAATATCATCTAAATCCAACTCCAAATCAGCATCAGCATCAAAATCAAAATAATCAGACATTTCTGGTCAAATACACTATAATAGAATAGAGTCAAATTGATTTATATTATAATAAAATATAAATCATTTTTTTATATCAAACATTCTTTTTTCACATTCAAAATCCACACTTTTACTTCTCATTCTTCAATGATCTTCCCTCTCCGGTTTTTTTTCTTCTTTTGTATCAAATGAATGTTCTGGTGGCGTATAAATTACATACATTTGTAGTCGATTACTCTTTGAAGTATTCATTATGTTATGTTTCGCTCCAGGGGGAATAACCACAAAATCTCCATCATGCATCTCATATTTCTTCCCATTTATATCACATACTCCTTGACCTCCCTCTACTCTTATGAATTGAGTTGTATTTGGATGCATTTCTGCTCCTATATCTTCATCTGGTAGAAGAGACATCAGAACTAATTGAAAGTTAGATGTCGTCGATATAACCTCCCGATAATTTGTATTATTTAATGTCATTATTTCAATATTACCCGTTGATACTTCATAATTTTCTTTGAATTTATTAAGATGATTTAGAATAAGGAATAGAAATGCGAAAGTAAGTAGTAGAATTATTAAATTATTCATATAATTTTAACAAATAAAATAATAAATAAATAAATAAAAGAAATAGAAATAATTCAAATTTTAACAAATGAAATATATATCAATCATAGAAATAGATATTATTAAATTTTTCTTTTTTCTTCATAAAGTTCCTGCTCCTGCTACTCCTGTTGATACTATCCCTTCCGGCACTCCATTTCCCTGAGTTCTTTGAGCATATTTATCTGAAGGACGATTTGGGTCTATTATCGATCCTTGATAAGAAGCACCTTGACCTAAACCAGTCACTTGACTAGGATAGGTATAAAGTCCTTCTGGAAGGTTACGAGGTCTAGGTCCAAGAATTTTTTCTTCGGTAGTGTCAACAAAATCAAAGAATTTAGGTCTAAGATGGGTTTCTTCTAATTTTTTTAATTCTTGTTTGGCTTTACAACAAGCCTGACGCCCTTCCTGCTCATTTTTTATTATATTCTCAAATCTATTTTCCTTAAAAAGATAACCCGATTCTGGTATATCAAATATCCATGGAAATGATCCCCTTTGAAACCATTGTTCAGCTCGCAGATTTTTTGTACGTTCTATCTTATTCTTATTTGAATTACGATAATCCCCAAATCCTACATATCCTCCATAACGCAATTTATGAGGATCTGTATTATTATTCTTATCTATCTCCCCTGATGTATCATAACTTGTCTTAGGAGTATAATTGACAGGGGAATCAATTTCGGTATTTGGTATTTGAATAGTAACTGTAGATTCACCAATTTGTTGAGCCGGATTTTTTAATATATCTTCAATCATTGTCGGTAAAGGAATATCTAAAATCGGTAAACCTTTAAGAAGACGATCGAGGTTTTCATGATGCTCTTTTGATAAATTTGCTCTGTCATATTCAAAAAGACCCAACCAGGATTTATAATCTGATATAGTCATTTTACCTGGTTTTGCTTTCTTTTTAAACTTTATAATTTGGGCCGGTGTCATCTGATCCAAAGTTTTATAATACCTTGCTTCGCTCTCCGGTACATTGCAACCTAAATCACATGGCATTGTATTTGTGAGAGATTCCTGTGATTGTATTTCCTTATCACCTGTAGGTTCTTTTTCAAAACTTTCATAATTAGATGTAGTTTTTAAAATTATATATATAGTTAAAACTAAAAAGATTATCAGTTGAATCTCACGTTTTTGAATAAATTTACTCAGCTTATTTATCATTTCAAACCTATATAATATAATCAGGATATATTTCTCAAAGTTAGCTTGTATTTTTAAAAATTACTATCTCCTAATTTACCATTAAATATTTTTATCAAAAAACCCAATATTAAGGCTAAATAAAAAAAACATATTTTAATATATACTATTCATACTCTTAATTTACCATGGATAAAAAAAATAAAAATAATCTTATTACTCTTAAATTTATCACTGTCACTCTCATGATAGTCGGATCTCTCGTTTGGGGTCTCATTGCTTTATCTGGATTTAATATAGTTAATTGGTTCAGTAATTTTACCGGATTAAGTGGTATCCTAGATCGTATTATCTATGCTTTAGTCGGCGCATCAGGTTTGATTTTTCTTTTTCAACACTATAATCTAGGGGAATTTTTACCTTTTTTGGGTGAAACTATTATCCCAGTTCAACTATTCACCAGTGAACAAGTGCCCGATAATTGGAATCAAGAACTTCAAATTAAAGCACCTAAAGGAATTACTCATGTCGTTTACTGGGCTAGCGATAACAAAGAAGAACATAATACTCAAGGACCCGAATTAGCCTATGGACAATATAGCAATTCTGGAGTTGCCAAAGTTGAAAATGATGGTTACGTCGTTTTAAAATTCCGTAAACCTACACAATATAAAGTAAGTGGTAAAGTTTTACCAGAACATGTTCATTATAGATGGGTTCTTGGACCTAATAAATTATCAGCTGTTCAAACAACTCGCGTTTAAGATTTTCCTTCCCTCTGAGATGATTGTAGCTCCCCCAGAAAAGATGCTAAGTTTTGAGGTGGTACTCCCATTTGTAATAACCAATAACCCAAACCATAATGGACAGTTAAAATTTCCCCTTTCTTGATTTTCCGTTTTGCTATATAAAGCGGATAATCTCGTGTTGGATAAGGACTTGGTTCCAGATTACATTCTTTTTCTGTCCCCCGATATACTAATAAATCTGATAACCTTAAACTCTTTGGTTTACTCACGTCATTAACTATAACACCACAAACATTAGGTAAATGCTTTTTTACATCCTCCACTATTTTTGATGCGTCTATCGATTGTTCCGGATTATTTGGATGTCCTCTAATATAAGGTGCTAATTCAGTAAGATATTTTTTGGGGTCACTCAAATATGCTTTTAGATTTTGTTCACTCGTCATTTTTTCACCATAATAAATTACTACTGGACTCCCTTTTGCAATTTGATGAGTCGCTTGTAAAGTTCTACCTAAAACTGGATTCTTATCTTTCACAATTTTAAATAATGGTTTATGACTTATATTCAAATAATGAAGAGCGGATTTAATTGACTCTCCATTTGCAATCATCTTGAATATTTTTTATTATTTTAAAAAAAAATCAATATTTTATATTTAAATTATTGATTTATATCTTTTTTTCTATCCACTTTGTTTTACAATCCTTCTGGAATTAACTTAAATTCATCATAACCTTGCTCATCACGATGGTCTCCCCGAAGTCCATTTCCATGATCTGCCACTGGAAGTGGACTATTGTGAGCATAAATCTTAATACTTCCATTTTTTTCTATTGGATCATTTATTATCTTAAAATATTCTGACTCACTTCTCGCTTCACTAACATCACACACTAGTCCCAAGTTTGATGATGAACAATAATATCCCCTCGGACCTTTTATAGTATACGAGTCAGTATCTCCATGATATTTAAATGTGAACACATCCCATCCTGAAGGGAAATCATCATTACAAATTAGTCCGCTAGGGTCATCACGACAATATTTTTGGGAACGACCACCCTTAATATAAAATTGACCCTCAAATCTATTCACTTTTTCTTCCTCATATTTCCCCACATTTTTTGAATTTTTGAAGTGGTTTCTTCTTGAAAAATACTCTATCAATTGAGTTATTAAATAATATCCCAATATTAAACCTATTATTAATTGTATTATATTAGCTGGATTATCTTGACTAAAATTAATGTTAAAAAGACTATTTTGGAAATCCATATATATTTAACTCAGAAAATCAATATCATCTTACTTCTCTTATTATTCATTGTTCTCAATTAACTCTAGTCTTAGAGGTCGATCACTATCTGTACTTACTTTCACCATTGTATTGTAATCAATATCACATTCATCTAATACTTCTGACCATGTCTTGATCTCAAAATTAGTTTGAACTATTGGATAAATAGCTTCCGCTTGAGGTAATTCTAGTTGATTTTCATTCCATTCGTAAATAACCAGTATTGGTTGTCGAACTTTTAGGATCTCTTTCTCAGATTCCGTAACTGTTATTTCAAATTCAAAACCATCAACCAACTTTATTTTATATTTTATCTCTGGTGATTCATATACTGGTTCTTCATCACTTAATGGTATCATTTCATTTTGTATATGACTAATATTTTCAATAATACCCCGGTGTTCTTGAGTCTCTATCGAATCATTATTAGATCCGATTAGGTAATTACAAAAAGCATTTAATAATCCGCAAAACATATTATAAGTTTTTATATCTAATATTGTATTGTATATATTATCTAGAATAGATATAATTTTTAACCTTTTATTTCTAGTTTATTTTTATTTAATATAGGCTTTTATTTTTAATATATTAAAAATGATTTACCTTTTCTTCCCTATCTTAATACTTTCTATATTCCTTGTATTAATTACATATATTTTACCACCTACTTATTTATTTAGAAGTAAAGATGGTAATCTAAAAATTGGAAGTTTTCATAATTTATCCAACAAACCTAATCATATTTTATATTTACTCCTTAAAAATTCTAATCTCACATGGAAAACCTCTCATAACCAATGGGATATATTTATTCCAGGTATACATGATTATAGATCTTGTCGTAAAATTAATAATATTAAAATTACTACACCCACCCAAAAAATTATGGGGGTAGCTGGCAAATGGAATTTAGGTAGCAAGAAAAAATTATGGAATAATTTATTACAATATCATGGTCTTAAGAAAACCCTTAGAATTATGCCTATGACATTTAGTTTACCGGAAGATCTTAATATTTTAGTAGATAGGATGAAGGGTGTAAATAAGAAGAAGGAGATATTTGTTATAAAAAAAGATCGCCAAAGACAAAATGGATTAATATTAACAGATGATTGGAAAAAAATTAAAAATATTAATCACCATTATGTCATAGCTCAGAAATTCATTCCCAATAGTTACTTATATCAAGGATATCGAATTAGTTTACGTTATTATCTATTAGTTATTTTACAAGATAACAATAAATCTTTTTGGATACATCCTTTGGGTATTGTTACATATGCTAATACTAAATTTCATCCCAATAAAGGGGAAGTTAATTTTAATAATTCGGTAGCTTCATTTTATACTAGTCAAAATAAATATATATCTGGATTCCCCATTTCTTTAAACAATTTCTACCAAGATATAGGTATTGATAAAGGTCTAGAGATTTGGGCTCAAGTTAGGGGATTAGCTCGAATGGTTTCTTTGGCAGTTAAGGATAAAATGGGGGGTCATAATTTTGAATTGGGGAATCAATCTTTTGAATTATTCGGTATGGATTTTTTAATTGATCAAAACTTTAATACTAGATTAATTGAGATTAATGTTGGTCCTGGTATGATTCCTTTTGGACAAATTGACAAAGATATCCGAAAAAAGGTATATATAGATATGTTTGATAAGGTACAGGTGATAAATAACGAAAATAATATGATGGGAGAAAATCAGTTTCGTTTGTTAGCTAATTTTGAAAATTGAAAAGATAAAAAAGAATAATAAAAATTTTTGACGATAATTTTATTATATAAAATCTCTCCTTATAATATAGATATATGCTGTCTTCTACCACTTGTATGGCCGCTAAAAGCAAAAATGAGCCTAATGTACAGTGTCCTCGAAAGAAAAAAAAAGGGGATTATTGCGGAATTCACAACCGTTGCAAAAAAATTTATAGAATAGATAAGAGTAAACCTAAAATTCTCATCAATATAAGCTTTAAAGGTGAAAATCTAGGACTAGATAAATGTGAAAAACAATCCGAAGATACACATTTTCAAATTAATCATAAAGCCGAATTTTATGATCATATCCCCTTTTTAGATAACCCCGATAACTTGGCTAAAATTCAATATAATAAATTAATTAAAAGTTTGAAGAAATTCAGAATACAAATTCAAGGTGGTTCTAAAGCTAATTTAGTCAAAAATTTAGTTAATTACCTAAAAGCTCAAAAAATCATATTACAAGCATATGATGATTTATCTATTTGTAATAATGAAACAGATTTTTACGACTTCGTAGCTTTGGATGCCATTCCCAAAAAATATTTATTTATTTTTCAATGTCAAGATAATCGCATTTATGGTCTCGATATCCGAAGTTTATACTCTTATTTTGAAGAGTTAGAAAAAGAAGCTAGATATATGGATAAAAGTGCTGAGTTTATTAATCCTTATAATCGTTATCCTTTTACTTCTGAAACATTAAATATGTATTATAAACGAATCGAAGAATTAACATCCAATAATCAAAGTTTAAAATATCCCCAAACTAATAAAACACCTGAAGATGAACTTTATTTTAAAGTTTTAGATGTCTTCCATTTAATGAGTAGCTATGGATATCCAGTAAATGGGACTTGGTTTATGAAAATGAGTTTAGTCGAATTATTAGATTTTTACAGAGTTCTCGAAAATTTATGGAATAGACACCTCAATTTAACCCTTAGTCAAAAGAAAAAAATTGTTGGTAATGATCATTTATTCATACTAACTAACACAGAATTTAATGAAATTCGAGGACAACCCAAATTAGATATACAGAATGTTCTCATCGAAAAAATTAGAATCCTCATTTCTAATGGCCATTCCAGAGATGATCGTATCAGAGGTATTCATTATTGTCTTATGGCTTTAAGTGAAGTGATTGATATTGGTGAAGGTCTCCCAATTCAATAATTGATATATAATTATTACTTATTTTGGATAAAAACAATAAGTAATAAGACCTGATAATTAATCTTATAATAAAAAACTATATCATTTTATAATAACCTTGTTTTTGAAAAAGTTATTATTATAAATTTTTTTATTATTTTTTATTTTATAATAACTTTGTCAAAAACAAAGTTATTATATTTTATTTTATTTTATAATATTTATTTTATAATTTTATTTATTTTATTTTATTTTATTTTATTTATTTTATTATTTTATTTTATTTTATTTTTTATTTTATATTTTATAATAACTTTGTCAAAAACATAGGTTTTTATTTTATTTTTTATTTTATATTTTATAATAACTTTGTCAAAAACAAAGGTATTATATTTTATTTATTTTATTATTTTATTTTATTTATTTTTTATTTTATATTTTATAATAACTTTGTCAAAAACAAAGGTATTATATTTTATTTTATAATATTTATTTTATTATTTTATTTTTTTATTTATTTTATAATATTTATTTTATTATTTTATTTTTTATTTATTTTATAATTTTATTTATTTTTTAATTACTTTGAAAATACAAAGTTTTTTATTTTATTTTTTATTAAGGAATTAAAATATGTTTACATAGATTTATTTAAATCAAAGTTAGATTTTACTTTGATTTAATATATATATCTTTTTAATTATAACAACACGGTTTTTTTGGTACATATTCGTTTAATGTCTCTTTTAATGTAGATGGTGGTGATTCTTTTAGTTTTACAGTCTTTATTTTTTGATTAAGTTTATACTGGCCTATAGGTGATTCTGGGCTTATTAAATTTTTAAGTTCTTTTTTAAGAAGACCCAGATTATTATGATTTAAAGCAGAAACTAAGAAATGATGCATATTATTGAGTTTCATATAATGTTCTTTACTTCTGAATACTGAATCTTTTAGTGCGCCCTTTTGTAGATCAGATGTGTCAGTTTTATTACCAATTAAAAATAAAAGAGTTGGACATCTTTGTTGGCCATATTTTTTGCGACATTCCAAAAAACGAGGATACCAACGAGAAAATATTGATTCTAGCGTTTCTGGGCGGGTTATATCGTATACAAAAAATACTATATCTACATCCTTAAAATATATATCTACTAAGGAAAAATAACGCTCCTGTCCTGCTGTGTCCCAACAATTAATTGTATTATCATCAAGATGCAATGTGGTAAAAGATGCACCTATTGTAGATGCTGGAGGATTAGCTGGATTAATATGTAAGCCTTTCAGAGTCATCACGATAGAACTTTTTCCTACTGCAGTATCTCCTACTAAGATCATTTTATAACGATTATTGGAATTTATATCACCCGTAATTTCTTTTGACATACTGATATGATCTATATTATATTCCATTATTAGTTTTTTTCAACAAATTATTTATTCTTGCATAGAAAATTCCTGAGAATCATTTGGAGGTTTCGGATATATCAATGTCATTTTTAGTGGCGTCTCTGAATCTTGAACCACTGCTGTTATCCTATTACTATCTAATACTATATGCCAACTCTGAGGTGATGGTTTTCCATAATATTCTTTCAACATTGTGTGTAAACGAAAGCCCTTTGGAGTTCGACAACGAAGTATCGCATCTTTATACAATTCATTATCAAAAACTATTGTTAGAATACCCATGGGTGGTGGATTCGGGTCATTTGGTACCATGAATTTATTTAAGATTGTTTGGTCCTGAACTATGTTTCGCAACATCTCTGTATGTTTCATACATATACCCGATGGCATTTTACGTAAACTTAGATTTTCACCAGAAATAGGACTAGGAGTACGACTGATATTTGGACTAGAAGTATTACTTGAGTCTGAATTTATCTTTGAGAATGAATTAGTATTAATAATATCCCTTGAATAAGAATAATTTCCTTCTCCTTCTCTTTCTCCTCCTGCTTCAGCTTCTTCTTCTACTTCTCCTTCTCCTTCTTCTTCTGCTTCTTCTGCTTCTCCTTCTCCTTCTTCTGCTTCTTCTGCTTCTTCTTCTGCTTCTTCTTCGGCCATGATTCTTGGTTGTTTGGATGGCTGTTCTGCTAACTGTAATAACAATTGTTTTGACAATTGTCCTGATGTGTGTCTTGATGTCCATAAAAATAATTTAAATAGTATATATTCGGTTAAATGAGATAACAAAACTATAGTGAAATAGATTGTTAAAAAGTGTAGACCATTAATGAGAAAGAAATAATTTTCGTAAGAAAGAGGCATTAAAAGACTAAACTGAGGAAAATAATTTAATGTTGTATAGGAATAAAAAAGATATAAGCATGGTACTACTAATTGAGATGGGGTAGGTTTATGATAGCTTTGGGTAATTGATGTTATTTCCATATGATTTTATCAATTACTATAAATAAGTTAATGAGAATAGGGTTAAGTTAATAAGATTAAAAAACTTAGTTTTTATATATTTGTCTTGGCAAGAAATAGTTTTATATTATGTCAGATTCTTACCTTATGAAACATTGGTTGGAACAATTGACTGATATTTTAGTCCCTCATATTCAAGATGGAATTAAAAGCTTATATCGAGATGCTAAACGTCTTAATAGTAATAAAACATTAAAAATGTTTCAATTAGTATTAGAAACTATACCTAATATTTCTCAAAGTAAATTAGATACTGATTATCGGGTTTTAATTAAAAAAAGAGGAGGTAATACTGATTGGATGCGCAAAATTCTTAAGGTCATTTTCGGTACTATGGCCAAAATGGATTTAGTAGGTCGAGGGGGTAGAAAAGATATAAAGATAAAAGAAAAAGATCTACAAATACCTGATGACATCACCTTTTTGCATAAATGTTATATTGAAAGTGCTCGAGCTATTTGGATTACCCCTCATTTATTTAGTGACAAATTCGATAGTATCCAACAACAAAAAAACTATGCTTTGGCTTCGGAAAAAATAGGAAGAGCTATTGAGAAAACTATTCGTAAATTAATACCATTTGAACAATTAGAATATAGATATTTAGATGATACTATTTATAGCGGATCTTTAAAACGTGATGCTAAGAAAAAACAACGAGAAGAAAGAATAAAGAAAAATGGAAAAAATGGACGTTATGGTACCTCTGAATCGGAGAGTGATAATTTAGAAACAATGCTTGATAAAGATTCTAAACGCATCTTTGAATTCAGTCACAAAAAGACTAAATCCTATAACAATCAAAAAGAATTATCACATAGTCGCAGTCGTAGTCGTAGTCGGAGTGGATTAGAATCAAGTAATTTGAAAGATTCAATTTTATCAGAAAAGAAATCCGAAAGTAATGAAAATGATAAACGAATTAATAAAAATGAATCTATTGTTCGAGTTAATGACTCTGGTTATCGTAGTGATAATACACTTAAAAGTAGAAACATAGAATCTAAGTCCGATTCTAGACATATGGGAGCAACATTGAGTCATGATGACGATGCTGATGAAAATAGAGATGATGAAGAAAACCAAAAAGAAGAACAAGTTCATGAAAAAGAAAAACGAGAAGATTCAAAAGAAGTAGATGAAAATAAAAAAAGAAATCATGATAATAAAGCTATGGATGAAAATGATGAAGAATCAGATAAAATCAAAATTAAATTTTTAGATAGTTCTTTGGATGATTTAAGTATTAGAAGTGTTCCTGAATTTCAAACTAAACCTGATTTTCGTTTAGCTGATTTAGAATTATCTGATGATAAAACTGCTCCTGCTAAGTTAACTGATACTAGAGAAAAAACTAATGGAGGGCTTTTGGAAGAATGGAAAAATTTAAATTTCAAAATCCCATTTTCCAATAATAACTTAGATTTATCTGATTCTTCCATTGATATTACTTTGGAAAGTACCAATTGTGACCCTATTAAAAAACAACTTAACCATGGTCAGGAAATTCCCAAAGGTCCACAAGGTCCCGAAGGTCCCGAAGGTCCGGAAGGTCCACAAAGTGAACAAGTATATGATAATTATGATACAGATCATGAATCCTCTGAATCAAGTTTTGATCAAGAAATGATTTCAGCCCTTACCAGTAAAAGTGAAGAAAATTCAAAAAAACAAAAAAACAATATCAAAAAAGAAAAAGACCCTCAAAAAAATATAAAAAAAGAATATACTGAGATACATAACGATGATAAAACTATTTCTAACTTGGTTTCCGAAGAAAATAATGGAGACACTGAATCTATTTATCAATCAGGAACGGGATCTGGAACTGAATCCGGATTTGCATCTGAAACTGTATCGGATTCTCAATTACTCTCAAGAGATGACCTAGGTTCCCATAAATCAGGATCATTTATAACAGAATCTGGATCTGATTTAGACTCTGAATTTGTATCTGACTCTCATTCTATATCTAACTCTCAATCTGGCTCCGATTCTGGATATAGGTCCAGGTCTAGAACTGAATCTGTCTCAGGTTTGCAATCTGAAATAGGATCTAGACTGGGATCTGAACTAATTTCTGATGAGATGATGACAGTTGAAGATAATACTACTATTAATTCTAAACAAACTTTGTCTAATTCAGAATCTGAATATGAATATGAATATGATGATGGATCAGAAACAAATTCAGAATCCAGTGAGGGATATCATAGAATTATTATTAAAGGAAATCGTCCGAAAACTAGAAATATAAGAAGACCTAAAATAGATATAGAGGGAAGATTAACTACTCAGTCAGAATCTGATATGGAAGAAAGTTTAGCAAGTAGATTAGCTTCCAAAGCTGATTCTGAATTGAGTTCTGACATAATATCTGTTCAAAATATTAAGCCTCATAATTCCAAAGCAAATAATAAAAAAAGTAAAAGTAAGGATAAAAACATATCAGAAATTAAAATGAAGGAATATATCAAAAGAAATCAACCAGTAAAAATAACTGGTAAGAATAAACAAAAATTAGATTTAGAATCTGAAAATAGTCTTGGAGCCACTTCTAAGTTAATTAGTCAAAGATTAAAGCAATTAGGATTAGGAGGTAGTGGTTATACATTACATTTATAGGATGATATTGATAAGGAAATAGTATAAAAAAATAGATATTGGGTTATAATAGTAAATGTCAATTACGTTAAACCTTGAAGAAAAATTACCTCAATATTGTTTGGGAAGTTTCGATATCGGAGCTAAGAATTTGGCAGTATGTATTATAGATCATCATGAAAAAGAAGGTTTTCGAATTCATCAATGGAAATTAATTAATCTACTTTCCCAAATAGGCAGAAAAAAACTTACTTGTTGCAAAACTATTAAAAATAAACAAAAAACCCATAAGATCTGTGGTAAAAACGCAAGCTATTGGATTGAAAATACAGACAAAGGTTATTGTACACAACATGCTAAGATGATTACTAATGAGTCTGAAAAAAGCAATAAACCCCAAATAGAAAATCAATCAACTGATCAGTTAGTCAGATATACTACTACTAAAAATATCAGTGAATTGGAACTTAATTTGATGATCATTAAACAATTAGAACAATTACCTGCTTTATGGACTAGATGCAATGAGGTAATTATAGAATCGCAAATGCGTAATGGTATGAAGAAAATAGGACACATGGTTTTCTGTTTTTTGGCCGGTAAAATTGCAGGATCTCCTGAAAAGGGCTTGGTTACTTTAAAAAATATCAGACACGTCAGTGCCGGACATAAATTGGCAATTGATAAATGTGCTGATAAATTACCAGCAACAATTCGTGATGAACTAATGATGGTTTATGTTGATCCAGGGAGTATAAAAGGGAAAAAGAATTATGATAAACGTAAATCTTTATCAGATGAATATTGTAGTATTTTATGTCGTAATTCTAGTTTCGAATCATTTTATACAAAATCGAAAAAAAAAGATGATTTGGCTGATTCTCTTTTGCAAGGTTTAGGATTTTTACTTTTAAGAAAATAAAAAATAAAAAATAAAAAATTGAATATATTAGGTTGGTTTATTCATCATATAAGTTTATCTATCTTACTTTATATAAAGATTAAGATAGATTATTAATCTGTTGTTAATTTTATTTTAATGTCCCATAGCAATTATTCTAGCCCTCGTGCATCCTTTGCTGGTCGCATCAACAAACAACGGAGTAATCCTTCCTCACGATCCGCTAGTCCTATTAAACAAAAACAAAAGCTTAAAGAGGGAGTTGATCTTGGTATTGATCTTTTAGTTAATAAAAAATTTAGTCCTCCTAGTTCTCCTACTCACCCAAAGCCTAGAAGTTTAAAACTTTCTGGAAGTAGTAGTGATGGTAGTTTTGATGATCGTTTTTCTCGTTTAGTCAACAAAAATCGTAAACCTAATGATCCTCGAAATCATACATCTAATGATAAAATCGGACCACCTCGTCGCATTATAGACAGATCTACCGAAAGTTCTCGAATGGTTCCTAGGCATGTTGAAAGAAGTAGAGGTAGTGAACCTAGCGAACGAAGCCATAAAGGTCAACGTAGTGATCGTAGTGAACGTAGTCATCGGAGTCATAAAAGTGACAGAAGTGAACGAAGCCACCGAGATCATCGAAGTGATCGTAGTGAAAGAGATGACCGAAGTGAACGGGGTTTCCGAAGTGAAAGAGGTGACCGAAGTGAAAGAGATGACCGAAGTGAAAGAGGTGACCGAAGTGAAAAAAGGGACCATCGAAGCGAAAGGAAAAGTCATCGAAGTGACCGTACTAGTGGCGGTTTAAGACAGTATTTGGAACGACGTGATTTGCCTTCTTTTCATGGATCGGATTTTGATGATAGTGAATTAGACAAAGATATAAATGATGTAGTTATTGAAGAATCTTCTCGTGATGACAAAAGAAATCGAAATAAACATCGGGATGATCATTATCATATTCATAAAAAACATCATGACGACGATAGTTCCCGAAGAGATTTATTAGATTCTGATTTCGATCGAAATCATGATAGAGATCAAGATCATGACCAAGATGAACCCGATAAATTTGATGATCGTCCTGCTGAAGAACGATTGTCCCCTGAAGAATTACTTAAATTGAAACGCAAGAAATTATTACATATTAAAGTCATGACTATGCAAGGTTATGAACCCTTTAGACCGGTTGGATTAATGAATACAGTGGAAGAAATTAATGAGGTAGAGGAGGAACAAATGGCTCGCCGAGGTTTGGCAAATGCAATTGAGTTTCAGAAAAAGTTGTTGGTTGGGTTTTCCTATTTAGTTGAAATGGGTAATAAAAAATATGATCCCTTTGATTTAAATTTAGAAGGTTGGTCTGACCAAATTTATGAAGAACGTGATGAATATAATGAAGTTCTTGAAGAATTATACTACAAGTATAGTGATCATGTCACCATGATTCCAGAAGTTAAATTAGTTATGATGTTAGGCATGTCTGCTATGATGTTTAATTTTAGCAAAAAACTTATGGATAATGGTAATATTGAAGTTCCTGGTTTCGAACAAATTATGCGCAATAATCCTGAATTACGACGTCATTATACTGAAGCCGCCAAAAATGAAATGTCACGACAAAGTGGAAGTGGACCCGGACCTGGCTCTCCCAATGGATCTCCTACTGGTGGTGGTAACGATTTTATGAGCGGAATTTTAGGTAGTATGACTGGAAATCCACAAACTGGTAATATGCTTAATCAATTTATGAATATGGGTGGTAAATCTATGCCCCCTAAGAATAATAATCCTAGACCCCGAGGACCGGCTGGAACAGGAAGATCAAGAGAATCAGCAGGTTCGGGAGGACCGCGAGCGAAACGTGATGTAGATATTTTACCACCTGTAGATATGGATAATATTTTGGATAATAGTTTAGATTCTCTAAGTAGTGTTAGCCTCCCAAAACAACAAAGAAAAACTCGCAACAACCGAAATAATATCAGTCAACTAGTTATTTGAATTAAACAAAATTCATCCCTATAATATATTTTCCATATTCAATCATACTTTTATTTCTAAGTTTTTCTACTTATTCATTTTTTGATTTATTCCCATCTACTTTGGAATAAATCAATTTAATTTATTTTTTTTTATTATCTTTCGGTTTTTTATTTGATTTGTTATTTTCATTACGCTTTCGCTTAAAATTTAACAAATTTTTATTTGCTTCTTTTTCATATTTATTTTTCATTTTCGGACTTTGTTTATTCCAAATACTTTGGGCTTCTTGGTGGGTCACATTTTGATAATTAGTGAAATATTCTAGGATAAATAAATCCTCCCCCGGGGAATTTGATTTCGGTTGGTTGATATTTTTGAAAGACATATTATTTATTTATTATATTTTCATCATTTTATATTTTTTATTTCATTCACTCTTATTCAAAAGTTTTCATTTCTTTTATAAAAAAGTATGTATGTTTCTGCTGTTACCACATCATCAGGTTCTATCCGACTTATTTTCTCATCATTTATATGAAGCCAGTCTCCTTGATATTTAATTCGACTTGTATAATGTCCGTAATCTAATGTACCTGTATGATTAATAGTAGCATAAAGATTATAGACTTGTTTATAGACGATTGGGTAAGTAGAAAATTTAGTTAAATCAAATCCTTCGAGATCAAAGTCAACATGAATATTATTTTTTGTAGCATCTGGATTAAAACGACCAAGAGTAATGATTAATACCTGAGGTAGTTTCCACATTGTAATTTTTTTATGAGCTGTCACATTTTTGGCTCCGCAACTATCACAATTTATTATTATTCTTTCTTTATGACAATATTCCGCCATTAAATGGTTTAACATTCGGTATTTCGGTATTCTTAAGTTAGATTTTCCTGATTGACCCAAAGGAAATTGTAAATTTTTAAATGTCGGAAAACTATGATTCAAATGACGACAATTTGTACATTGAGTTCTTTGATGAAGTTGACCCATAAAAATTTCGTTAATTGGAGACATCGGGATTTTTTTTAAATCTATCAAGCTCTTTTTTATTAAAGAGTCCTCATTTTTATCTTTGTAAATTGCCATCGGACGTCTCAATCTTTCATGAAAAACATCTAAAATATGCAACAGAACTTCATGTGCATCTTCCTGTTGATATGCTGGTTCTTTAAAACTTCTTAGGAAAGCTTTATACCAACCTTTCGGTTGTAATTTATACTGATCTGAATACATCATTTTAGCTAATTTAGTGAATTCCATTAATAATAAATCAGCTTTATCATAATATTCTCCAGTCAAAATATATTTAGCTAAAGGTGGTGTATAAACTAAACATTCTGTAATTGCATTAAGATAACATGTTTGTCCTAAATTATAAAGACTAGAAATATCTAGTTCATTTAAATTATTCATATAATAATAACTTCTATTTTTGGAAATATTTTTTACATTTTCTACTGATAAATCTAACCAATCCATTTTTACTCTCTAATTTGAATGGTTGGCAATATATATATTTGATGTTGAGATATAGTTATATATTATTTTGATGATATGATATAAAGATAATCCTTAGTTTGTTTTATATATTAATTATAAATCAGATATAATATATAAACTATTTTTATGTCTTCTACCATTCGTAGAAAAAAAAAAGTTAAGGCTAATACTGTCGCTCGTGGTACTATCTTATTTAGTCATTGTCAATATAATGGAATTATTATTGAATATCGCTTAAATCAATTTAGAAAAGAATACTATGAACTTTTTGTTTATCCCAAAGTTATTAATGCCAGTCAAGATTATAATATTGGATTAACCATTAAATCTAAATCAGATATATTAAGTATGGAACAAAAATCATCTGTCTACGGTCAAGTTGTCAAACATTTTCCTACTATCCTTTCTCAAGATCTATCTAATGGTAAAACTATGCTCATTTTAAGCAATGGTGTCAGAAAAATATTACAATGTTCAAACTATCAAACAAATCAAGAAGATTGTACCAGGGTTGGTGCATTTAAATTTAAATTTAGAGTTCAAGAACTAGAAGATTTAGATTTATGGATTACTCTCCACGGTAATTATAAAGATTTTGAATTAATTAAAATACCCAATTTAACTAATTATCTACCACCTTTGAAGAAATTTAATATTTACCAAGCATATCCTTATTTTCGCCCTAAATTAAAAAAAGGAGACAAAAAATGGTGGTTATCACCTCAAAGGCATTATGTACAAGATGTTCCAAATCCAGAAATTAATTGGCATGATGTTTATCAAGAAATTAACGGGGAATTAGAATCTAACCAAATTTTAGATTTGATCAGGAAAATAATTTATAAACAATATCAAGATGGTAAATTCCCTGAAAATATTTTACAATCAGAATCAAATGATGAAACCAAATCCGAAAAACAAATTGATTGTCTTGAACTTGGATTAAAGAATTTAAAATTAGAAACTTTCAATGATAATCACCATTTTCGAATTGATAATACCGGCCCTGAATTGGATATTTTTTTTCAGGATTCTCATACAGCTCAAATATTAACTGTACCTCCTGAAACTCTAGCTTTCGATTTTTTAGTTAAAGGATACAATATTTGTGTCAGATTAATTGATCAGGATGGTCCGGTCATTTTTGAACAGAATATTGAAAGATTAAATGCTGAAATATATTGTGTTGAACAAATTACCGGTTTTTGGATCTATATTACTAATAATTATCCATACGATATCTCCACTAAAATACGTTTTGATTGTCAAGATATCACAGATTTTTTTCAAGAAGATATTATTACTAAAATTCCTGCTGGTACTAAACAAAGAAAATGGTTTAATCACCCTTTTGGCCAATTAAATTATAATATTAAAATTTTCTTACTTGATAACAATAATTCTCCCCACAATCATTCTAGTTCTAATAGTAATCATAGCAGTCGGAGCACTAGTGGAAATGGAAGTTCTTGTCACGATCATTTCGAATCATACACTTTATTAAGTCAAAAAGATATTAAACCTAAAGAAGATACTATGTCTAAAATTGGTTATGATAATGCTACATTTTTAGGCAGAATTAAATCATCCCAATCACTCGAAAATAATATTCCTTCTCTCTCTACCTCCACTAAAAATAAACAAACTGACAATGTTCACAAATCATATGAAGAAAATAATTCTATCAAATTACAACTCAATAGTTATAATATTGATTTAATACAGCAACTCAACATTAAAAATGAAAATACTAATCAATTATGCAATTCTGATACAATTGACAAAGATTCTCAATCATCATCCCATTCTCAAACTTCCCCCATAAATCATCTTAATTATCCTATCCAAAAAAAAGATCCCACTCTTCAAATTCCCCTAAAAGATACCTATCAATCAACTGAAAATACATCTGAAACTAAAGATATTAATCCTAAAAAAGAAGAAACCAGCCAGAAGACTGAAAATACACCTGAAACTAAAGATATTAATCCTAAAAAAGAAGAAACCTGCCAGAAAACAACAGATACACCACAGACTAAAAATAAAAAAACAGAAGATAAAACAAATATAAAAAAGTTTCCAAAAAATTATGAGAAAAAATCACCAAAAAAAAATGAAGTTAATGAATCTGATTCATCTCAACCTAAATTGAAGTTACAATTAAAACCTAAATTGGATCTCATGCTAAATGATGACCCTAAACCTAAGTCAAAAACTAAACATCAAACAAAAAAACGTAAATCCAAAGTTAATCTAACTCCTAAAGTTAATGCTTCAAATAAAGCAGAAACTAAAAAGGAAGATGAATTACAAATTAATAAAAAGATAAAACCAAATCAAAAGTCTACTATAAAAACAGCTGATGATATTTCAAAATTAACATTATCACTCGAATTAAAGTAATATTATTGATTACTTATTTTTTTTATCTTCGATGCTATTAATATATTTGTTTAACTCTTCTATTTTAAACTATCCTGTTCTTATGAATTTGTTAGACAATTTTAGTTTCAAACACTTATTTTTATATCTTGTTTTACTTTTAGTGGTTGATATACCCTTCCTTCGTTTCATTTTTGGTGAACCATATGCCAAAATGGTCCAAGCTATTCAGGGTACACCCATGCAAATTATTGAGGGTGGTTGGACCAAAGTAACTGGAGTTGCTGGAGTCTATCTTTTGATGGCTTTGGCTATTTTAATGTTTGTCCGACCTAGAATTGAAGATAATATTACTGCTTTAGCCTGGGGTGGTCTTTTAGGAAGTATTATTTATGGTGTTTATGCTTTTACTGCTTTTGCTTTGTTTACTAATTGGAATTTGAATCTTTCGTTGGTTGATTTAGTATGGGGTGGTGTTCTTTTTGGTATTGTATCAGTTTTGGGTTATCAAATTGAAGGAATGGGTTTGATATAAATTAGATATGATTTAGATATAAAAAACAATAACTTAAAATAATTCGGACAAAAATATAAATATAATATAAATATTATGTTTATATTATCTAATAAAATATTATGATTCAACCTAAAATTTGTATATTCGGTGGACAATTTACACAGGAGCAAATTAAGGAACTTAAAAAATATACCGAACCATATTTTTATCCTGATGATACTTATATTTTTCAAGTATTAACTTTCATTCAACCCGATGTTTTAGTTTCTATCGGAACCGCTGGTTTAGAACAATTCCCTAATATGTGTCGTATGGGACCTATTGATAAAAATCGTTGGTTACACTTTCATAAAGAAACTGATTTAATTGGACCTCGGGCCGCAGCTGCTTTACGTTTTTGTTTTATAAATGATGCTGTTACTAGTCTTGTCGATAGTAAATTGATTTCTATTTTTACTACCTCCTATAAATCACGTCATTATATCGATAGAGTTTATGGATCACTTTTACGTCAGACCCATCAACACTGGGAATGGGTAATTTTTGATGACTCTGATGGGGATGAAAATTGGAACAATTTATTACGATTGAAGAAAAAAGATCCAAAGAGAATTCGAATCTTTCGCTCCGATGGTAATAGTGGAGTTATTGGAGATGTTAAACAAAAAGCTTCTAGTCTTTGTCGAGGTTCTCTCTTGATTGAAATGGATCATGATGATGAGTTTACACCTCGCGCATTAGAATATTTATATCAGGCTTCCATTGACTTCCCTGATGCTGGATTCTTTTATAGTGATTTCTCCGAAATTACTGAAAAACACGGTAATCTTATGTATCCTGAAGGTTTTAGTATTGGTTTTGGCTCCTATCGGCAAGTCTACCAACCTGATAAAAAAAAATGGGTTTTTGTTGTCGCTGCCTCACCCATTAATTACATGGATATCAGATGGTTAGTTGGATGTCCCAATCATTATAGAGCTTGGCGAAAAACTACCTTGCAAGAAATTGGAGGTTGGAACCATCGATATCATGTTGCTGACGATTTTGACGTTATGATCCGAACATTTTTACACACCAAAATGGTTCGGGTACCCCATCTAGGTTACTATCAATATCGAAATGATGGAGGTAATAATTACACTTTTATTCGAAATAAACAAATTCAAGAATTAGGTTTTACCATGTCCAGATTTTGGAATTCCAAAATTTCTGCTCGCTTTATCGAATTAACTGGTTCTGATCCACACAAACATGATTGGAATAATACTTTACAATTTGGACCTTATTGGCATCATAGTTCCTTTATCCCTTCTGTTCACCAAACATTCCGCATTCGAGGACGCCAAAATAATAAACCCCTAGTTTCAGCTATTTGGGTATCCGATTTTGACAATCGTGAAGGTTTAATTTCCGGATTAAAAAAATTACATACCTTAGCTAAACATTATCCTGAAATTGAAGTTATGGTCGTCGGTAATGGATGCAAAATTTTAGAAGGGGTTATTGCTTCTGTTTGTGCTGGTAAAATTGAGGGAGTTGGGGCAGATTGGTGTCGCGAAAATTTAAGTTTTTGGAGTTGTAAAAAAACTTCTTATACTAATTGCTTAAATTATGCTGCCAAAATGATCAATCTCGGACAATTAACACTTGTCATCCGCCAAAATGATTTACCTAATCTACCTGACGACTTCGTCAAAATTGGTGTTCAACGATTAAATCAAAACCCTGATTTAGATTATGTTGTTTCTGGTCAGAAAGCTATTTATCAACACCTAACTGATTCCTCAGAATTTTACAATATTGAAAATTCCGAAAAAAAACACATTGACGATGAAGAACTTGATGAAGAAGATGAAAAAGAAGATATACATGAATCCGATTTCAGATTAAGCCAACACATTTTGCACAGAACTAACTTGTATCTCAAACATGGATTTTGGTTACCACATGCTGATCTTGTCAAAGTTTGGGAAAATGCTGGGGTTAAATCCGCAATATTAGGAGACGTTTTAGAAGATATAATTGTTTGTTCTAGTTGTGGAGATGTTAAGTGTAAAGATCAGATTCAGGATGAAGATGATCATGAAGAAGAAGATGAAAATGATCATGAAGAAGAAGATGATCATGAAGAAAAAGATGAAGATCATAATAAAAAAGATGAAGATGATCATGAAGAAGAAGATGAAAATGATCATGAAGAAGAAGATGATCATGAAGAAGAAGATGAAGATCATAATGAAGAAGAAGAAGAAGATGATGATGAAGAAGAACATAAAGATGATAATGAAGAAGATGAAGATCAAAGTGGGATTCTGCATCCTGATAAAAATTATTCTCCCGATCAAAATAATACCCTGTTTAAGGCTGAGATACTACATAAAAATAATACTAAAGATAAAGATAAAGATGAGACACCAGATCAAGATAAAAACTATACTTTAGATCAGGATGATACTAAGGATTATAAGAAGGAAGATAATTCGCAAAGAGATATAATGGACTCAAATATTTTTAAAGACAATAGTGATGTCTTAAAATTTGACCAAAAAAAAACACCTAAACTATTTTATTTTATTATCAACCATGATCGTGCTTCAGTTTTAAAACAGGAAATTGAGAGTTTACGAATTCATCAAGATGAGATTGACCAGTTGGTTATTGTGGATCATAATAGTACTTATCAAGAAACATTAGATTATTATAAAAGTTTAAAAGATGATCCTTGGATTTGGATTGAAGAAATCAGAGATGAATTTTTTGGTCTTACCTCTGTACCAGATACTTTGAATTTAGCTAGAGTTGGGTACCAACATTTAATTGATGTTATTCGAAAATATCATCATCTATATAAATTCGATTATTTTGCTAAATGTGATCCAGATTGTGTAGTACCTCAAGTACCAGGTTACTTTTCCAAATTAATACAAATTTGTCAAAAATTCAAAAATCGATACCAGATCGGGCCTTGTCTCCAAACTCATGATATCCCAGATCAATATCCTCACAAAGCAGAAGTGATCAAGAATGAGAATCGTTTTTTCGGACCTCTTTATGAAAAAAATTTAAAAATGAACTTCGATTTCTATGGTATCACCCAAAATATTCTTTGTAAACTCATGGTTCCTACTGTCATTGATGGTACACTTTCCATTTTTCCTGTCAGTTATTTAAATAAATTAGATCCTGAATTCTGTAATTTTCATAAATTTCCCGCCATTCGCGTAGCTGAACCTTTAGAATATCGCCTCAAACATTTAGATTGGTATTTCACTGAACCAGATAAAGAGATATTGTATGCTCGAAAAACAGGGGGATTAGCTTCCTCTCATTCTACTAATTGGATGATCGGGGTTGAAAGTTTACACCCAGTTTAATCTTTTAAATCTCAATTTTTAATGTATTATATTTGTTATTATGAGTAAAAATTGGGGGATTATTAATGAAATAAAAGCAAAGTAAAAAAAATGATCTCTTTTTTACTTTATTTTAATAAAATTGTTTTATTAGATATATAATGGAAACTAGTACTTATCCTCTTGAATATAAAGGAATTGAAAATATGAATCAGGAAGAATTAAACAACTTCTTCTTGACTGATTTTCCTGAAAATTCACCTGGTTGGGAGGACTGGTATGGTTGTTTGAGTTTCGGGACTCAAGAATACATCAAAATAATTCGTCAGGAAAAGCTATTATTGCTGAGTAGAAAAGATGAAATAGAAAAAATAGAAGGTCAACATTAATTTGTAAATAACTTTTTATATTTTTATTTTTATTTTTCCTGAAAAACAATCTTTGTAATAAAATTTTATATATTACAAAAATTTTATATTTATTTACCAAAAAAATCCTATTCTTGATTTACTCTTCTTTTTGCTTGAATATACTTTTGAACTTTGAGTATTAGAACATAATTTAGGTGTTTCTTTTAAACCTATATTCGTGAAAATTAATTTCTTACTTCGATATGCTTCCAAATTTCCTTTTTCTATTTCTTTATATACCATCTCTGAAAGGGGGTGTGTGATTTTCTCTATTTTTTTTAATAATTTTGTTGCCCCTTTTTGACTTATAAGATATGTACATAGACTTTCTGGTTGATCAACTCTTTCAAGATATTGGTATTTAGTCTGATCAGATTGCAATTGTTGATCTGATATATTTAAGTCTTGTTCACTTGAGTTTGGCGAAATATCAGGACTTGAGTTACATTGGGAAGAATAGAAATAAACTATGTCAAATGTTACAGGTAGTTCTGAAAATATATTCTTTAAATCCTTTACTAAAGAATCATGTGGAATCACATCATCTTCCATTATTAATTGCACTGGTTCTGCATCCTTCTCACTTGTAAAATTACTCCATAGTTTATGATGAGAGCAAAAACAACCTACCATCCCTGCCTTTATAGGACATGTCACTTTAAGTTTGTGATTATTCAAATAAGTGTCTATAGCTCCAGGTGTTTGGGCATCAATCGCATTACTTACTGTTAAATTGGAAAGAGCATTAAGTAGATAAGAATTTACATGATCTACTCTTGTTTGATCCCGAGTGAGCAAGATAACCCGCTTGGATAAATATCTCAAATTACTCAAATTCATAAAAGTTCTTGTACGTTCCGATACTTCTAGTATAGTTTGATAATCCTCTAATTTATCAGCAATTATGAGACAATTTTTATGTTGAAATAATTTCGACTGGCTTAAGCTTTTAGAAGAATTACTTAATATTTGTGTGGTGGTTGGTGGCATTATTACCACTATGTTTTCATTTTTAGTTAGTTGATTATATAGCCAATTTACATCAGGGTTATTTGATTCTTGATAAATAATAACTGCGTTTTGAGGATAATTTACATTAGAGTCAAAGGATAATCCAAAATAATGAAAAGATTTACTTTGGTTACTTTGTGTATTGAAAATTCCTGATAACATATATTCTTTATATTTTATTTCTTTTTTATTATTTATAATTTTTTTATAAAAACAAATATTATAAATATTTTCCTTTTTTCAGATTGGCTATACTATTTTTTTTTATAATATAAAAATATTTTACTTTGCATTAATTTGTGTATAAAAAATTCCTATTTATTATTTATAATATTTGTTTTTATAAAAACAAATAGTATAAATATTTTCCTTTTTTTAGATTGGCTATACTATTTTTTTTTATAATATAAAAATATTTTACTTTGCATTAATTTGTGTGTTAAAAAATTCCTAATTACATACATTCTTTAGATTAAATTAATATTAAAATGATCTAATTTAAACCAGGAGATTGGGGGGGTGGAAGATGTGGTAAACATAATTTTGCCAGTCGGAAAGAATGTACCAGAATTGGTTGTAATGAATATGGAAAGCCAAAATGCCACTAGCAAGAAAACCAGGAGATTGGGATTGTCCTAATTGTAATAATGTTTATATTATATTTTTTTTATAAATTTTTTATAAATGATTTATAATCTATTTTATTCAAAATATATTTTTTATAAATTTTTTATAAATGATTTATAATCTATTTTATTCAAAATATATTTTTTATATTTTTATCATTACTTTGGAAAAAACAAAGTAATAATGTTTATATTATATTTTCAGAAATTTTTTTATAAATGATTTATAATCTATTTTATTCAAAATATATTTTTAGAAATTTTTTATAAATGATTTATAATCTATTTTATTCAAAATATATTTTTTAGAGATTTTTTATAAATCATTTATAATCTATTTTATTCAAAATATATTTTTTAGAATTTTTTTATAAATGATTTATAATCTATTTTATTTAAAATATTTTTTTTATAATTAATTTTTTTATCATTACTTTGGAAAAAACAAAGTAATAATGTTTATATTATATTTTTTTAGATATTTTTTATAAATCATTTATAATTTATTTATTCTAAAATATATTTTTGGAATTTTTTTTTATATTTAAACTTTGAAAAAAACAAAGTTTAAATTTTTTTATGCCTGCTTTTCACCATAAATGCCTATATTTCTTTTCTTCTTGTATTACTTCCAATATTTTATTTTTCCCGGGTGATTCACATACACATTTCGCATGTATATACCAGGCTGATATCAATTGGTATGCTAATAGATCCCATTTATCATCAGGTTTATTTATACTAGGGTAAGGGGAATGAATTTTAGTCCCTATTAGTATATTAAAAAGCTTATATAGTTTATTTTTAATTAATTGGTTTCGAAAGAAGACTTGATCGCCTTGAGCTTTTCGAAAATTATATTCCACATCATATAGAAAATAAAGCATCTCTTCAGTTTCTGGGATGTGATGTAAAACATAATTTTCATTTGTTTCATCCTCCAAATCTTTCAAATGAAAGTATTCTTTTATTCGTACATCATCTGTTAAAAAAGGAAATAACCCCCCTCCTAAAAGATTATCTGAAGTTATCGATTTACATAATTTGGGTTGAGTTGTTTGAGATAATTTAGGTTGGTCTTTTTGGGCTACCCTAGGTGTGACAGGTAATTTATTGATATAAAAATTAGGGTTTTTAGCGATGGTGTGAGCAAAAGTCCACATTCTATAATACTCAAACAAAAGATATCTAATATATTTTGTTACGAGTTATTTTTTATTGGTATGCTTTGTTTATGAATTGGTGTTTTGACTATAGTAGCCTGATAAGTCTTATTTCTAATTTTTATTTGTATTAAGGACCCAAATTTAGTAATATTTGAATCATTTTTTATTAATCCTAATCCTATACCATGATTTAATATAGGGGACTTTGAACCACTAGTTACATACCCTATTGATTCATTATCATTATTAGCTAAGATCTGATAACCTGTTCGTGGAATAGTTTGGGAGTTATTCATCACAAAAGGAACCAGTTTCCTACTGAAACCTTCTTTTTTTACTTTTTGTAGAGCTTCGCGACCATGAAAATTACCTGCTTTCATTTTAACTGCCCAACCTATACCCGCTTCATTTGGATAGATTTCTTCTGTTAACTCGTTACCATAGAGACAAAAGCCAGCTTCTAAACGTAAGATATCACGACTTCCAAGACCAGCAGGTTTTAGACCTAAAGATTTCCCTACTTGTAGGAGTGTTTCCCAAATCTGAGAAACAAGAGAAGAATCAGAATAAACCTCAACTCCCTCTTCTCCAGTATATCCAGTTCGAGATATAATAATAGGTGGATGTATAAAGCCAATTTTTTTTAAATTATTATATGTCAAAAAATGATAATACTTCAACTCACCCCTTTTAAAATCTATTTTTTCTTTTCCACTCAATAAGGCTTCATTTACTATCTCAAAGGCTTTTGGACCTTGAAGAGCTAATAGACATATTTGATTTGATATATCAGTAATTTGAGGTGGGGTGTCAGAAAAGGGAAGATTTGAATATTCTAACAAACTTTTCATATGTTTTATATCTTTTTCTATATTGGATGCATTAATTACTAACATAAATTGGTCAGAAGCCAGTTTGTAAATTAATACATCATCTATTATCCCTCCTCTTTCATTTAACATCGGACTATATTGAGCCTGACCCACAACCAGTTTTGAGGTGTTATTAGCTAATAAATATTGTATAAAAGCTGAAGCACCTTTCCCTTGAATCAATATTTCACCCATATGAGACACATCAAACAGTCCTGCCTCTTTGCGAACAGCTTGATATTCTTCTATTAAGGTTGTTGATTGATATTTTATAGGCATTTGATAACCTCCAAAAGAGATAAATTTAGCTCCTAGTTTTTGATGATTCTTATGAAGAGGAAGATAAGCGAAACATCGGATTTGATTGAATGACTTAATAAATGAAGATTTCCGAATAGTAAAAATATTTTTTAACATTATTTTAGTTAACAAAGTTGTTTATTTTTATTTGTTTTTTTCAATGTTTTTTATTTTTATTCTTTTTTCATTCTTTAATTTGAAAAACCATTCAGGCTTCTGTTTTTAAACGAATGATGAAATTCACAAAAATGATCCTTTCGGCTCAACACCATATAGTTCGAACAATCTCCGTAACGGCAAATCATTTTCACATGTTTTTTATGGCAATTTATACACAAACCATCTCTGCGACCCGAAACTGCTGGAGCCTGACTCACTGTTCCGTCCAGGTTATCCCGGCAGAATTTGTTCATACACTTTTGTCCTTGTGTTATGAAAGAGCAATCATGGCATTTTTCACCTGGTGAATCCACCTGTTGATTGCAATATGTGCCACGACAAGATACAGTAGTAAAAGAAGACATTTCAATGAAATTAGTGATAAAGTGAGTTTAGTGTTCAACTGTAGTAGTTGTTATTAAGTTTATTGTGCAAAAAATTAATAATCAATTTTGTATTATCTCGACGAGTTACTTATTATTTCCACTTTTTTTAATAGACGTTCTATTCTGGGTAACACTTTTTCATCTATAATTAAATATTGGGTTCGATTCCAACTACGATAATTACTCCTTAATTTTATTTCATCCTTTCTTTGTCTTTTTATATATGGAAAAGTTGTTCCCAAGGAGAATACTATTATTAATTTATCCATTTTACTTAAACCTTTACTTTTTTTTATTAATATTTCTTCATTATTAGTAAAATCGCCTTCTAATTTATTTCTTATTTTTTCATACTTTTGTTGTAAATGATTAAGTTTATCATTAGTTAAAAAAAGGTCAGTAAAACTCTTGACAAATTTAGGATTATGATCAATTTCTTTTTTGACATTTTTTAACCATTTAATATCCTTAGCTAAAATATCCTCATCAAACTTTTTTTCCTCTAAATATTCAAGAATCACCCCTTTTTCTACAAAATCAGGCGAATACATAAACCAAAGTTAATTATTATATATATTTTCTATATAGTTATTTTCCATTACCTTTTTACTCCTTCTGACTATCTAAGATATTTTTTAAATCTCTTAAACACGTGATTTTTTGATGTTTTTCTTGATGATGGGATTGGAGTAATTTCAACAATGGTTGAGCATAATGATCTGAACTAACAATAAAAAAGGGGAGATCAGGGTACTTTTGTGTTAAAATCCCACACTCAAAAATTAAAGCAATATCTGCTGCGTCTTTTACCGCTGAGTCTATTACACGAAAATCACAATTACGTTGGTTTTTAATATAATTATTATTATTTTTATATTGTGAAGATATGTTACTTGCGAAACCTAATATATAAGATCCTGGTGGAAATTTATAATCTATTGCTAATGGCATATTTTCAATATCAATTAAAAAGATTGATTTTGGATATTCCGGTTTTTGATATACCTTATTTTCATTTCCATTTGAGGTCATTTCTTCATTAGAATCTTCGGTTATTAAATAATATTTACAAGCCTCTCTCGCCGCCGCCATCTCAGATTCCTTTTTTGTACTCCCCTTCCCCTGAAATATATCATCTGATGACGTTGTCACTTTACTAGTAAAAATGTGACCATTTAGACCTGTACTTTGATGATTAATCATTTCATAACGAGGCAATGGTCTACCAGCCTGTTGAAAGTATATTTGGAGGGCATTTTTATAATTATTTTGGTGTGACATTCTAATATTAATTCAGTTCTAATTAACTATAGAAAATGCCCTAAAAGAATCAATTTTTATTTATATTTATTCCAAAGTTGTAATATTCTATTATTTATTATTCATTTAATTTATTTATATTAATTTTATATATTATTATTATTGTATATAAAATGTTATAAAAATAATTAAAGGTTTAAAATACATTACGAATAATTATGTCCTATTTTGAAATTTTCTTTTTTTTCATTTTATTCTTTCTTTGTTTATTCTTACGTTTTCGTCAGATGGTATCTCAACCTAATTCATTAGGAGTCACACATTTTCGTTTTCGGGGGATGTAATGACTTGAAATGGTTCCCATTTTCTAAATTTTTGATTGTATCTACACTTAAAAGGTAAAAGTGGTGACAAACCATCTTTGTTTTTGTAGTCTTTGTCAGATGTTTCAAATATTTTCGCTATGTATTGACTACTTTTAATATCTGGTAATATCGCTCTACCTACATATTGAATTGGACCATTTCTAACTTGTTCCCAATCATAAAGTAAATAATTATCATATTCCTCATCTGCATCCTGAAAATATAAAGGATTGGCCCAATAAGTCCTAATTTCATTAGAATATTTAGGTGGGGGTGTATTTTGAGTTGATATATTTTGGATTTTGAGTTTCTCAAGATCTTCAGCAGTTACATGAATAGGTAATTGAAGATCATTTTTATAATAACGGAAAGAATAACATTTAGTGGATTTTGATTGAGGAAGAAAAATGAGACCATAGTTATGATTACTTTGAGTCAAAGATTTAATCTGATCATAGGTTACCAGCTCTCGAACTTTTAATTTTATATTATCTATCAAATGGTCAGTTTGATATTGGAAATTATAAATCGATCTAAGTTTCTCATATCGCTGTGTTAAATTTTGGCATTTGAAAATAGGATTCTTGTTATAACCTAATAAATCCCACATCATAAAAGTAGGTTTAGGACTATTTAGAATCTCACCTTCAATAAGAATATCTTTTTTAAAAAGTTCATCCTGAAAACGATGGGGTGAATAAATTACTTCTTGAGTCACTAAATTTAAATAAAACGTATAATTCGTTTCATTTACTTTAGTTAACCATAAACACCAAATTGGATTCAAACCATAATTTAAAGCTACATTATATTCATATGTTTTTAAAGATTCAATGTCATCTTCCCGAAGTAATTTATAATATTTATAACCAGGGGTCTTAAAATCTATTTTTGTATTTATCTTATATAATTCCTCCAGTTTCTCTATCAATATCTTAGATGATGTTTCATCAAGCAGATACCCTTCCCCTTGATAAAACTGAATAGGTGTAAATTTTAATTTTATTTTTTGTAAAGAAATAGATGTGGGTGTTAAATTATGTTTAGACTTAGGATGCGATTTTAGATTATTACCTTTGGGTTTTTTATTCGAATAATTAGTAGTCAATTTGGTTTTATTATCAGGATTTCTATTTTGTTTTTTTTTATTTGAATAATTAGTAGTCACTTTAGTATTATTATCATGATTATGTTTTTTTTTATACATTATCAATTAATATGATTGAAATAATTAATAATATTCAAAAAATTTTATATTGAATATAAATTCAATTACAATTTGTTCTAAATCAAAATTATATCATTTTAATTATATATATATAAATATATATTGTAATTAAAATTGAGAATTTCATCTTTATAGAATGAAAATAAATCATGTTATCTACCCAAAATCTTAATATTACTAATATTGAAACTATTCTCGACAATTTTTTCTTATATAATGGTCAAGCGGTTCCCAAATATGTTTATGAATTCTTAGAATATAGTAATGGACATCTCGGAAATTGGCTCACACTTCCTACAGAAATAGCCCATACACAATTTTTAACTACCTGTTTCAAATGGGATGGAGAAGTCTTCGGTGGTATGTGGGACAACCTTAAAATTGTTAATCAATGGTTGAAAGATGATCAAATGGAAGAACTTTTAGGTACGCGAATAGATCTCAAAGCTAAGGAGTTTGTAGGTATTTGCTTGTTTCATATGCAAATGTTTAAGTTAAAAAAACCTATGACTATCAATCGAGCCTTATATGCACTTTCTTATTTATATGCTTTATGTGATGGTTATATAGATGATCCATTAGTAGACAAGTGGTCTAAAGTGATATTAGGTAATAAAATATCGGAATGGTTAGAAGGAAAAAAAGAAACTATGGTAACATCACATATAAAAGAAGAACAAATTTCTTATTTTTTAGAAATTATGGAGAAAGAATTTCCCCGTAAAGATAATCCTCAAATCTACAATATGGTTATGGATCTCCATAAAACTCAAATGAAAACTATTAATATCTCTTCCAATAAACATAAACAGACTGATAATCTCTCTAAAGATAAAAAACAAACAAAAAATACTGGAAGAGGCTCTCCTAGACGTAAACAATTAGAAAAAGCTTTTAGATTGATGGGTTTAAAAGGTATTTATACTAGTTATTTAATTTTAGTTTTAATTAAACCGGACTATAGTAGTAATAATTCAAGAATGGCTTGTCAATTAGGATTATTATCCCAAATAATAGATGATTTAATTGATTTAGAAAGAGATCGAGTGGAAAATAATCAAACGTATGTTTTACTTTTATTAAATGAAACAGTTTACCTAGATGTGTATTTGATTAGATGTTTCCAAATGATAGAAGAAGTATTTGCTACTCATCTTGAATTTCGAAATGCTTTAACAGCTTTATTAGTTTATGTAATTCAAAAAAATAAGTCCTTATTTTCATCACAATTCCTGAAGATATTTGTGTCTCAAAATTATTATAATGAACAAAATAATTTTAATACATTTGATCAAATTGATCCTAAAAAACTTATCAAAAAAATATACCGTGATTATAGTACTTCCAATAATACTTTAGAAGATGTTTGTCTGGCAGTTTTCAATCACATTCGTAATTAAGATATTATTTAATTTTTTCTAAAGCTTGACGGGTTTTTTTACACTGTTTTGGATCCAAATCAACTCCTATACCATTTATAAACCCCATTTTTTTGGCTTCGATTAATGTAGTTCCTCGACCTACAAAGGGGTCAACAATTTGATTTTGGTGGTTAGAATAACGTTTTAAAAATTCTAAACTATGTTGTGTAGGAATAGGACAACTAGCATTTTTATATGACTTGGTCCCACAATTTATTACATCTGGTGTTGCTTCCCCTGGTCCTTTTTCATAACTAAAACATAGATAATGTTGATATGTAGGTCGTTGAATATGAGTTGAGTTAGGTGGTCTAAGGAGGATAATTTTGTGCCATTTCAAATTAGGCCTAGAATTCATTGGTAATTCTTGGATAGCTGTTTGAAACCAATGGGATTTATCTAGCCATTGACCTTGAAATTTACGATCAGTATTCATAAATATAGTATACCCATTCTTTTTGGTTCTGGTAAGACAAAGTTTGGATGCTTCAAGGAAAAAGTCATAATAGTCTTTATAATTAAATCCAGTTTCTTCCATATCAGGGATTCCTGTAATAATATTTTCTAGAGAATGTTCAGGTTGTTTCTTTAACCATTTTATGGCATCTTGGCATATAATTTCATAATTTTGTTTCCTCTTTTTTACTGGCATAATTTATAATATATTGTAAATTAATGGAATATATTATATAGTAGGTTTTAAATTTATCATTAATCAAATTTCATATACTTTGTCAATAAATATATGGGGATTTTATTGAAATAATTATAAATATAAATAAAATTAAAAATATGAATAAAAATGAAAATGAATATAGATAGAAAAAAATAAATAAAAATAAAAATTAAAATAAATATAAATATATAATTTATTGTGGATATGAATTTGGAGGATATTTCTTATAATTAATATAAATTTTTGATTATTTATATTGTCAAGAATACTTTATACAATTTACCTAAGCCTATCTTTTTTTGTCTTAATATTAAAAAGAATATAAAAGATATTTGGTATTTATATATAATCTGACTTCCAACCTCATTGAATATGGCTGAAGATACATTCGTTTATGAAAGGGATACTTGGAAGGTTATCGATAGATGTTTTGACGACCAACCAAATTATTTAGCTCATAATCAATTGGATCCATATAATGAATTAATTCAGAGTACGGTTCCGGTTTTGATCAAGAAGGATTGTCCGATTGTGATAGAACAAGGCTGGGATCCGGAAACTCAGACACATCAGATTAGATATGAAGTTAATTTTACTAATGTCTACATGAGCCATCCTCAAATTAGTGAAGGTTCTGGTACTGTTAGACCGTTATATCCAGCAGAGGCAAGACATCGAAATTTGACCTATTCGGCTAATTTGTATTTGGATGTGGAACATAGCTTATATAAGGAAGGTAAATTAGTGGATAAGAGAACAGAAGAAAAGATACCGTTTAAAATTCCAGCAATGGTAAAATCTAAGTTATGTTATTTAGAGAAAACCGAAGCACAAAGTTTAATTGAAATGGGCGAATGTCCATATGATAAAGGAGGATATTTTATTATTAATGGATCTGAAAAGGTGGTTATATCCCAAGAACGTCCTGTAGACAATGAAGTTGTATCTTTTCCGCAAAAGCCAGGAAGTAAATATGATGAAGTTGTTGAAATTCGTTCTACTATTGATCAACGTTTTTATCCTGTTAAAAATAACATTATCGCTTTAACTCGCAGTAAGGACACTGAAATTGAACAATATTTACGTATTGGTTGTCCTTATTTAACTAAGGAAGTGCCTTTAGTAGTTATGTTTAAAGCAATAGGGATTACATCAGAAAAGGAGATATGTGAGATGATAGTAATGAATAATGTTGAAGAATTGGAAGATGATGTTGCTCAATTAGTAACACCTAGTTTAGAAGAATTATTAGATATGGATGGAAGTAAACGTAAGATTATTACTCAATATGATGCTTTAATTTACATTAGTCGTCATGTTAATATTAATATGGATTATTTAATAAAGAAACTGGGAAAAACTCCTACAGAACAAGAAAAACTGTTGGCACGCAATCAATATATTTTAGATATATTACGTCGTGATTTATTACCCCATGTTGGACCTGATTTTCGTAAAAAGGCTATGTATTTGGGTTATATGGCCCAGCGTTTAATTCAAGTTAAATTGGGTATTCGTTTACATGATATCCGGGATCATTATGCTAATAAAAGATTAGATACTCCCGGACCTAAATTGAAACAATTGTTTCATGGGTCTTTCGGTCGTTTAATTAAAGAAATTAAGAATCGAATTGGAAAAGCATTGGCTGACAATGAGACAGAAAAAGTTAATAATAGTTTACGAAAAATTATTCAAAATTGTACTATTGAAGCACCTATTAAAAAAGCTTTAAGTACTGGAGATTGGTCGACTAATAAAAATGCTAATTTTAATACCTCTACTAATCTTGGTATTGCGCAAGTATTAAGTCGCATGTCTTATATCGGATATTTATCTCATATTCGAAGAGTTCAGACTCCTATGGAGAAAGCGGGTGGTAAGATTATCGAGCCACGTAAATTACATCCAAGTCAAAATGGATATATTTGTCCTAATGAAACACCTGAAGGTCAACAAGTTGGTATCGTCAAGAATTTAGCACTTATGTGCACTGTCACTATTGCTACTAGTGTTGAAGCTGTGAAGATGGTTTTGAATAAACTGGGAGTGACTCCGGCAGACATGGTAGATATAACAAAAATTAGTTTGATGACAAAAGTATTTCTAAATGGTGAATGGATGGGATTAAGTTCTGATCCTCGAAAAATTTATTTACGCTTAAAAGAATTAAAACGTAGTCGACTTAACCCTTATATGGGTATTTATTGGGATTATGAACAATTTGAAATTCATATCAGAACTGATGGAGGTCGATATACTCGTCCTCTTTATGTTGTTGAACGTTATGGTGATCGTTGGTTACCGAAGATTGCAGTGGAATGGAAAGAAAAACAGATTTGGAAAATGAGTTGGCAAGACCTCATTGGTAATGGTTATGTCGAATATGTTGATCCCAAAGAGTGCGAAAATTGCTTAATTGCCATGACTTATTCTGTTCTTGAAGCTAATAAAGCAGGTTCTGAAAGGTTTTTTGCTTATACTCATTTAGAAATTCATTGTTCCATGTGGCATGGAGTCGTCTCTCAGATGGTTCCTATGCCTGATCATAATCAATCACCTCGTAATTGTTTCGTTTCATCCATGGGTAAACAAGCATTAGGTTTATATGCTACTAATTTTAATAGTAGATTTGATACTATGGCAAATGTTTTATGTTATCCCCAGAAGCCATTGGTCAACACTCGAACGGCTAAATATGTGAATTTGGATAAATTACCTCATGGACAACAATGTGTTGTTGCCGTCGCTTGTTATACTGGATATAACCAAGAAGATAGCATCTTAATGAATAAAGCATCTATTGAACGCGGTAAGTTTAATAGTATTTATTATAAAACCTATGTAGATGAAATGAATCCACACAAAAGTAGTACCTCAGAAAGTGAACAATTTGGAATTCCTAATCCAAATACTACTCAAGGTAGAAAACATGGTAGTTATGATAAATTAGACGAAACTGGTTTTGTCAAAGTTGGAGCTTTCGTTGAGCAAAATGATGTTATCATCGGAAAAACCGTTAAACTTCGCGAACCTGTCAAAACTGATTCCGGTGTTTATATTACACATAGTGATATTAGTACTACTATCAAACAAGGAGATTTCGGTTATGTAGATAAACGAATTCCAAGTCCAGGTTCTGTAAAAAATTTAAATTCTGATAATAATCAGTTTTGTAAAGTCCGAATTGCCCAGTTTCGTCAACCTGTCATCGGAGATAAACTCGCTTCTAGGGCCGCCCAAAAAGCTACTGTTGGCCTTATTATTGAGGAATCTAATATGCCACGTACTGATACTGGTATTGTTCCCGATATTGTCATGAATCCTCATGCTCTACCTAGTCGAATGACTGTCGCACAAACTCTAGAATGTATACTCGGTAAAAACGCCGCATTAGATGCTCAATTTAAAGATGCTACCCCTTTCACACATTTTGATCAAAAAGAAGTTGGTGATGCTCTTGAAAAATATGGTTTCCAAAGAGATGGCGAAGAGGTTCTTTACAATGGAATGACAGGAGAACAATTAAGAGTGACATTATTTGTCGGCCCCACATATTATCAAAGATTAAAACATATGGTCGCCGATAAAGTTCATGCTCGAGCCACCGGTAGAGTCAACAATTTAACCAAACAATCCGTCGAAGGCAGAGGGGTCGGTGGCGGTTTAAGATTAGGCGAAATGGAAAGAGACGTATTAATCGCCCATGGTACTGCCCAATTTCAGAAAGAACGATTTATGGATAGTGCTGATAAATTTAGAGTTTTTGTTGGAAAAAAGAATCATTCTATGGTAGTCGGTAATCCAGATATTGATTTGTATCTCTATGATGGTAAACATCTCAATCCAGAAGAAGTTTCTGAAGTACAATTACCACATGCTATGAAATTATTAATGCATGAACTAACCAGTATGGGAACTGATATTCGAATGATCACAGAAGATTAAAAACAATCAAAGTTATTAACTATCAATAATTACTTTGAATATACTCTTAAAATGAATTTCAAATTTATGAACTAACCAGTATGGGAACTGATATTCCAATGATCACAGAAGATTAAAAACAATCAAAGTTATTAACTATTAATAATTACTTTGAATATACTCTTAAAATGAATTTCAAATTTATGAATTAATCAAGATGAAATTAAATTGGGTCTAATAATAACTTTGTCTTTTCTAAGTTATTATTTTTTTATTATTTCATTATTTTATTATTTTATTTATTTCATTATTTTATTATTTTATTTTATTATTTTATTTTATTTTATTTTATTTTATTATTTTATTTTATTTAATTATTTAATTATTTTATTTTATTTTATTTTTTTATTTAATTTATTCGAATTTATAATAATTTTGTCAAACCCAAAGTTGCTTAAAATTATTATTTAATATTTTGATAATAACTTTGTCAAACACATGCTTATTTACATTAAAATATCTAACGGTAACAATACCTATTTTATATTCAAGCAAAATATAGTCATAGGAAAATATTTTTTTATTATTTTCTAAAAATAAAAATTATAACTTAAATAATATAAAAATATCTTGCTATACCTATATTTACATTAAAATATCTAACGGTAACAATACCTTTTTTATATTCAAGCAAAATATTGTCATAGGAAAAAATTTTATATTATTTTCTAAAAATACCAATTATAACTTAAATAATATAAAAATATCTTCCTATACCTATA
>Ga0102929_1000130_pt1 | contig 40055 bp, 34 predicted proteins | sample SalPonR1_B_D2_MG_FD_78510 | JGI IMG/M metagenome (GOLD analysis project Ga0102929, IMG submission 78510) | Salt pond soil microbial communities from South San Francisco under conditions of wetland restoration - Salt Pond MetaG R1_B_D2_MG | ecosystem: Environmental > Aquatic > Marine > Intertidal... | reverse complement strand
CGAAAAGCCGGGGAGTCCATCCGCATCGGCGATGACGTGAAGGTGACCGTGATCAGGGTGAGACGCAACGAGATCAGGCTCGGGTTCGAAGCCCCCGACGGCGTGCAGATCCGTACCCCGGAGCAGGACGCCGGCGCGGGCGGGCAATCCGGGCCCGGCGCGGGCGAGGACGAGTAGACGGGCCTGCCCGCGACATGACCGGTTTCATGGCCCTGATCATGGTGGCGCTGGGCGGCGCAGCCGGGGCCGTGGCGCGTTTCGGCCTGACGGTGCTGTTCCAGCGTCAGGCCATTGTCTTCCCCTTCGGCACGCTTACGGCCAACCTGCTGGGCTGCCTCGTGATCGGCATGCTGGCGGAGACGGCGGCCCGCACGGAACTCCTGTCCGGTAACGCCCGGCTGCTGCTGGCCACGGGCTTCTGCGGCAGCTTCACCACGCTGTCCACCCTGACACTCGAACTCGTGCAGTACGTGCGGGGAGGGTATCTGCTCTGCGCCGCCGGCTATTTCGCCCTCACCTTCGCCGGTGCATTCGTGAGCTTCTTCGCGGGCGTGGCGCTGTTGCGGCTGCTGCTGCGGGCCGCTTGACGGCCGCCGCGCTCAGGCGGCCGCGGCGCGCAGGGTCTTCAGGATGCCCGGCAGGGCCCGTTCGTGTTCCGGCTTCATCAATACCGAGCGCAGCACCGTCACCGACGCCTCGTCGAAGCGCACGCCGGGCCACCAGGGCGCCGCCAGCGCCGCTGAGACCTCCATCAGCGCCAGGTGCAGCCCACGCTCTGCGGCCCGGTGGAAGCAGCGCCGGGAGGCGCGGCTGATCTCTCCCGCTGTCGTGCCCGCGGGCGCCCAGACCACGATATCCAGGTCCGGCGGCATCAGCGTCAGGAAGGCCGGGTCGTCCGCCAGGGCACCGTGCAGCGCCACGGCGGCCCGGCGGCAGCGCGCAAGATCCGCGGCGAATTCACCGCCTGGCGCCGGGGGCAGCAGGCGCTGGGTGGCCCACAGGGCGACCGCCGCCGCGCCGGCCCGGGAGCACTCCAGGCTGATTTCGCCCAGGTGGGGGTCGTCGGAGGTGAAGTAGGTATACGCCGAGTCGTGCCGGTAATGGACCGCCACCGACGGGTCGCGGAACAAAATGCAGCCGCAGCCGTAGGGCTGCAGGCCGTGTTTGTGCGGGTCGATGACGATGGAGTCCGCCCGGTCCACGACGGCGAACGCGCGAGCGGCCTCGGCTGACACGGTATCGAGCAGGCGGAAATAGCCTCCGTAGGCGGCATCCACGTGTACCCGGAGCCCGTGGCGGGCGGCGACGTCCAGGATGTCCGGCAGGGGGTCGGTGCTGCCGGTACCGGTCGTGCCGAGAGTGGCCACCACCGTGCCGATACGTCCGTCCGCCGCGGCAGCCTCCAGCGCGGCGGGATCCAGGCGCCCGCAGGCGTCCGCCTCCACCTCCCTGAAGGGCATGCGCAGCACGCCGGCGAGCCGCCGGTGGGTGTAGTGGGCCAGGGCCGAGGCCGCGACGCCCCGCTCGGGATGCAGTTCGCGTGCGATCCACAGCGCCTCCAGGTTGGCCATCGTGCCGCCGCCGGTGAGGTGACCCAGGTGGGTCTGCCAGCCGAACATCGCCGCCAGCCGCGCGACCGCCTCCCGCTCCATGGCCGAACTGGCGCGTCCGCCGTCCAGCGCGTGATTGTTGGGATTCACCGTCATGGCCAGGGCCCAGGCGAGCCGGGCGACGGGGTGGGGCGGTTTCAGCATCTGGCCGGCATAGAGGGGATGGTGGTAGGGGAAGTTGTCGTGCAGGCGGCGGGCGGTGTCCAGCAGCACCTGCACCAAGGCCTCGTCCGCCGCCGCATCCCCGCGGTCGGGGTCGACAGGCAGTCCGGAGGCCAGTTCGGCAGCGGCGCGAGCCAGCGCTTCGAGTTCCTTGTCGGTATACATACACGGGTCTCCGCCGGGCGGTGGCAGGACACTACCGGGCCGGGCCGTCCCGCGTCCAGGCGTTGGTGACGCCCCGGCGGCGGTTTATCATGGAACGATGGACTTGATCGCCCTCGCTGTACCGTTCTTTCTCCTCGCACTCGCCGCCGAAGTGGCGCTCGACCGCTGGCGGGGCACCGGCTATTACCGGCTGAACGACGCCATCGGCAGTCTCAGCACGGGCCTGCTGAACACCACCGTCGGACTGTTCACCCGCGTGGTCAACATCGCGATCTACGCCTTCGTGCTGGAGCACTTCGCCATCGCCACCCTGGACATGGCGCGGTTCGACTTCAGCCCCTCGGGGCTCGCGCTGTGGGCGGGTGCGCTCCTGTTCTGGGACTTCTGCTACTACTGGGTCCACCGCTTCGGGCACGAGATCAGCGTCATGTGGGCGGCCCACGCCGTCCATCACCAGAGCGAAGAGTACAACCTGTCGACCGCGCTCAGGCAGACGAGCTCGGGCTTCCTGCTGAGCTGGATCTTCTACCTGCCGATGTTCCTGGTGGGCATCCCGCTGGAAGTGTTCATCACGGTCAACGCAATCGACCTGATCTACCAGTTCTGGGTACATACCCGGCATGTGGACAAGCTCGGCTGGGCGGACCGGGTGTTCGTGACGCCGTCGAATCACCGTGTGCACCACGCGCAGAACGAGCGCTACATCGACAAGAACTACGGCGGCATCCTGATCCTGTGGGACCGGCTGTTCGGCACCTTCCAGGAAGAACTGGACGAGGAACCGGTGGTCTTCGGCGTGCGCAAACCGCTCAGGAGCTGGAATCCGTTCTACGCCAACCTGCACGTCTATCACTATCTCTGGCGGGACGCCCTGCGCACCCGCCGCTGGCGCGACAGGCTCGGCCTGTGGTTCCGGCGTACCGGCTGGCGTCCCCCCGACCTCAGGGACGAGTCTCGGGGCAACCTGGCGCCGGAGCAATTCCAGAAGTTCGACCCGGCGCTGCCCGCGGGCGCGAAGCCCTACCTGCTGGCGCAGTTCGCCATCGCGGTGCTCGCCTCGTCGGCCATCGGCGCGGTATTCGCCACTGCCGCGCTTTCCACCAGCCTGGTGCTCTGCCTGCTGTTGTGGTTCCTGGTCTACAATCTGGCCGTGATCAACGAGAGCAGGTCCGCCGCCGTGCGCCTGGAACTGTTGCGCCTGCTCGTCACCGTCCCGCTGGCTGTGCTGTGGCTCGAGCAGGCCGAACCGGCCTGGTTCGCGGCGGCCGCGGTCTGGCCGGCCGTCGGCGGGTACCTCGCGCTGTCCCTCGCCGGGCTTGCGCTGATGTCCCGGCTGGGTGATTCGTCTACGGCGTCGGCCAGAGCATTAATTGAATAATTTCATAAGGATGAATTCGATACCGAATGTCATTTCGATATTCTGTCGGCGGAACCGGAGCCGTTCGGCATGAGTGCCAGGCGCAAGTTCTGGGGCTGGGGATTCGAGGGGCAGGGGCCCACCGCGGCGGAGGCCGAGACGCTGCGTCGCATGACCGGCGCCCGCTTCGGCGGACTGCCCGAGCCGCTGGCCGTGCCGCAGGCGGCGGAGTTCGACCTGGCGGCGCCCCGGCTGCGGCCGCCGGACAGCCTGGCAGGGCTGTGTTCCGCGGAGTCGGCCGACCGGCTGGCACACGCCATGGGGCAGAGCTATGCGGATATCGCCCGGGCCTTCCTGCGCCGGGTGCCTCATTACCCGGACCTGGTGGCCTGGCCGGAGACCGCAGACGACGTGGCGCGGTTGCTGGACTGGGCCGACGAGGGCGGGGCCGCCGTGGTGCCTTTCGGCGGCGGCACGTCGGTCTGCGGCGGGGTGGAGCCCGACGTGGGGCCCGATTATCCGGCCGTCGTCAGCCTCGATCTTTCGCGTATGAACCGCGTTCGAGAGATCGAACCGCGGGACCGCTGTGCGCTGATCGAGGCCGGGGCCCGCGGGCCCGAGTTCGAGGCGGCCCTGAAACCGGCGGGGCTGACGCTGCGGCACTTTCCGCAGAGTTTCGAACTGGCCACGCTGGGCGGCATGATCGTCACCCGTTCCGGCGGCCATTTCGCGATGCTCCATACCCACATCGACGAATTCGTGCAGAGCGTCGAGATGGTGACGCCGCGGGGACGGATCACCACCCGGCGGCTGCCCGGCAGCGGCGCCGGCCCGCAGCCTGAGCGGCTGGTGTGCGGCTCCGAGGGCATCCTGGGTATCGTCACCGCCGCCTGGATGCGGCTGCAGTCCGTGCCGGTGTACCGGGCGTCCGCCACGGTGCGCTTCGATGGCTTCGAGCCGGGGGCGGAAGCGGTGAGACAACTGGCCCGCAGCGGCCTGAACCCGGCCAATTGCCGGTTGCTCGACCCCGGCGAGGCCCTGATGAACGGGGTCGGTGACGGGCGCTCCGCGCTGCTGGTGCTCGGCTTCGAGAGCGCCGACCACGCCCAGGACGCCCGGCTGGCGCGGGCGCTCGAGATCTGCGCCGAGGGCGACGGTGAGAGCCGCGGCGGGACGGGTTCCCCGCGCGGCAAGGGCGGCGAGCGCGGCAAAGGCGGTGCCGGACGGGATGCGGCCGCGGACGCCTGGCGGCAGGCGTTCCTGCGCATGCCGTTCTACCGCGAGGTGCTGGTCCCCCACGGCGTGATCGTGGACACCTTCGAAACGGCCTGCACCTGGTCGGCGTTCCCGGACTTCCACCGGCGGGTGACCGCCGGCATCCGGGAGGCGATCCGGCGTACCACCGGCCGCGACGGCGAGATCACCTGCCGGTTCAGCCACGTCTACCCCGACGGACCGGCGCCCTATTACACCCTCTACGCAGCCAGCACCCCCGAGCGGATGCTTGAGCACTGGCGCGAGATCAAGCTGGCGGCCAACGAGCTGGTGGTGGGCGGCGGCGGCACCGTCACCCATCACCACGGAGTGGGGCGGGATCACCGTCCGTCCGGCTACGACCGGGAGCGGCCGGACGTCTACGCCGAGATGCTGACCGCGGCCAAACGGGCGGCCGACCCCGGCAGCCTGCTCAATCCCGGCGTCCTCATCGGGCGTCGGGGCGGCGTGCTGGCCGGGGACCCGGAATGAACCGCAGCGCCGCCTCGCTGCTGGCCGCTCTGCTGCTCATCACCGGCTGCGGCGGCGACCGGGCGGCGGACGAGGCGGGCGCGGCCGGCCCGGTGACCCGGGCCCTGGCGGCAGAGGCGCGGCCCGCTTCCGACCGGGAGCGGGATCCAGCGCGCAAGCCCGGCGAGGTGCTGACCTTTTTCGGCATCGCGCCGGGTATGACGGTGCTGGACGTCTTCTCCGGCGGCGGCTATTACACCGAGATCGCGGCCCGCGTCGTCGGCCCCGGGGGACGGATCATCGCCCACAACAACCGGGCGTACCTGGACTATGCCGCCGACGAGATCGCAGCCCGCTACGCGGATGGCCGGCTGGCCAACGTGGAGCGGATCGGGGCGCCGGCGGCCGCACTCGAGCTGGAACCCGGCAGCGTGGACGTGGCGCTCCTGATACTGGCCTACCACGACATCTACTTCCGGCCCGGCGACGGCTCCTGGCCGCATATCGACGGCCCGGCGATGCTTGCCGCCATCCGCGCGGCTCTCCGCCCGGGCGGCATCCTGGGCGTGGTGGACCACGCCGGCAGTGCGGATATCACGACCGGGGAGATCGGCCGCCTGCACCGCATCGACGAGGCGAGACTGGTGCGCGAGATCGAATCGGCCGGGTTCGAACTGGTCGCGAGCAGCGACGTGCTGCGCAACCCGGACGATACCCGCCTGCTGCCCATGTACGACGCCGAGGTGAGGGGCCGCACCGACCGGCTGGTGCTGAAGTTCCGCAAGCCCGAATGATGTGATCCCGGTCACGACCCGGAGCGGGGCACACCCTTAGACTCGTGGGGTCATCCGTACCAGGAGCAGGCCGTTGTACCCGGATCCCCGGATCGTCAGCGCTCTCATCGCCGGGGCGGCCTTCGCCGCGGCTTTCCTGCTGGCGAGCAAATGCTGGCTGCTGGCCGGGGGAGTGCTGCGGCGGCACTCGGGCCCGGGGGCGCGGATACGAACGGAGCCCGGCGACCGGTTCCGCCGGCAGCTCCGGGACAGCGGCGTGCGGGCGGCCACCCGCCTGGCGGCCGGATTCGTCCTGCTGAGCGTGTTTCTTGCGCTCTTGGTCGCCGGCCGGGAAGGGTGGTGGTCCGACCTTGCGCCGTGGGCGTGGTGGCTGGTGTCGTTATTCCTCGCGCTGGTCGCCGCTTACGAGGTGCACGTGCTCCTCGGCCTCTGGCAGGCGCGGCGGCGGGCCGCCCGCTGCCTCGGCGCCCACATCGCCACGGGCCAGCGGCTGGAATACGTGGCGGCGCGGGGCAATTACCTGTTTCACTCGGTGACGGCCGGTGACGGCTGCATCGACCACGTGGTACTCGGCCCGAACGGGATCTACGCCGTGCACGTGCTGGACGAGCCCGTCCGCGGCGACCGGCGTGCCCGCCTGGAGGACGGCAGCGTGGTGTTCGGCGACGGCGAGCGCCACCCCCTGGCCGGCTGGCGCCAGCTTGTCACCCGGCTGGCCCGGGACCTCGAGTCGGTGCTGGGTCACGCCCTGACCATCCGCTCGGTGATCGTCGTAGCGGACCGGGAGGTAACGGCCGCCGAGAACGGCGACGTGCTGCTCGTGAACCAGTCGGGTCTCACCATGATGGCCGGCTGGCGGGATCAGCGCGCCTTCCTCCTCGATGAGGAAGTGGCCTGTCTGGAACGGGCGCTGTCCGAGCGCGTGAGCCCCCGGGCGGGCTAGCGGCCGGCGCTGACGGAGGCGTCCAACAGCATCTGCGCCCGCAGCCCCGTGTGCTTCCAGGAGCGCCAGGCGATCAGGAAGAACGCCTGCATCAGGATGGCGAAGTTCCACTCGATGATGTTCTCGGCGGCATCCGGATCGGCGAGCACGGCCTTCAGCACCACGTTCGTGAGCCCCATGGCGAGCATCCCGGCGCACAGCCACAGGATGATCAGGGCGTGCAGCCGGATGCGGCCGTCGCCGTGCTTCTCCGCGCTGGCCAGCATGTCCCTGGCCGTCAACAGCTGTGACAGCGCCGTGAACGCGAAGAAGACATAAATGCCGTAGCGGCGCATCAGGCGCTGGAAATCGCCCTCGGTGCCGAGGAAGGTCACGTAGACGCCGAGAAAGACGGCACCGATCACGCCCAGCCAGAGGATCACCGTGCCGCGGGCGTCCGGCTCACCACGCAGCAGGTGCAGCCAGCGGTGGTTGATGACCCAGAACAGGACCAGGGCGGCTGCGGTGGGCAGCATCACGAGCCGGAACAGGTAGATGGACGGCGGGTTGCGGCCGGCCGCGCTCACCGAGGTGCAGCCCTCGAGGTAGGGGATGCAGTTCGGGATGGTCTGTGCCTCGATGCTGATCAGCAGACACAGGTTGACAGTCACGATGGGCAGTACGCCGACCAGCAGGGCGGGCAGCGTGACCGGGTCGACGGGTCCGTGGCGGAGGTTGTCCATGTTCACCTTGGTCCTTGGGTGCCGGGGGAGGAATACGGTCGGCAGAAGGCGTTCACCCTCAGTCGCCGGGCGGTGTGCGCCGCAGCGCCTTGACCGTGCCGCGGCGCTTTTTCTCCTCGACCCGCCGGCGCTTGGCCGCGCGGCCGGGTCGGGTGGGGATACGGGGCTTGCGCGATACGTTGGCGCGGCGGACGAGTGCGCGCAGACGCTCGAGCGCCTCGCGCCGGTTCTGACGCTGGCTGCGGTGTTCCCGCGCCTTGATGACCAGTACCCCGTCGCCGCTGATGCGCTGATCGCCGAGGCCGAGCAGCCGCTCCTTGAGCCGGGGCGGCAGGGACGAGTCGGGGATGTCCAGGCGCAGGTGGATGGCGGTGGACTGCTTGTTCACCGCCTGGCCGCCGGCGCCGGACGAACGCACGGCGCTGATCTCCAGTTCGTCGTCCGGGAGCACGATGTTTTCCGTCAGTCTGATCACGGTCATGCCTCAGAGATAGGGCGAGAACAGCCACGCGACGGCGTCGCGGAAGCGCACCGGCAGCGAGCGGTCGGCGATCTCGCGCAGGCCCACCGCCCGGGAACGGGCCCGCGTCACCTCCATATGTTCGATCATGCTGCGGGCAAAACTCGAATCGAAAATCTCGACGGCCAGCTCAAAGTTCAGCCTGAGGCTCCTCGGATCGACGTTGGCCGTACCGATCTGACAATAGTCATCGTCGATGAGGAAAAGTTTCGTATGCACGAAGGGTCCCGGCTGGTAGTAGATGCGCACGCCCCACTGCAGCAGTTCCAGCAGTGCGTTGCGCGTGGCCCAGTGCATGTAGAAGAGGTTGTTCTTCGCCGGCAGGATGACGTTTACCTGGATACCGCGCAGGGCGGCGGCCTGGAGCAGCGCCACCTGCTCCCGGGAGGGCAGGAAGTAGGGGGTCATGATCCAGACGCTGCGCTTCGCATCCGCGATGGCTCCCTGCATCACCAGCGCGATCCGGTCCAGGTCCTCGTTGGGGCCGTCCGTGATCACCCGGCAGCGCTTGCGCCCCGGCGCCGTCGACCAGTCCGGCTCCGGCGTCTCCTCCGGCGGCTCGCCGGTGGCGAACCGCCAGTCGTCCCAGAAGGCATCGGCCAGCTGGCGCACCACCGGCCCCTCCAGCCGGAAGTGCATGTCCACCACCCGCCGGCGTCCGTCCTCGCCCACCACGTGGCGGTCGCCGATATTCATGCCGCCCGTGTAGGCCACCCGGCCGTCGGCCACCAGGATCTTGCGGTGGGTGCGGAGATTCAGGTGCAGTGCCGGCGGGAAGAGCCGTGGCGGCAGGAAGCGGGCGGCGCGCAGTCCACGGCGGGTGAGCAGGCGGCTGATGCGCGGCCAGGAGTAGAGCTCGCCGATGCCGTCGACAAGGACGCGGACCGACACGCCCCGGTCGCGGGCCGCGGTGAGTGCGTCGACGAAGCGGCGGCCGATGACGTTGTTCTCGAAGATATAGCTGGACAGCAGCACCTGGCGCTCGGCGGTGTGGATGCTCGCGAGCATGGCCGGATACGCTTCCTCGCCGTTGTGCAATGCGCTGACGCCGTTGCCGCCGAGCAGCGGCCGCAGGGATACGACGGCGCCGATGTGGCCGCGGCCCGGCTCGTGTTCGGCCAGGTCCTCCTCGCTGATGGTGTCGCCGCTCTCGTAGCCGATGCGGAATTGCCCGCCGCCCAGCTTCTTCGCGCGGGTGCGCACCCGGTTGATGCCGAACATGTAATAACCGAGCGGGCCGAGGAACGGAATGGCCAGGCAGACCACCATCCAGCCGAGGGCCGAGCGGGGATCGCGCTTGTACAGCAGGGCGTGTACGGCTCCGATGGCCGCCAGCAGACCGTGCAGGGCGACGGCCAGCCAGCGGAGGAGCAGGTCGGAGAGCTCCATGGCAGCATTCTCACCCGCCCGGCCGGAGCGGGCAACGCGGGAGAGGCGTCACACCACGCCGTAGGCCAGCATGGCGTCGGCCACCTTGCGGAATCCGGCCCGGTTGGCGGCGTCGATGTAGTCGATGTCGCCGTCGTGTTCCATCTCCCGGGTGCATTTGTCGTGGATCTCCCGCATGATCTCCTCCAGCCGCCGGTCCACCTCCTTGCGCGACCAGCTGACCCGGGTCACGTTCTGGGTCTGCTCCAGGCCGCTCACGGCCACGCCGCCGGCATTGGCCGCCTTGCCTGGGCCGAACAGCACGCGGTGCTTGCGCAGGTGCTCGACGGCGTCTTCCGTGCAGGGCATGTTGGCCCCTTCCACCACGGCGATGAGGCCGTTGTCCACCAGGGTGGCGGCCGCCTCCGCGTCGAGTTCGTTCTGGGTGGCGCAGGGCATGGCCACGTCGCAGGGCACCCCCCAGGGCGCCTCGCCGTCGCGGTAGTCGACGCCGCCGATATGGCCGTCGAGTTCCGCCAGACGGCCGCGGCTGTGCAGCTTCAGCACCTTGATGTCCTCCAGCGCCTCCGCCGGGAGTCCCGCCTCGCAGCGGATGTGGCCGTGAGAGTCGCTCAGCGTCACCAACTTCGCGCCTTCCCGGATGGCCTTCTCGGCGGCGAACAGGGCCACGTTACCGGCGCCGCTGATGGCGACGCGCTTGCCCTGCAGCGGTTCGTCGGCACGCTCGAGCATGTTGCGCAGGAAATAGACCGCGCCGTAACCCGTGGCCTCCTTGCGCACGGCACTGCCGCCGTAGGACAGCCCCTTGCCCGTCAGCACGCCCTCGAACTCGTTGGTGATGCGCATGTACTGGCCGAACAGGTAGCCGATCTCCCGGCCGCCGACGCCGATGTCGCCCGCCGGCACGTCCACGTCCGGTCCGATATGGCGGAACAGCTCCGTCATGAAGCTCTGGCAAAATCGCATGACCTCCCGGTCGGTCTTGCCCTTCGGGTTGAAGTTGGCGCCGCCCTTGCCGCCGCCCATGGGCAGGCCGGTGAGGCTGTTCTTGAAGGTCTGCTCGAAGCCGAGGAACTTCAGCACGCTCTGGTCGACGGTCTTGTGGAAGCGCAGGCCGCCCTTGTAGGGCCCGATGGCCCGGTTGAACTGCACGCGCCACGCCCGGTTGACGTGCACGTTGCCGCTGTCGTCTTCCCAGCTGACGCGGAAGACGATGATGCGGTCGGGTTCGGTCATCCGCTCGAGGATGCGCGCCTGTCGGTAGACGGGAGTGGCGTGGACCAGGGGCATCACCGAGCGCGCCAGCTCTGCAACCGACTGGATGAACTCGGTTTCGTGGGCATTGCGTCGTTCCAGGCCCTGCATGAATGCCTTCAGCATCCGTTCGGGCTTCGCGCCTTCGATCATCAGACCTCCCTATTCCCGGTTACTTGACGGCAGCCGACAGCAGGTACTATACCAATCGAATCGAGCAATGACGGAAGCACGGTAACAGGGAGAAAACGATGAACAGGGACAGGAGATTGCCAGTGGCCGCACTCGCGGCGCTGCTGCTCGCCGGCTGCGCGAGTGCGCCGCGGGAGCCGAAGCCCACGGACGTGGCCGCCGACGACCCCGAGGCCGTGCGCTGCGTGCAGCTGAGCCGGGTCGAGCGCACCAGGGTGGTGGACGAGGAGAACATCTTCTTCTACCTGCGTAACGGCACGGTGTATCGCAACCAGCTGCCCCGTCCCTGTCCGGGGCTCGCCCGGGAGGAGCGCTTCATGTACAAAGTGCCCTCGGGGCGGTTGTGCGACCTCGACACCATCACCGTGCTGACGGACTTCGGTGGCGGTTTCAGGCAGGGAGCCGGCTGCGGCCTCGGCCGCTTCCACCCGGTCGACCCGGAGGAGGCGGACGAACTCATCGAGATACTGCAGCGCGACGAGTAGCCAAGTAGTCAGGGCGTCTCCGGATTCTCCACCGGCGGCGGTGCGTCCTCGTCGGACAACCGGAACGGGTCCGGGTCGCCGGCGAGGATGCGCTCCATGATGCGGGTCTCGCGGTCCTCGATGGCCTGCAGGAACTCCGTGGCGCCGCCCATGGCGCGGAAGGCGCGGAAGCCGTCTTCCAGGAAGTCGTGCAGAGCGCCGAAACCCGCCAGATGTGCCGGTCCGTGAGCCATGCGGATCATGGTATAGATCATCGGCATCTTCACCAGCCGTTCCAGGTCCCGCCCCGCCCTGATGATGAAACCGATCTGGCGCTCCCGGTCCTCGCGGCGGCCCACGCTGCGGTAGGCCTCCGCGTAGCTCTGCTCGTCGATCGTCGTCCCCGGGCCGAGCGCCCGCGTCATCTCCCCGTCGAGTTCCTGGCTCAGCACCTCGAGTTGCACGGCCACGCGCATCGAGTGCTGGGCCTGGGAGGGCAGCATGCGTTTCAGGATGGGTGAGGCACGCTCCAGCTGGGTGTCACGGGGCATGTAATCCGTGTCGGTGTAGAGCTCCTCCAGGAAGAACTCCACGCCGGGCCGGTAACGCTCGCGCTCCTGCAGGTCGGCGTAGGTGCGCTCCAGGCGTTCCGCCTGCCAGCGCTGCAGCGCCTGGAGTTCGCTCTGCAGACCGGGATCCTCGCCGAACTGGGTACGCAGGCTGCGGTTGCGCGCCAGCAGCTCGTCGAGGTCCATCCGGCTGATTTCTTCTCCGCTCATGTCTCCGATGTGGCGCCGCCGGCGCCCGGCTCAACCCCGCGCGCATTGTCCCGGTTTTGCCCACGGGTTGCCAATGCGCGCGGGGCCGGCGGGCTCAGAAGGGCTTGGTCGCCCCCAGGAATGCCACGGCGGCGATGCCGATCCAGTAGACGTACGCCATACCCCGGCCAATGGCGAGTTCCGAGGACAGCTGTTTCTCCAGCACGGGATTCGGGCCCTGCTCCGCCAGCTCGCGGAAGATCGGTACCCAGTGGCGCATGATGAACCTGAGCCCGAGGCCGATGACCAGCAGCAGGCTGTAGATGAGCACCTTGGTGGAGTACCAGTCGGCGCGGAACGGCCAGTCGGTCAGGAACGACCCGATGGCGGCGATGAACAGGGCAGGGATGACCACGTAGCGGATGCGCTCGTCGATCAGCGTCAGGCGGATGCCGTGGTCGGTGTCCCGGTAGACAAACGCCGCCCAGGTGAGCGACAGCCAGGCGAAGCCCAGAATCCAGACCAGCCAGAGCCAGCCGCCGCCGTAGTCATGCACGCCGAGGTTGAAGCCCATGTGCACCCCGAGGGGCAGCAGCAGGATGATGCCCGTGCGGGCGAGGATGTCGATCCGGTAGGCCGTCTCCATGTGCCGGCGTCGTTCGTCCAGTGAGAGCTTCGGATTCGCCACGTTGTAGGACGTCTGGAAGACGCCCCATTCGCCACCCAGCCAGTAGACCATCGCGAGAATGTGCAGCCAGCGCAGGACGGCCTCCGGATCGATGTACATCGTATTTTCCCTCGGAGGGCCGGACTCCCCGGCATTTAAGCAGTAACCGGGGAGCGCCGGGATAGTGGCAAACCGAGGGGCGCGGCCGCCGCGAATGCGCGGTGATTTGACATCATGTACTGCCGATGTGTGTCGGGCTGTGCCGCCGATTGACACTCTGTCGGCGCCGTGCGACGCTGCGGACTCGTTTGCAAAAGGCACACCGTCCGAGAGGGCGGGTCGCAAAGCCACCGGTCCCCGGGCTCATGCCGGGACAGCGGAGCTGCCAGACGGAAGCGCGGTGCGGCGTCCTGCCGCCTCCGCGGGTCACGGCATCCTCTGCTGACTCTGCCTCCGGGACCGGCGCTGCCGGGCACCGCCCGCCATTGCGGGCCGGGTCACGCGGAGGAAAGACACCGATGAAAGAGGCACGCAGTCAGTACCGGGGTCGCCGGGAGGGAACATCCCCCCCGCGGGGGCGTCGGACCGGAGGGCATCAGGCGGCGCCGGTGGCCCGGCCGGCTAGCCAGGAGGCGCTGCAGGCGATACTCCAGACCGGCTCCGGCCATGCGGCACCGCTGCGGCCGATGGGTGCCGGCAGCGCCTCCACTCCCTGCTCGGTTGCGCGTGGCGGCACGGTGATCGACATGACCGCGCTCGACGACATCCTCGATATCGGCGACGAACACGTCACCGTGCAGGCCGGGCTGCGCCTGCAGCGGCTCGCGGACGAACTGGCTGGTTACGGCCTGGAACTCGCCGGCGGTCACGACCTGATGGGCAGGACGGTCGGCGGGGCGGTGGCCGGAGCGTGCATCGGCCCCGGTACCGGCGCCGGCACCCGCCTGTTCTCCAGCCAGGTGGCAAGCATGAAGGTGATCACGCCGGAGGGCGGCGAGCTCGCGGTAGATGACTCGCGACCCCACCTGCTGGACATGTTCCGGCTGAGCTACGGCCTGCTGGGCGTGATCCACGAGGTCACGCTGCGGGTGCGCCCGATGAGCCCGTTCACGATCCGCCGCCGGCGCTGCACCACGGCACAGCTCGCGGCCGTCACGGACCGCCTGGTGGGCTCGAAGCTCGGGCTGCGTTTCTACCTGCTGCCGTTCCGGGACCAGGTGTACCTGGAGCTGCGCCGCGGCGGCGACGAGGACACCAACGTGAACCGGCTGCTGTGGAAGCTCAAGGACTGGGGCGAGAGCACCATCCTGCCCGCCATGACGAATTCCATGTCCTGGATGGTGCCGATACCGGCGCTGCGCTACGGCATGATCGACCGTATCAACGGTGCAGGCCAGTCTCTGTTCAGCGGGCCCGTCCATGCCGGCAGCGCGGCGGTGGAGCAGGGCGGCGACCGGCCGGCCGGCCGTGCCGGGCGGCGCCTGGCCAGTTCCAGCTGGTGTTTCCCGGCGGCCGAGTTCCCGCTCATCGTGCAGGCCTATCGGGAGTTCTGCCGGGAGTACTATGCCCGCAGTCGGTTCCGCTGCGACATGCCCACCGCCGGCTACCGGCTGAGCCAGGACCGCAGTGCGCTGCTGTCGCCGTCATTCGACGGCCCGGTCTTCGTGCTGCGTGCGGTCAGCTCGCCCCATCCCCAGTGGCAGGACTTCGTGCTGGAGCTGGCCGAGTTCGCCGAGAAATGGAACGGCATTCCGTTTCTGGACCAGACCGACGGGCTGTCGCCCCGCCAGGTCGGCGGTGCGCTGGGCAGCCGCCTGGAGTTCTTCCGCAAGATGCGCCGGCGGCTGGACCCGGACGGGCGCTTGCTGAACCCCTACCTGGCCCAGTTCTTCCTCTAGGCCCCGGGGGCCATCGGCGCGGTCAGGCGTAGGTGCCGTCCAGGTAGTCGAGGATGTCGCCCGACTCGGCCAGTTCGGTCTCCGTGTTCGCGTCCACCAGGTAGGGGATCGACACCCGGCCCGCACGGGACTTCAGCGCCCGCCGGTTCACGAGTTCCGGCTGCCCCTCCAGTCCCAGGGCGCCGCGCACGGCCGGCGGCACCCAGTCGCCCGGCTTCGTGCGCCCCGCGGAGCGCAGCAGGTAGGGAATCTCGAGTTCGCACAGGCGCTCGCGCACCACGCGCGCGAACGGGCTGGACTCGAAGCTGTAGAGCTCCAGCAGGCGCTCCGGCCGCCGGCCGGAGGGCCGGGCGCGGGTGCCCGCCGTGAAGCGGGGGATGCCGGCCACGGTGGAGGAGAGCTTCTGCAGGTGGCTCGCCTGCCAGCGCAACGGCACCTCCCGTCGGCCGTAGGTGACGAACAGGTACTCGATGATGTCCGCCGACTCGTACATGCTGGCGCCGGTATTCGGGTCCACCAGGAACGGGAACTGCGCTTTGCCGCCGCGGGCGACGACCTCCGGGCGGAAGCGTTCTCCGCCCTTCGGGCAGGGGTAGATCACCGCATCCAGGTCGAGTTCCGTGAGCACCTCCCGTACCAGCCGGCAGAACGGGCAGCCCTCGAATTCGTAGAGCTCCAGCAGCTTCTCCGGCTTGTCCAGCGCCGGCCGCGCCTGAATGCCGTTGAGGCCGCGCAGAAACGAGGTGGCGGTGGAGGAGAGGATGTCGACGGTACGCTGGATCATGGTGACGGCCCTTCGTTGCGGTGTGCCGGAGTCGCGCCCGCGATCATGCGGCTCCGCGGGCGCCGAAGCAAGACGCGGCCGGCGCAATGGCGGCCTTGCGGTGGACCCGAGTTGCCATTGCTATTGCCATTGCCATTGCTATTGCCATTGCGCTTTTTCAATGCCGGGCCCGAACCTTCCCCCTAGCTTCTGCGGTAACCACCCACCAGGAGTATCCGATGCAGATTCCGTGCCTTCCGAAGATGACCCTGACTCTGGCCGCGCTCGTCTTCGCGGCCGTGCCGGGCATGGCCGAAGACAAGAAGATGAACGAATCACTGGACCTGGCGGCCGGTCCGCCGGAGCAGTGCCTCAGCCTCATCCGCATCGACCGCAGCGAGGTGATCGACGACCGCAACATCCTCTTCCACATGCGCGACGGTGACATTTACCGCAATCACCTGCCGTATCGCTGCCCGGGACTGTCGCTGCACGACACCTTCATGTACCGCACGTCGCTGAACCAGCTCTGCCATCTGGACATCATCACCGTAATGGACAATATCGGTTTCGGCCTCTCGCCGCGCGCCTCCTGCGGCCTCGGTCACTTCTACCCCGTCACCGAGGAGCAGGCCGAGAAGCTGCGGGAGATGGCGGGCAACTAGGGCCCGCCGTCGGGGGGCACAGCGAGCATGGCGCAGACTGGCCTCAGGGAGCGGATCGGCGGGCGCGTCCTGATCACCGGCGGTACCGGCTTCATCGGCTCCGCCCTGGCCGAAAGGCTGCTGGATGCCGGTGTCGGCGTCGACGTCCTGACCCGGGACCGGGAACGGGCGCTGAAGCAGTTGTGCGGGCGGGTACGCGCCGTCGAGCATCCGGACGAAGTCGTGTCCGACCGGGACCGGGAACTCCCCGTCGCCATCGTCAATCTCGCGGGCAAGAATCTGGGCGAGGAACGCTGGGACGAGAGCGTACGCCAGGAGATCGTGGACAGCCGCGTGGAAGTGACCCGCGCGCTGGTCTCGTATATCGGCGGGCTGCCGGCCGACCGGCGCCCGCGGGTGCTGGTGAGCGGCTCGGCCATCGGCTACTACGGCGCGCGGGGAGAGGAGGAGCTGGACGAAGACGCCGAGCCGGGCGCCGAGTTCCAGTCCCGGGTCTGCATCCGCTGGGAGTCGGCCGCCGAGACCGCGCGGGAATACGGCGTCAGGGTATGCCTGTCGCGCACCGGCGTGGTGCTCGGTCGCGACGGCGGTATGCTGTCGGGGCTGACGCCGCTGTTCCGGAAAGGGCTCGGTGCCACCGTGGGCAGCGGCCGGCAGTGGATATCTTGGATTCATCGGCAGGACCTGGTCGAGTTGCTCATCGATCAGATGACCGACGACGCGCTCGCAGGGCCGTTCAACAACACCGCGCCGGAACCGGTGCGCCACGAGCAATTCACGCAGACGCTGGCAGCGGCGCTGAACCGGCCGCTGCTGTTGCGCATACCGGCACCCGTGTATCGACTTATTGCCGGCGGCATCGCCGATATGCACCTGACCGGCCAGAAGGTGCTGCCCGTGAGGAACCTCGAGAGGGGCTTCGAGTACCGCTACGCCGAACTGCGTCCGGCGCTGGAGGCCGCCCTCGGCGGCCAGGGTGCCGGCCGGGCTTCCGGCTGAAATCTGCCGGCAGGCCCTAGCGGGCGGAATCCGAACGGTCGTTCCCGGCCTCGCGTTCCTCGCCCCGCCGGGACGAGCGCTCTCCCTCGCGTCTGCGCCGACGCCGCAGCACGAAGCTCATGGCGATGGTCACGAAAAGGATACCCAGGATGGCGGTGATGGGCAGGATCAGGGTGACGGGAACGTAGTAATTGCTGATTTCCATACGCTGACGGTAGCCCGCCGTCACCGTCGGGCTCATTGCGGATTCTCAATGAACGTTCTCGTTGCCGTCGGTGTCCGTGTTTCCGTCATCGCCGGCGTCGCCGCCCGTTTCCTCGTGGCGCACCGTCGCGAGCCAGCCGAGAGATACGAGCAGTTGGCCCAGCACCAGCGGTAGCAGGGAGAAACCGAGCACGATGGTCCAGCCCCGGGCGTCGGGAGCCTGCGGCATGAGCACCGTGCTGAGCCCCGGCAGCCAGGCGGCGGCGAGCAGCAGCGCGACGCCGACACCGAGGGCCAGCCAGATTACCGGCGAACGCACGATCTCGTTGACAAAAACTCCGCTGCGGCGCCGGCGCATGTTGAAGACGTGCCACAGGCGGGTGAGGCCGAAGCACAGGAAGGAGATGCCCACCGCCTCCTGCGCGCTCATCCCGAACACCGTCAGCGCAGTGGAGAACGCAGCGAGTACGGTGACCGCGATCAGCAGCCCCCAGGCGGTCACGATGCCCCAGTGCCGTGGCGTGACCAGTGCCTCGTCGGTGCGGCGCGGACGGCGTTCCAGTGCATCCTCGCTGCCGGGCACCAGTCCCAGTGCGAGGGCCGGCATCACGTCGGAGACGAAATTGATATAGAGAATCTGCAGGGGCAGCAGCGGCAGCGGCGCACCCGCGGCGGCGGCGGCGGAGACGGCCATGATCTCGGCGAGGTTACCGGACAGGAGATACACGATGAAGCGCCGGATATTGTCGAAGATGGTCCGCCCGTAGGCGATGGCGGTGACGATGGTGCCGAAGGCATCGTCCGTCAGCACGATGTCGGCCGTCTCCTTCGCCACCTGGGTGCCGCGCTGCCCCATGGCCACGCCGATATCCGCCCGCTTCAGCGCCGGGGCATCGTTGACGCCGTCGCCGGTCATACCCACGATGGCGCCGTCTTGCTGGTGCAGGCGGGCCAGCTCGAGTTTCTGCTCCGGGCTGATGCGGGCGAAGACGCGGCAGCGCAGCAGCCCGTCCCGGGTCTCCTCGTCCGCTGCCGAGAGCTCGCCGAGTCCGCTCGCGTCCTGCGCTTTTTCGCCTTCCTCGACCAGGCCGATCTCCGCGGCGATGGCGCGCGCAGTCGCGAGATGATCCCCCGTGACCATCACAACCCGGATGCCCGCCCGGCGACAGGCCGCCATGACGTCGGCTATACCCTGGCGCGGCGGGTCGTACAGACCCGCCAGCGCGAGCAACGTCAGGTCGCTGTAGGGCTCCGCGGAGGTGTCGTCGGCGCGCTTGCCGGCGAGGGCGAGCACCCGCAGGCCCTGTTCCGCCATCCTCCCGGCCCGCTCCTGCCACTCGCCGATGCCGTCCTCGTCCAGCTCGCCGGTGCCGTCCGCCGTCTGTACCCGGGTGCAGCGTTCCAGCAGCGCCTCCGGTGCGCCCTTGACGGCCACCCGGAACCCTTCGTCCACCCGATGGAACGTGGCCATCATCTTCACGTCCGGGTCGAAGCTTACCTCGCGCTCCTCCGGCATCTCCTCCAGCAGCTCGGCGCGGGGCCGGTGCAGGGCGCCCGCAGCGCTCGCCAGTGCCACCTCGGTGGGGTCTCCCACGGCGTCCCCGTCGTCCACGCTGGCGTTGTTGCACAGCGCCCCCACTTCCAGTGCCGGGCCCGCGACCGGCACATCGTCGAGATCCACCTCCTGGTCGTCCCGCCAGGCGCGCAGGGTGCCGTCCTCGTCCGCACGGAATGCCACCTCGCCCTCCGCCAGCGCCAGGCGGCTGAGGGTCATGCGGTTCTCGGTGAGCGTGCCGGTCTTGTCGGTCAGGATCAGATTCACCGCGCCCAGGGCCTCGACCGCGGACAGACGCTTGACCACGGCGTTGCGCCGAGCCATGCGCTGCATCCCCCGGGCCAGTGCCAGCGTGGCGACCACCGGCAGTCCTTCCGGCACGGCCGCGATGGCCAGGGCGAGCGAGGTTTCCAGCATCACGGCCACTTCCTTGCCCGCCGCGATACCGGCCGCGGTGGTGGCGGCAGCAATTGCCAGCGTCAGCCAGACGAGCCGGCCGCCGAGCTTCTCCAGCCGTTTCTCGAGCGGCGTGGCTTCCGCCTCCGCCGTCTCCACCAGTTCCGAGATGCGCCCGAGCTCGGTCTCGTGGCCGATGGCGGCCACCACGCCGACCCCGGAGCCGTCGACCACCGCCGTGCCTTTCCACGCCATGTTGCGGCGGTCACCGAGCGGGACGTCCTGTTCGTAGGTCTCTTCGGCGTCCTTGCCCACGGGTTCGGATTCGCCGGTGAGCGCGGCCTCGTCGCAGCGCAGACGGTTAGTCTCCACCAGCCTGAGGTCGGCGGCCACGACGTCCCCGGACTCGAGCAGGCAGACGTCACCGGGCACCAGGCGGGCCGCGGCGATGCGGGTCTCCCTGCCGTCGCGCCGCACCCGCGCCTGCACCCGGCCCATCTGCTGCAGCGACTCCATGGACCGGGTGGCGCGCCACTCCATGAAGAACCCCACGACCGTGTTGACCACCAGGGCGGCACCGATGGCGGCCGCTTCCAGGGTGCGGCCGAACAATGCCGCGATGACGGTGGCCGCCAGCAACAGCAGGACGACCAGGCTCGCCAACTGGTCGATCAGGATGCGCCACACCGGACGGGCGCGGTAGCGGCGCAGGCGGTTGTCACCGTGGCGCTCACGGCGCCTTGCGGCTTCGCGCTCCGTCAGGCCCTCGTCCAGCGCAACGTCGAGCTCCCCGAGCAGGTCCTCGAGGGAGCCCTTGTAGGGTGCCTCCGTCGGCATTACACAGCGGTCCCGGCGTCTCAGCCTGCGACCGGGTTCCGGGGAGAACCCTCGAGGTAGCCCAGGATGTTCTCCCGCGTCACCGTGAGGATCTGCCGAACGGCCTCCTTCGTGTTGAATGCCGAGTGGGGCGTGATGACGACGTTGTTCATATGCAGGAGTATATGATTTGCCAGCAGAGTCGACAGATCGTGCTCACGCCGGTATACGCGGCGGAGCAATTCGGCTTCCTCGACGATGGTCGGTTCCTCAGGTAATACGTCCAGGCCCGCGCCGGCCAGCTTGCCGTCTGCGAGCGCGCGCAACAGGGACTGGATATGCACGACCGTACCCCGCGCGGTGTTGATCAGCACCGCCCCGTCGGGCATCAGACCGAACTCGCGCTCCGAGATCAGGTGACGTGTGTCGTCATTACCGGGTACGTGCAGGCTGACGACGTCGCAGGCGCGCAGCAGTCCGTCGAGGTCGACGTAGCGAAAACCGATGCGGCGGGCGGCTTCTTCGTCCGGCTGCAGATCATAGCCGAGCACGTCCATGCCGAAGCCCCGCGCTATCGATGCCGTGTGCCGCCCGATGCGACCGGTGCCGATCACCCCGAGGGTGCGTCCCTGCAGATCGAAACCGGTGAGTCCCTGCGGACCGAAATCGCCCCTCCGGGTTCGGTCCACGGCTTCCACGAGGCGATGGCTCAGGGCGAGGAGGAGGGCGAAGACGTGCTCTGCGACCGTATTGTCGCCGTAGGCCGGCACGTTGCATACGGTAATGTCGTTCTCCCGGGCGTAATCCAGATCGATGTGATCGAAGCCGGTGGACCGGGTAGCGATCAGGCGCAGACCGGGCATCTCGCGAAGGGTGTCCGCGCTCAGCTCCGAGTAGATGAAAACGGACAACACCTCGGTATCCGCATGACGTGCCGCGTTGTCGGCGTCCAGCTTCTCCTGGTGGAACTCCAGGTCGTGAGCCTCTGCCAGATCGGCGAACGGCTCGCGTTCCCATTCCTCGATCTCGAACAACCGTATTTTCATCGTCAATGGCCTCCCCGAGGTTCCGTTCCGCCTCCCTCGGACTCTGCATCCGCCACACGCTGCTTGACCTCCAGGAAGACGTCCGGGGTGACCGAGATGGAGTCGATGCCGGCCTCGACGAGGAAGCGCGCGAAGTCCGGATGATCGCTGGGTGCCTGGCCGCACAGCCCCACGGGCAGACCGTTTTCGTGCGCTTCCCGGATCAGCGCGTCGATCATGCGCGTTACCGCCGGGCTGCGCTCGTCGAACAGGTGGGCCAGCCGGTCGGAGTCCCGGTCGACGCCGAGCACGAGCTGGGTGAGGTCGTTACTGCCGACGGAGAAGCCGTCGAAGCGTTCCGCGAATTCTCCGGCCATGACCACGTTCGAGGGAATCTCGCACATGACGTACACGGACAGGCCGTCCCGGCCCCGGGCGAGGCCGTGCTCCGCCATCGTCTCGAGCACCCGGTCGCCTTCCTCGGGCGTGCGGCAGAAGGGCACCATGACCACCACGTTGTCCAGGCCGATGTCGCCGCGCACGCGGGCGAGGGCGCGGCACTCCAGCGCGAACCCGGGCCCGTACTCCTCGCTGTAGTAGCGGCTCGCGCCGCGCCAGCCGAGCATCGGGTTGGGCTCCCGGGGCTCGAAGGTCTCGCCGCCGATCAGCTGGGCGTATTCATTGGTCTTGAAGTCGCTCAGCCGCACGATGACCGGGTGCGGATAGCGGCTGGCGGCGATGCGCGCGATGCCCCGGGCCAGGCGGTCGACGAAGAACTCCTCCTTGTCGTCCCAGCCGGCCGTGATGTCCTCGATGCGGCGTCTCGTCTCGCCGTCCTCGATGTCGTCCCAGCCGGTGAGGGCCAGGGGATGGATCTTGATGGCGTTGTTGATGATGAACTCGATGCGGGCGAGGCCGATGCCGTCGGCCGGCAGCGGCCACCAGCGCAGCGCCGCGGCGGGATTGGCCAGGATCAGCATGACCCCGGTGCGGGTGTCCGGGATCTCGTCCACGTCGGTCTCGGTGACCTCGATGTCGGCCATGCCCTCGTAGACGAAGCCCTGGTCGCCCTCGGCGCAGGAGACGGTGACCTCCTGGCCGTCCTCCAGCGCAGCGGTGGCGTCGCCCGTGCCGACAATGGCCGGCAGCCCGAGCTCCCGGCTGACGATGGCCGCGTGGGAAGTCCGGCCGCCGTGATCGGTGACGATGGCGGCGGCCTTGCGCATGATCGGCACCCAGTCCGGGTCGGTCATCGTCGTCACCAGGATGGCGCCCTCCGGGAAATCCTGCCGCGATATCTTCTCGGTCAGGACGCGCACCTCGCCGGCTGCGGCCGCGGAGCCGATGGCGTTACCGCTCACGAGCCGCCTGCCGGTGCCGCGCACCTCGTGGGTGGTCAGCGATGCCTGGCGCTGGCGGGATTTCACCGTCTCGGGGCGCGCCTGCACGATCAGCAGTTCCCCGGTCTCGCCGTCCTTGGCCCACTCGATGTCCATCGGCCGCTCGTAGTGCTCCTCGATGAGCACGGCCCAGCGGGCCAGGCGGCAGATCTCCTCGTCGTCCAGCACGAACGCGAGGCGCTTGTCTTCGGGCGTGCGCCGGGTACGGGTGGGCTGGCCGCCGTCGCCGCTGCCGTAGACCACCTCCTTCTCCTTGCCGCCGAGGTGCTTCTCGATGATCGGGAGGCACCCGTCCCTGTCGAGCAGCGGTTTGAACACCAGGTATTCGTCCGGATCGACGGACCCGCTGACCACCGTCTCGCCGAGTCCCCATGCCGCGTTGATCAGCACGACCCGGGGGAAACCGGTCTCGGTGTCGATGGAGAACATGACGCCGGCCCCGGCCTTGTCGGCACGCACCATGATCTGCACGCCCACCGACAGTGCGACTTCCAGATGATCGAAACCGTGTTTCTCCCGGTAGGCGATGGCCCGGTCGGTGAACAGCGAGGCGTAGCAGCGGCGGCAGGCCTTCAGCAGCTCGTCACGCCCGCGGATATTCAGATAGGTCTCCTGCTGGCCGGCGAAGCTCGCCTCCGGCAGATCTTCGGCGGTGGCGCTGCTGCGCACCGCCACCGCCGGAGTGTCACGGCCGCTGCGCCCGGCCAGCGCCGCGTAGGCCTCGGCGATGTCCTCCGCCACGGCCTCGGGAAATTTGCCGTGGCTGATCATCTGGCGCACCGAACGGCCCGCATGGTCCAGCGAGACTTCGCCGGCGGCCAGCTCGCCGAGCTTGCCGCGGATGCGGTCATTCAACTCGTTGTGCTCCAGGAACTCGCGATAGGCGGCGGCGGTGGTCGCGAAGCCGTCGGGCACCCGGATGCCCCGATCGGCCAGTCGGCCGAGCATCTCGCCGAGCGAGGCATTCTTGCCGCCGACCGAATCCGTGTCCGACGCGTCCACGTCGGCAAAATCCCGGACGAAACTGCTGCTCATGGTCTGCAAGCCTGCGCCGCCCGGAGTACGCGCGCATTGCGGATTCGCAAGCGAAGTCAGTGTTTCACGACAGCAGACTACCCGGATGGGGGGATACCCGGGCGAAGCGGACGGGAACAGACTGTAATGGACGTGAACGGCAACAGGACGAGAATGGAACGCAGTTGAGATTCTGCTTTAGTGGTAGCTCTGTCGAGCCGCCCGCCCTGAGGATGGCACAGCCAGGGAATGGCCAGGCCGAAGCAACCGGGCGAGCGAGCGCAAGGATGCGGGAAAGTGGTGGGAATTTGTTGGCCGACGCGTCAGGCCGACCGGGACGGTCGCGCCGGGTTCAACGACCATAGACAAAGGGGATAGTCGCACATGGCAACCAGCGCTGAGCATCTTCGCAATGGCCCGTCTCTCGCGGAGTGGAACCGGGACTACGAGCCATTCGCATTCGCGCCGCCCGAACAGGAACTCCCGGGCCACGGCAGCACCGCACTGTCCGCGGAGCGGCATTTCGATCCGGATACCATCCTCTTTCGCGAAGGCGCCGAGGCATCGAGTGTGTACGCAATACGCGGAGGTATCGTAAAGCTGGTACGCCATCTGCCGAACGGGCGGGCCCGCATCGTCGGGCTGCACGGCCCGGGCGGGGTGATCGGCCTGCCGGCCGGCGGCAGCGACGCCCCGGTGAATCCCCACAGCGCCATCGCGCTGGGGCCGGTCGACACGCGCTGCTGGTCCTCGGTGCACATGCGCCGGCTGCGCAGCGAGGAACCCGAGCGTTACATCGAGCTGCTGGAAACCCTGTACGGTCAGGTCCGCCAGGCGGATCTCTGGATCACGGAGTTCTCCACCGGCCGCATCCGCAGTCGTGTGGCGCGCCTGATCCTGTTCCTCGAGCGCACGGAGGACGGCCCGTCGGCGGGTGAGGTGGAGCTGCTCACCTGCCAGGACATGGGCGAGATGCTGGGTGTGACGCCCGAGAGCGTCAGCCGAATCGTGGCGGACATGAAACGCAGGGAACTGCTCGTGCCGATGGCCACGGAGCCGGGCGATCGCTTCCTCTGCGACCTCGAAGCGCTGCAGGCCATCGCGCGGGACTGAGACGGGACTACTCATCGTTTGCGGCCGCCGGTTCGCAGCCCCGCTGCAGGAGAAACTCGCGCGACTCGCCGGGCGCGAAATCCAGGTCTTCGCCGTTGACGCGGAGGCGGATGGGACGCTCGGGGCCGGGCTCCGAACGCACACTCAGGCCGTCGCGGGTGATCGTGAGGTCCAGGGTGTGCTGGCGATAGCGGATCTGCAGCCTGAGCCGCTCCAGCGGGTCGGGCAGACACGGGTCCAGCCGCAGCCTGTCGCCGCGGGTCTCGATACCGGTGAAGCAACGCTGAACGAGGTCCACGGTGCCCGCCATGGCGCCGGCATGGATACCTTCCGAGGTGGTACCCCCCTGTATATCGGCCACGTCGCTGCGCAGCGCATCGCAGAACAGCTCCCAGGCGCCCTCCCGGTTGGCCCGGGCCAGGACCCAGGAATGCACCACACGGCTCAGGGTGGAACCGTGTGACGTGCGCGCCAGGTAGTACTCGATGTTGCGGGGTATCGCGTCGGCTGCCAGCGGGTAGCCCATGCCATCGAACAATTCCCGCAGTTCATCGGCGGAGAGCAGGTAGAACAGCATCAGCACGTCCGCCTGCTTGGACGCCTTGTAGCGGTTGGGCGTGTCGTCCTCGGCCTCCAGGATGCGGTCCAGACGCTGGATATCGTCGTAGCGCTCCCGGTAACCCTCCCAGTCGAACTCCTCGAGTTCCTCATAGCCCTCGAACTGGCTGATGATGCCGTCCCCGTGGAAAGGCACGAACATGCGCCGGGTGATATCCTGCCAGCGGGCGCGTTCCTCGTCGTCCAGCTCGAGCAGCCGGCAGAGTTCGTCCCAGCGCTGTCGGCCGAGCACACGCTCCAGTGACAGCGCCGTTTTCAGCACCCACACCGCCATCACGTTGGTGTAGGCGTTGTTGTTCAACCCGCAGCCCTCGGCGCCCGGATAGTCGTCGTGATACTCGTCCGGCCCCATGACCCCGCGTATCTCGTAGCGGCCGTGTGCCTCGTCCAGCTCGGCGATGCTGCTCCAGAAGCGGGCGATCTCCAGGATCATCTCGGCGCCGATGAATGCCAGGAAGTCGATGTCCTCCGTGACCTGGTAGTACTGCCAGATGTTGAAGGCAATCGCCGAATTGACATGGTGCTGGCGACGGCTGTTGTCGGGTATCCAGCGGCCGGACTTCGGGTTGAGGTGGAGCCACTGACTCTCCTCCCGGCCGTTGCTGCCGCTCTGCCAGGGGTACATGGCGCCCCGGTGGCCTGCTTCCAGCGCGGCGCCTCTGGCCTCGTCGAGCCGCCGGAAACGATATTCCAGCAGCGCCCGCGTGATGTTCGGTATGCGCAGGTTCAGCAGCGGAAAGATAAACAGCTCGTCCCAGAAGATGTGTCCGCGGTAGGCCTCGCCGTGCAGCCCGCGGGCCGGCACGCTCACGTCCAGGTCCATCGCAATCGGTGAGCAGGTCTGCAGGAGGTGGAAGACGTGCAGGCGCAGGATGCGTTCCGTGCGGTCGCCTTCCTCGCCGTCGTCGTGGGTGATGTCGAAGGCGAAGCGCCGCCACAGGTGGTCCCAGATCACCTCGTGTTCCCGGCACAGTGCCCAGGCCCTGGGCATCGCGGCCGCATCCTTGCAGGCCTCCCGGTCCGGCCGGTAGATGGCGGCGTCCCGCGAGGTGTACAGCGCGACCAGCTTCTCGACCACCAGCGGCTCGTGGCGCTCGACGTCCAGGTGGAAGACCTGGGCGATGTAGTCGCGGCGCTCGTCGATGTCCGGGACCGGGTCCCACACCTGCTCGTCGCGGTAGAAGCGGGTGGAGGCCGCCTCGCTGATCACGAGGCCCGAATCGTTGGTGCGTGCCGTCAGCGCGATGGTGCGCCGGTCGACCACCTGCACGTCGCGGGTCTGCAGATGGCGGCTCGCCAGTTCGCTGTAGCGTTCGACCCCGTCGTTGCGGACGCGCCCGTCGAGGGCGCTGCGTACGCGGAGGCCGCCGGACCAGTTCAGGGGCACGAAGCGGGTGTGCAGCGCGGCGGCGTGCATGCGGTCCATGTGCACGAAGCGCCACTGCTCGATCCGGGTCTCCCGTCCCCGGTGGTCCGAGAAGGTGACGTCGCGGCGCAGCACGCCCCGGGCCAGCTCGAGGGTCTGGCGGTAGTCGAGGATCTCGACGTCGTCCAGGGACAGCCACTCGTCGTCACCGATGGCGAACGCGAGCGGCAGCCAGTTCGGCACGTTCACCAGCGACTCGTTGACCACCGTCTTGCCGGCGATCTCGGTGGCGAGCCGGTTGTAGCAGCCGGCGACGTAGGTGCCCGGGTAATGGTGCGTGGCCGCCCGCTCCTCCGGCGCGGCTCCGCGGGTCGCGAAGTAGCCGTTGCCGGTGGTGCACAGGGCCTCGCGCAGGCGCTGCTGGCCCGGCCGGTAGTCCCGGTAGACGAATTCCCAGCCGCTCATGCGCCGGCGCACCCCCGCCGGCACAGCCAGCAGAGCAGGCGGCGCACTGCGTCGACGTCGCCGACCGTCAGCGGCGCCACGGTCTGCCCGGGGGCACGGCCCACGGCGATGCCGATGCCTCGCTCCTCGAGCACGGCGAAGGCGTCCTCGTCGGTCTCGTCGTCGCCCAGATAGAGCGGCACCGTATCCGGGTCGTCCGCCAGCTCCATGACCTCGAGGAGCAGCCGCAGGGCCTCGCCCTTGTCCCAGTCAATGTCGGGCACGAACTCGAAGATCTTCTTGCCGGCCCGCTTGCGCAGCTCGCGGTGCCCGGCGACGATCTCGTCGACGGCCTGTTCGATCTCGCCGCGCCGCTCGTCCTCCGCCAGCCGGTAGTGCACCGCCACGGCGAAGCGTTTTCGCTCCACGAAAGCGCCCTCGACGTCGTCCAGCCGTTCCTCCATCGCATCGGCAGCTTCGGCGAGGGCGGGCAGGGCGTCCCGGGCCGCCTCCGGGCTGTGCCCGGCGCCGTCCGGGAAGAGGATGTCGAAGCCGTGGCTGCCGGCATAGACCAGCCCGTCGATCCCGACCCGCTCGCGCACGTCGGCAAGATCGCGGCCGCTGATGACGGCGGTCGGGAAGCTGCGGGCCACCTGACCGAGCACGGCCCGCATCGCGTCGCTGAGCAGCGCCTCGGAGGGCCGGTCCACTATCGGGGTGAGGGTGCCGTCGAAATCGAGAAAGACCGCCGGAGTGCGGGTGCCCAGACGCTGGCGCAGGCCGTCGATCGGCAGCCCGGCCATCGCCATCCCGGCCGCGTCTGCGCTGTCTCCCTGGGTGTCGTTCGCGGTGAGCTCCGCCAGGGAGCCGACGACCCGGTGGGCGCCGTTTCGGGCCAGCGCCCGCGCCTGCTGTTCCTGTCCGCGATTGAGCCCGATCACGCAGCCGAATCCGGCCCGGCTGGCGGCCTCGACCCCGGCCACGGCATCCTCCACGGCCATGCAGTCGGCGGGCGCCACGCCCAGGTCCCCGGCCGCCGCCAGGAAGATGTCGGGGGCGGGCTTGCCGGCCAGGTGACGTTCGTCCGCGTCACGTCCGTCCACCTTGCCGTCGAAGCACTCGGCGGCGCCCGCCGCGGTCAGCAGGGCCGCGCAGTTCCGGCTCGAGGACACGACGCAGGTACGCAGTCCCATGCAGCGTGCGAGGCACAGGAAGTCCCGGGAATCCTCGTAGACTTCCACACCCTCCTGGTCGAGGAGTTCGAGGAAGAGTTCGTTTTTCCGGTTGCCCAGGGCCTGAATGCTGTCGCGGCCCGGCGGGTCGTCGGGATCGCCTTCGGGCAGATCGATTCCCCGGGCACCCAGGAAGCCCCTGACGCCGTCGTAGCGCGGTTTGCCGTCCACGTGGCGGAAATACTCCGGATCGATACGGAACGGGCCGAAACGCGCGCCGTCACCGTGCTCTCCCGCCTGCTCCTGTTTCTGCTGCCAGCGGGCGTGCAGGAACTCGTCGAAAGCCCGCTTCCAGGCCCGCGCATGCAGATCCTGGCTGCGCGTGATGACCCCGTCGAGATCCAGCACGACCGCCTGGTAGTCCTGCAGACTGAAGCTCACCGGGTTTGTGTCGGCCTGTAGGCTCATGCGTTAAGCCGCGAGGCGACGAAATCCCAGTTCACGATTTCCCAGAAGGCGTCGAGATAGCTCGGCTTGTCGTTCCTGTAGTCGATGTAGTAGGCGTGCTCCCAGACGTCGCAGGTGAGCAGCGCGACCCGGCCGTGCATCAGCGGCGTCTCCGCGTTGGCCGTGGTCTCGATGGACACGACACCGCTGCCCGTGTCGATCAGCCAGACCCAGGCGGAACCGAACGCCTTCTTGCCGGCGTCGCTGAAGGCCTCGCGGAAGGCGTCGAAGGACTCGAAGCTGCTGTCGATGGCATCCGCCAGCGCGCCGGTGGGCCGGCCGCCGCCGTCCGGGCTCATGCAGCGCCAGTAGAAATCGTGGTTCCAGGTTTGCGCGGCGTTGTTGAACAGGTCGCCTGCAGCGGCGTTCGCAACGATCTCGTCCAGCGGACGGTCCTCGAACTCGGTCCCCTGGATCAGATCGTTCAGGTTGTCGACGTATTTGCGGTGGTGCTTGCCCCAGTGGTACTCGAGGGTTTCCTCCGAGATATGGGGCGCCAGCGCATCCATGGCGTAGGGCAGGTCCGGCAGCTCGTGTTTCATGTTTGAACTCCTTACGTATCGGTGTATTCCCCGGTCTGTTCGCGGATGCGGCGGTATTCCTCCAGATCGAACAGCTCCGTGCCGGGCGTCTTGACGGCGGCGGCGGCACCGGCGACGCCGCTGTGCACCGCGGCCCGCAGCGAGCCGCCGGTGGCCAGTTCGTACACGCAGGCGGCCACGAAACTGTCTCCGGCGCCCACGGGGCTCTGCGGCTCGACCCGCGGCGGGCGGAAGCCGACCTGGTCGTCACGGGTGGTCAGCAGGGCGCCGTCTGCGCCGAGGGTGATCACGAGCGCCCGGACTCCGGACTCCGCCGCGAGCCCGCGGGCCAGTTCCCGCACCTCGGCCGGGGTGGGTTCGTCGGCGCCCACCAGGGCCGCGAATTCGCGCCGGTTGCACTTCACCAGAAACGAGCGCTCCCGCAAGGCGGCGCGCAGCGGCGCGCCATGGCTGTCCAGGACGAAGCGTATGTCCCGCTCCCGGGCCGCACCCGCAAGCCGGGCGTAGAAGTCATCGTCGACTCCCGGCGGCAGGCTGCCGCTCGCGACCAGCCAGTCGGGACAGGGCTCGTGGTCGAGCACGGCGTCCAGGGCCCGCTGTGCCTCGCCTTCGCTGAGATCGGGGCCGGGCATCACGAAATGAAAAAGCGCCTCCTGTTCCCGCACCCAGACCGAGATGCCCTCGCGGACGACGCCGCGGACGGGCACCCGGCGGGCCGCCACCGAGCGCTCTTCCAGCAGCGTGTGCAGCTGCGCCCCCATGACGTCGTCGCCGGCGAACAGGGCGCAGACCTCGCCGCCCAGGCGCTTGATGCCCCGGGCGACGTTGATGCCCCCGCCGCCCGGCTCCCGCCGGACCGTGTCGCTGCGCAGCTTCTGCCCGGCTACCAGCCGTTCCACGTCGAGTCCGATGTCCAGGGTGGGGTTCATCGTCAGCGTCAGGATGCCGCCCATTCAGGCCCGCCCGTGGGTGCCGATGCGCACGGCTTCCCGGATCATCTGGCTCGCATAGCCCCATTCGTTGTCGTACCACGCGATCACCTTCACGAGATCGCCGTCGACGACCCGGGTCTGGGTGAGGTCGACCACGGAGGCCCGCGGGTCGCCGACGATGTCGCTGGAAACCAGCGGCTCGTCGGTGCAGCCGAGCACGCCGGCATAGCGCTCGCCGACGGATTCCTCGCGCAGACACTCGTTGATCTCCTCCCGCGTGGTCTCGCGCCGGGTGAGCAGGCAGAGGTCCACCAGCGAGCCCACCGGCACCGGCGCCCGGACGGCGAGGCCGTCGAACCGGTCCCGGTATTGGGGCAGGACGGTGCCGGTGGCCTGCGCCGCGCCCGTGGAAGTGGGGATCAGGTTGGCGGCACCGGCGCGGCCGCGTTCCCATTTGCCACTGGGCCCGTCCACGATGGCCTGACTCGAGGTGTAGGCGTGTACGGTGGTCATCAGGGCCTTGCGCACCCCGATGCGCCGGTCGAGCACCTCGGCGACGGGTGCGATGCAGTTCGTGGTGCAGCTGGCGGTACTCACGACCGGCGGCGCCTCGTCGCGGGGTTCGCTGACCGCGTAGACCACCGAGGGGATGTCGTCACCCTTCGGCGGTGCCGACAGGATGACGTGGGAGGCACCTGCGTCCAGGTGACCCTGCAGATCCTCCCGGTGCCGGAAGACGCCCGTGCATTCGAACACCAGGTCGACGCCGGCCTTCGACCAGGGCAGGTCCGACGGGTTCTTCTCCGCGAAGCTGGGGATGCGCTTCCCCTCGATGATCAGCTGGCCTTCCTCCACTTCCACGCTCGGGCCGTACCGGCCGTAGGCGGTGTCGTGCCGGAGCAGGTAAGCCAGGTTGTCGATGTCGGCGAGATCGTTGACGGCAGCGAGCTCCAGCTCGGGCGTCTCGCCGATGATCCTGAGGGCCGCCCGGCCGATTCGGCCAAGACCGTTGATGGCGACGCTGGTCATTGGAATTCCTCCGCTGGATTTGCTCACAAGTATCCGCACGGGCAGCGTACATCGCATTGCGCTTCCTCAATCCCGGCATCCGCCGCAGTGCCATTGCGAAAAGGGAATGACGGGGGCCGGCGCGCCCCTATAATTTGTCGACCAGCAGGGACATACTCCCGGCAGAGGAGAGCGATTCGGGCATGAAACTCACCTTCCTCGGCACGCGCGGCTACATCGAGCCGGAGACGCGGCGCCACCGCCATTACACCTCCCTGCTGGTGGGCTACCGTGGTGGACGGGTGATTGTCGACTGCGGTGAAGGCTGGGAGCGGCGCTGGAACGACGTCGGGCCCGACGGGATCATGATCACCCATCCCCATCCCGATCATGCCTTCGCGCTGAAGGAGGCTGCGCCTCCCTGCCCGGTCCATGCCATCCCGGAGGCGTGGGAGAAGATGACCGATTTCCCGGTGCCCGACGAGTTGCGCCGGGAAATCGCGTTACGCGAACCCGTCACGGTAGCCGGCATCCGCTTCGAGGCGTTTCCCGTGATCCACTCCACGAAGGCGCCGGCGGTCGGTTACCGGATCGAGGCCGGCAGGGTCGCCGTCTTCTACGTGCCCGACGTGGTCTGGATCCACGACCGTGACGAGGCCCTGGGAGGAGCGCGCCTGTACATCGGGGACGGCGCCACGATTCATCGCAACATGGTTCGCAAGGAGAAAAAGACGGGCGCGCTGATCGGCCATTCCACCATCACCCAGCAGCTCACCTGGTGTCGCAAGGAAGGCGTGGCGAAGATGATCGTCACCCACTGCGGCAGCGACATCGTCGGCGGGGACGAGCGCAAGGTCGGCGCCGAGCTGAGGCGCCTGGCGGCGGAGCGGGGCGTGGCGGTGGAGATCGCCCATGACGGCATGGAGAAGATCCTGCGCTGACATCCGCGGGGCAGACAGCCCGGCGGGATTGGTATAACCTGCGCCCCACCATGGCTGCCCGCCTGCGACTGCCCAAATGGCCCACACTGAACCTGGAACGGGAGTTCACGGGCAGCGTGTGCGGCATCGACGAGGCGGGCTACGCGCCGCTCGCGGGGCCGGTCGTCGCAGCCGCCGTCATCCTCCCGCCGGGAGCCAAGCCACGCACGCTGCGCGGCCTCACCGACTCGAAGCTCCTGTCGGCCGAAGAGCGCGAGGGCTATGCCGAGCGGATCCGGCGCATCGGGATGTCCGGCATCGGCGTCGCAACGGTGGCCGAGATCGACGAGTTCAACATCTATCGCGCCAATCTGCTGGCCATGCAGCGCGCCGTCGAGGCGCTCGGCGTGACGCCGGATGCCGCCCTGGTGGACGGCCGGGCGGCACCCGGCCTGGCCTGCCCGGTGAAGACCGTGGTCAAGGGCGATCGCCGCTCGCTGTCCATCGCGGCGGCCTCCGTGCTGGCGAAGGTGGCCCGTGACCGGATCATGCACGGCCTGGAAGCCGAATTCCCCGGCTACGGCTGGAAGACCAACGTGGGCTACGGCACGGACGAGCATTATCTCGGTCTGCTGCGCCGGGGGCCCAGCGTCCACCACCGGCTGAGTTTCGCGCCCCTGAACACGCTGTTCGCCGACGGAGGGGCGGGCATGGCCCGCTACCGTTTCGAGCCCGCCGCTGCGCCGGGCGATGCGGCTCGCATCGAACTGCTGGAACTGCGCCAGGATCTGCATGCCGTATTCGACGCGGACGGCCGTCACCTGGGGCAGTTGAAGAACGTGCGCGGACGCTGGACCTTCCAGGCGGTGCGCTATCGCGAGGACGGGGAACGGCTGCCGGGCGAGGGCCCGTGTGCGGGGCTGCACGGCCGGACCGTGGACGAACCGGCGGCGGCAGCGGTGCGCCGCCTGTTCTCGGCGCTGGTCAGCTGAGCGGCTGGCAGTCGGGGCAGAACCAGGCGCTCCGGCCGGACACCGTCACGTGGCGCAGCCCGGTGCCGCAGCGCGGACAGCGGCCGTCCTCGTGCCGCCGGGGCAGCAGGAACGACTCGGGCATCTCCCGGGGCTCGGCGCCGGCGGCGATTGCCTGGCGCAGCACCTTGCGCATCGCCCGCCAGAGCGCACCGAGGGCGGCGCTGTCCAGGTCGTTCACGGCATGGCGCGGATGCAGGCCGGCCTGGAACAGGATCTCGTCGGAGTAGACATTGCCGATGCCGGCCATGACCTCCTGGTTCATCAGAAACGACTTCACACTGCCCCGGCGGCCCTCCGCCAGCCGGCGGAATGGCTCCTTCGACAGGGACAACGCATCGGGTCCCAGTTCGTGTTCCTCGATGAAGCCCGACGACGAGCCCGTCACCGACACCCGGCCGAGCTTCCGCGGGGCCACATACGCCAGGCTGCCGCCGTGGTCGAAACGGAACCGGCACGCCGTGTATTCGGGAGGCGGACCGGCGTCCACGGCGTAGGCGAGTTCGCCGGTCATGCCGAAATGCAGTACCAGGTAGCCGCCGTCGTCGCCAAGTTGCACGAACAGGTACTTGCCGTGTCGGCGGGTCTCCTCGAACGGCCGGCCCCTGAGTGCCCGACCCAGCCCCTGGGGCGTCGTGCCGCGCAGGACGCCGGGGGAGGGCACCTCCACCCCGGCGACCGGGCTGTGCAGCGAGGTCGCGTCGATGTAGCGGCGATACACTTCAACATCCGGGAGTTCGGGCAAGACGATGCTCCTCAGGTATCCAGCATGTCTGCCAGCCGCGCGGCATTGCGGGGTGCATGGCCGGCCTCGTCGTTGTCGAAATAGCAGTAGACGTCCAGCCCCCGCTGCCGCCAGGCCGAGATGGCCCCCGCCCAGCCGGCCAGGGCCTGGGCATCGTAGCTGCCCTGGTAGGGTCCGTCCGGGCCGTGCAGACGCAGGTAGACGAAATCGGCCGTGATCTCCTTCGGCGAGACTTCACCGGCGAGATCGTAGATGCAGAAGGCGGCGCCTGCTTCGCGAAGTGCTGCGTGGATTTCCCCGACATGCCAGCTCGGGTCGCGGAACTCGAAGGCGTAACGCTGCTCGCCGGGCAGCTGCCGCAGGAAAGAGGCCAGCCGGTCGGGGTCGCAGTGCCAGCGGGGCGGCAACTGGAACAGGACGGGGCCCAGGGCGGACCCCAGCGCCTGCACCCGGCCGAGAAACCGCTCGAGACTCTCCTGCGGGTCCTTCAGCTTCTTCATGTGGGTGATGTAGCGGCTCGCTTTCACGGCGAACAGGAAATCGTCGCCCACGATCCCGCGCCAGTGCTCCAGCTGCTCGCGTGCCGGCAGCTGATAGAAGGAGTTGTTGAGCTCCACGCTGGCGAAGCGCCGGGCATAGAAGGCCAGCCGCTCGCCGGTGGCCAGGCCTTCCGGGTAGAAAGCGTCTTCCCAGTGGTCGTACGACCAGCCCGAGGTGCCGATACGGGCGCGGCCGCCGGCGGCGCTGCCTTCAGCTGTCTGTCGCTCCGCGTTCACCCGGTCGGTGATTCTGGTGCGATATCAGCTCGCCTTGTTGTCTTCCTCCGCGTAAGCATTCAGCCGGTTGTACAGGGTCCTTAGGCTGATACCGAGTATTTCCGCCGTCGCGGACTTGTCGTTGTTCTCTCTCTGCAGCGTCGCCAGTAGCAGGGCCTTCTCCGCCTCGTAGACAGAGGTGCCCACCCGCACCCGGATGTAGTCGCCGGCAATAGCGGGCTCGGCGCAGAGCGGGGGCAGGTGCATATTCCGGATGATGCCGGGTGACAGCAGGAAGGCCCGCTCGACCAGGCTCTGGAGCTCACGCACGTTGCCGGGAAACGAATAGCTCGCCAGCGAGGCGAGGGCGTCGCTGCTGAACGTCTTCGCGGTGCCCTCACGCTCGTTCAGGCGATCGAGGAAGTGGCGCGCCAGCCCTTCGATGTCGTCGTCACGCTCGCGCAGGGCGGGCATGTCGATGGGGAAGCGGGCGATGCGGTAGTACAGATCCTGGCGCAGCCGCCCCTCGCGGATGGCTTCCTGCGGATCCCGGTTGCTCGCGGTGATGATGCGCACGTCCACCGAAATGTCGGTCTCGCCGCCCACCCGGCGGAACCGGCCGCTCTCGAGCACCCGCAGCAGCTTGACCTGGTGCTCCGTCGGCATCTCGGTGATCTCGTCCAGGAAGAGCGTGCCGCCGTCTGCCTGCTCGAACAGTCCCCGGTGGCAGCGGGTGGCGCCGCTGAAGCTGCCGCGTTCGTGACCGAACAACTCGCTCTCGCACAGATCCGGGGGGATCGCCGCGCAGTTCTTCGCGATCAGTGGGCCGTGCGCCCTGGCGCTGAAACGGTGCAGGGTGCCCGCGGCCAGGTCCTTGCCGGTACCGCTCTCGCCGGTGAGCAGCACCGAGGTGTCCACGCCTGCCACCTTGCGCAGCACCCGGAACAGGCCGCGCATGGCTGCGGAGCTGCCGCGCAGGTCGCCGAACTGGTCCAGCGGGGCCGGGTCTCCGTGTACGGTGGTGCGGCGGCGGCGGAATTTCGCGGGTCTCTCGGTGAGGTCGTGAAGCACCCCGGCCAGAAACTCCCCGTCGAAGGGTTTCGCGAGGAAATAGCCCGCCCCCTTCGACATGCCCGCCCGGATCCTGCGTGGTGTGTCGTGCTCGTGCATCAGGAGTATCTCGTCGCACTCCGCGAGGCCCGGCAGATCCAGCAGGGCGACGCCGTCGTCTGCACCCACCTCGAGCGCAACGAAGGCCACCCGTGGCGTCGTCTCCCCGAGTTGCTCGGCCGCCGCCTCGCCGGACGCGGCGACCCGCACCTGGAATCCGTAGCCGTCCAGCGCCTGTTCGAGCGCCCGGTTGTGGTCCCGGTCGTCATCGACGATCAGCGCGACACGCGCGGCCGCCTCTCGCCCGCTCGTCGCGGCCGGCCGGCGCTGCCCGTTGCGCTCGCCCACCGCGGGAGTGATGCTCTCCACCGTCCCGGCGCCGCTCCGTAGTCTCGACTGTGCGTCCTGCATATCGCTCCTTCCGCCTGAGTGCTTTCTGGAACCCCGCCAGGAGCTTTGCCCCGGCCCCGAAGCTGCAACATGGCACGCGGCCGTTTCGGCGGCATTGCGTTTTCTCAAGTTGCGCGCGGGCGCGAAATTGCGGATTCGCAATGTGAGCCCCCGGGGGCGGTGATAAGAGAAAGACATGCGATGCAGGCCACCGAGACCGCCCCGACCAGCCCCGGCGGTACGGTGCTCCTTCGAGCGGGCTGGGAAGGACGCAGCTTGAATTCCCCTCCGGAAAAACCGCCCCCATCCTCACCGTCGCCGCAGTCACCGCAATCGCCGCAATCGCCGCAGTCGCCGCAGTCACCGCAATCGCCGCAGTCGCCCGGCGGTCGGGACGGCGGGTCGGGTCAGCCGCTGGCCTGGTGGCGGCATGCACTGTGGCTGCTGCTGGTCGTGGCGGTAGCCTGGTACTGGGTCGGCAGCGGCACCGGGCAGAGCGTGGCGGAGATTCCGTATACGGAGTTCAAGAGCCGGGTGGCGGACGGCGACGTGGCCAACGTCACCTTCCGCGGCGAGGTACTGACCGGGCGCTTCGCCGAAGGCGTGGCGCTGGCCGGCGAGACGGCCAGCAAGACCGATGAGCCGACCGGTGGCGAGGCCGGCGAACCGGAGGCGGGCGCGGAGACGGACGCCGGCGGGCCGCAACGCTTCCGCACCGCGTTGCCGCCGATCGACGACCCGGAGCTGATCGGACTGCTGGAGGAGCACGGGGTCACGGTGCGGGCCGAGCCCCAGGAGCCGGCCTGGTGGATGCGGGCGCTGGTGGGCATTCTGCCCTGGCTGCTCATACTCGGCCTCATCTGGTATGCCGCGCGCCGCATGCAGGAGCGCATGGCCGGCGGCCAGGGGCCGGGGGGCATCTTCGGCTTCCGCCAGTCCCGTGCGAAGCGCTTCACGCACGGGGAGAGCGACATCACCTTCGACGACGTCGCCGGTCTCGACAACGCCAAGCGGGACCTGCAGGAGATCGCCGGTTTCCTCCGTGAGCCCAAGCGCTATCGCTCGCTCGGCGCGAAGGTGCCCCGAGGCATCCTGCTCATGGGCCCGCCGGGCACCGGCAAGACGCTGCTCGCCCGGGCCGTCGCCGGCGAGGCCGAAGTCCCGTTCTTCAGCATCAGCGGCTCGGAGTTCATCGAGATGTTCGTCGGCGTGGGCGCCTCGCGGGTACGGGACATGTTCAAGAGTGCCAAGGAGAGTGCGCCGTCGATCATCTTCATCGACGAGATCGACTCCGTCGGCCGTGCCCGGGGCACCGGCGTGGGCGGCGGCCACGACGAGCGCGAACAGACGCTCAATCAGATACTGGGCGAGATGGATGGATTCGAGCCCCACGAGGCCGTGGTGGTGCTGGCGGCGACCAACCGCCCGGACGTGCTCGACCGGGCGCTGCTGCGCCCCGGCCGCTTCGACCGCAAGGTGACCCTCGATCTGCCGGACCGCCGTGCCAGGAAGTCGATCCTGGAGATTCATACCGCGGAGATGCCCCTGGCGGACGACGTGGACCTGGAGCGCCTGGCCGCTCTGACCGTGACCTTCTCCGGCGCGGACATCGAGAACCTGGTGAACGAGGCGGCGCTGCTGGCCGGGCGGGAGAAACGCGAGGAGATCGACATGCAGTCCCTGCTGGCGGCGAGAGACAAGGTGGTGCTCGGCGGCAAGCGGGAAATGCTGATCGAGGACGAGGAGAAGGCGCTGATCGCCTGTCACGAGGCAGGCCATGCCGTGGCCGCGACTTTCCTGCCTCATGCGGATCCGCTGGACAAGGTCACCATCATCCCCCGCGGCCGGGCCCTCGGCGCCACCGAGCAGATACCGGACGAGGAGCGTCACAACCTGCCGGAGGACTATCTGCGTGACCGTATCGGCGTGATGCTCGGCGGGCGGATCGCCGAGCAACTGGTCTACGACCAGGTCACGAGCGGCAGCGCCGAGGACCTCAAGCAGGCTACCGGTCTCGCCCGGCGGATGGTGAGCCAGTGGGGCATGAGCGAGAGACTCGGCGCCGCCGCCTTCTCCCGCGGCGAGGAACACGTCTTCCTCGGCAAGGAGATGGCCCAGGAGCGCAATTTCAGCGAGCACACCGCCCGCATCATCGACGACGAGATCTGCAGCCTCGTCTCCGGTATCGAGAAACGGGTACGGGAGATCATGGAAGACAAGCGCGACCGGCTGGACGCGCTGGCCGACGCGCTGGTGGACCGGGAGACCCTGGACGCCGATGCCGTCGACCGGATCCTCCGACCCTGACTTTCCCTCCGGGATTGACGACCGTCAATGCCGGGCGCTGATCCGCTGCCTATCCTGAAGTACTGTAGGGGATACTCGCAACCAGCGAACGCGCTACGCCGATATCGGGACCGGCGGGCGGCCCCTGGCGGGACGACAGGGACGAGGAGAGCGAGATGGCAACGAGAGCAACGCCGCCGGCACCCATGGACGAGGTGCTGGCGGTGGTGATGGCGGGCGGCCGGGGCACCCGGCTCGGGGCACTGACGAAGGGTTGCGCGAAACCGGCCGTGCCCTTCGGCGGCGAGTACCGGATCATCGATTACACGATGTCCAACTGCTTCAATTCCGGCGTGCGCCAGACGGCGGTACTGACCCAGTACGAGGCCCGGGACCTGATCGCGCATCTGCAGCGGGCGTGGGCGTTCCGTGCCTTGTATCCCGGCGAATTCGTCAACATCTGGCCCGCCCAGCAGGACAGTAACGACGACTGGTACCAGGGTACGGCGGATGCCGTACGCCAGAACCTCCAGGCCATCATGGACAGCGGCGCGGAGCATGTGCTCATCCTGGCCGGCGACCACGTCTACAGCATGGATTACCGGGACCTCGTCGAGCGCCACGTGCAAGCCGGCGCCGACGTCACCGTTGCCTGCACCGAGGTACCGCTGGCGGAGGCCCGCCGCTGCGGCGTCGTCGAGGCCGGCGAAGCAGGCCGGGTGCACGGCTTCACCGAGAAACCCGACCGGCCGGTGCCCATCCCGGGCCGTCCGGGCGAGGCTTATGTTTCGATGGGCATCTATGCGTTCCGGCTGCCGGCGCTCACCGCCGTGCTCGGCCAGGAAGACGGCTCGCTGCACGATTTCGGTGGCGATGTGCTGCCGGCGATGCTGGACCACTACCGCGTGGTCGCGTTCCCCTTCGTCGGCGACCGGGGCCGACCCCGTTTCTGGCGGGACGCCGGCACGGTGGACGCCTACTACGAGGCGAGCATGGCGCTGCTCGATCCCGCGGCGCGGCGCGACCTGTATCGCCCGGGCTGGCAGGTGGTCACGGCCGAGGTCGCCTGTTCGCCGGCCATACTGGAGCACGACGAACGCGGCCGGCGCGCCACGGTGGTGGATTCCATCGTTGCCCGCGGCTCATCGATATGCGGGGCACGGGTGAGCGGCTCGGTCGTCTCACGGGCCGTCGAGATCGGCCCCGGCGCCGAGGTCACCGACTCGGTACTGCTGCCCGGCGCCCGCATCGGCGAGGATTGCCGGATCAGCAACGCGGTCATCGGCCCCGGCTGCAGCGTGCCGGCAGGAACGGTCATCGACGGGAAGGAAACCCCGGGCGAAGGAACCCCGCACACCGTACTCGTGACCCGGGACACTCTCGCCGAGGTGAGCAGCCCCGATTGCTATCGCGATTGCGATGGCGATTGCGATGGCGATGGCGATGACGATCGCGATGACGATCGCGATAGCAATCGTCCCCGGTCGCCTTTGCGGCTGGTGGAAAGTTTCTGAAGACCGCCGCTCAGCCCTGATCCGCTGCCGCGAAGACCCCGACGGGGAAGCTCCGCAGCGCGTCTGCAGCGCGGATCATCCGACCCTCCGGCGAGGGCGCCGTCCGCAGGGTCTCCCCGGTGCACAGGTGCCGGAGCGCCGGCGG
>Ga0102929_1000129_pt1 | contig 40263 bp, 34 predicted proteins | sample SalPonR1_B_D2_MG_FD_78510 | JGI IMG/M metagenome (GOLD analysis project Ga0102929, IMG submission 78510) | Salt pond soil microbial communities from South San Francisco under conditions of wetland restoration - Salt Pond MetaG R1_B_D2_MG | ecosystem: Environmental > Aquatic > Marine > Intertidal... | reverse complement strand
GACTTCCGACGAGGTCGCCTGCTCCTCGAACGTCGGGGCCGGCTGGTGGATGCCGCGGTGTTCCTTGGCGTTCACCGGGCCTTTTTCGTCGATGGCGTCACCGACGACGTTCATGATGCGCCCAAGGGTGGCGTCGCCCACCGGCACCGAGATCGGCGCGCCGGTGTCGGTGACTTCCTGCCCGCGGACCAGGCCCTCGGTGGCGTCCATGGCGATGGTGCGCACGGTGCTTTCGCCGAGGTGCTGGGCAACCTCGAGAACCAGCTTCTTTCCGTTGTTGTCGGTGGTCAGCGCGTTAAGGATCGCCGGCAGCTCATCGTCGAACTGCACGTCCACGACGGCGCCAATCACTTGGGTGATCTTGCCTTTTGCGTTTGCCATTGTCGTTTCTCCGGTTCTCTTAGAGCGCCTCGGCGCCCGAAATGATTTCAATCAGCTCGTTGGTGATGACGGCCTGGCGCGAACGGTTGTACTCGATCGTCAGCTTGTCGATCATCTCGCCCGCGTTCCGGGTGGCGTTGTCCATCGCGCTCATTCTCGCGCCCTGTTCCGAGGCGCCGTTTTCCAGCAGGGCCGCGAAGATCGCCGTGGCAACGCCACGCGGCAGCAGGTCGGCGAGAATCTCTTCCTCGCCGGGCTCGTAATCATACAGCGTCCCGCCCTCGGCCTCGGTGCCCTCGGGCACCTCGAAGGGGATCACCTGGTGGGCCTTCGGATTCTGGGTAACGACGTTGACGAACTCCGAGTAGAAGATCGTGGCCACGTCGAACTCGCCCGCGTCGAAACGGCCCAAGATGTCCCGGGCGATTTCCCGGGCGTTCTCGTAGGCCACGTGCTTGACCTCGGACAGGTCAACATGACCGATGAAGTGGTCGCCCCAGTCGCGCCGCAGCGCGTCGCGCCCCTTCTTGCCCACTGTCAGGATCTTGACGGTCTTGCCCTGATCGCTCAGCTCCTGGGCACTGGTGCGGGCCAGCTTGGCAATATTGGCGTTGAAGCCCCCGCAGAGGCCACGCTCGGCGGTCAGGACCACCAGCAGCTGGGTCTGGTCGTCGCCGGTGCCGCGCAGCAGCACGGGCGCGCTGTCGCTGTCGCCCACGCTGGCCGCCAGTCCCGCCATCACCGCGTTGAAACGGTCGGCGTAGGGCCGTGCCGCCTCGGCCGCGTCCTGGGCCCGCCGCAGTTTCGCGGCGGCCACCATCTGCATGGCCTTGGTGATCTTGCGGGTCGACTTGACCGACTCGATCCTGTTCTTCAGGTCCTTGAGACTTGGCATAAGCCTTCGTCCTTTCCGGTTCGGTTCAAGTCAGATCAGGCGAAGTCCTTGGCGAACTCGTCAATCGCGGCCTTGAGCTTCTCCTCGGCCTCACCCTTGATCTTGGGATCGTCCTTGGTGATGTAGTCCAGCACGTCCTTGCGCTTGGTGCGCAGGAAATGAAGCATGTCATGCTCGAACCGGCCCACGTCTGACACGGCAAGATCGTCCAGATACCCCTGCGTCCCGGCATAGATGACGCAGACGATTTCGGCATTCGTCAGCGGCGAATACTGCGGCTGCTTCATCAACTCGGTCAGGCGCGCGCCACGGTTCAGAAGCTTCTGCGTGGCGGCATCGAGGTCCGAGCCGAACTGCGCGAAGGCGGCCATCTCGCGGTACTGGGCCAGCTCCAGCTTGACCGGGCCGGCGACCGACTTCATCGCGCCGGTTTGCGCCGATGACCCCACCCGCGACACCGACAGGCCGGTGTTCACGGCCGGACGAATGCCCTGGTAGAACAGCTCGGTCTCCAGGAAAATCTGGCCGTCGGTGATCGAAATCACGTTGGTCGGGATGAAGGCCGACACGTCGCCGCCTTGGGTTTCGATGATCGGCAGCGCTGTCAGCGACCCCGAGCCGTTGTCCTCGTTGAGCTTGGCCGAGCGCTCAAGCAGGCGCGAGTGCAGGTAGAACACGTCGCCCGGATAGGCTTCGCGCCCCGGCGGACGGCGCAGGAGCAGCGACATCTGGCGATAGGCCACGGCCTGCTTGGACAGGTCGTCGTAGACGATCAGCGCGTGGCGGCCGTTGTCGCGGAAATGCTCGGCCATGGCGGTGGCGGCATAGGGGGCCAGGAACTGCATCGGCGCCGGGTCGGAGGCGGTCGCGGCCACGACGATGGAGTATTCGAGAGCGTCGTTCTCTTCGAGTTTCTTGACCAGCTGGGCCACTGTGGACCGTTTCTGGCCGACCGCCACGTAGACGCAATAGAGCTTCTTGCTCTCGTCGTCGCCGGCGGCGTCGTTGTAGGCCTTCTGGTTCAGGATCGTGTCCAGCGCCACGGCGGTCTTGCCGGTCTGGCGGTCGCCGATGATGAGTTCGCGCTGACCGCGGCCGATCGGGATCATCGAGTCCACGGCCTTGAGGCCCGTTGCCATGGGCTCGTGCACCGACTTGCGCGGGATGATGCCGGGGGCCTTGACGTCGGCCTCGCTCCGGGTTGTCGTCTCAATCGGGCCCTTGCCATCCAGCGGATTGCCCAGACCGTCGACAACGCGGCCCAGAAGCGCGTCACCGGTGGGCACGTCCACGATGGCATTGGTCCGCTTGACCGTGTCGCCTTCCTTGATGGCCTGGTCCGACCCGAAGATCACGACGCCGACGTTGTCGCTTTCCAGGTTCAGGGCCATGCCCCGGATGCCACCGGGGAACTCGACCATTTCGCCGGCCTGGATGTTGTCCAGCCCGTAGACGCGGGCGATCCCGTCGCCAACCGACAGCACGCGGCCAACCTCGGCCACCTCGGCCTCCTGGCCGAAATTCTTGATCTGGTCCTTGAGGATCGCAGAAATCTCTGCAGCTTGGATCGCCATTACCGGGCCTCTTTCATGGTGTTCTGGAGTGCGGAGAGCTTGGCCTTGATCGAGGTATCGATCATCTTCGAGCCCACCTTGACAACAAGACCGCCGATGAGGCTTTCATCGACGGTCGCATTAATCCGGACGTCCGCGCCGACACGCTCTTTCAGCGTCTTGGCTAGCGCGTCGGACTGTTTCTGGGTCAGCGCCTTGGCCGTGACCACCTCGGCGGTCACCTCGCCCTTTTCCTCGGCCAGCATGGCACGCAGGGCCGCCAGCATCTGCGGGACGACGAAAAGACGACGCTTGCCGGCCATCAGGGCGAGCGTGTTGGTCATCGTGTCGGACAGGGACATCTTTTTGGCGACGGCCGAGATCGCCTTGCCCTGATCGGCACGCGAATGGATCGGGGACGCGAGCAAAGCGCGCAGATCGGCACTGTCTTTCAGTGCTGCCGAGAGGGCACCAATGTCGGTTTCGAGGGCCTTGAGGCCGCCGGCCCCACCCTCCTTGCTGAGGTCGAAGACGGCTGTGGCATAGCGCTCGGCGATGCCGGTCGAGATCGAAGCTGGTTCGGACACGTCCACCCTTCCGATTTCAAGGCCCGCACGGACCACCCGTCATGTTGTCGGGGGTGTGAAGGCAGCGAGACTTACCCGAGCGGAATGCAGCGGGCGCGAGATCAGGCCGGGATGTAGCAGAGGGCTTTTGGTGGGGCAACCTTCTTGCGCGGCTTTTCGCGCTGGGCTTCGGCGCCTTTTTCAAGGGCGTCGCACCGGGGTGCGACGCTTTGCGCCATATCCTGCACCGAGGTCCGGTCGCCAGCCGCACACAATGGCATACTGCCGCATACACCCCGCGGCACCGCCAGCACCTCGGGATCCGGCCGGCATCCATCCCGCAGCCACCGCCCGGACGCACCGGCCGGCTGCGGACGGCCCTCCAGCACGCGCAACGGCCGCCGCACCCGTTCGGCCAGCCCCGGGCTCGAGGGTGCGATGACCTGCTTGCTGGCCTCGACCATCAGCACGCCGCCCGCGGCAAAGACCGGCAGATGGCGGCCGACTGTTTCCAGCACCCGGCCGAACCTGCGCCAGGTGCGACGGCGCGACGGCGGCTGGTAGAGCGTCGAGAGCGCCCGTTCAGGCACGAAGCCCGCGCCGCGGAGCTGCGCCTCTAGCTGGGAAAGGGAATAGGGGCGCCCATAGCCGAAGGGCGTGCGATCCGACCGCGACCATAGCCCGCCGCGATTTGGCACGATGAAGACCACCCGCCCACCGGGACCAAGCACGCGGTAGCACTCGGCCAGTACCGCGGCTGGCCGGTCCGAGGTCTCCAGCCCGTGCAACAGCACCAGCTTGTCGACGCTGCCCGTGGCCAGCGGCCAGAGGTGCTCCTCGCACAGGACGCTGATATTGGGCTGGCCCGCCGGCCAGGACATCACGCCCTGGGGGCCGGGCATCAGTCCGATGACTCGCCGCGCCTCGCCCAGGAAGGGCCGCAGAAGGGGCACCGCGAAGCCAAAACCGGCCACGTTCTGGCCCTTGGCCTCGGGCCAGAGACGTTGCAGTTCACCCCGGATCACGCCCTGTGCCGCGCGGCCCAGGGTGCTGCGATAGTAGAAGTCCCGGATGTCGTGCACGTCCAGATGCATTGCAGCACTCGCCCGCCTCGGTCACACTCGTACCGACTTTATCAAGGAGAGGAGAAAACGCCATGCCCCTGGAGCTCGTGACCGTCCCTTGCCGGCAGGACAACTACGCCTTCCTCCTGCATGACCCCCAGGACGGCCGGACGCTTCTCGTGGACGCGCCGGAGACGGCGCCGATACGCGCCGCGCTGGAAGCCCGCGGCTGGCGGCTGACCGACCTTCTGATAACCCACCACCACGGCGACCACGTCGAGGGGGTCGCCGACCTGCGCGCCGGGGCCCGGGTGATCGGGGCCGCCGCCGATGCACACCGCCTGCCCCCGATGGACCTGGAGGTCGCCGAGGGCGATACCTTCACCACTTGCGGGGCCGAGGCGCGTGTGCTCGACGTCTCGGGACACACCCAAGGGCATATCGCGGCATACGTGCCCGCCGCAGCGGCGGTCTTCACCGCTGACAGCCTGATGGCGCTGGGCTGCGGTCGCCTGTTCGAGGGCACCGCCGCGCAGATGTGGCAAAGCCTTCTGAAATTGCGCGCGCTGCCCGACGAAACGCGGGTCTGCTCGGGTCATGAGTATACCGAGACGAACTACCGCTTCGCGCTGACCGTAGATCCGGACAACCCAGACCTGCTGGCGCGAGGCGAGGCCATCGCCGCCGCGCGGGCCGAGGGACGCCCCACCGTGCCCTCGACCCTGGCCGAGGAAAAGGCGACCAATCCCTTCCTGCGCGCCGACCAGCCCGACCTGAAAGCGGCGCTCGGGATGCCCGAGGCCAGCGCGGTTGACGTCTTTACCGAGGTCCGCGCCCGCCGCGACCGGTTCCAGTAAAGGGGGCCTGCGTCATGTCCGCCCGGGTCCGGGGCATTGATAAAGGGCCGAATCTGAAGGCATCGCGGCACATTGCGGATAAAGTGAATGGCTCGGGGGCAGATTTTGCTTGAAACCTGCGCCATGGAACCAAAACTTAAAGGTATGAGGCCACGGTCGTATACGGGGCCATCCCCCGACGACCCCCGACAGAGGAGCACGCAACGTGCCATCTTTTTCAACGACACTTGAGCAGTCCATCCACGGAGCGCTGGCGCTGGCCAATGCGCGGCGCCACGAACTGGCCACGCTGGAGCACCTTCTGCTGGCCCTGATCGACGAGCCGGACGCCGCGCGGGTGATGAAAGCCTGTTCGGTCGACCTCGACGCGTTGCGCAAGACGCTGGAGGAGTTCATCGAGGACGACCTTTCCACTCTCGTGACCGAGGTCGAGGGGTCCGAGGCGGTGCCGACGGCGGCCTTCCAGCGCGTCATCCAGCGCGCCGCGATCCATGTCCAGTCCTCGGGCCGGACCGAGGTTACGGGTGCCAACGTCCTGGTCGCGATCTTCGCCGAACGCGAATCGAACGCTGCCTATTTCCTGCAGGATCAGGACATGACCCGCTACGACGCGGTCAACTTCATCGCCCATGGCGTGGCCAAGGACCCCGCCTACGGCGAAAGCCGCCCGGTCACGGGCGCCGAACAGGTCGACGAGGACAGCACCCGCGCCGCACCCGAGGACAGCAAGGACGAATCCGCGCTGGCCAAGTACTGTGTGGACCTCAACGCGAAGTCCCATGCGGGCGAGGTGGACCCGCTGATCGGTCGCGGCCACGAGGTGGAGCGCTGTGTGCAGGTTCTGTGCCGGCGCCGCAAGAACAACCCGTTGCTGGTGGGCGACCCCGGGGTCGGCAAGACGGCCATTGCAGAGGGCCTGGCGCGCAAGATCGTGAATAACGAGGTGCCCGAAGTGCTTCGAGGTGCGACGATCTTCTCGCTCGACATGGGCGCTCTGCTGGCCGGCACCCGGTACCGCGGCGATTTCGAGGAACGCCTCAAGGCCGTGGTTCAGGAACTGGAAGACCATCCCGACGCGGTGCTCTTTATCGACGAGATCCACACCGTGATCGGTGCCGGCGCGACCTCGGGTGGTGCGATGGATGCCTCGAACCTGCTCAAGCCGGCCCTGCAGGGCGGCAAGCTGCGCTGCATGGGCTCGACCACCTACAAGGAGTTCCGCCAGCACTTCGAGAAGGACCGCGCCCTGTCGCGCCGGTTCCAGAAGATCGACGTGACAGAACCCACGGTCGAGGACGCGATCAAGATCCTGCAGGGCCTCAAGCCCTATTTCGAGAATCACCACGCGATCCGCTATACTCATGACGCCATCAAGACCGCGGTGGAACTTTCCGCGCGCTACATCAACGACCGCAAACTGCCCGACAAGGCCATCGACGTGATCGACGAGGCCGGGGCCGCGCAACACCTCGTGGCCGAAAGCAAGCGGCGCAAGACCATCGGCCCGAAAGAGATCGAGGCGGTGGTCGCCAAGATCGCCCGTATCCCGCCCAAGAACGTCTCCAAGACCGATGCCGAAGTGCTTCGGGATCTCGAGGGGTCGCTCAAGCGCGTGGTCTTCGGCCAGGACAAGGCGATCGAGGCGCTGTCCAGCGCGATCAAGCTGGCCCGCGCGGGTCTGCGCGAACCGGAGAAGCCCATCGGCAACTACCTCTTCGCGGGTCCTACCGGCGTCGGCAAGACCGAGGTCGCCAAGCAGCTGGCCGATACCCTGGGCGTCGAGATGCTGCGCTTCGACATGTCGGAATACATGGAAAAGCACGCCATCAGCCGCCTGATCGGCGCGCCCCCGGGCTATGTCGGGTTCGACCAGGGCGGGCTGCTGACGGATGGCGTCGACCAGAGCCCGCATTGCGTGCTGCTGCTCGACGAGATCGAAAAGGCACACCCGGATGTCTACAACATCCTGTTGCAGGTGATGGACCACGGCCAGCTCACCGACCATAACGGGCGCACCACGGACTTCCGCAACGTGATCCTGATCATGACATCGAACGCAGGCGCTGCCGAACAGGCACAGGAAGCCGTCGGCTTTGGCCGAGACCGTCGCGAGGGCGAGGACACCGCCGCGATCGAGCGGACTTTCACGCCGGAATTCCGCAACCGGCTCGACTCCGTCATTTCCTTCGGCGCCCTGCCCAAGGATGTGATCCTTCAGGTGGTCGAGAAGTTCGTGCTTCAACTCGAGGCGCAGCTCATGGACCGCAACGTTTCCATCGACCTGACGCCCGAGGCCGCGGAGTGGCTGGCCGAAAAGGGCTACGACGACAAGATGGGCGCGCGTCCGCTGGGCCGAGTCATCCAAGAGCACATCAAGAAGCCCCTGGCCGAGGAGTTGCTCTTCGGCAAGCTGTCCAAGGGCGGACTGGTGAAGGTCGGCGTCAAGGACGGTGCACTGGACCTGAGCTTCGAGCCGCCGCAGAACCCGCGTCTGGGCGGCGACAAGCCGCGGCTGTTGACCGCGGAGTGACCGCCGCGAAGACCGGGGTTTGACCTGATGACCAAGTCAAGCGCCCCCGCCCTCGGCGGGGGCGTTCCTGTTTGTCCTGTCGACAAGGTGGGCGACGCGGACAGTCCATGGCCCGGGCCGGACCAGACCCGAAAGCACCCGCACCCATCGACAAGACCGCTGCAAGGGCGGCAACTGGCCCCTCCAAAGGCCTCAGGGCCGCAGCAAAGGCGCCGGGCCCATCGTCAGCGGGCCCAGCCGCGCCTGCCCCTCTTCCATGACCAGCGTGAGCGTCAGCGTCTCGGCGATCTGCGGGGTCTCGTCCAGCGCCGCGCCCATGGAGGCCAGCGTGCCATCGAACCCCTCCTCCAAAAGGCCGACCCGGGTGGCCATCTCCAGCGCCTGGCGCCAGCCCGTGACCGAGAGCGTCAGGCTGCCGGTGGCGCGGCCCAGGGCATCCGCCGTCACCTCGCCGATGACCGAAAGCGCCACGTCACCCCACTGCGCGCCGAATTCCCGCACCGACAGCGCCTCGACCGCCACCGGGGTCTCCCCCCCCGCGAAGCGGTCCAGCGGCTGGTCGAACCTGGCCGTGGCGTCCATGCGCAGTTGCCGGATCAGTGGCGGCAGTGCGCCGTCGGGGTCGAGCATCTCGCGCCAGCCCGCAGGCAGCACGACGCTCTGCGCCTCCAGGAAAACGTCGTATCCGTTGGCGACCTCGGGCGCCGAACGCATCGCCGCCAGAAGACGCGCCATGGCCAGTTCGGACCCGTCGGCAAGCCCCTGCAGCCGCGGCGCGTCGACCTCGAGCGTGGCACGATGAAAGGACAGCGCCGCGTTGGTACGCACACGGGCGCTCGCGCGCATACGCGCCGTGCTCAACGCCATTTCGTGCCCGTCCACCACCAGCGTCTGGGTCTCGGGCCAGACCGCGATAACCTCGTTTGGCCTGTAGGACAGCGCGAAGACCTGGAACCAGGGCGCCTGCCACGCCAACCCGGTGGCCGGGTCCTCGATCCGGAGATCATCGAACGTGGTATCGAAGCGCGAGGGAAACCCGGCCGTCGCCCAGCCCGAATGGCTGATCTCGACCCGTCCCGTTGCCTCGGCCTCGGCCAGGGCCTCGGTGATCGCATCCTCCACCGCGCCACGGGTATAGAACCAATAGCCCCCGTAGAGCGCCGCCAGACCCGCCACGATGATCGTCAGCCAGCGCATTGCTTGCCCTTTCGCCTGTCTTCGGCTTGGTGTTTACAGGGACCGCGCAACAAGAACCAGAGACCAGATCATGTGGGTGTTCGGATATGGATCGCTGCTGTGGAACCCCGGGTTCGAGCCCGTGGACCAGGTCACTGCCGTGCTGGCGGATTACCACCGCAGTTTCTGCATGCTCTCGATCCATCACCGCGGCACCCAGGAAACGCCCGGCCTCGTTCTGGCATTGGACCACGCCCCGGGGGCGCAGTGCACTGGCGTCGCCCTGAAGGCGGCCCCGCACGAGGCCGAGACGGTCCTTGCCTACCTGCGTGAACGGGAACTGGTCTCGGCCGCCTATATCGAACGGCACGTGCCACTGCGCCTGGCCGACGGCCGCGCGGTCGAGGCGCTGGCCTATGTCATCGACCCGCACCACCGGCAATACGTTGACTTCCCGCTGGAAACCCAGGCGCAGATGATCGCACGCGCCACCGGCGGGCGCGGGCCGAACCGGGATTATCTGCTCAACACCCATGCCCATCTGCACCAGATGGGAATCCGCGATCCGGACATGGATTGGCTGGCCAAACGCGTGCCCCGGATCGCCGGATAACCCCTTTTTCATTTGGGTTTTCGCCGGTGACACCCTATGGTCCCGCGAAAGAACAACACCGGTGCTATTCATGGCGACACGGGACCCAGAGGCCGAGCCACATTTCTCTCAACCCGTGCGGCAGATCATCTCGATGCTGATCGTGCTCGGACTGGTCTCCGCAGGGGCCGTCTTTGCCTATCCGCGGGTCTCGGGCGTGTTCCTGGCCAATCCCTACCTGAACGGTTTCATCGCGCTGGTCTTCGTGATCGGTGTGCTGTCCTGTTTCGGGCAGGTCTACCAGTTGATCGGCTCGGTCCGCTGGATCGAGGGGTTCGCCCTGTCCCGCCCGGGGCACGAGGTGATCCGCGCGCCACAGTTGCTGGCGCCGCTGGCAACCCTGCTGCGCTCGCGCGGGGCACGGATGCAGCTGTCGTCGTCATCGTCGCGCTCGATCCTGGAATCCGTGGCCCAGCGGATCGACGAGGATCGCGAGATCACGCGGTACATCGTGAATACGCTGATCTTCCTCGGCCTTCTGGGTACCTTCTACGGGCTGGCCACCACGGTGCCCGGGCTTGTCGAGACGATCCGATCCCTCAACCCCGAAGAAGGCGAGAGCGGCGTCGACATCTTCACCCGCCTGCAACGAGGTCTCGAAGCCCAGCTTGGCGGCATGGGCGTCGCCTTTGCCTCGTCGCTGCTGGGGCTGGCCGGATCGCTGGTGGTGGGCCTGCTGGAGTTGTTCGCGGGCCACGGGCAGAACCGCTTCTACCGCGAACTGGAAGAATGGCTTTCGTCGATCACCCGGGTCGGCATGGCCGATGACGACGGCAGCGAGACCAGCGCGCTGGCGAGCATCGTCGATCAGATGTCCGACCAGATGGAAACACTCCAGCGGATGCTGATCCAGACCGACGACGGGCGCGCCCGGGTGGACGATCGCCTGCAGGTGCTGACCGGAACGGTCGAACGGCTGGCCCATCGGCTGGAACAGGACGACACCGCAAGCCAGCTTGCCCGCATCGCCGAAAGCCAGGAGGCCATGGTCCAGGCCATGAAGGAGAGCGGCATGGAAGGGATCGACGCCGAAAGCCGGATGCGCCTGCGGTCGATCGACGTCGGGCTGATGCGCATCCTCGAAGAAATGTCGGCCGGCCGGCAGGAAGTCGTGCAGGACCTTCGCACCGAGGTCGCCGCCCTGTCGCGCAGCCTGCGCCAGGGCCAGAAGCGCGCCGCGCGGCAGAACCAGACCGACGGGGGGTCGTAACCCATGGCGCTCAGCCGACGGACCGGGGCCCGGTTCCAGGCGTCGATCTGGCCCGGTTTCGTGGATGCCATGACGGGGCTTCTGCTGGTCCTGATGTTCGTGCTGACCATCTTCATGGTGATCCAGTTCGCCCTTCGCGAGACCATCTCGGGCCAGGAAAGCCGTCTGTCGGAACTGTCCGAGGAAATCGCCTCGCTGAGCGCCGCCTTGGGAACGGAACAGGATCGCTCGGCCGCGCTGGGGCAACAAGTCGGCAATCTCTCTGATGACCTGGGCCGTGCGCGCGCCGAGCTTGCAGACGCGCGGGGCCGGATCGCCGAACAGACCAACGTGATAGACCGGTTGACCCAGGAACGTGACGCGCGCGCCGCAGCCCTGGCAGAGGCCGAGTCGCGGATTACAGGATTCGAGGCGCGCGTCGCCGGGCTTCTGGCCGAACGGCGCGAAGACGAGACCCGCATCGCCGACCTGGAAGAGACCCGCGAAGGGCTGGTCTCACGGAACGAGGCGCTGACCACGGCCATCGCAGAGGCCCGTGACGAGATCGACGCCCAGGCCGAAACCGCCCGGCTGGCCGCGGCCCGTCGCGCCGCGCTGGAGGCTCTGATCGCCGACCTGGAAGACGCGAACACCGCCGCGGACAACCGCATCGCCCGTCTGGAGGGCGAAACCGAGAGCGCCGAGGCACGCATCTCGGAGCTTGAACAGGCCCGGTTGGCCGAGGCCGCCGCCGCGGAAGCCCTGCGCGACCGGTTGGAGAATGCCGATGCAGAGCTGACGGCAATGACCCTTGCGCTTGAGGAACAGCGTCGCAAGGCCGAGGAAACGCTGACCCTGCTGGCCGCCGCCGAGGCCGCGCGCGACGCGTTGGACCAGAACCTCGCCACGGCCTTGCTGGCCAAGCAGCAGGCCGAAAACGCGCTGGACGACGCCCGGGGCAACACCGTGGCGATGGACAACCGCCTGGCCGCCGCGCTGTCGCAACTGGAACAACGCGAGGGGACGCTGTCACAGACCCGCGCTGACCTGTCCGAGACGGAAGAGGAACTTTCCCAGTCGGAGGCCCAGCTTGCGCAGACCGAAAGCGACCTGTCCGAGACGCAGGCGCAGTTGTCCGACGCGGAAAGCCAACTGGCGCAATCGCGGGCCGCCCGCGAGGAGATCGCCGCCCGGCTGACGGCGGCGCTGGCTTCACAGGACCAGACCGAGACCGAGCTGGACGCCGCGCGCCGCGCCCTGAACACGGCCCTGTCGCAGCAGGATGTGGAGCTGGCGCAGATCGAGGAACAGCTTGCCGCCGCCGTGTTGGCCCGGCAACGGGCCGAAACCGACCGGCAGGACCTTCAGGATCGCCTCGCCGAGGCGTTGCTGGCCGCGCAGGCGGCCGAGAACAACGCCGAAAGAGCGCGCACCCGGGCCGAGGCCGCAGAAGACGTGGCTCAGGCTGCCCGATCCAGCGCCGACACCGCCGCCGCGGAGCGTGCCAGCCTCGAAGAGCGGCTGGCCCAGGCCCTCGCCGCGCTGTCGGAGGCCGAGTCCGAGGCCGAGGAAACCGCCACCGAGGCCCAGCGCCAGGCCGCGCTCCTGGCGCAGGCCAACCGCGAACTGGCCGAGGAAGAAGCCCTGTCGGCGGAAAGCCAGCGCCGGGTCATCGCATTGAACGAGCAGGTCGCCACCCTGCGATCCGAGTTGGGCCGGTTGCAGAACCTTCTGAACATCGCGGATGACGCCGATGCCGAGGCGAACCTCCAGATCGAGTCCCTGACACAGGACCTCAACAGCGCCGTCATACGCGCGCTGGCCGCCGAACGCCGTGCCCGCGCCCTGGAAGAGGCCGAGGCCGAACGGCTGGCCGCCGAAGCCGAGGAGCTGGAGAAATTCCGCTCAGACTTCTTCGGACAGGTGCGGCAGGTCATCGAGGGCCGCGACGGCGTGCGCATCGAGGGCGACCGCTTCGTCTTTTCCTCCGAAGTGCTGTTCGAACCGGGCGAGGCGACCCTTTCGACCGCCGGGGAACGCGAGATCGCCGGGGTTGCCAGCCTGCTACGCGACATCTCCGACGAGATCCCGACGGAGATCGACTGGATCATCCGGGTGGACGGCCATACGGACAACGTGCCGCTGTCGGGCCAGGGGGAATACGCCGACAATTGGGAGCTCAGCCAGGCGCGGGCGCTGTCGGTCGTGCGCTACATGACGGATTTCCTGGGCATTCAACCTGACCGGCTGGCCGCCAACGGCTTTGGCCAGTACCAGCCGATCGCCGAGGGCGACAGTCCGGAAGCCCGCGCACAGAACCGCCGGATCGAATTGAAGCTGACCGAACGCTAACCCTTGCGCAGGGGCGCGCGGCCAAAATCCGGCGCCTCGGTATCCTGGCCGGCCTCGATGATGCCGCGGCGAATGCCCCGGGTCCGGGTAAAATAGTCATGCAGCAGATCGCCATCGCCCTGCCGGATCGCCCTTTGCAGGGCGAAGAGTTCCTCGGTAAAGCGCCCCAGAACTTCCAGCGTCGCGTCCTTGTTGGTCAGGAAGACATCGCGCCACATGGTCGGATCACTGGCCGCGATGCGGGTAAAGTCCCGGAACCCCGCGGCGGAATACTTGATGACCTCGCTGTCGGTGACGCGGCGCAGGTCATCGGCCACGCCCACCATGGTATAGGCGATCAGGTGCGGCGTGTGCGACGTGACGGACAGCACAAGGTCATGGTGGTCGGCGTCCATCTCGTCGGTGTTCGACCCGAGACCCTGCCAGAAGCGGTGCAGCCGCGATGTCGCCTCGGCCTCGGCCCCGTCGGGGACGAGAATGCACCAGCGATTGTCGAAAAGCTCGGCAAAGCCGGATCGCGGCCCCGATTGTTCGGTACCCGCCAGCGGGTGGGCCGGCACGAAATGCACGCCCTCCGGCAGATGCGGCGTGACGGCCTCGATCACCGCGCGCTTGACCGAACCGACGTCGCTGACCGTGGCGCCGGGTTTCAGGGCCGGGCCGATCTCTTGCATGACCGCGCCCATCGCGCCCACGGGCACGCAGAGCACCACGAGGTCGGCATCCTGCACCGCCTCGGCCGCGCTGTCGCAGACCCGGTCGCACAGGCCGATCTCGCGGGCCGTGTCGCGGGTCGACTCGGAGCGGGCATAGCCCGTGACCTCGCCGGCCAGCCCGGCCCGTTTCATCCCCCAGAACATCGACGAGGCAATCAGCCCCAGCCCGATAAGCGCCACGCGGTCGTATTCCTGCGCCATCATCCGCCCTTTCGCCAGTCTTCCAGCGCCGCGATCAGGCGCCCCGTCTGCGCGGCGTCGCCCACGGTCATTCGCAAACCTTCGGGGAAGCCGTAGCCGGTAACGCGCCGCACGATTATGCCGGCGTCCAGCAGCGCCTGATGCGCCCTGCCCGCCTCGGTCTCGTCCGCGAAGCGTGCCAGCACGAAATTCGTGTGGCTCTCGTCGCAGGCGATATCCAATCGGCGCAGCGCCGCCGTCAGACGCGCGCGCTGCTCGGCGTTCAGGGCCACGCAGCGGTTGGCCCAGTCGGGATCACGCAGGGCCGCCTCGGCCGCGGCCAGTTGCACACCGGACAGGTTGAAGGGCTGGCGGATACGGGTCACCACGTCGATCAGCGCTTTCGGCCCATAGCCGAAGCCGATGCGCAGCCCGCCCAGCCCGTAAAGCTTGGAAAAGGTGCGGGTCATGATGACGTTGTCCCGGCTCCGGGCCAGCGCCGCACCACCGTCGTGCCCCCCGGCATATTCGATGTAGGCACAGTCGAGCACGAGTATGACATGACCGGGCAGCCCGTCAGCCAGCCGGGTCAGTTCGGCGACCGGAAGGATCGTGCCCGTTGGATTACCCGGGTTGGTCAGCATGACCACGCGGGTCCGGTCCGTCACGGCGGCAAGAATGGCGTCGATGTCTACCACCCTGTCCCGTTCGGGCACCTTCACGGGCGTCGCCCCGGCCATGTGCGCCAGGATCGGATACATGGAAAAGCCGTGCGCGGTATGGATGACCTCGTCCCCCGGGCCGGTGAAGGCCTGGCAGACGAATTGCAGCACCTCGTCGGACCCGACACCACAGATCACCCGGTCGGCCTCAAGGCCGTGCACTTGCGATATGGCGGCGCGCAGGTCCGCATGGTCTGTCGGCGGGTAGAGATGGGCCGCCTGCGCGGCTTGCGTGATGGCCTCGACCGCGGCGGGCGGCGGGCCCAGCGGGTTCTCGTTCGACGACAGTTTGAGCACATCCGTGCGCCCGGCAATAGCCGATTGCCCCCCGACGTAGAGGTCGATTTCCATGATGCCGGGCTGTGGCGCGATCTTGGTCATCCAGGTCTCCTTGCGGGACGTTCTAGCGCCGGTGCGCGATGGCGACCACCCGCAAATGCAAAGGGCCGCGGCGGTTTCCCGTCGCGGCCCCGGCACAAGACATGATCGGATCAGTTCTGTGCGTAGTATTCGATGACGAGGTTCGGTTCCATGATGACCGGATAAGGCACGTCCGTCAGGCCCGGGGTGCGCGTGAAGGTCGCGGTCAGCTTGGAATGATCGGCGTCGATGTAGTCAGGCACGTCGCGTTCGGGAAGTTGCGTCGCCTCAAGCACGACAGCCAACTGCTTGGACTTGTCGCGCACCTCGATCACATCGCCTTCCTTGACGCGGTAGGAGGGGATGTTGACCTTCTTGCCGTTCACACGGACATGGCCGTGGTTGACGAACTGGCGCGCGGCGAAGATGGTCGCGACGAACTTGGCGCGGTAGACCACGGCGTCAAGGCGGCGTTCCAGCAGGCCGATCAGGATTTCACCAGTGTCGCCGCGCAGGCGCTCGGCTTCGGCGAAGATGCGGCGGAACTGCTTCTCGGTCAGGTCGCCGTAGTAGCCCTTGAGCTTCTGCTTGGCGCGCAACTGCAGGCCGAAGTCGGAGACCTTGCCCTTGCGGCGCTGGCCGTGCTGGCCGGGGCCGTATTCACGGCGGTTGACGGGGGATTTGGGGCGGCCCCAGATGTTTTCGCCCATCCGGCGGTCGATCTTGTACTTGGCAGTCGTGCGTTTGGTCACGGCTGATCTCCTTCGTTCAGGTTTCGAAGGGCGTTGTCCTCCTCCCCGAGCCTGGCCGGGACGACAGGTTTCCCCTTGCGGGGTCCACCAACACCAATGAACGCGCCGGATACGCCGGCCGAACAGTGCTGTCAATAGCGGCGGTGGCGGCTCAGGCCACGAGGTCGTGGCGCAGGATCGCCGCCTCGGTCGCGGAGACCACGCGCCGCGCATAGGGGCCATAGGAATTCACGTCTCGCGCAAGGTCCGGCACCTGGGACAGGAGACGCGAGCGGTCGTCGTCGCCCAAGGTTTCCAACCCCGCGGACGCGGGGTGAAAGCTCTCTGTTTCGACCCCGTTGGCGAAGACGATCTCGTGATCAGGCAGCAGCATGTGGTGATAGACCACCTCGCGCTGGCTGCGATCCACGATGATCGAGCGGTCATTGACCAGGTCGCGCGCGGCGACGAGCACCTCGTCGGTGTTGAACAGACTGCGCGCCGGGGCGCCCTTGACCATGACCCTGTGATCCGGCGACACCAGAAGCCCCGGGTCGGGCACGTCGGCGCCCAGCGCCCCGCGCTGCAGACGGATCGGCGCCAGGTCCGGCATGACGTAGAGCCGCGCCCCGGTGATACGGCGCCGGCCGGTCCAGAGCACCTCCTGGCAGCCATTGTCCTTGGTCTGCACCTTGCAGCCGGCGCCGATACTCTCGACGGGGCGCGGTCCGTGCTCGGTCTCGATCAGGGTGCCGGGGGTGAAGCAGATGACACCAGCGGGGGCGGAAGACTGGTCGCGCGCGGCACGATCCAGCGTATGGTTCACCACCCAGAGGTCGGTATGGCGCGGAGGTGGGTCACCTATGAACATGCATAACCGCGCATCCGTCGCTTCGCCGTCGATCAGCGTCACGGTCCATGTCGCGTGGCCGTCGGTGACTGTGAAACCCTGCTCGACTCCATGCGCGGTGACATCAACATCGTCCAGCCGCCGCGTATCGGCCTCGACAGCCTTCAGCAAACGGCGCACGCTCATGGCCGCGCGCCGCCGCAGGTCGGCCACGCCCTCTGCAGCGCCGAGCGGCAGCACATCCGCCGGTCCATCGACCCTTACCGCTTCACCCGTCCAGGACCAGGTCGTCCCAACACCCAGCTGTTCCAGCGGGGCGGACCAGAACCCATCCAGTTCCGTCTGCGACCAGGAAATGACGAACGTGCCCTTCAAGCCCGTTTTCATGCCTGTCTACTGCCTCTGTTTGCCCCGCCTCTGCGTGCAGGTTTCGGCCACATGGATAGCAGAGGTGATTCGCCCTGATCAAGGCACTTCAAGGACGAGGTGCAACTATTTCCAAAAGCGTTGAAAAGTCGCTTCAGCCCACAGGTTGCAAGCCAGCGTCGGGCTAGAACTTGAGATTGAGTTTCATGGACCCGACAAGCTGCCCCTCGGCTTGACCGACGTATTCCTCGGACAGGTAGGTGGCGCCATAGAAGAAGGTGATGTCGCGCGTGCCCTGCCAGTGGGTCCCCACGCGGGCCCGCCAACGGCTGTCTCGCGCCCGGGTGCCGAAGCTTTCGGGGAAGAAGGCGCTGTCGCCCACCAGGGCATAGTCGGCCCCGGCCACCCATTCCCAGCCGAAACCGTCCTGCGCGATGGCGCGGTAGCGCTGGCCGGTGGTCGGGTCACGCAGGTCCAGCGCGCCGTCACCCAGCGCGCCCAGCCGCAGGTCCACGCCGACACGCACCAGGTCCTCGATGCCGTGGCGGGCGATGACGAAGGGACGCGCGGTCAGACCGGGGGTCAGCGCCACGGGGTAGCCCATTTCGACCGTCGCGGTCGGATGCAGCGCGTCGCCTACCTGGTTGGCAATCACGAAGTCCGAGGGGCGCGGCTGGTTGACGAGGTCGTGAAACCAGTTCTGCGCATCAGTCCAGCCTGTCTGCGGGCCCGTGGCGACAAGGTCCAGGCCCGCGCTGAGTTGCGCGCGCCCCCGGGCCCAGTGGGTATGCAGCCCGATGCTGAGCGTCCCGGCATAGGCGCGGTCGTCCGATCCGGGTCCGGTCAAGGCGCGGGGCGCGACGATCTCGCCGCGCAGTCGGTAGTCCAGGATCCGCCCCGGCTGCTCGGGCAGGACCCCGTCCCAGCCCGGCCCACGCACGAGCGAAACACCGTAGGAGGAGCTGCGCCAGCGGTCCTTGCCATCGCCCAGGAAGTCGTTGTTGAGAATTCGGCCCCAGCCGAGGGTCTCGCGCTCCTGCGCGGCGGCCGACAATCCAGTTGCAAGCACGAGCACCAGGGACAGAAAAAGGCGGCGTGGTGTCATTGTCTGTGCGACTCCCAGAAAACGGCGCCCCCACGCCACGCCTTGCTTAGGCCAGAAAAGACCCTCAGGGCGAGCGTATTTCTTCCAGCAGCCACGCGTCTGTGTCCCGAATGCAATGCTCCGGCGCCATCGGGCGCCGGAGCAGGCAAGCAACAGGGCTGTCGTCGCGTCCTTGCACTTGGCCAACCTCGCACGGTCGGTTCCCAGAGAGCGGCCCGGCGTGGCTTGCACGAACCATGCAATCCCGAAGCGGACAGCCGCAGCGCGGGACGCGGAGGCGCAAGGCTCAGTAGCTGGCGATCCGCGCGTTTGGCGAGATCATGGCGGCCGCCATCTCGTCAGGTTTGGCGACGCCGATACCCTCCATCAGCACATCGGCGCTTTCACCACGTCCGGGCAGGTAGATCGCGCAGACCTCGACCGTGGCCCCGGGTAGTCCCGTGATACGGGTCAGCAACGCCTTGGGGCTCATGTCGCGGGGCGGCTGCCCCGCGGTGGCGCTTTCGGGCGCGTCCTTGAGAGCCATGTCGCCGGCCGGACCACACAGCAGGACATGAGGGCTCGCGCCCTGGTCGGCCGCCTGGAGCGCCAGCACCATGGCCATCAGCTGGGTCTGCGGCTCGGGCGCCGTCAGGATCGTCACCAGCGTCTCGGGGGCTTCTTGTGCCTTTGCGGGGGTTGCCAGGGCGAGCGCGGAACAGGCCGCGAGAAGGAGTTTCTTCATGGGATCGTGTCCTTTCAGATTGAACATCGGGGGGAGTCGGGGCACCGGCCCCCGCGGGGCCGATACCGGGTCGGGGAAGATCCCCGGTCAGGTCTTGTCGTGATCGCCCACCGGGCAATCGCCTTCCTCGGCCAGGCAGTTGTCCATCCGCATTTCAAGCCACATGGCGTTGAGAACGGCGAAGGCGGCGGCCAGCGGCAGGCCCAGAAGCCAAGCGAAATACCACATCTTTCAGGTCTCCTTTCAGTAGACGGTGTCGGAGTTTTCAGTCACGTCCGCCTCGGTCACCTTGCCCCAGAGCACCTTGTAGACCCACGCGGTGTACATCAGGATCAGCGGCATGAAGATCGCCGTGACCACCAGCATGATGAACAGGGTCTGGTGCGAGGACGAGGCATCCCAGACGGTCAGCGAACTGGCAGGGTCGAGCATCGAGGGCAGAATGAAGGGGAACATCGTCAGGCCGACGCTGGCGATGACGCCGGTGATGCCCAGTTTCGACCACAGCAGGGTCGAGACCTCGCGCCCCGCCCGCAGCCCAAGCACCGCCATGGCGATCCCGAGGAAGGCCAGCGCCGGGGCGATGGCGATCCAGGGCCGGTCGGCATAGGCGGACAGCCAGGACCCCTGGCGCGTTACTTCGGAAAACAGCGGGTTCGAGGCGCCGTCGGTCGCGACATCGCCCAGCACGAAGCCGTCGATCCCCAGCGCGAGCCAGAGCCCGGCCAGGGCATAGCCCACCGCCGCGACCACCCCCGACACGGTGCCGATGGACCGGGCGCGCCGGGCGACATCGCCCTCGGCCTTCAGGCTCAGCCAGGCGGCGCCGTGCATCAGCAGCATCGCCAGCGACACCACCCCGGCCAGCAGGGCGAAGGGCCGCAGCAGCCCAAGGAACTTGGCCGCGAAGTTGCCCGGGTACATCGGCATCAGGCTGTCGGTCAGGTAGAAGGGCACGCCCAGCAGCACGTTGCCCACGGCCACGCCGAACAGCAGCGCGGGCACCGCGCCCCCGGCAAAGAGCGCCCAGTCCCAGCGGGTGCGCCACGTGGCATCTTCGCGCTTGGAGCGATACTTGAACGCCACCGGCCGCACGATCAGAGCCGCGAGGATGACGAACATCGCAAGGTAGAACCCCGAGAAGCTGACCGCGTAAAGCGGCGGCCAGGCGGCAAAGATCGCGCCACCGCCCAGGATGAACCAGACCTGGTTGCCCTCCCAGACAGGGCCGACCGTGTTTATGACCACCCGGCGTTCCACGTCCGTCTTGGCCACGAAGGGCAGCAGCGCGCCGACCCCCATGTCGAAGCCGTCGGTCAGCGCGAAGCCGATCAGCAGCACGCCCAGAAGCGCCCACCAGATCACGCGCAGGATATCGTAGTCGATCAGTTCATGAAGGATCATCTGTCTTACTCCGCTGGGGTGGCCATGCCGGCATCGGTATCGACGCCGGAGCTTCTCAGGCGCCTCTCGTGCCGGGCCTGCCAGGCTTGGGTTTCCTCGACATCCTGGACCGGGCCCTTGCGGATGTATTTCACCATCAGGCGCACCTCGATCACGAAAAGCACGGTGTAGAAGATGATGAACCCGGCAAGGGAAATCAGGAGGTCGGCGATGCTCAGGTGCGAGGCGCTCATAGCCGTGGGCAGCACGCCGTCCACGGTCCAGGGCTGGCGGCCGAACTCGGCCACGAACCAGCCCAGCTCGGCGGCGATCCAGGGCGTGGGAATGATGGCCACAGCCAGGTAGAGCGACCAGCGCGGGAACTGCATCTGCCGGAACGAGGCGCGCCAGAAGAAATAGGCCATCACCGCGATGAAGCTGAAGCCCAGGGCGACCATGATGCGGAACGCCCAGAACAGAGGCGCCACGCCCGGCACCGTGTCATCGGCAGCCATGGCGATCTGGTCATCCGTCGCCTCGCGCGGGTCATCCACGTAGGGCATCAGAAGCATCGCGTACCCAAGGTTGTCGGAATGCGCCTCGAAGGTGTCGCGCACCGATTGGGGTGTCGCATCGCGCTGGTCCCGGATGGTCATGAGCGCGTCATAGGCGATCAGCCCGTCGCGGATCTTCTCCTCGGATTCGGCGACCAGATCGTTGATGCCGGGGATTTCCTGCGTCAGCGACCGCGTTCCGATCAGGCCCATGACCCAGGGGATCTCGACGGCATAATGCGTCTCGCGCGCCTCCTGGTCGGGAAAGCCGATAGCGGTGAAGGGCGCTGGGGCATGGTGCGTTTCCCACATGCCTTCCATCGCGGCGAGCTTCATCTTCTGGGTGTGGCTGGCCGAATAACCGGATTCGTCACCCAGCACGACGACCGAAAGTGCCGCGGCCAAGCCGAAGGCCGAGGCTACCGCGATGGACCGCCGCGCAAGATCCTTGTGACGGTCCTGCAAGAGATAGAGCGCCGAAACACCCAGCACGAAGACACTTGCGGTGACATAACCCGCCGAAACCGTGTGCACGAACTTGGCCTGTGCCACCTCGTTGAACAGGACATCGAAGAAAGATGTCATCTCCATGCGCATGGTATCGGGGTTGAATTCGGCCCCCACCGGGTTCTGCATCCAGCCGTTGGCGATGAGAATCCACAGCGCCGAGAAATTCGAACCGATGGCGACAAGCCAGGCCACGACCAGGTGCTGCACCTTGCTCAACTTGTCCCAGCCGAAGAAGAACAGCCCCACGAAGGTCGCCTCCAGGAAGAAGGCCATCAGCCCCTCGATCGCCAGCGGCGCGCCGAAGACATCGCCCACGTAGTGCGAATAGTAGGACCAGTTCATCCCGAACTGGAATTCCATCGTGATGCCCGTGGCGACGCCCAGCACGAAGTTGATGCCGAAGAGCGTGCCCCAGAATTTCGTCATCTGCCGCCACAGAGGGCGATTCGTCATGACATAGACGGTCTCCATGATCGCGATGAGGATCGACAAACCCAGCGTCAGCGGCACGAAGAGGAAGTGATACATGGCTGTCAGCGCGAATTGCAGGCGCGACAACTCGACCAATCCGATCTCCATTTCGGAACTCCTTGAATGACCAAAATCTCGCATCCGGGATGCGGAATATCGGCTTCATATGCCGATTCCCGGATGTTTTTGTTGATCTGGGTCAAAAACGCGTATCAGGGATACGGATTATTCCGCCCCGGCCGGGGGATGCGTCAGGATGGCGCAGTCAGGCAGATCGTGCGGTCAGCGACTGCGACCTCTTCGGGACGATGCGCGGCCATGAGAATGGCCGTGCGCGGCAGGGCCCTGCGCAGCCCGGCCAGCACCTCTTGCGCCAGCGGGCCGTCCAGCCCCTCGGTCGGCTCGTCCAGCAACAACAGCGCAGGCCCGGTCAGCAGCGCACGGGCCAGCACCAACCGCCGCGCCTCTCCGCCCGACAGCCCGACACCACGAAAGCCAAGCCGGGCCTCGAGCCCGCCCTTGGCCCGCACCATGTCGGCCAGCCGAACGGTTTCGAGCGCGGTCCACAGATCGCTGTCGGGCGCACTGGGCGCGGCCAGGCGCAGGTTTTCGGCCACCGTGCCCGCCACCAGGGCGTGACGCTGTGGTACCATTGCGAGGCCCTCATCCGGCCAGCCCCGCAGCACCCGGCCCGAGTGCGGCGCGATCTGTCCCGCTGCGATCAGCAGCACGGTGGACTTGCCGCACCCGCTGCGCCCGATCAGGGCAAGGGTCTCTCCGGGGGCAAGCTCCAGCGACAGGGGGGCAAAGAGCGGGCGTGCCCCGGTCGCGCGACGGGCCTGCAGGGTCTGCATGGACAAGACCGGGGTCGCTGCCTGTTCGACCGTCGGGGTGTCTTGCCCGTCCGCCCGGTCCAGCATGGGCACGACACGCCGCGCGGCAGAGCGCATCTGCCCGATCTCGGACAGCGCGCGGCGGACCGGGGCCACCGCTTCGGCCAGGGCAAGTGCGGCGAAGATGCCTATGGCGGCGCGCGCCGGACCAATCGTGCCCGCCTGGGCCAGATCGGCACCGATACCCAGTGCCAGCGCCACCGTGGCCCAACCCGTGAGATCCAGCAGCAGGCCGGTGCGCCGCTCGATACTGTCGAGGCGCGCACGGGCCCGGGCCTGGTAGTCCGCTGCCCGCCGCGCCCCGCCCCCGGCGGCAGGCAAGTGTCCGACGGCCACAAGTTCCTCGCGCGCGGTCAGCAGATCGATCAGTCGGCTGCGCAGGGCCTGCATCCCGGCCTCGGCCCGGCGCGCCGCCGGATCGGCCCGGCCCTGCCCCATCACGAAAACCAGCGTCGGCACCAGCCCCTGCCCCATCAGCAGCACCAGCGCGACCGACCAATGCACCAGCCAGGCGACCCCGGCGGCGGTCAGGCAAATCACCGCCAATCCCGCCGCGCCGGGCAGCACCAGCCGCAGGGCCAACCCGTCCAGCGCGTCGATATCAGCTGTGACACGGTTGAGCGCGGTGCTGGCGCGCAGCCGCTCCAACCGGCGATACGGGGCCCGCAACAGGCCGCGCAGCAAGCGCACTCTGAGGGCAGACAGGGCGCGCAGGGTGGCCTCGTGCGTGGTCAGCCGCTCGCCATAGCGCGCCGCGGTGCGCCCCAGTGCCAGCAGCCGCACCATGGCCGAGGGTGTGAAAAAGTTGAACACCGCGCCCATGCCGATCAGCCCGGCGGCGGCTGCGGCGGTGATGAACCAGCCTGACAGGGCCAGCAGCGCCACCCCCATCGCCAGCACCGTGACCGACAAGGCCAGTCCCCGCGCAAAGGCGCGCGGGTCACTGGCCACCATCAGCCCAATCATGCGCCACAAGGCCGTCATGGCAGGGTCTCCAGCCGCAACGTCCGGTCCAGCCGCGCGACAAGGCGCGGGTCATGGGTGGCCACGATCAGCGCGCCGCCCCGCGCCACATGGGCCAGCAGCCCGTCGATGATTTCACCCGCCGTCCCGGCATCGAGGTCCGCGGTCGGTTCATCGGCAAGCAGGATCGCAGGACGCCGTTGCAGGGCCCGAGCCAGCATCACGCGCCGGGCCTCGCCGCCGGACAGCCCGGCACCGCTCTCGCCAAGCGGGGTCAGGTCGCCCCGCGGCAGGGTTCCAAGGATCGGGGCGACGCGCGCCGCCTCCAGCACCTCGGGATCAGGCGCGGCACCGAAGCCGATGTTGTGGCGCAACGACCGGCCGAGGAAATGCGGGGTCTGAGGCATCCAGCCAAGGCCCGCACGCCAGCGATCACCCGTCTGGGCTGTCAACGCGGTGTCACCGATCCGGAGTTCACCGCCCCCGGGCACCTCGAGTCCGGCCAGAAGGCGCAGGAACGTGGTCTTGCCGGCCCCGCTGGGCCCCGTCAGGGCCAGGCTCTCACCGGGCCGGAGGTCAATGTCGGGAAACCCCAGGCGGCACCCGCCCCGATCGAGGGTCAGCCCGCGCGTACGCAGTGTCGCAGCCGGCAGCGCGCTGGCTGGGCCGCCGGTGCCGGGCAGCGGGGCGCGGCTGTCGTCACGCCAGGCTGCAAGGTCCTCCTGCACTGCCTCGGCTGCCGCCTTGTCATGCCAAGCCGCCGCAAGGTCGCGCAGGGGTTGGAAGAAATCCGGCGCCAGCAGCAGCAGGAATATCCCCGCGAACGGCGACAGCGCACCACCCCAGGCGCCCCAGCCCAGTTCCCCCAACAGCGAGAAGCCGACCCAGACCGCAATCATGGCCACTGCCAGCGCCGAGAATAGCTCCAGCACCGTGGACGACAGGAAGGCCACCCTCAGCACCGCCATGGTGCGCGCGCGCAGGCTGTCAGATGCCGCGGCGAACCCCTCTATGACCTGCTCCCCGGCGCCCACGAGACGCAGGTCCGACAGGGCCGCCAGCCGGTCGGCCAGCAAATCGCCAAGCGAGCCGATCTCGGCCATCTGGCGGGCGCTGGCCTCTTTCGCGGCCCAGCCCACCAGCGCCATGAAGAGTGGAATCAACGGCCCGGCCATCAGCAGAACCACCGCCGCCGCCCAGCTGAACCAGGCCGTCAGGGCCAGGATCAGCGGCGGCAGCACCATGACCCGCAACCGTGCAGGGCGGTAGCGCAGCAGGAACGGCCGCAATGCCTCCAGTTTCTCGGTGGTCAGGGCCGCAAGCGCGCCGGCCCCGCCCAGTCGCGACGGCGCCGTCGTCTCGACCTCTCGCCCGAGGATCTCGGCACGCCGCTCCGCGATCTCGGCTTCGGCGGCATCACTCAGCGCGTGTTGGTCCAGGGCGGTCAGGCCGGCCCGAAGGGTCCCCAGACCGAACAACAACAGCGCCATGGGCCAGACGGCTCCGGACGCGCCGGACAGCAGGTCCGCCAGGACGCGGGCAATGACCCAAGCCTGCGCCAGCCAGACCAGGCTGGCAGCCACCGAAAGCGCCCCGGGCGGGGCGATCCCGAGGAGTCCGTGTCGCGGGTTTGGCGCCATGCGCGCATGCTCCTGTCGTCGTCGCTCGTCCCTTAGACAGGACGCCGCGCATGCGATGTGATCTGGATCAAAAACCTGTATTCTGCATGCAGATTTTCCGAGCCCGGCAGGCGCCGCCTGCGCGTCAGTTGCAGATGCCCTGGATGCTGATCCAGTCCCCATCCGACAAGAGCAACGGCCCCGTCCGGCCTGCCATGGGGTCGGCCTCGATCAGGGGCAACGTGCTTTCACCGGTGATGTCGCGGGCATAGGCAAAGGGCGTGCTGGGCACCTGTGCGGCATCGAAGAGCGCGATGAGCCGGTCCGTTGGCAGGGGGGCGGGCGGGCGCGTGAGCAGGGCTTCGGCATATGCGCGCAGCGCCTCGGGCGGCAGGTCGCCGGTGGTCAGCAAGTGCACGGTGGCACGCAGCCCGGCATGTTCCAGCACGCCGACCAGCGGGTCCTCGGCCTGTCCCCGGCCCAGCGCGGCCAGCACATGACCGGCCACCACCGCGGGGTCCTCGGTATCCTCGACCAGGTCGCGGGGCATGACGATCAACCCTCCGGGCAGGTAGAGCGTGCGGTCGGGGCCGTCGGGCACGATGACGATCTGGCCCCCCGCCCCGGGACCCAGCACCCTCTCGTGCAGGCGCGCCAGGGCGGCCGTGCCCAGCGGCGTGCGGCAGCTTGGGCCGGTAAGCCGCTGGATATGCCCCAGCAGCCCGGCGCCGATCTCGGCCCGCTTGACCGGGGGCACGACCGATTGCGCCTGGCGCACCAGCGCACCGGGCAGCCAGAACACCGCAGCCGCCGCCAGCACCAGCGCCACGGCCCCAAGCACCAGGTTGCGCAGCCGCCCCGGATGCGGCCGGGCGCGCTGGATCGTCTTTCGCACCTTTTCGATGGCATCGATCATCAGCGCATCGGCAATCTCGAGTGTCTCGAAACCTTCGGGGTCCGGCGTGAATAACGCCGGACGCTCGCCGGGATTGATCCGCTCGATGGCGGCCAGCGACCAATGGGTCAGCGCCCGCCCGGCGCTGTCGGTGATCACGAGGGTGGCATCGCCAAAGGTCAGGATCACCTCGCGCCGCTGATCCTGAGGATCGGCGCGCCAGAGACCTTCGCTCTCCAGCCGTGCGAATTCCTTGAGTGCCGTCATCTGAGGGGCCTGCCCTGCCGCCTTGTCGCGGCACAGAATAGGACAGATCGCATCCGGATGCTACTTGAACTGCCTGCGCCGCCCGAACTTCCCGATCTGCCCGATCGAGGTCTTGGCAAGGTGCCCAAAGACCATCTTCTTCAGCAAAATGAAATCGGCCAGCCCTTGGCGGGCAAAGCGACCGGGCCCGCCGGCTTGCAGCGATGATGGTCCTGCTTCATCCTTATAATTGCACCGGATCATCCGCCCCGTTTGCAGCCCGGTGTGGGCACCAAGCGGCAAAGCCGCGCGCCGCATGCGGCCTGCCACCCTGCGCTGCGGCGAGGGGCGCCTCGCCTCGCGGTTCTCCGCGACGGACCTTCGGGACCTGCGAAAACCCGTTCCCAGCCACCGCCAAAGCCCCTAGGTTGCCGCCATGATCGTGTCACGCGGGCGCCGCTACATCTTCGTGCATATCCCCAAGACCGGCGGCACCTCCATGGCGCTGGCGCTGGAAGACCGTGCCATGGCCGATGACGTGCTGGTGGGCGACACCCCCAAGGCGCGACGGAGGCGCAAGCGGCTCAAGGGAGTCGAAACCGCCGGGCGGCTCTGGAAGCACTCGACGCTGGCCGAGGCCGAGGGCCTCATCACGCGGGCCGAGATGGCGGAGCTGTTCACCTTTGCCCTTGTCCGCAATCCCTGGGATCGGATGGTCAGCTATTACCACTGGCTGCAAAACCAGGAGTTCGACCACCCGCAGGTGGCGCTGGCCCGGGCCCTGCCCTTTTCACTGTTCCTGCACCACGAGGCGACCGAGCACGCGATCCGGTCCAGCCCCTACCGCCACTACATGACCGATGGCGCCGGTCAGGAGCACTGCAATCTCTACATCCGGCTGGAACACTGGGCCGAGGACGCCGCGCCGCTGCGGGCGCATCTGGGATTCGAACCGGTGATGCCCCATAGCAACGCATCGGACCGGGAACCGGATTGGCGCAGGTATTATACCGATGATGACGCTGCCTACCTGGCCGAACTCTGCGCCGAGGATATCGCGCGCTTCGGCTACGGCTTCGACGACAGCGCCTGAGGCGGCCCCATGTTTCCCCCAACGCCGGGGCTTGAGACTGGAGGCCAGTGCGCGGACCCGGGACAGGAGGTGTTCTTGAGCCAAAGGGTCCGGGTGCATTCACCGACACCGCCTGCTGCGCTTCACAGCTTGACGAACGAGGCGGAGGCAAACGGGCAACGCGTGGGATAATACCCGGCAACCGCAGGGGTTTGCGCTGGGGAAACACTCTGCAAGCCTGCGGACCACAGATGGCGCTCTATTACCGCGGGCAGCGCGGATCCTGTTCGGCAGGCTCAAGGATTGGCCGCGCCGCGCGACGGGCCATGACCACAAATCGCCCCCTTCCGGCCCTGACATTTCCGTACGCGCTGGCTAGAAACATGGTCAGGGCAAGCAGAGGGCAGGCAGTTCATGATCGAGGCGCCGGTTTCGCGCATCTTCCTGATCGGGTTCAATCGCTGCGGCGGGGCTTGGTTCCGGGATGCCTTTCAGGCGGCGGGGGTGCGCTGGCGGCATGACCGCACGGGTGAGCTTGCCGCGGATATCGCCTGGCACGCGGCGGCGGGCACCCGCCCTCTGGAACGCTGGCCGCGACTGGTCGGCATTTCCGGGCTGCAACGCTGGAACAAGCCGCATCTGCCGAAGGTCGAGGCCTTTCGCCATTTCGCCTTCCTCGAGACTCAGTTTCCCGATGCCCTGTTCATCTACAACGATCGAGACCCGGCCGACTGGATCGCCAGCCGATTCTTTCAACGCGAGGGGCGCTTTGCCGACTGCGAGGCGCGGCACGAGGGGTGTCATCGGCGCGATCTGCCGCAGATCTGGCTCAAGGATCGGGCGGCGCACAAGCTGCGGGTGCTGCGGCATTTCGAAGGCAACCCCCGGTTTCTGCATTTCGACCTGAGCCACGATCCGGACGCGAAACTGGTGAACTGGGCCGCGCCCTGGGTGCGACTGGGCGAACTGCCAGCCGACCGCGGCGTCGAGAGTGCGGCCAGGAACGTGGTCCAGATCGATGCCCTTGCCGAGGACCTGCACACCCGCGCCCGGCGTCCACGCCACCGGCCGGGCCGGCCCGACAGCGGCTTCGTCGACGCGGTGGCGGCGCATTGCCTTGGCACGGCCGCCGAGGCCGGCGACAACGGCGCGCTAAGCCCGTCCGCCGCCTTCTGGACGCCGGACGGAACCATAGAGGCCAAGCTCGGCCATCCGCTGCCCCTGTTGCGCTCGGGCGACGGGCCCTACCTGGCGGAACGATCCGACCAGGCGCGCGACCGGGTGCAGGCGGTCGTGAACGGATTGCTAGAGCTGGGCGCGCATCCGCCCCTGACAATCGACATGCAGGACGCGCGCGAGGCGGGCACCGGCGGCCGGCCCGTGCCCGCGCAGCGCACCCTGGTCTACAACCGCCGCCCCGGGGCGGCGAACCTGGTGCTGTGGCCCCTGCCCGGCTATCACGACCTGGCGCCCGAGGGGCGGCCAGGGGCCTTTGCCGCCGACGAGGTTGCCTTCGAGGACAAGCCGGACCTCTGCCTGTGGTTCGGCAACCTGACCGGCAAGCCCTTGCCGCATCTGGCCCCGGGGCTGGGCCAGCGCCGGATGGCGCATCACTACCTTCGGGAACTGGCGCAGGGGCCGGATGACGCCATGCGCCAGCAGATCGGCCAGGCCCTGTCAGCGGTGACGCGGTATCGCGTGGTCTCGCGCCTGCACGGACGGCCCGGCTTCGAGATGGGCTTCGTCCTGCCGCCCAAGCATGAAAAGGCGGGCGAGGATCGGATGCTTGCACATCTCGTGACCCGGCGCGTCCCGGACACCTGGGTGCAGCAGGGTCGCTACGTGCTGTCGCTGTCGGGGAATGACACGGGATCGAATTTCCTCTCGGCCGCGGCCTCGAACGCCGTCGTGCTCAAGGAAGAGGACGAGTGGGAGCTGTTCTATACGGCCGCCTTCCGCCCGTGGGAGCACTACATTCCACTGGCCCCTGGCGGCGACGACATCGAAGACCGTCTGGACTGGGCGCGGTCGCACCCCGGGCACTGCAAGGAAATCGCCGCGGCCTCGCGCGCGTTGGTGGCGAAATTCGCCGCCCCCGAAAACCGGCGCGCCTGGATGGCCGCGGTTCTGGAGGTGCTGGGGGCGCGCCGGGCGCCCCCGTGAATTCCGACCGGATCAGCCGAGAACCTTGGCAACGGCCCTGGCGGTCTTGTCCGCGATCTCGTCGGCCTCGGCCCGGGTCAGGCAGAGCGGCGGTGCAAAGCCAAGGATATCGCCCTGCGGCATGGCCCGGGCGATCACCCCCTGTTCCAGCAGCGCGCCCACGATTCCCGCCCCGACCTTGTCGGCCGGGTCGAAGAAGGTCTGGCTGCCGGGGTCCTTCATAAGTTCCACGGCACAGAGCATCCCCGCGCCGCGCACCTCGCCAAGGTTGGCATGATCGCCCAGCGCCTCGGTCATGACGCGGTTGAGATAGGCGCCGGTCTCGCCTGCGTTCTGCACCAGGTTCAACTCGTCGATCAGCTTCAGGTTGGCGACACCGGCGGCCGCCCCGATCGGATGCGCCGAATAGGTCCAGCCATGGCCGATGGGGCCGTTTTCGTCCGTGCCCTGTTCGAGCACCCGCCAGACCTTGTCGCCCACGATGGACCCCGACAGCGGCGCGTAGGCGCTCGTCAGTCCTTTGGCGATGGTGATGATGTCCGGCTCGATCCCGTAATGTGTGGAGCCGAACATGGTGCCCAACCGCCCGAAGCCCGTCACGACCTCGTCGGCGATCAGCAGGATGTCATGCTTTTTCAGAACGGGCTGGATCGCTTCCCAGTAACCGGCGGGCGGGGGCACGATGCCACCGGTGCCCAACAGCGGTTCGGCGATGAAAGCGCCGATGGTATCCGCGCCCTCGCGGTCGATCAGCGCCTCCAGCTCGGCGGCGCACCAGGCGCTGAAGGCCTCTTCGCTCATGTCGGGATTGGGACGGCGCAGGTAGTAGGGCGCCTCGGTGTGGATGACCTGGGCCAGTGGCAGGTCGAACTTGCGGTGAAACAGGTCCAGCCCGGTCAGTGACCCGGTCATCAGCCCCGACCCGTGGTAGCCACGCCAGCGGCTGATGATCTTCTTCTTTTCCGGGCGGCCCAGGATGTTGTTGTAGTACCAAAGCAGCTTGATGTTGGTCTCGTTCGCGTCCGATCCGCCCAGGCCGAAATAGACCTTTGACATGTTCGCGGGCGCCCGGTCGAGGATCATCTTGGCCAGGGTGATCGAGGCCTCAGTACCATGGCCCACGTAGGCATGGTAATAGGCCAGTTCTCGGGCCTGTTCGGCGATGGCCTCGGCGATCTCGGGGCGACCGTAGCCCACGTTGACGCAATAGAGCCCGGCGAAGGCATCGAGCAGCCTGTTGCCCTCGCGATCCTCGATATGGCACCCCTGCCCGCCGGTGATGACGCGCTGGGGCGCCTCGCCGCGCGCGAAGCCGGCCAGATGGGTCGAGGGATGGAAAAAGTTGTCCCGATCCCACTGTTCAAGCATGTCGTTCTTCAGCATTTTCGTCCTTTCGCTTGCCGGGGGTGAAGGAAATTCTGGAATTTCCTTGCCCGTTTTCGCTGTCGTCACGCCCAGTCACGGCAGACGTATTTCAATTCCATGAACTCTTCCATGCCGCGGCGCGCGCCCTCGCGGCCAAGACCGGATTGCTTGGTCCCTCCGAAGGGGATCGGCGCGCCGGTGACCTTGGTGCGGTTGACAGCGACCATGCCGAACTGCAGCGCCCGGCTGACGCGGTAGATCCGGCGGGGATCGTCGCTGTGCAGATAGGCGACCAGCCCGTATTCGGTGTCGTTGGCGCGGGTGACGGCTTCTTCTTCCGTGTCGAAGGGCGCGATCGCCGCGACCGGCCCGAAGGTCTCCTCGGACATGATCGCCGCCGCCTCGGGCACATCGGTCAGCACCGTGGGCGCATAGAAGAGCGGGCCAAGATCCAGCAGGGCGCCGCCACAGGCCAGTGTCGCGCCCTTTTCGATGGCGTCGGCGACCTGCTCCTCCTGCTTTTGCACCGCGCCTTCGTTCATCAGTGGCCCGATATCGGGATCATCCATGCCGCGACCGACGCTCAGCGCCTTTGTGGCCTGCGTGAACTTGTCGCAGAAGGCGTCATAGACGGGCCGTTCCACGTAGATGCGGTTCGCGCCCAGGCAGTCTTGGCCCGAAGTGGCGAATTTCGCCTTGATGCTCTCGGCCACGGCCTCGTCCAGGTCACAGCCCTTGAAGACGATCACCGGCGCATGGCCGCCCAGCTCCAGCACCAGTTTCTTCACCGTCTCGGCGGATTGGCGATAGAGAAGCCGCCCCACCTGCGTCGAGCCGGTGAAGGACAGCGCCCGCACGCGGGCATCCTGCGTCCAGGGTTCGACGATCTCGGGCGCGTCGCCCGTGACCACGTTGAACGCCCCGGCCGGAAGCCCTGCCCGTTCGGCCAGTTCCGCCAGAGCCAGTGCGGAAAACGGGGTCTCGACACTGGGATGGGCCACGACGGTGCAGCCCGCAGCCAGCGCCGCCGCGGCTTTGCGCGTCAGCATGGCCGAAGGAAAGTTCCACGGCGTGATCAGCGCGGCCACGCCCACGGGTTCCAGCCAGAGTTCCACCTCGGCATCCGGCAGGTGGCTGGTGACGCCCTCGACGTTGGGTCGCTTGGTTTCCTCGGCGTAGTATTCGACGAAGGACGCTGCATAGTCGATTTCGCCGCGCGCCTCGGACAGCGGCTTGCCCTGCTCGGCCACCATGATGCGGGCCAGGTCCTCGCGGTTCTCGATCATCAGGTCGAACCAGCGGCGCAGGATCACGGCGCGGTCCTGCGGCAGGGTCATGGACCATCCGGCAAAGGCGGACTGGGCCGCATCGACGGCCGCCCTCGCCTCGCTCCCTGAAAGGGCGGCGACATGACCAAGGGTCTCGCCGCTGGCGGGATCGGTGACGGACCTGGTCGCGCGGTCCTCGGCGGCGACCCACTTGCCGTACACGTAGGAAAAGGATCGCAGCAGCCGGGGATCGGTCAACTGCGGCGAGGCAAAACGGAAATCGTCGGGCATGACACACTCCTTGGCAGAACTTCGGATTGCCGGCATTCTAGCCTGTCCGGGCAAGAGAAACCGTCCGAGTTCGGCGCCCGGATCCGAAGATCTGCCGGGACAAGCGCCGGTTTCCAGACGATGTCCCGGATCAGTCAGGGATGCGTGCGGGCCGGTCGATCACGGGTTTCGTGACGATGTAGCCGAAATAGCGGTCGATCCCGACGCCGTCGTCCAGCAGGGCGTCCATCAGCCGCTGGTAGGCGTCCACGTCCGCCACCACGAGGCGTAGCATGTAGTCCACTCCGCCGCCCAGCGCCCAGCAGGTGCAGATCTCGGGGCGGTCCTCCAGCGCGGCCTCGAAGCGGCGAAAATCCTCGGCCCGGTGGTTTGACAGAGTCACCTGGACCAGGACCTCGGTCATCGGCGCGATGCGGCGAAGATCGACATCGGCGCGATAGCCGATGATGAGACCGGCCTTCTCGAGCTTTTTCATACGGTCGTGCGCCGGCGTGGGCGAGAGGTTTACCGCCTCGGCCAGAGCGACCTTGGTCATGCGGCCCTCGCGCTGCAGCTGGCGCAGGATCGCCCGGTCGTAACCATCGAGTTTCGGCGAAGAGGACAAGATGCAATTTCCCGGGTTGAGATGAGCCGACAACCTGCCCGCCCCGGCATTTTTGTCAACCTGTCACTCAACCTGCCACAACGCGCCAACCTAAGCCCCAAGCACACGACGGCCCGACGATGCCGCAATTTGCTGAATTGCACCCGAGGACGGAAAGTAGAGTGATATAACTCGGTGACCTAGACACTTCGTGCAACGCAATGCGCAACACTCTGACGTTTTTGCCCTTGAACCCATCATGCGTTGCGCTGCGTGGTGCACGGCTTCGGCCCTGTAAGACGCCGTTCAGGTGCGGCTCCGGCGCCGAAGGATTGCACGGCCCTGCGATCTTGCGCCTGCCGTCGCTCCGCCTCTCCCCTAATATGATCGAGAACCCGTGGGAGTATCACCAAGGGTCAGTCGAGGACCAGAAACCGAACAGAGCGAATTAAGAACCGCGGACTCTATGGGAAACAGGTCACGACCGCAGCCGATCTTCGGCGCAATCGCCCTGATCGCGGCCGGCTGGATCTCGTGGTTGCCCAGATTGTCGAGCACCATCCCCACGGCCCTCGCGCGTGTCTGATTAGAATAGCGGTTCGCCCTGTTGTCCTTTTCCATGACTCCAATCCTTCGTCGATCTGGAGCCTCCGGAAAACCCCGGACGGGTCAGAACCGCATTGCTGGACCGATCCGCGCGCCAGACGAAACAGTCACGATTGATGCGGGCTTCGGTCGGTTCATGCACGCCGGCCGCACCTGGCACGACTCAGGAGCGCGACCGGCTCTTCTCAATCCGTGAGACGATCCGCGTCATCGGGAACAAGACCACCATGTAAAGCAGTGCGCCCACCACCAACGGAGTGGCATTCACGAACTGCGACTGCAGATCCTGGGCAACCTTGAGGATTTCGGCAATCGCGATGACCGAGGTTTCCGCCGTTCGCTTCATCAAGCCGATCAGGCGGTTGGAATAGTCTGGCAGCACGATCCGAACCGATTGCGGAAGCACCACCAAGCGCATTGCCTGCCACGCAGTCAGCCCGATACTGCGAGCGCTTTGCACCTGGTTGCGATGGATCGCCTCGATGCCGGACCGGAACACCTCGGTGAGGTAAGCTGCCTCGATCAGAGTGAGCGCCACCACACCGGTCGCGAACGGCGAGAGCACGATCCCCGAGTAAGGCAGCGCCGAATAGGTGACCAGAAGCAGCACGATCGGCGGCACGGCGCGGAAGATATCAACGTACCTGTCGATGAAGAAATTGAGCAATGCATCGTTCACGATACTTCGCACGATCGCCATGAACATGCCCAACAGCGTGGCCAACACCAGAGAGAACAGGAACACCTGAATGGCGATCCAGAGGCCGCTCAGCATCCGGGCCATCGCGCCAGGGCGGCTCATCACTTCGACATTGAAGAACAAGTAGCCCAGGCGCCCCCAGTCGCCGTCAGCCCAGCGGAAAAAGGTGGCCGTCAGAAGCACCAGCAGCGCCAGAGCCGAGATGTTCTGCACCCAGAGGGGCACGCCGTTATCCATCTGGACGGGGACGAAGAGGAAAAGAAAGACGGCGAAAACGGCGACCGTCGCGACGACATCCAACACCACGCCAGCGCCAGCCGTCGCAGGGGCCGCAAACAAGTAGACGAGGCCGACCAGAAACATCAGTGCGAGCGGGATCGGCCGGGACTTTGTCAGCGAGTAAGTCATCTGAGTGCCTTCAAGAATTCTCGGGTACGTTCATGCTCGGGATCTTCGAGTACGCGCGCGGTCGGCCCCCGTTCGACGACCACGCCGGCGTCAATCATGATCAGTTGATCGGCTGCCTTGCGCAGAAAGCCGATCTCATGACTTATGACGACCATTGTCATCCCCTCCGCAGCGAGGGTCCGCATCACGTCCAGAACCTCGTTCACCATTTCGGGGTCAAGCGCCGAGGTGGGTTCGTCGAACAGGATCGCCTTCGGTTGCATCGCCAATGACCGTGCAATTGCGACACGCTGTTGCTGCCCGCCGGACAGCTGTTGCGGGTACTTGGCGGTGTGATCAGCAAGGCCAACCTTTTCGAGCGAAGTGGCCGCAACGTCTTGGGCTTCGCTCCGCTCGAGCCGGCGAACATGGATCGGTCCGAGCGCGACATTTTCAAGAGCTGTCATATGTGGGAACAGGTTGTAATCTTGGAAGACCATACCGATCTCGGCACGGATGCGATTCACGTCGGTTCGCAAGTTTGTTATGCTGCTTCCGTCGATCAGCACTTCGCCGTCGCTGGGCTCCTCGATCCGGTTCAGACACCGCAGGAACGTGCTCTTCCCGCTTCCTGAGCTCCCCATGAGCGCGGCAACCTCGCCATGGGCAATGCTGGCGTCAATGCCGCGCAGGACATGCATGCCGCCAAAGTACTTGTGGATGCCGCGCGCTTCGATCATCGGCACGGACGTGTCTTTTGATTGGGCGTTCATCGGGTATTCCATGCATCCATGCGACGCTCCAGGCGACGTGTCAGGTGGATAAGCGGGATCAGCGTGGCAAGGTAAACGAACATCGACATCACGAGCGGTGTGGGTGTCCGTTTCCAGGTGACTGCCTGCTGTGCGTTGGTGAGCAGCTCCGGCACGGTGATGACGTAGGCGACGGCTGTATCCTTTACGAGGCTGACCAGGTTGTTGGTCAGCGGGGGGATAACGATCTTGAATGCCTGCGGCAGCACGACATGACGCAAGGTCGCGACCGGTCCCAAGCCCAGCGAGCGCGCCGCGTCTACCTGACCACGCGGGACGCTCTCGATGCCTGCGCGAAAGATCTCGGTCTGGTAAGCACTGTTCATCAGCACCAGGGCCAGCACCGCGGCCCAAAAAGCAGGCAACCGAATTCCCAGGAAGGGCAAGGCGTAAAAAATCAGGACCATGCTGACAATCAGTGGCAAGGCGCGAAATATGTCGACGTGCAACCCCAGGAACAGATCGAGGACCGGATTGCCGAGCGTACGTAGAATCCCGAATGTCAGGCCAAATACGATCGACAGAAACGCGGCAACGATTGATACTTGAAGGGTCACAAGCAGGCCCTGGGCATATAGCTCCCAAACGCCATCCATGCGCGAAAAGTCGAAAAACTGTTCCTGCACACGATCCCAGCGCGTGCCGCTGTAGCGATAGAACAACCAGAAGAACAGAACGATCACACTCAGGCTCGTCGCACGCTTGAGGAGGATCGGCTTTTCACGGTCGCTCAGCAAGACACCCGCCATCGTGAAGCCCAACAGGTACCAGGCTATCACGCCTGCTGCAGCGAGCGGAGCCGGCTTGCCGAACGGTGGCAGGAACAGGAGCGCTACGGCGATCCAGGCGAAGAACCCGATTGCCAGCCACTCGTAGCGGCGGAACCAGGGCTGGTAAGCCCAGCGCTTGCGCCAGTCGTCAATAGTCGTTCGAAGGTCGGTCATGCTGAGCATCTGGCCTGAATGTTGTGGTGCAGCGTGGTGCGCCCGCACGTTGGCGTGTTACGGCCGTCATGCGGGCGCTGAAGTCGCTCAAGCGCCAGGAAGCGCGCGAAATCACTCCGAAGGAACGTACGGCTCGTCGAACGCGCGCACGACGGGAGAGTCGTCTTCCGGAGCGTCGCCGAAATACTCCTCGAACAGCTCTGCGGTCGTTCCGTCTTCCTTCATCGTGCGAAGTGCCTCGTCGAACTCGTCGCGGAGCGGATCGTCCTTGCGGAAGAAGGCGCCGATCATGAAGCTCGCGTTGCTATTGTCGATCACCTCGAAAAGACCGCGCTCCTCGATGTATACCCGGGCGGTCGGGTAGCCGAGTGTAAGCCCATCGATCCGACCAACTTCAAGATCCAGCAACTGGGTCTCGATGTCTTCGTAGGCCCGGATCTCGAAGGGTCCGTGCGCCTCATTGAGCGCCTCCGCGTAAGCCGCCTGGGTGGTGCCGGTCTCAGTGCCGACGACACTGCCCTCGAGATCGGCAAGGCTCTGGATGTTATCATCCTCTCGAACCATCAACGCATCGAAGGCGGCGAGATAGGGCTCGCTGTGGTCCATTTCGGCATGACGTTCCGGGGTGATGAACACGTTGGAAGCGACGACGTCCCACTGTTCGGCTTGCAGACCCGAGAACAGTCCGCTGAACGCGACATCGGTGACTTCAACCTCGTAGCCGGCACGTTCAAGCGCCTCCTTGTAAACCTCGTATTCGTAACCCCGGATCTCGTCACCCGCCCGGAAAATGCGCAGCGGGATGTTGACGTTGCTGGCAACGCGTACAACCGGGCGGTCGGCGTCCTGCGCCTGAGCGGTACCGACGGAGAATGCCGTGAAAAGTACGGCTGCACCCATCACGGGAGCGTTTTTTAGAAGTCGTTTGAACATATGTGCCTCCTAGGCATGGATTGGGTGAAGTGCGGGGGAACTGAAACTTCCGAACGAAACCTGGGTTACGTTTTTGCCCGGCGACTGTCGTTTTCGCTGCCGGATGATAGCTGCCAACCGCCCCATGATGGTCAACGGGCAAAGGATGCCACGCCACATCGGGCGGTTGATGATGTCGGCACCGCCAACTTGTGATCCACGGCCCCTGAGGCCAGCAAGCCTGTCCACGGCGACCCGCCCCCTTTTGACAGGCTTGCTGTCATCAGGCTTTCGGCAGGCCGGCATTGATCGTGCAAGCCGCATCATCAGCCATGTGCCAATCTGTTTCACCAGACTTCCCTCATTTGTGCACAAACCCCGCAGGGCTCGCGCAACCCCCTGTTTGGCCAGGCACCGGTCGATTCCCGGTGCCCGCCGATGGAACGGTTGCACGGTTCCCGACAGAATGAAAAGTTTTTTTTAAGATTGACCTGACCAAAAATTTTGTTTCATCTTGGGTTTGAACAAAGTTGGAGGAGGCGCCCATGTCCCAACTCGACCTCAATTATGTCCGCCGGCAATTCCCGGCCCTGACCGACGATGTCGTATTCCTCGATAACGCCGGGGGCTCTCAGGTCGCCAAACCGGTCTTCGACCGGATCAACGATTTCATGTTGTCCGCGAACGTTCAGCTCGGCGCGACCTACGGCGCGTCGGTCAGCGCCGCCAGGAAGGTGGCTGAAGGCCGGGCAGCGCTGGCCAGGTTGCTGAACGCCGATCGCGCCGAGGAGGTCGTGATGGGCGCAACGGCAACGCAGCTGTTCGGCCAGCTCGCACAAGCGCTGGTGCAGCACTGGGAGCCGGGCGACGAGATCATCGTCTCGAACTTCGATCATGAAGCGAACATCGGACCGTGGCGACTCCTGGAGCAGCGTGGAATCGTGGTGAAAACTTGGGAACTGCCCGAGGGCGAGCACAAGCCTGGACCAGATAGTCTGGCGCCGCTTCTGGGGCCCCGGACACGTCTGGTTGCCATGACCCATTGCTCGAACATCTTCGGCAGCATCAACGATGTGCGCGCCATCGCCGATCTGGTTCACGATCACGGCGCGATGGTCTGCGTCGACGGGGTGGCCTTTGCCCCCCACCGCGCCATCGACGTCAAGGCGCTAGATGCCGATTTCTACGGCTTCTCTGTCTACAAGACCTACGGGCCGCACCATGCCGCGCTCTACGGGAAGTTCGATCTGCTGCGTCACAAGGCCGGCAACATCAATCACTACTTCTATGGCGAGGACCGGGTCCCCAACAAGCTGGAGCCGGGCAACCCCAACTACGAACTCGCCCATTCCTGCGTCGGCGTGATCGAATACCTGGAAGGCCTTGCTGCCGCCCACGGCATCAACGCCAAGGGCCGCGCCGCCGTAGAGGCCGCCTTCGACATGATCGCCGATTACGAGGCCGAACTGTCCGAGCGGCTGCTGGCCTATCTGCGCAGCCGCGAAGACGTGACGATTGTTGGCGACCCCTCGTCCGATCGCGACGCGCGGGTGCCGACGATATCCTTTGTGATCGCGGGTCAGTCCTCGCGCGAGACCGTGGAATCGGTGGACACTTCCGGGATCGGCATTCGCTTCGGCGATTTCCATTCAAAGCGCCTGGTTCAGGCGCTCGACCTCGGCGATCCGGACGGCGTCATCCGGGTGTCGGCGGTGCATTACAACTCGATCGAGGAAATGGACCGGCTCATCGAGCAGTTCGAAAGCCTGCGGGAAAAAGCAGCTTAACGAGAGCTTCACGACAGCGGCTGCCTGCATCGTATTCACTGACAAGGAGGGGGAAAAGCAGAGGGCAAGCCGGACGGGCAGTTCCCGCGCGCATCGACGACAACAGTCGGATAACCCTGCCCCTATATCCTTGTCCATTGAAACGGCGGCACCTTCAAGTCATGTTTACCCTCACTTTACGCTCAGGAGCGCGGGCCGATGTCTGACACGCGTACAGATCCCGACAAGACCGAAAAACCGCAAAGTGTTGATGCGTTCCGTGCGCGCCTCCTGAACGAACGGCACCTTTTCACGAACCGGATGCTGGAGGCCGGCGCCTGGGTGCTCGACAACCAGCGCATTGTCGCACTGGAAACCCTGTCGGTGATGACCCGCAAATCAAAGTTCACGCCATCCATTTTCGTCCGACTGGCAAAGGCCATGGGGTTCGTGGGTTTTTCGGACATGCAGAAGCTGTTCCGCGCGCCACTGCACGAGGTCTATCCGGTGTCGCTATCGGAGAGGATTTCCCACAGCCAGGGTGACGAGGTCGTTCACGACCCCGCCGACATGCGCGCGATAGGACAATCGTTCTGCCGGGCGAACAGTGCAACCCTCGCGCATCTGGGTGGCCGTCTGGACGAGCTCCCGCTCGATGCGGCCATCGACCGGATCACGGCGGCCAGAACCGTGCACCTGATCGGACTGGACCGATCGTTCCCGGTCGCGTCGTACTTTGCATACGCACTGCGTCGGGCCCGGGTGCAGGCGATCCAGATCACCGGCATGGGCAGTCTCGCTTCGGACCAGATCGCCGTCATGCAGTCGGATGATCTGCTGGTTTCGATCGCCTTCCCCCCCTATGCGCAGACCACGATCGACGCCACCTCG
>Ga0102929_1000127_pt1 | contig 40443 bp, 37 predicted proteins | sample SalPonR1_B_D2_MG_FD_78510 | JGI IMG/M metagenome (GOLD analysis project Ga0102929, IMG submission 78510) | Salt pond soil microbial communities from South San Francisco under conditions of wetland restoration - Salt Pond MetaG R1_B_D2_MG | ecosystem: Environmental > Aquatic > Marine > Intertidal... | reverse complement strand
CCCTCCAGCAGGCTGAGTTGACGGCGCAGCTGGCGTTTAAAAGCGGCTCGCGCCACCAGGAAAAAGAAAAGACCCAACAGCAAGCCAAAGCCGGAGCCGGTCACCCAGCTGACTGTCGGCAACCCTCCCTCGGCAAAGGTCAGGCTCAGCAGGGCGACAAAAACCAGGCCTGCCGCCAAGCCACAGACCAGCATCAAGCAAAACAATCCCCAAAAGGATTCTGAACGTGCCTGCTGTGAGTCGGCCATGAAACTCTCCTGCCCGATGGTGGGGACTTCCCCAAAAAAACATATTGATATCACGATTTTAAAGATATTAACAAGACCAAAATCCAGCGAGAGCTTGCCAACCGCCCACGGGCCGGTAAGATCAAGGATGACCTGCTTGTCCGACTGATCCGGGGAAAAATACGCTAAGCAGCCTATCATGACCTCCTTGATCGACACCCATATTCATCTCGACTTCTTCGAAGATCCGGCCGCCATTGTCGCAGAGGCCAATGGGTCCAATGTCGGGGAGTTGATCGTCCCGGGGGTTGCCGCCGGAGACTGGCAGCAGCTGCTTGCCGTTGCCGAGAGTATCCCAGGAGTCTGGGCAGCCCCCGGCCTGCATCCGCAGGAAGCGATACCCTGGACCGGAGACCTGGAGACAACCTTTCGCCAGGCACTTGATCATCCTCGGGTGGTCGCCATTGGCGAGGTCGGACTCGACAAGCAGGCGGCAGCGGACCTGGATGTTCAGGAGGACCTCTTGCGCCGGATGATCGGCATGGCCCGGGACCATGAACTGCCCCTGCTGCTTCACGTCCGGCGGGCCACGGGTCGGGTGCTCCGTTTGCTGCAACAGGAAAAGGCCGACCAGGTCGGCGGCATCTGGCATGCCTTCTCGGGCAGTCTCGAGACCGCCCAACGCTTGTTCGATCTGAACTTCGCCATCGGAGTCGGTGGGATTGTGACCTTTCCGGAGGCCAAACGCCTGCCTGAGGTTGTCGTCCAGGCCCCCGCCGAACGGCTGGTTCTGGAAAGCGATGCCCCAGATATGGCACCGCATCCCCATCGCAAAAAGCAGAATCGACCGGCCTATCTGCCGCTCATTGCCCGCAAGGTGGCGCAGCTCCGCAACTGGGACCTCGAGGAGACGGCCGAGGTGACCAGCGGCAACGCCAGGAAAATTTTCCGACTGCCCTGAGAGAATCCGGCTGGCAAGGTCCTGCAGGATCATGCTACTAATAATGCCGCATTGGGTGAAGCGGCCGCAGAGCCGGTTCTACTGATTCCGAAAGGTGGAGATCCCCGCCATGTCGCGCTTTGAACGACTTGAACGCCTGATCGGCGCGCAGGGACTGACCCGGCTGGCCGGCAGCAGCATCGCTGTTTTCGGACTGGGCGGCGTCGGCAGCTACGCTGTTGAAGGCCTGGTCCGGGGCGGCATCGGCCAGCTTTTTTTAGTCGATCATGACCGGGTCGAAGCGAGCAACCTCAATCGCCAGATCCAGGCGCTGGAAGAGACTCTGGGCGAACCGAAAGCAGAGGCTCTGGCTGCCCGCTGCCGCGCCATCAATCCCGACGCCAGGATCCGCTGCAGCCAGCTCAGCTACGGTTTTGAAACGGCGGAGGAACTGCTGGACCGGCGTTTCGATTATGTGCTCGACTGCATCGACCAGGTGACGGCGAAACTGCACCTCCTGGAAATCTGCCGGCAACGAAACCTGCCGGTCATTTCCTCGATGGGCGCCGCCGGCAAACTCGATCCCGCCGGTCTCCAGGTGGCGGATATTGCCGAAACCCATACCTGCGGGCTGGCCCGCATCATGCGCAAGGAACTGCGGACACGCGGCATTGCCCGGGGCGTCAAGGTGGTCTTTTCCACCGCGCCGGTCCTTTCCGGGCAACCGCCCGGGACGCGAAAACGGTCGGATCCGCTCGGCAGTTCTTCCGTGGTTCCGCCGCTGTTCGGCATGACCATGGCTGCCGAAGTCCTGAAGGCGCTTCTGGCGAAGGGGAACGGATGATGGATGCTTATCTCTGGCAGGTGCCGGCTCTGATTCTGGCCGGGACGGTCGCCGGGTTCCTGAACATTCTGGCCGGCGGCGGCTCCCTGCTGACCCTGCCGCTGCTGATTTTCATGGGGCTGCCAGCCGCGACAGCCAACGGCACCAACCGGATCGCCATTTTCTGCCAGAATATCTTCGCGATTACCGGCTTCCGGAAAAAGGGCGTTTTTCCCATCCGCCTCGCCCTGCTCTGCACGCCGCCGGCGCTGATCGGCAGCTATCTGGGAGCCAACCTGGCGATTACGGTCGACGAGGAGACTTTCCGGCGTCTGCTCGCCCTGATCATGCTCGGTGTCCTGGTGTTCATCACCCTCGATCCGGCCCGTAAACTGCGGCAGCAAAAGGTGTCAATGACCCCCTGGCGGTTGGCTTTTTTGATGATCTCGTTTTTCGGCGTCGGGGTCTATGGCGGGTTCGTGCAGGCCGGAGTCGGCTTTCTGATTATTACCGCCCTTCTGATCCACGGTCTCGATCTGGTCAACATCAATGCCGTCAAGGTGCTGGTCATCTTCGCCTTTACCATGGTGGCGCTGGCCGTTTTCATCCGTCACGGCCAGATCGATTACGGTCTCGGCCTGGCCCTGGCGGCCGGCAATTCCCTGGGCGGCTGGGTCGGCACCCACGTCGCGGTCACTCGGGGGCATGACTGGATCAAACGCTTCGTTTCCTTGACGGTTCTGGTTTTCGCTCTCAAATTGTTGTTTTTCTAAGCGGAACCAAGGCAGGCCTTGGGTGTGCCCGGAATTCTATGCTAGGATAAAAGGGCCTCTAACGGATGCCCGAATGCGATCATGACAACATCCGGAAATACCTCGCCATCCCCGACCGGTTCCAAGGCAGTTTCCCCGGAAACGACTTCCCCGGACCGCAGGGATACGATTGCCCGCCTGCTGGTCCGGCACAATCTGCTGACCGAAAATCAGTTCATCTACGCCAAGCGGGTCCAGGAGAAGCTGATCTCCAAGCGCTCCCTGATCGAGGTACTCAAGGAACTCGAACTGTTGTCCGATGAGGCCTTGGTCACGGTCCTCAAGAATCAGCCGGTGAAAATCCCCCTCGGCGAACTGCTGGTCGAACTCGGGCATCTGCGCAGCGATGACCTGGAAGCCGCCCTGGCCATCCAGAAGGATAGCTCCCACCCCAAGAAACTGGGCGACATCCTGGTCAAATACGCCTTCATCGAGGAACATCGGCTGATCGAAATCCTTGCCTCCCAACTCGGTTTTCCGTTCGTCATCCCCGAATTCTCGACGATCGACCGCAATCTACTGCAAGAGGTTCCCCTCAAGGTCTATGCCCAGCACAACTTCGTCCCGGTCGCCAAGGAGGACGGTCGCATTCTAGTCGCCTTTGCCGATCCGCTCGACCTGGAGGATCGGGAAGCTGCCGACCACATCTTCAGCAGGCTGGTGGAGCCGGCCATCGGCCCCCGGCAGGCGATACGGGAAACCAGCGATCTGTTCCGTCGGGGACTCCGCCGCGGCGAGGAAGCGGAAGCCGATGACTCAACCATCATCGGCATTGTCAACAGCATTCTGGATGACGCCATGCAGGAGCAGGCCAGCGACATCCATATCGAACCGATGAAAAACCGGCTGCGCATCCGTTTTCGCCAGGACGGCATTCTGGCAACTTACCGCGAAATGAGCCTCGATCTGGCAGCACCGCTGACCACGCGGCTCAAAGTCATGGCCAAAGCCGACATCGCCGAGCGCCGTCGCCACCAGGACGGCCGGATTTTTTACGAAAACAGCATTTCCGGAGAGGCCCTGGATCTGCGGGTTTCCTTTTATATTACGGTGCACGGCGAAAAGGTCGTCATGCGCCTGATGAACAAGAAAGGAGAACTGCTGGCGATCGACGAAATCGGCATGGCACCGCGCATGCTGCGCCAATTCAAGGAAGAGGCCCTTGCCGCGCCAAGCGGCATCATCGTCGTAACCGGGCCGACCGGGGCCGGCAAAACGACGACCCTTTACAGTTGCGTCAATGCCCTGAACGATCTGGAAACCAGCATTATCACCGCTGAAGAGCCGGTTGAATATATGATCGACGGCATCTCCCAGTGTTCGATCAATCCGAAAATCGGCGTGACCTTTACCGAAACCCTGCGGCACATCGTTCGTCAGGATCCGGACATCATCGTCATGGGCGAGGTTCGCGATGCCTTTTCGGCGGAAACCGCCATTCAAGCGGCCCTGACCGGCCACAAGGTCCTGACCACCTTTCACACCGAAGACACGGTCGGCGGACTGCTGCGTCTACTCAATATGGGGATCGAGGCGTTCCTGATCGCTTCGACCATTACCTGCATCATGGCCCAGCGCCTTCTGCGCCGGGTCTGTTCTCGCTGTGCGGTGGCCTATACCCCCACTCCGGAGGAATACCGCCTGCTGGGCTACACCCACGGCGACCTCGCCGGGGCCAGGTTCCTGATCGGCCGCGGCTGTGCGGACTGCCGGTTTTCCGGCCATAAAGGGCGCATCGGCATTTTTGAACTGCTGCTGCTGAATGATCAGGTCAAAGAGGCGGTGATTGCCAAACAGACAGTCCACGAGATGCGTCGCATCAGCATCGAAACCTCCGGCATGGTCACCCTGCTGGAAGACGGCATTGCCAAATCGGCTCGCGGCAAGGTCGCCCTGCCGGAAATTCTGCGGCGCCTGCCCCGGATAGACCGGCCCCGGCCGCTGCATGAACTGCGGCGCCTGCTCGGAGAATAAGCATGAGCGAGAAACCCCTTGCCGAAGCGCTCGAAGAGATGCTCAGCGCCGACCGGATCAACCTGCCGGTCTACCCGGCAGTCGCCCGCCGAGCCCGGGCGGAGATGCAAAAGGTTGCAACCCTCGAAGAACTGAAGGCCCTGTTCGAACAGGATCCGGCCCTGACCTGCAACCTGTTTCGGGCTGCCAACTCCTCTTTTTTTAAAGGCCTCAAACAGACCGCCTCCCTGGAAGAGGCCATGACCCGCCTGGGCCTTGAAACCAGCCGGCAGATCCTGAAAAAAGCCTGCGGTCAACCCTCGGCGTCTTCGCCGAACAAAATTTTGCCCCGCTATCTTCCCGGTCTCTGGCGCCATTCTCTCGGCTGTGCCATCGGCAGCTGGTGGCTGGCCAACCGCTGCGGCTACCAGGGTCTGGCGGCCCAAGCCTACCTGGCCGGCCTGCTGCACGACGTCGGCAAACTTTTCCTGATCGCCGGCCTCGAGCAGGTGATCGCGGATGGCAATGATGACATTGCTCTTGCGGACCAGATTATCCACGAAATTCTGGACACCATGCACACTGCGCAGGGCCGGCATCTGGTTGAAACATGGAATCTTCCCGAACCGTTCCTGCCGATCATTGCCGAACACCATGAAAAGGCCCTTGGCCGCCAGGACATTCTGCCTGCGATGGTGCGGCTGGCCAACAAGAGCTGCCGCAAGGTCGGCCTGGGTTGGGAACAGGACCGCACCCTGGTCTTGCCGACGACTGCCGAGGCCCAGTTCTTGGGCATCAGTGAAATCGCCTTGGCCGAATTCGAAATCATGCTCGAAGACGGCTTTTTGGGCGAGGATGAGGATCTGGCACTGACCGGCATGCCCGTCCGGCTGCCGAAAAATTCGTCAGATTAAACCTGCCCGCTACAGAAAAAAGAGGACAGCAAAATGATTAAAACCGTTGCGAAGATTCTGCAGAACAAAGGCCATGAGGTCTATAGCGTGGCCCCTGAGGCGACCGTCTATCAAGCCCTGGAAATCATGGCGGAAAAAGAGGTTGGTGCTTTGGTGGTGCTGGAGAAGGGTAAGGTTGTCGGCATCTTCTCCGAGCGGGATTACGCCCGCAGCGTCGAGTTGCAAGGGCTGGAGTCACGAACCACTCTGGTCCGCCAGGTCATGACCGAGATGTTGCATTACATCACTCCCGAAAAATCGGTTGAGGACGGCATGTCGCTGGTGACCGAAAGTCACTGTCGCCACCTGCCTGTGCTCAAGGACAATGAACTGATCGGCCTGGTGTCGATCGGCGACCTGGTCAAGGCTTCATTGGCGGAAAAGGATTTCGTGATCAAGCAGTTGAAAAGCTACATCAAAGGCAAGTAGCCTTTCCGGCCGTGCAGAAGTCCGGCGAACCCTTTATGCGGGTGGCTACTTCATCAGGCCAGGCAGGAACAGGGCGATCTGCGGGAACAGAATCAGCAGCAGATTGCAGATCAGCATCGCCAGCAGCATCGGCAGGACGCCGCGGAAAATGGTTTCGAGCGGCACGTCCCGCGCCACCCCATGGACCACATAGACATTCACGCCCACCGGCGGCGTAATGACCCCCATTTCCGTGACCAGCACAATGATGACGCCGAACCAGATCGGGTCGAAGCCCAGGGCCATGACCACTGGGTAGAAGATCGGTACGGTCAGCATGATCATTGCCAACGCATCCATGAAACAGCCCCCCACCAGGTAAACCAGAATGATCAGACCGAGTACGACATGCGGCGGTAGCGGCAGCGAACCGACCCAGCCGGCCAGGTCGAACGGCACCCGGGTGATCGCCATAAAGTGACCGAACACGACGGCCCCGGTGACGATTACCATGACCATGCAGCTGATTTTAGTGGTATCACTCAAGGACTGGACAAAGCCCTGCCAGGTCAGTTGACGGCGCAGCAGGGCGATGACCAGAGTCAGAAAGGCCCCGGCAGCAGCGGCTTCGGTGGGCGTGAACACGCCGAAAAACAATCCCCCCATCACCATGGCGAACAGCACCAGGGTTTCGACTACGCCGGTAAAGGACCGGATTTTCCGTTTCCATGTGGTCTTCGGCCCGGGCGGCGCCAACTCCGGATGCTTGCGGACCCGCAGGTAGATAGTGAGAAAAAACAGGCTGCAGAGCAGCAATCCGGGCAGGATGCCGGCCGCAAACAATTTGCCGATCGACTGCTCGGTCAGAATCCCGTAGACGATGAAAATGACGCTGGGCGGGATCAGGATGCCGAGGCTGCCGCCGGCGGCAACGGTGCCGGTGGCCAGACCCGGGTCGTATTTGCGTCGCCGCATTTCGGGGATGGTCACGGTGGCCATGGTCGCCGCCGTAGCGTTGGTCGAGCCGGAAATTGCCGAGAACCCGGCACAGGCGCCGATGGTCGCCATGGCCAGCCCGCCGGGACGGTTGCCGACGATGACGTGGGCGGCATGGTAAAGGCGGCGACTGATGCCCGACTGATAGGCGAGCTGGCCCATGAAGACGAACAAGGGAATCACGGTCAGGCCGTAGGAGGAAAAAGTGTCCCAGACATCCCGGGCCAACAGGTTGAGGCCTGCGTCGAAATTCACAACGTAGCTGAATCCGGCCAGGCCGAGCAGGGCCATGACGAAACCGACCGGCATTCGGGAAAACAGGCCGATCAGCAACAGGATGATGCCGATAATGCCGATAGTCGAAAGGCTCATTGCCGAACCGCCTTTCTCAGGTGCTGCCGCAGCTGCGCGAGCAGGACCAGGCAGACTGCCGCCGAGGACAGAGCAATGCCGTAAACGAAGGGGTAGAAAGGCAGCTGCAGGGTCAAGGAAACTTCTCCCGATTTCTGCAGGCTGGCGCCATACAGGGAGGATTGCCAGGCGAGCAGGGCAAACAGCAGAATGCTGAGGCTGGTGGTCACACTGTCGACCAGGGCCTGCCAGCGCTGCGGCAGCAGCTGCACCAGGACGCTGACCGCGATGTGCCCTTTCTGGACGCTGGTATGGGCCATGGCAAAGGCAACCGAAACGGCGCTCAGGAAAGAGACGAGTTCGTAGGTTCCGGGGATCGGCCTGCGGAACAGACGCAGGACGATGTCGGCACAGGTCAGCAGCATCATGCCGACAATGGCCGCACCGGCCACGGCAAACAGGATCCTGGAAAGCTGGTTTCCGGTTTTTTCCAGAAGGGTCATGAGCAGGTCAGGGTCCGGAAAAGTGGCGAGGGCCGGCAAAGGAAACAAACCACCCCGCCGGCTCGACCTTTCGGCCGAGACGTCGGGGCGGACAGTTGTTTTGTTCCCGGGCGGGATTATTTCGAATAGAGCTCGATCAGTTCGCGGATGCGGGTCACATAAGCCGCGCCGTCCGGAGTATTGGCGATATATTCGGCAATTACGGGTTCGACCGCCTGACGCCAGCGGGCGCTCTCTTCCGGCGACAAGGCAATCAGTTCATTGCCGAGACTTTTGGTGAAAGCCCGGCCCTCCCGGTCGGCCTGGTCCCAGCGTTCACCATGTACGACCACCCATTCCCTGCTGACTTCATCGATCACCTGCTGGACTTCGGGGGGCAGGGCGTCCCAGGTGCCGCGGTTCATGACCACGAACATCGCGGTGGTGTAGCCGATATCGAAGGCCTCGGTCGTATAATTGATCACTTCGCCCTGTTTCCAGCCCTTGAGAACCTCGATCGGTCCCAGTGTGCCTTCCACCACGCCCTTCTGCAGGGCTTCGTAAGTACCGGGCTGCGGCATCGCCACCGGTACGGCGCCAAGAGCCTCGACCACCTTGGCACTGAGTCCAGTGGCCCGAATTTTCATGCCCTTGAGATCCTCCAGATTGCGGACCGGCTTCTGGGTATGCAGCAGACCCGGACCATGGGCATGCAGGTACAGCACCTTGACATCCTGCAGTTCGGCAGGGTCCACCTCCCTGATGAATGCGTCCGCCACCTGGCTGGCAACCAGGCCGTTGGGATAGCCGATCGGCAGGTCGAGAGCCGCCGTTACCGGGAAGCGCCCGCGAGTGTAGGCAAATACGGAATTCCCCATATCGGTGATGCCGTTGACGACCCCGTCGTAAACCTGCGGCGCCTTGGTCAGAGTCCCGCCGGGAAAGGTGGTGATCTTGACCTTGCCGTCGGTCCGCTTTTCGACCTCCCGGGCGAAATCCGCGGCAGCAATCGCCTGGTCGTGCGTAGGCGGGAAGAAAATGCTGAAAGTCAGGTTCTCCGCGGCGGCCGCCGGCAGGGAAAACACCAGGAGCATAGCGGCTGAGCAACAGAAAAGAGACAACATTTTTAACGGCTTTATCATCACAACCTCCGCGGAATGGCCCCAGGCCGAGCGCCGCTGCCCGACAAGGGGGCAGGACCAACCTCGGGAAAAACTAAAATCCGTTGCAAAAATAGACAATTACGGATGATCGACGTGAATTTAACCGACTGCCAGGCAAAGGTCAAGTGAAAAACCGGGCGGTTTTCGGCTGCGGCAAAGCCGGGGAAAGCAGGGCCCGGGGGGCATTGACCGGGACCGCCCGGCGGCTTTCTTTATGCTTCGCCTATGACTCCCTGTGCAGCAGCTGCTGCCCCACCCAGTACCGGGAAAACTGCAGGGCGGTACGCCCGCAGCGTTTGCTTTTCTCATGCGACCACTTGATCGCCGCATCTTCCAAGCCGTCGTCCCAGAGCGGTTCCAGCCCGTGCTCACGGCAGAGTCGCGCAATGGTCCGCTGCACCACTGCCAGGTACTGGTCCTGCTTGAGAACCCGAAAGGAGACCCAGAGACCGAAGCGGTCCGACAGGGAAATCTTTTCCTCGACCGCCTCGCCGTGATGGATCTCCCCCTCCACCATTTTGGCACCCAGGTTGTCCTGGAAATATTCCGGGAGCAAGTGCCGGCGGTTGGAGGTCACATAGATCAGGACGTTTTCCGGAGAAGCGTAAACCGAACCGTCCAGAACGCTCTTGAGAATCTTGTAGCCGGGATCGCCCGGTTCAAAGGAGAGGTCGTCGCAAAGGATAATGAAGCGATAGGGTTCTTCACCGATCTGCATGAAGATATCGGACAGGTAATTCAGGTCGTTTTTATCGACCTGGATGACTCGCAGGCCGAGGTCCGCATAGGTGTTCAGCAGGGCCTTCACCAGCGAGGACTTGCCGGTCCCACGAGAACCCCAGAGCAGGACGTTGTTGGCGGGATATCCCTTGATGAACTGCAGGGTGTTTTCGCGCAGGGTTTTTTTCTGCGGTTCGATACCGAGCAGATCGTCCAGAGCGATGTTATCGAGTTGTCCGATCGGCTCCAGAAACCCGGAAAACGAATGGCAGCGCCAGCTGGCCGCCGCGACATCCGCCCACCGGATGCGACCGACGGCCGGCGGCAGCAGCTGTTCCACGGACGCCAGCACCCGCTCGATGCGGGCGGCGAGTTCCGGTTGCAAAGGCATGGGGATCCTCCTTAAAGCCGATTCCGTTGGGTGCGGCCGGCCAAGCATTCAAAGGTTTTCACTGCTACGGCCTGGCGACAGCAACCGCTTGATGCCGTTCAGCGGGCCGCGGCCGCCCCCTTCCTCACGCATCAGGCTACGGACCCGCGAGGCGGCGGCGATTTGCTTGTCGATGGCATAGGCCTCGATATTCTCAGCCATTTCATCGCGTCGATAAAGGTAATTGACCATCAGACCGCAGGCTTCCCGCATCCCCTTGGCGGAAGTGTCGCCCAGCCAGTTGATCTGCTCGATGCGCGCACCGTTGCCTAGGTGAAAGCGGGCAACGGGATCGAGTGGCGCCAGGTCGCGGTTGCGGCGCTGGTGCAGATAGCGGGCACCCAGGACCAGCAGGGGTTCCTTCAGGACATCGGCGATCTCAGGAGTGTTCGGCCAGCGCGGATCGTCGATCACCGCCGCCAGGGTCGGGGCCACGCCGAGCCGCTCGGCAGCCTTGGCCAGGGCCTCGGCAAGAGGGTTCTCCCCATCGTTCGCAGCGTCCTCCTCCTGCAACAGGTTCTCCAGCCAGCGACGAAAACCCGGCATGGGCGACAAAGTGGCAAACGTTTTCAGGTTCGGCAGGCTGGTCTGCAGGGAATCCACGACTCTCTTGATCAAAAAAGGTCCGAAACTGATCCCCTTCAGTCCGGTCTGGGTATTGGAAATCGAATAGAAGATGGCCGTATCGGCCTCTTTCAAATCGATTTCGGGAAGCGCCTCGTCGAGCAGGACCTGGATACTGGGCGCCAAGCCTTTGACCAGGGCGACCTCGATGAAGATCAGCGGCTCATCGGGCATGACCGGATGGAAAAAAGCATAGCAGTGGCGATCCGATTCCAGCCGATGGTGCAGTTCCCGCCAGGAATCGATGGCATGCACAGCTTCATAGGCCATCAACTTCTCGAGCAGGGCTGCCGGACTCTGCCAGGTGATTCGCTCCATCTCCAGGAAACCGACATCGAACCAGGTGGCCAGCAGCTGCTGCAGATCGTCGTCGAGGTCTTTGAGTTCCGGCGCATCCACCAGAAAGCGCAGCAGGTCGGAGCGCATGTCGATCAGGAACTTGACGCCTTGCGGCAGGGCATTGAATTGCCGGAGCAGCTTCTGGCGGGGCGGCACCAGCGCTTTGCGCAGGGCTTGGGCCTGCTCGAAAAATGCCTGTTCATCTTCATCCGCCGCCAAAAGTGCCGCCGCCCGGCGGACCCGCGTCCGTTCGATGGGGTAGCGATGCACCAGAATCGCCAGAAAATGGCGGCGGCCGCTATCGTTCAGAGTCAGGTAGAGTTCCCCGAGTGTGGCGGCATGCTGGCGGGCCGAGACTTCACCATGTCTGGCCTCCAGGCACTCGTCCATAAACTTTTCGACCCGGGCCATATCCTGCGGCGGCAGTTCGGCCGCGACTGACGGCAGGCCGTCCGCCTGCCGCCAGTCGCGCCAGGCCCGCCGCAGAGGTTCCCAGGGTGAAAAAAACCGTGAATTCATCATGGCTCCAAAGGTTCGACAAAGAACAGAATGATTAGAGCAGGACCAGCAGCAGGGCGTTCAACAAGCCGATCAGGCCACCGAGCAGGGCGCCGAACAGGTTGATGTACTTGAATTGTTCCTGCATGACGCCAAGCAGCAGCCCTTCAACCTTGAGAATGTCCAGTCGATTGACTTTCTCTTCGACCATGCGCGAGACATTGAGCGTCTCCAGCAGAGAGGGCACCTCCCTGCCCAGCACATCGCCCAGCTGCCGGCAGATGCCCTCGGCGAGTTCCTCCCGGATGTCCGCCGGCAGACGCGCCGACAGGCGGCCGAGCTTTCTGCGGTAAACCCGCTCTTCCAGCTGTGCGCCGACAACCCGGTCAATCGCCTTCTCGGTCGCCGGTGAGCGCAAAAGTTCCAGCAGACGGTCGGCAGCCGTCCGTTGCAGGCGCTCGATACCCTCCTCGGGCAGCGCCCGCTCGAGGAGGCTGCGAAAGGAGCGATCCTTGATATTCTGAATTGAGGCGTCCAGGACTCCCAGGGCCATTTCGGTCGCCCGCCGGCTGGTCACGGCGGCCACCACCCGCCGGCGGAGGAAGCGCCGCATGCCGGTTACTTTTTCATAGGGGACTTTTTCCACGAAATTGCTGAGCGGCCGATCGAGCAGGGCCTCCAGTCGTTCGCGCAGCATGCCCGCTACCTGTTGCTGGGTCCGTTCCTCCCGCAGCCATTGGGCGATTTCGTCGGCGGCCTGGTCGAGGAAGCCTGGGATCTTCTGGTGAACCTGCTCGAGATTGATGAAACCGGACAGCAAACCGGTCAAACCGCTCAGGGAATCCAGGAAGGCGGCGATGCCCTTCTGAATCCTCTCGACCAGCCGGGCCCGGAATACGGGATCGTGCAGCAGGCTGCCGAAACGTTCCAGCAGGGGTGGAATTTCCCGCTCCAGCTGATCGAAAACCACCTCGATCAGGTCTTCCGGCAAAATCTCCCGCAGGCAGCGTTCGCTCTGCAGGAACCGGTCGACCCGCTCGTCCAGAAACCGGGCGACCGCCTCCTTGACTTCGGGTGAGGCCAGCAGGGTCGACAGGCGTTCGTCGAGGTGTTGGCGGAGATCGCGGTAGTTTTCCGGGGTCAGGAAACTTTCCAGGTCCCGGGCCAGCAGACGGTCCCCCGTGCTCTGCAGATAGCCGCGCAGGCTGTCCTCGAAACCCTGGCTGTGCAGGTAGTCGCCGAGCATGCCGACCAGCTTCCAGCGCAGCAGATCGACCAGGTCACGGAAACGCTGCCGGAAATCCTTCGGAACCAGGCTCTCGAGCGAGCCCAGGTCCCGATCGATGAAACCGGCCAGCTTCTCGTCGACCACCCCCCGGAGTTCCTTGCGGAAGCGGGGTTGCTCCAGGGCCTGCCGGACATCATCGCCGGTGAGCAGGTGGCTGCCGACCATCTCGCCCATGCGGGCCGCCAGTTCGCCGCGCTTGGCCGGAATGATCCCGGGTGTCAGCGGCATCCGAACACCGGCAACCCGCCAGGGACGCAGAGGCCTGAACAGCATGCGGATGGCGATCCGGTTGGTGACGTAGCCGATGACCGCTCCGAGCAGCGGCGGGATCAGGTAGGGAAGCAGCGGCAAATAAGTTTGCATGGCACTCTTCTGTCGGAACCTGGAAATTTCAACCGGCAGTCAGGTGCCCGAAGGCCCGGATGTCGGAGCGCTACGGCCGCACGGACGAGCCCGGTCAGGACTCGACGATTTCACCGATCAGGTCGTATTCCGAAGAATCGGTGATGCGCAGCGCCACGATCTCGCCCACGTTGGCCTGCCCGGCCGTAATGTAAACCTGGCCATCCACATCCGGCGCCTGGCAAACGGCCCGGCCGGCCAGCAGCAGATCGGTCTCATCGCTGTAGCCCTCGACCAGCACCGGCTCGATTCTGCCGACCATCGCCCGGTTCTTGCGGAAAGCCACCCGGGCCTGGGCCTTCATCAGACGCCGGCAGCGGGCCTGCTTGGTTCGTTCCGGAATCTGATTTTCCAGGCGGGCGGCAGCCGTTCCCTCCTCGCGGGAATAGCGGAAGACCCCGAGCCGTTCGAAATGTCCCTCCTCCACGAAAGCCAGCAGTTTGCGGAACTGTTGATCGGTCTCGCCGGGGAAACCCACGATCAGGGATGTTCGCAAAGTGGCTTCGGGCATGCGCCGCCGGATCCGCTCCAAAAGACTGCGGATGCCGGCTTCATCGATTCGGCGGTTCATTGCCGTCAGCAGGTCGTCGTCGATATGCTGAATTGGAATATCCAGGTACTTGCAGATCTTGTCCTCGCCGGCGATCAGGTCAAGCAGGTCGTCGCTGATGCCGTCGGGATAAGCATAGAGCAGCCGCAGCCAGGTCAGATCCTTGATACGGACCAGTTCCCGCAAGAGCTTTTCGAGCGTGGCGCCGTCGTCGCGATCGACTCCGAAGGCCGTCACGTCCTGCGCAATCAGGTTGATTTCCTTGGTTCCTTCGCCGACCAACCGTTCGACTTCGGCGACCACCGAAGCGATGGACCGTGAGCGCAGGGTCCCCCGAATGCTGGGGATGACGCAGTAGGAACAGTGATTGGCACATCCCTCGGCGATCTTGACATAGGTTGAGTAGTAGGGGGACGATGTGACCCGGGGCGTTTCATGATCGTAGAGGTAGTCCGGCAGGCCGATGGTGTGACGGGCCGGCAATTTGCTCAGGCTTGCATCCAGCAGTTCAACCACCCGCGGTGCATCGGCGGTGCCCAGGAACAGATCGACCTCCGGCAGGTCCTCGGCCAGTTCAACCCGATAGCGCTGAGGCATGCAGCCGCTGACCACCAGCAGTCGGCAGCGGCCGTTCTGTTTGTAGTCGGCGACATCCAGAATCGTCTCCACCGACTCCTCCTTGGCTTCGCGGATAAAAGCACAGGTATTGACGATAATGATTTCGGCCTGACTTTCGTCGGTAATGATTTCAAAGCGGTCAGGCGGCAGATGACCGAGCATGACCTCGGCATCGACCAGGTTTTTCGGACATCCCAAACTGACCAGGCTCACAGTATGTTTCGCCAATCGTCATTCCTTTCCGGAAAAGCCCCGGATCGACCAGCGCCGGGAGCGCCCGCCGACCGGCACAGACCAGATGGGCGGAAACAGCGCTGGGAAAAGTTTATTTCCTTTATATAAATCGAGGATTTATAACATAAAAACCGGCAAAGGGAAAAGGGCTGTCTGGTCGCCCGCTCCTTGGGCGCGGTTCTCCTAGAAGTTCAGGCCGGCGTCGGCGGGGCTCATGACATCGACGCCTTCGGGAACCTGGAAAACAAAGGTCTGCGGATCGGTCCCGGTATTGACCCGGATATGTTCGAAGTGAATGTCCGACCGGTTGCCGTTGAGGTCGATGATGGTCGCTGCCAGAACCGGGAAAACCGGCCTTTGGGCTGCAGCGTCCTGTGCCTGGCGCTGGCCGGTGGCCACCGCCTGCTGATCTATGGTCATGAGCAGACGCGCGACCAGAGCCGACTCCTGCCGCGGCTGCAGCTCCAGCCGGTAATGACCCTCCTCGGTCAGCTTCGGCTCCGCCCAACGGACGTTGAAATCCCGGGTCAGACGCGACAATCCGGTTAAAAAGGTCATCGGATCATTTTCCCGATTCCGGGCCAGATCGGCAGCCAGGGTTCGGATGACCTGATTGTTCTCGGGAACATAAACCCAGACCGTCGTGCCGTCGGAGACGATCAGCTGACGGCTCGGCTCGAGGTATTCCCAGCGAAAGAGAACTTCCGGAGAATCCTCAGCCTCTTGCCGATCGAAAGCAACCACCACCTTGCCGGAGGCCTGCTGCATGCGGTTGAGCGAAACGATCCGCGATTCCTGGACGAAATCGGCACGATAATCGCGAATTCGCAACGGTGCCGGGGTATCGCTGCGAAACGGGGTCTGCACCGCCGCCACGACCTCTCCCAGAACCGGAAGGGCTGCCTCAGCCTGCGGCAGGGCCCATACAAGAATCAGGACGATGAGCATCAGAAATCTGTTCATGGTCTTCTCCTGCCGCATGCGCGGATTCCCTACATTTTACGAGCAACCCGTAAAGGCATGCAGCTTACAGGCAAAGTCTGGTCTTATCGCGGGCAAAATGAACCAGCAGATGACCTGTGGCCAGATCGAACTCCACTGTGCGGCCGCGGTTGCCGCCAATGTCCTCGCCCAACAGGGGAATCTGCAGCCGGGACAAAACCTCCCTGGCGGAATGGGCGCTGCGAACCCCGATGCCGTCGACCAGACTGAGAAAATCGCTGGCGAACATGTTCGCCCCGCCGGCCATTTTCGCCACCAGGGCCTGACGCTCGGCGCCCATGCCGACCAGGTCCTTGAGCATCAGTTCTATCGCCAGGTCGGCAAATTTTACAGGATTCGACACCTCGTCCTGGCCGCGCCCGCCGGGGAGCAGGGTATGCGCCATCCCACCCAGAGCCCGCCGGGGATCGTAGAGGACAATCGCCAGGCAGGATCCCAGTCCGGAGGCCCTGAGTACCGCCGGCCCGCGGGCCGTCCGATATTCAGCAATCCCGACCCGCAAGCTCAGTCTCCTGTCGCCACGGAAAAAAATGCTTCATAGGTTTCCGGATCGGGAATCAGGAAAAAATGACCCCGAATACTGGTATCGCTGTCGATCTCGCCGCCAAATTCGGTTTCCACCATCAAGGCAAGATCGCTTTTCCGGCCGACTTCGACCAAGAGAGTATCGACCAGCGCACCGGCCATATCATAGGCGAAGCAGGGAACCGAAGGCAGCAGCTTCTTGCCGATCAAGTCGCCGAGGGCATTGAGATAGGCGGAAGCCAGGATGTTGCCGACCTCCTTGAGCGAGGAAACAGCTACCTGGTTTTCCAGAAGCTCCTGCTCGCATCCCGTCAGGATGCCGCAAAGACGTGAGGCGCTGGCCTGTGGAAACAGCAGCATGATGCTGCCGCGCGCATCGCCGAGGATGCGCAGGAAAATTCCGGCCATCAGGGTTTCCGCTCCGCCGAGGCAGGCAGGGACATCGGCTAGCGGCGTCACCAGCACCCGCGGCACGAACAGCTCGATGCGCCGGCCGATCATTTTCGAAAGGGCCGTCGCCGCGTGGCCGACGCCAATGTTGCTGACTTCCTTGAGGGCGTCCCGCTGCACGTCCGGCATCTGGTCAAGGAGCATCCTTTTCCTCCATTTTGTGCGGCAGAAAGTCAACCGAACGCTCGGCCAACAACGGCTGCGGGTCAACGATGAACAGAACGGAGCCGTCGCCCTCGATGGCCGCGCCGCTGAGTCCCGCAGTCCGGTCGAGCGGAAAGCCGAGCGGCTTGACGAAGGCGTCCCGATGGCCGACGAAGCCGCCGACCAGCAGTCCGACCTGCACCCCGTGCCATTCGGTCAGCACAACACAGGCCACCGGTTCGATTGCCGGCCGCTTTTGGCCCAGCAGTTCGGCAAGGGGAACCAGGGGTATCCGTTCCTCGTCCAGTGCAAACCAGGGGGTCTCACTCTCCTGGTGAATCTGCTCCCGGGGCAATTCGATGATCCGTTGGACCCGGGTCACCGGCAAAGCGAGCGGCATGCCGCAGCAGCGGACCAGGATCAGCTTGATGATGGCGATCGACAAAGGCAGCCTGAGCAGAAAGCGGGTCCCGGCTTGGGGCGCGGACAGGATATCCAGCGTTCCGCCCAGGTCTTCCACGGCCGCCTTGACCACGTCCATGCCGACGCCGCGGCCGGAAGTCTCTGTCACCTCGTCCGCCGTGGAAAACCCCGGTCGACAGATCAGCAGCAATGCTTCCCGGTCGCTTAACTCAGCGGCCTGGCTTGCGCTTAAAAGCCCCTTTTCCACAGCTTTTTGGCGTAACGCCTCAGGATCCATGCCCGTGCCGGTGTCGCGCACTTCGACCAGCACCATGTCCCGTTCCCGGCGGGCGCTGACCATGACTTCACCGCTATCGGCAATCCCGTGGTCGACCGCGTTGCGAACCAGGTGGACCAGAGGATCGGCCAGCTGGTCGAGAATGACGCGGTCGATGCCGACTTCGCCGCCGATCAGTCGAAAAGCCACCTGCTTGCCGGTCTTGCGGCCCAGATCGCGGACGATTCTGGGCAGCCTGCCGGCCACGCTTTCCAGGGGCATCAGGCGGGTCCGCAAAACATGATGATGGAGCTCCCCCACCAAGCGGCCGGTTTCCTCGAGAGCAGCATCGACGCCCGGCCAGTCCCGCTTGCCCGAGGAAGCGCGCAACACATGGCGCTGGGTCAGGAGTTCTCCGGCCAGGTTGACGAAACGATCCAGCAGGTCAGTGCGGATGCGGACGGTACGAACGGCTTCTTCGCCGGACCGGGCGGCCTCCTGGCGCCGGTCGTCGATGAAATCGACCTGTTCGACATCCGGAAAAGCCAGCAGTACCTCCTGCAGGAAATCCCGCTTCTGCGCGGTTCTGAACCAGGCCTTGAGCTGTTTCAACGGGAATCCTGCCTGCATGGTTTCCCGGTCCGGATCGCAGGCGATGACCTCGCCCCGGTTTTCCAGTTCGCGCAGCAGAAGCAGACCGCGGGCAGCCGGCATGGCGGCGTTTTTCGCCAGGGTCATCAGGACCTGGAAGGTCTCGGGTTCCGGGCTGACTGCGGGCGTCCCTTCAGCCGCTTCTCCAGCAGCGGCAGGTTCTTCATCGGCTGCCTGGATGGGTGAGAGTTCGGCAAACTCGCCGTCTTCCGTCTCGTCGGTCGGAGCCTCTAAAAAAAAACTGACATCCTGCTCCGGGTTGCCCGCCTTGATATCCTCCACCAAAGTTTCCAGCAGGTCAATGCCTTCCAGCAGACGGTCAGCCAGGGTCTCCGACAAACGCCCGGACTGGCGGCAGCCGTCGAGCGCATCCTCCAGATGATGAGCCAGCCGGGAGGTGGCTTCGTACCCCATGGTGGCAGCCATGCCCTTGATGGAATGAGCTTCCCGGAACAGGGCATTGATCATTTCCAGATCGTCCGGCTCCTGCTCAAGGGCCACAGCAAGCTTATTCATCTTGTCAAGATGTTCCCGAGCTTCCGAGAGGAAGAGCTCTCTGTACTGGGACATGTCCATGACAGCCGTACCGGAAGATGAGTTCGAATTCAGCTGGCCACCCGTCTCACCACGTCAAGGACATTGTCCTCCTTGAAGGGTTTGACGATAAAATCACGGGCTCCGGACTCGACGGCTTCGAGGACCAGGGAGTCCTGACCGAGGGCGCTGACCATGACCACGCAGGCCTTGGGGTCCTCGCCGATGATGTCGCGCAGCGCTTCGATGCCGCTGCGCTTGGGCATGACGATGTCCATGGTCACCAGATCGGGCTGGACCCGGCGGTAATCTTCAAGCGCCGCCTGGCCGTCTTCCGATTCGGCGACAACCTCGAACCCCGCGCGGGTAAAAATATCCTTGAGCATGTTGCGCATGAACAAGGCGTCATCAACGATCATTACTCGCAGGGACATAGCTTCCTCCGTGGTCTGCAAACAAGCGTTCCAATTGCTCATAAATGACATCAAGGTCCAGCAGATGAACCGGCGGCCCCTCTTGGCGCTCGATCACTGTCCGGATGAAGGGGTCCCCTGCCGATGCCGCCGGGTCGGGGACCTCGATGGCTTCTTCCCGATCCAGCCGCTGAATGTGAACGATCCGGCCCACTTCCAGGGCCAGAGAGCGGCAAGCAGGCGCCAGAACGACCAGACGACCGTCCCGCTCACTGGCCGCCGCGTTCATCATGGCCGGCAGATCGATCACCGGCAGAACATCGCCGTGCAGGTTGACGACGCCATTGATGAGGGGGGTCCGGACCGGGATCGGATACCGTATCGGCTGCTCGATGATTTCCCGCACGGCATCGATTTCCAGGCCGTAGTTGCGGTCGTTGATCTGGAACACCAGGGTCAAAGCCACCGCCTCAGACCTCCGGGGTCCGCATCAGCTTGAACCGTTTGACAACGGCGAGGAGTTCCTCGGACATGACGGACATTTCCTTGGCCGACAAGTTCATTTCTTCCATCGAGGCACATTGCTGCTGGGTGGCGGCAGAAACCTGCTCAGTCGCTGCCGCATTGTCGGAAACGATCTTGTCGATCTCCTCGATCGCTCTGGAAATGTGTTCGGCGCCGGCAATCTGCCGCTGGGTCAATTCAGAAATATTATGGGCCTTGCCTCGCGTGTCTTCGGCGTTCCGGGAAATTTCCGCAAAGGCGTGATTCGTCCGGTCGACAGCCTCGCGACCCGCTTCCATCTCGCGACTGATCTGCGCCATGGTGCCCTGAACATGTTCACCCTCCGCCTGAATGCCTTCGACCAGGTTGGTGATTTCACCGGAGGACTCGGTGGTCGAGTCGGCCAGTTTGCGGATCTCTTCGGCAACCACGGTAAAGCCGCGCCCGTATTCTCCGGCCCGGGCCGCTTCGATGGTCGCATTCAGGGCCAGCAGGTTGGTCTTGTGAGCCACGCCGTTGATCACTTCCACGATCTGGCCGATCTGTTGGACGCGTGAAACGAAGGATACCATCTGATTGCCGCTGCTCTCCATGCCGGCGAGGACCTGCCTGATGGTTTCAGTGCTGCCCTGCGCCAGCTCGACTCCCCGTTGGGCCGTGGCGAACGTCGCTTCGGCGGCTTCGGCCACCTTCTGGGCAGATTCGGCGATCTGGTTGATCGCGGTGGCCATCTCCTTGAAGAACCGGTTCGATTCTTCGACCATTTCGGCCTGGGTCTCGGCGCCTTTGCTGATGCTGTCGACTGTGCCGGCGACTTCGTGGGAGGAGGCGGTCATTTGCTGGGCGGTCACCGACAAAGACAAAGAGGCTTCCGCAACCCGGGAGGCGAAGCTTTTGATCTCGCCCACCAGCTCGCGCAGGCTCGCCTGAACCTGGTTCATTGAGGCGGCGATGTCGTCGGTCTCATCGCTCAGGCGATTTTTGACCTGAATATCCCGAGACAGATCGCCGCGACTCAGCCGGTCGCCGGCCTCCGTCAATTTGCGGATGTTCCGGGTAAACCCCTTCGAAAAAAGCGACCCGATCACCAGGCCGACCAGAAGGGCAAAGCCGATGGTCAAAGGCTGCTGCAGCCAGGGCAGAATCGGCAGGTAGGGCACGGTCAGATTGACCACGACCACCGACGCAATCACGATCAAAAAACCCATGATAAATTTGTAGCTGATCTCTACGCGCATCACTCGACTCCTGCTATGACATGTTCCGGATCCGGATTTTCACCATGCCCACACGGAAACTCTGTCGGACGACGGCAGAAGGATAGCACGGACCGGGCCCAAAAACTATCGGGAACAGCCGGCAGTTCCTGCATCACCTTCCTTGACGGCCGCCGGCATCAGCCTCAAGATAAGGTGGTGCGCTGCTGGCGACGATATATCCTTTCCACCGGAAACTCCGGGTAAAAACAACGCCGGATATCCCCTGACAGCGCTTCCGATCGCCCCAGCACGAGGACCCCGCCGACCGGCAGCACGTCACTGAATTGCGCCAGGACCCTTGCCTGTTCACTCCGGGAAAAATAGATCAGAACATTCCGGCAGAGGATCATATCGGCCGCCGGCAACGGCCCGGCCGCCATGAGATTGTGTCGTTCGAAGCGCACCATGCCCCGGATCCGCGGTTCCAGGCGGAAGGCATCCCCTTCCGCCGAAAAGTATTGATCCAGGATGGCTGCCGGCACCTCGGTCAACCGCTCCCGACGGTAGAGACCCTGCCGGGCTGCCTTCAGGATGACGGGACTGACATCTGTCCCCAGAATGTCGACCTGCAGGCCCTGCGGCCGCAGTTCATCGATCAGCAGAGCCAGCGAATAAGGCTCCTCGCCGCCGGCGCAGCCGACACTCCAGAACCGCAGGTGGGTCCGACCGTCCTCCCAGGCCCGCCGGCAGAGTTCCGGCAGCACCCGCTGTTCAATGATCCGGAAGGTATCGGGGTTGCGAAAAAACCGCGAGACATGGATGGAAAGCGTCGCCAGCAGAGCATCCAGTTCATCATCGTCGTTTGCCAGACGAACCAGATAGTCCTGCAGATCGGTCACCCCTGCGGCCCGCAGGCGCTTGGCGATCCGGCGGCGGATGCAGCGATCCTTGTAATTGTCGAGCCGGAACTGGCGTTTTTCCGCCAGCAGAGCCAGCAGGGCCTGGAGTTCCTGATCACCGAGACTGTCTCCGGTCCACGTCGGGGACCCCGTCGAGGGAGAAGAGCTGGTCATGTTTTGTCCGCCGGCTCGGTGCTGTCCGCAAAATGGTCGAAGCCGCGCAGGTCGCAGGGGGTTTCCCGACCATGCCCGTCCCGCAGCAGGAGATGAGGCGCCCCCACCCGAATTTCACCGACCACCGTCACCGGCAGACCGACCCGGGCCGCCTGTTTCCGCAGCAGAGGCACATCGCAATCGGCCGCGGTAAAGAGCAGTTCGTAATCCTCACCGCCGTTGAGGGCCAGGTCGGCCATCCCCGGATTGTCCTGCAGAGATTGCCGAAAATCCTCGGATGTCGGCAGGCTCGACAGGTCGAGCAGGCCGGCTGTTCCGGACGCCCGCAGTATATGTCCGAGATCGGCAGCCAGACCGTCCGAGACGTCGATCATCGCGGTGACGCGGCCGCTGGCCGCCAGGGCCCGACCCAGCTCGACCCGGGCCTCGGGCCGATGATGCCGGCCGGCCAGGAAGGCGGACGGCCGCTGCCCTTTCTGCAGCATGGTGAAAGCCAGGGCGCTGTCGCCCAAGGTTCCCGACACCAGCACGACGTCGCCGGGACGGGCACCGTCGCGGCCGACGGCTTCACCTTGCGGCACCACGCCCTCAACGGTCACCGCAATCACCCAGGGCCCAGGACTGCGACAGGTATCTCCGCCGACCAGGGTTGCACCATGAGCTTCCGTCTGCCGGAGGGCGCCCGCCAGAAAGCCTTCGATCCGGTCGACCTCGGTGTCCCCCGGGCAGGCCAGCCCCAGGTAAAGGTAGCGGGGTGTGCCGCCCATGGCGGCAATGTCGCTCAGGTTGACGGCAATGGCTTTGTGCCCCAGGTCTTCCGGCCGGGTCCAGGTGAAATCGAAATGGCAGGTTTCAATCAGCAGGTCGGTGGATGTCAGCAATTGTTCGCCGGCGCCGACCTCCAGCACCGCGGCATCGTCACCGATGCCGCGCACCACGCCGGACCCGGACCCGGCCTGCTGACGGATCCGGTCGATCAGTCCGAATTCGCCCAATTGGTTCAGTTTCATAACGCCCACCCCCTGCCCGGTGTTAACATACTAAGGTTTATTGTGTTTTTTCGTCAAGGCAATGACTCACCAACGGTAGCGGGCATCTTTCCAGATGTCGGGTGGCTGGGTATAGTGCCGTTCGGCGAAAAGCCGCCGGCCCTGGTCGTCCAAAGTCAGGAGGGAAGTGGAACGGGTCCCGTAACGCGGGGCAAGAATGAACATGGCCGACAGGGCATGCTCCCATTCGGCGGGGACGCCGGTTTCCGGCAGTTCCTGGTGGGGAGCCCGCTCCCGATCGGCCATCAGGGTGAAGGCATCCTCGATGGTCCAGTCCCGGGCAGCCAGCAGTCCGGCCAGCTTCTGCTTGCCTTTGCAGACTTTCGGCCAGGGCGCGTCGAAGCGGCCGTTGCTCAGCCCGTACAGACCCGGCTCGAGCTGTTGCAGGTCCGGGGCCCGGTTGCTGCAGTGCCAGATGCTGCGCCGGTCGCCGAGGAGAAGGTTGAAACCGGCATACTCCTCTTGCCGGGAGTCGAGTCCCTGCAGAAATTCCGGAATCGACCGGTCGCCGAGCAAATAGTCGCGCACCAGCCAACCCCGCGACCTGGTGGCATGACCGGCAGGATCGGGTTCACGGTAATTGGTGACAGCCGCCCAGCGGCCGTCGCGGCGGGCTCCCATCCAGGTGCCGCCGGCCAGCAGGTCGCGACCGGCCAGAACCTCCGCTGCTTCCGGCCAGGGAGCAAGCTGAGACGTGGGGCGGTCGTAGAATTCGTCCCGGTTGCCCAGCACCACCAGCGGCCAATCCGGGTGGACCCGGTGGGCGATCAGAATCAGGCACATGAACCTGCTCCCGCAAAAATTCCGGGGCGTGAATAACCGCCGCCCTCTGCCGGCGAATGACTGCAAGCGGGGACCGGCATGGGCATCATGCCAGGTGCACCGCCTTCAAAAAACGGGCACCGACCGCGTCGACCACCGCATCCAGGGTCGCCTGGGGCGCCGGGGAATCGATCGACAGCACGACCATCGCTTCGCCGCCCTTGGCGCTTCGCCCGAGGTTCATCGAGCCGATATTGATGTTGGCGTCGCCCAGAATGGTGCCGATCTTGCCGATCAAGCCGGGCTGGTCCGGATAAGTCATGACCAGCATGTGTTCTTCCGGGGTAAAATCCATGGTGAAATCGCGCATCCGCACGACTTTCGGAGTCCCCTCGAACAGGGTGCCGGCGATCGAGCGCTGCCCGGCCGGCGTGGACAGGGTCAGGGTGATCAGGTTGGAAAAGGATTCGATCTCCGAAGACCGGCTCTGCTCGACCACCAGACCGCGCCGCTCGGCCACCAGGTTGGCGTTCACCATATTGACGTCTTCCTCGGTACAGCGGTTGAGCAGAGCCGCCAGGCCGGCCACCGTAATCGGCATGCAATCGTAGGCGGCGATCTTGCCGTTGTAATGAAAGGAGATTTTGCCGGGGTTTTCCGGGGCCAGCTGGGTGATGAAATCGCCGAGAATCCCCGCCAGGTCCATGAACGGCCGCATCTGAGCCACCAGGTCCGGGTCGAAGCGGGGTATGTTGACGGCGTTTTCGACCGGCCGGTCGTCCAGCAGGTTGAGGATTTCCTTGCCGACATCGACCGCCACATTGGTCTGCGCCTCGAAGGTGTTGGCCCCCAGATGGGGGGTGACGATCATCCGCGGATGGGCAATCAGCTTTCTGATCACCGGCTCGGTCGGTGGCTCTTCGCTCCAGACGTCAAAGGCAGCGCCGGCCACTCGGCCGCTGTCGAGAGCGTCGAGCATCGCCTGCTCATTGATGATGCCGCCGCGGGCGCAGTTGACGATCAACACCCCTTCCTTCATCCGATCAAAATGTTCCCTGCTCATCAGGTCGCGGGTTTCGTCGTTGAGCGGGGTATGCACGCTGATCACATCGGCGGTTTTGACCAGCTCCTCGAGATCTACCAGCCGGGTGGCGAAATCGGCGGCGCGCTTCTCGCTGATATAGGGGTCGTAGACAACCACCTCCATTTCAAAGGCCCGGGCGCGCAGGGCGACCCGGCCGCCAACCTTGCCGAGGCCGATGATGCCGAGCGTCTTATGCCGGAGCTCATGGCCGGTATAGGGCGCTCGCTGCCACTTGCCCGCCTTGAGGCTGGCATTGGCATCCGGCACGTTGCGGCACAGGGAGAGCAGCAGAGCCATGGTATGCTCGGCGGCCGAATTGGTGTTGCCGAATGGCGCATTGACAACGATAATGCCCCGTTCACTGGCCGCCGGCACATCGACATTGTCGATGCCGACGCCGGCCCGCGCGATCATTTGCAAACGGCTGGCGTGGGACAGCAGTTCCGCGTCGACCTGGGTTCCGGAGCGGGTAATGATGGCGTCATATTCGCCGATCATACCCTGCAGCTCCTGCCGGGACAGGCCGAGTCTCACATCGAGCTGGACACGGGGGTCCTTCTGCAGCAGTTCCAGGCCTTTTTCAGAGATTTCATCGGTGACGATCACTTTCATGATGGTTCCGTCCTTGGTTCAATGACATTGTTTCAACGGTCGGTCCCCTGATGGGACTCCTCGCTCATCAAGCATAGCGGGGAACAGGTCATTTGCCAGCCAGCCCTTTGAGGGTCGCCCGGTGTTCCGGGGGGACCGCTTCCGGCCGCAGCTTGATGCAGAGACATTCGGCCGTGGCATAGACGACATTTTCCGGTCCGCAGATCTTGCCCTCGACCAGCACCTTCCGCCCCTCCACCGAGATCACCCGGCTTTCGACCTGGACCACCGTCTCCAGCGGCAGCATACTGCGGAAGCTGACATTCAGGTTGCCGACCACGATGGCATGCCCGGCCGCCCAGGCGGCCAGGCCGAGCACCTCGTCGAGGACTGCGGCGGCACTGCCGCCGTGGGCATGGCCGGGCGGTCCCTCGGTTTCCGGCCCGAACCAGAAGCGCGCCACCAGGTGCCGGTCGGGATCCAGGAAATAACGGGCCCTGAACCGGCGGCCGGTCCGGTCGCCCGAGACAAAGCGCAGGGAGCTGCCGACCAGAGCCGGCGCGTCGAAGGCTTGCCATTGCGGTTCGCCTTCCAGGGTCAAGGTTCTCGTCTTCGCAGCGTGCATCGAATTCATTTCAAAAGCCGGCCATTGGGCGAAAAGCAAAGGGGACACCTCTTTTTGGGAGGTGTCCCCGAGAGGCAATCCGATGGTTTTGATCAGCCGTTTTTGGCCTCGAAGTCACGCATGAAGTCAGCGAGGGCCTCGACCCCGGCCATCGGCATGGCGTTGTAGATCGACGCCCGGATGCCGCCGACGCTGCGGTGACCTTTGAGAGCATAGAGTCCCTGTTCACCGGCTTCCTGCAGGAATTTGGCTTCCAGCTCGCCACTGGGCAGGTTGAAACTGACGTTCATGGTGCCGCGGAACTCGGGCTGGATGACGCCCCGATAGTAGTCGGTGCCGTCGATCAGGTCGTAAAGGGTCCGGGCTTTCTGCTCGTTGACTTTCTCGATCGCGGCCAGACCACCCAACTCCTGCAGCCACTTGAGAACCAAGCCGGTGACGTAGATGGCGAAGGTGTTGGCGGTGTTGGTCAGCGAGTTGTCCTTGGCGCAGGTTTCATAGTTCAACAGAGTCGGGATCTCCGCCGCGGCATGGCCGAGCAGGTCTTCACGAATCACGACGAGCGCCGTGCCGGACGGGCCGAGATTCTTCTGCAGGCCGGCGTAGACGCAGCCGAACCGGCTGTAATCGATCTGCCGCGACAGAATTTCCGAGGTCTGGTCGGCAATCAGCGGCACCTTGCCGGTCTCCGGGAAGCTCTGATAGCGGGAGCCGTAGATGGTGTTGTTGCTGGTGATATGCAGGTAGGCCGCATCCTGGTCGACCATGGCCGGAGTAATCTGCGGAATCCGGTCGTAATTGGTGTCGGCGCTGCTGGCGATCACCTGGATGTCGCCGAACGGCTTGGCGTCCTTGTTGGCCAGCTTGGCGAAATTGCCGGTCTCGACATACAGGCATTTTCTGCCGGCCGAGCGGTTGGCCAGGTTGAGCGGCAGGGCCGCGAACTGCATGCGCGCCCCGCCGTGCACGAACAGGATCTTGTAATTGTCCGGCAGACCGGTCAGCTGGCGGAACCGTTCCTGGGCATCGAGCAGAACCTTTTCGAACTGCTTGGCGCGGTGGCTGATCTCGATGATGGAGACGCCCATGCCCTGGAAATCAAGAAATTCATCGCGGATCTGTTCCATGACCGGCACGGGCAGCATGGCCGGCCCGGCCCCGAAGTTGTATACCTGCTTGGACATATGCTTCTCCTGGAAGACTGGCTGTTATGATTATAATTCTTGCACCTTACCGCTTAAAGCTTACAGCTGTTTTTATAAGGTACGGACCTTGATGACGCCGTCGATCTGTTCCAGTGCGGCGACCAGTTCGGCGGTCGGTTCGGTCTCGATGTCAATGATGTTGTAGGCCACCTCGTCACGGCTGCGGTTGATCATATCGATGACGTTGATATCTTTCTCGGCCAGTACCGTGAGCACCTGGTTGAGCATCTTGGGCACATTGCGGTTGGAAAACGCCAGCCGGTAGCCGCCGACCCGCTCCAGGGCGATGGTGGGGAAATTGACCGCGTTGCGGATATTGCCGTTTTCCAGAAAATCGATCAGCTGGTCGGCGACCATGATCGCGCAGTTTTCTTCGGCCTCCTCAGTGCTCGCGCCGAGATGGGGGATCGAGATCACATCGTCGCGGCCGATCATTTCGGCCACCGGGAAATCGGTGATGTACTTGCCGATCCGGCCATTGTCGAGACCGAGCAGGACGGCATCGGTATCGACCACTTTTTCCCGGGACAGGTTGATCAGCGTAGCGCCTGGCTTGAAGCTATCGACCAGTTCCTTGTTGATCAGGTTGCGGGTCGCTTCCAGCACCGGCAGATGCAGGGTGACGATGTCCGCTTTCGCCAGCAGGGACTGCATGTTCTCCATGCGCTGCACGTCCCGGGACAGGCGCCAGGCAGCTTCCACCGACAGGGCGGGATCGTAGCCGATGACGTTCATGCCGAGCAGCAGGCCGGTTTCCGCGACCTGCGAACCGATGGCGCCCAGGCCGACCACGCCCAGGGTCTTGCCCTTAAGTTCATTACCGCCATAAGTCTTCTTGCCGCCTTCGACCAGCTTGTGCAACTCCTCGGGATTTTTGCCGGGCGCTTGCTGTTTGATGAACGCGATGGCGCCGAGCAGGTCCCGGGTCGACAGCAGCATGGCCGCCAGGGCCAGTTCCTTGACCGCGTTGGCGTTGGCGCCGGGCGCGTTGAAGACCACGATGCCCCGCTCGGTGCAGTTGTCGACCGGGATATTATTGACCCCGGCCCCGGCTCGGCCGATGGCCTGCACGCTGGCTTCGATATCGTCGGGTGCCAGAACGTGGCTGCGCAGCATAAAGGCGTCCGGGTGGCCGATTTCGCTGGCAATCTCGTATTTGTCACGGGAAAAGCGCTCGAGGCCTTTCACGGAAATCTTGTTGTAGGTGCGGATCTTGAACATGGTTTGCTCCTTGCGGCCGGCAGCGTTGGCCGGGGGCAGACGAGAAAGGTCCGGGCCAAACCTGCAGGTCACCATGAATTGGCCTCGACCGTGGTCGAGGGCGAAATGACCGGGTCCAACAAAAAAAGCCGCACCGCACGCAGCAGGCGGCGATCAGCGGCTTTCAGCCGGCCGGAACCGATGAATCGTCGGCCCTGCCGTGAAGCTGTTTTTTACACCTTTTCCGCGGGGTTGTCAATGCTCAAGGGGTGATTCGCCGGGCCTCGAGGTAGAAGCGCTTTTCATCCGCCTCGCCCATGGAGAAGGTCTTGCGCGGCAGGGCGCCATCCTTGACGATCGTGCGGAAAAGGTCGTGCTTGGAGATGGCCGGCAGGCTGAAGCCGATCGCTTGCGGTTTGCTGCCCAGCCGGATGACCGCGGCGTCGCCGTGAATGTAGTCGATGCGCGCTGCCGGCTGGGTTGGCAGGAAATCGTCGAGGAAGGCCTGCAGGGTGGCGACCACCAGCGTGTAGGCCGGTTCAGCCACTGTCAGCAGGCCATGGCGGTCACCCGCCACGAAAGGGATTGCATGGACGACGGCTGGGGCGGCGGTGCGCTCCGCTTCGACGGCCCGGGCATCCGGCAGCCAGCGCCATTGGCAGGGTGTCCCGGCCGCGGCAAAAAAATCCTGGGCGGCGGCCGCCATGGCGTCGACGTCGACGTCGAACACCGCTCGGTGAATGGCCTCGAACTCGAGTCCCGGATCATGCAGGTTGACCAGTTCGACCAGCGCGTAACGGGCCGGGTGCTGCATAAGAGCCGTCGGATCCTCGGCTTCGGCCTTGAGCGTCTCCCAGATCGCTTTGGCGGTGGCGAAGCTGTGGTTGCCGTCACCCATGGCATAGAGCATCGGGCTGCCCGCGGTCTCGGCATAGCGCTGCCGGAACCGCTCAGGGGCGGCCAGCGCCGCCAGTCGCTCGGCCACCTGACCGATCAGCTCCCCGCCGGCCACATGCCAGCCGCGCAGATGGCCGCCGCCCAGCATCAGCTCGAAATCGTAGAGCGGGGGCAGGTCCCGGTCGAACAGGGGTTCGATCACCGTATGCTCCGGGTCGTCGATCAGCACCATGATATGGGGCAGTTCGATGGAGGCATTCTCGCGCACCCGGATGCGCGGCGGCAGGCGGTCGACGATGGTGCCTTCCGTGGCGCGGATCAGGGTGTCGGCACCAGGCCGGTAGTCGTATGCCTCGAGGTCGAGCGCCACCACCAGGCCCTTGCGCGAGGGGGCATGGGCCGTTTTGCGATCGACCAGCACGAAACCGGGCTCGAGCGGCCGCAGAGTGCCGTCGGCGAGATACTGCTGCATAGTGCGATTGATCGCCGCGATGCGGGCCGCGGTCTCGTCTTCATCCGCCTCGAGGTAGACCTCCGGGAACACCAGGCGCAGGGTCGAAGGATGGTCGCCGACCAGGCGGTCAACCTCCTGCCAGTAGGCCGGTTCCGAGGTGTATTGGTCGCAGGCGATCACCGCCCAGCGGTGGAGGTCGACCCGGGGGTTCGGCACCAGAATTTGCGGCACCTGCAATGCCAGTTGGCTGAGATCGATGGTCATGCGCGTTTCACCCTGAATTTTTGGACGAGGAATAAAGAGAATCTATTTGATCCGCCGCAGATGCCCGCCCAGTTCCGGGCTCTCGGTTTCCGCGGAGGGCTCCGGGGAAGACGGCTGCTCCTGGCCATCCAGTCGCGGCAGGGCGCCGGTTTCCATCATCTGCGCAATGCCGTCGGCCACGCTCAGGCACTGCTTCATGCAGACCTTGCGGGCCGGACAGGTCGTGCAGTCGGCCTGCCCGCCGGCCATGCGCAGGGCATGCACCACGAGTTCCACACTTTCCAACTGGTTTAGGGGGATTAAAAACATGAATCTTCCTTTTCTTTAACGCAGAGACGCTGAGACGCAGAGATGGAAAAACAAAGAACCTGTTCTAATTTTAATAATTTTTTTGTTTTTGCCAGTTTGCCATAAAAGAAATTGTAAGGATTCTTTTCCCTGATTCATTTTTCTCTGCGTCTTTGCGCCTCTGCGTTAAAAGTTTCCATCAAATCGTTCTACCGACCACCGCCGCGAATTCCCGCAGCTTCGCCATCATCGCCGTGAAATCCGCCGGCCGCAGGGACTGCGGGCCATCGCTGGCGGCATTTTCCGGATGGGGATGCACCTCGACGATCAGGCCGTCACAGCCGGCCGCCACCGACGCGTAGCACATGCTCGGTACCAGCGCGGCGTGGCCGGTGGCGTGCGAGGGATCGATCAGAATCGGCAGATGAGTCTGCTGGCGCAGCACCGGGATCGCCGAGATGTCGAGGGTGTTGCGGGTCGCCGTCTCGAAGGTCCGGATGCCGCGCTCGCAGAGGATCACCCGCCGGTTGCCCTCGGCGAGAATGTACTCGGCGCTCATCAGGTATTCCTGGATGGTGGTCGCCATGCCGCGCTTGAGCAGGATCGGCTTGTCGAGCTGACCCAGCATCTTGAGCAGGGCGAAGTTCTGCACGTTGCGGGCGCCCACCTGCATGATGTCGGCGTACTTGGCCACCAGCTCGACGTCGCGCGGGTTGACCACCTCGGTGACGATCGGCAGCCCGGTCTCCGCGCGGGCCTGGGCCAGCAGTTTCAGGCCCTCTTCCTCCATGCCCTGGAAGGAATAGGGACTGGTGCGCGGCTTGAAGGCGCCGCCGCGCAGCACACTGGCGCCGGCCGCTTTGACCACATGGGCGGTCTCCAGGATCTGTTCTTCACTCTCCACGGAACAGGGCCCGGCCATGACGATCAGGCGGTCGCCGCCGACGGTCAGTCCCGGGGCGATCTCGACCACTGACGGCTCCGGCTTGACCTCGCGGCTGGCCAGCTTGTAGGGTTTGAGGATCGGCACCACGTTCTCGACGCCGGGCATCGATTCGATCGACTGCAGCACCCCCTTGCCGCGCTCGTCGCCGACCGCGCCGATCACGTTGCGGGTCTCGCCGTGGATGACATGCGGCTTGTAGCCGAGTTCCTGAATCCGCTTCTTGACTTCGGCCAGTTCGCTGCGGCTGGCCCCCTTCTTCATGACGATGATCATGGAATCTGTCCTTTCGGGAGAGTGCTGGCTGTCCTTAAAAATGCGGAAGGCCGCAGATTGTCCCGGCGGCCTTCGTCTTCTCTCCCAAAACGAAAAAACCACGAGCAATCTGCTGGAGAGCCTGCCCGTGGTCTGTCCGGTGACGATCAATCGCCGGTGGTCAACAAACCTCGCCCTGGGCAGGCCGCCTAAAAAAGCTGCCAAACCGGAAGGAAAAGTTGTTGAACATCCAGAAGTAAACCGTCATTGTCGCCGTTCCTGTGGAAATTTCGAACTTGATACGTAGCAAAAAGCGCCCTGGAAAGCAAGCAAAGAATCGGCCCCGCCCATTTCCCAGGCCGCTCAGCAGAAATCCCCTTGACACTCCAGGCGTCATTGGATATAAACAATCTCCTGTTTCGCCCAGGTAGCTCAGTCGGTAGAGCAGAGGACTGAAAATCCTCGTGTCGGCAGTTCGATTCTGTCCCTGGGCACCAGAAATCAGAAGCCCCCACGATACCGACCGTGGGGGCTTTTTTCTTTGCAGAGCATCGTCGCGGGCCAGAATCCGCGCAAAAAAATGGCCCCATGGTCAGGAGGCTAACCATGGGGCAAAGGGTTTCTGAGTTTAGGAGGTTTGGAAGAAGCTTTTGGTATGACCTGCCTGCCACAGCAAGTCTCTGACCAATCTCGGGGCCGTCTGCCACAACGACCCTTTGATGGTTCCTAAGATAATCTTTCCTGACAGGAAAAACCACGTGGGAACTGGTAAAAATTGCTTCCAGACTCCACGGAAAAGGGCTGTGCAAAACCACACTTGCCTGCCTGGGATCCACCTCCGGTTTTCAATAAGCCGCCAGCTCCGACCAGATCTCCCGCGCAGAGATGCCCGGCGACCCACCAGGGAGAAAGACGCGGAACGAAAAGTCGCGCCCCTCCTGCTATAAATAGTTGTTCCTGAAAAACTCGAGATTCATTTTTCAAGGGCCAGTTGATGGAAGCTTTTAGCTTACGGCCAAGCTGCCCTCCTGTACCCAGTCAGGCCAGCGCGCTCTCATCGCCGGAATCCAGCGTGAACAGGCAGGCGGTCTGCAGTTGCTCGCAGATCCGCCGCAACTCGTCGAAGTCGGGCTGTTCGGCCATGGGGATGATGTTGAAATCGCCGGCATCGATCTTGAGGTCCTTGTCGAAGCCGCCGTGCTGCACCGCAACCTCCGCTTCCGGGATGCGGGCCAGCCCGCTGATGTTGTCCAGGAAGCGTTCCGCGGCCGCCTCGCTGCTTTTGTCCTCGAGGGCGGCGACGAAGCAGAGTTGCGCCTCACGATTGCGCATCAGCTTGTAGCCGACCAGGATGGCCAGATCCTGGTTATCCAGTTCCATGCTCACCTCCCAATCGGGACTGCGATCCCTGAACCAGACATTGATGCGGCGGCAGGGATCTAGGCCACGCTGCTCCGGGTCGGCGAACAGGAGCACGCCGATTCGGTTCTGGCGGGCCGTTTCGATGATTTCGGCCAGTTCCTGCTCCCTTTCGGCACTCTCCGGCATGGACAGAAGCAGCAGGTTCGGCCGGAAGAAGGTGCCGCCAAAGGTCTCAATCCCGGCCTGCAAGTTGTCGCCGAAACTGGCCGCCGAGATGACCGTCCAGGAGGCGAAGATCTTTTCCTCCCGGAACTTCTCGATCAGCTCTGGCAGCTCCTCGGTCAGCCTCTCTTCCTTGACCCGCCCGGTCAGGCCGATTACCTTGAGGAACCCCTTGGGATAGCTGATGTCCCGAATCAGGCCAAACATCCGGCGCATGGGCTTGATCTCTTCTACCGGCACAAGCAAGTTGGCCTTCCAGGTCCTTTCCCGGGCAGCAGACAATTCACCGGCCTTCTTGGCAGCCCATTCAGCGACCGCCACGAACAGGCCGCTGCGGACGTCGCCGAACGGCGCCTCGAGATGACGGCGGATCAGCACGGCGTGAATCACCAAAACCAAGGCAATGGAGATGATGCTGAAGGTCGGATTGACCACGATCATAGCGAAGGCGCAGCCGAACGCACCGAGAGCCGAGACCAGACGCGGCACCCGGAACAAGGGTCGAAAGCTGACCAGCTTCATGCTCTGTTCCAGTGAAACCACGACGTTGATCATGGCATAAGTGATGAGGAAGAACAGGGTGATCAGAGGCGCCACCGCATTCAAGTTGCGCAGCATCAGGGCGCCCAGGACGATGGCGCCGGTCAGCAGCAGGGCATTGCGCGGTTCACCTTTGGCGGTCTTCCGGGTCAACCAGCCACTGGCCGGCACAACTTTGTGCTGCCCCAGCGCCTGGAGGATACGCGGCGCGCCCACCAGCGAAGAGAGCGCGGAAGAGAAGGTCGCCCCGAGCAGGCCGGCCAGCACCGCCGGCCCCCAGGCGGCCTTATCGATCATGACCGTGTAGTTGCCGGTGAGCTCGTCGACGGTAGCGGAGCGGGCCAGCCAGTAGGCCAGCGCCATATAGATGATCAGGCTTAGCCCGATGGCCGACAGGGTCCCGACCGGGATGCTCTTGCGCGGGTTTTTCAACTCACCTGACATGTTGGCGCCGGCCATGATGCCGGTCGAGGCCGGGAAAAACACGGCGAAGACCGCCCAGAAGCCGATACCGGCAAAATCGTTCGCGGCCGAGCCGGGAAAATCGCCCAGCCACTGGACCGGATACTGCATCGAACCCTGAAAGGCCGCTACGCCGATGGAGACCAGGGAGAGAATGATCACGGCCAGAATGAAATACTGGATGCGGAAAGCGAGGCCGGCGCTGATGAAGGCGATGGCGAACAGCACCCCGAAGGTGAACAGATCGATCAGCAGCGCGGGATGGCCGGGGAAGATCCACTGCCAGCCGGCGCGGAAGCCGAAAATGTACATCGACACCGCCAAAGCTTGTGCCAAATAAAGGGGGATGCCGATGCTGCCGCCGACCTCGAGCCCCAGCGACTGGGAGATGATGTTGAAGGCACCGCCGGCACCGATACGAATGTTGGTGGTGATCGACGCGAGAGAAAAACCGGTGAAGCCGGTGATGGCGAACGAGAGCAGAATGATCACCCAGGCCCCGAGCAGACCGGCGTTGCCGACCACCCAGCCTTCCCGCAGATACATGATTACACCGAGGATGGTCAGCAGGGTGGGGGTGAACACGCCGCCGAAAGTACCGAAGAGCTGCTGACGTGGCGCTTCTTCCTTCTCTTGTTTTTCTTCGACCTGCTCCTGGAGCGATTCTTCCTCTTCGCCACGGGACACTTTGCCGTTTGCTTCTTCGTTCATGGCCGCTCCCCCGGGATTAAGGTTGGTGTTTGGTTCTTTAAGTATTGACGCCTTCTTCATATTGTCAAGCTAACATCCTGAAATATCAGCATGTTGGCCCAGGAACCTCGGGAATGCCTTGCATTGCGGGCCGGCCTGCTATAATTGCCGGACATTTTTCAAGGAACCATCATGAACAGACCAAACACACCCCTGCCGGATGCCGGGAGCATCTCGTCCCACGGCCAGCTCGGCACCTTCCTCGGCGTCTATACGCCGACGGTCCTGACCATCCTCGGCGTCATCATGTACCTGCGCTTCGGCTGGGTGATCGGCCAGGTTGGGGTGTGGCAAACCCTGCTGATCGTGGTTCTGGCGCATGCCATTACCCTGGCGACGGCCATGAGCCTGGCGGCCATCGCCACCAACACCCATGTCGGCATCGGCGGCGCCTATTACATGATCTCGCGCAGTCTCGGCCTGGAGTTCGGCGGCGCCATCGGCCTGCCGCTGTTCCTCTCCCAGGTCCTGTCGGTCACCCTCTATGCCTATGGTCTGGCCGAATCATTGCAGTTCGTCTGGGCGGACCTGCCGGTGGCGCCGACCGCCTTTATCATCATCCTGCTGGTCGGCGCCCTGTCCCTGCGGGGTGCGGCCTTCGCCCTCAAAGCCCAGCTGCCGATCCTGGTGTTGATCGGCGCCTCCCTGGTCATGCTGGCCTTGGGCGCCTGGTTCGGCCCGGGCTCCTCAGCCGGCCTGGAAGCCGATCTGCCGTCATCAGTACAGCTCGGCTTCTGGCCGGTGTTTGCCGTGTTCTTTCCGGCGGTGACCGGAATTATGGCCGGACTCAGCCTGTCCGGCGACCTGGCCGAACCACGGCGGGCCATTCCCCGCGGTGCCATGCTGGCGACCCTGACCGGGCTATGCGTCTATCTGACCGTTCCCATATTCCTGACCATGGGCAGCGACCGCATGGCGTTGCTCGAGGACCCCCTGGTCTGGACCCGCATCGCCCTGTTCGGCGCCTGGCTGGTCCTGCCGGGCCTGTGGGGTGCGGTCTTTTCTTCGGCCGTCGGCTCCATGCTCGGCGCTCCCCGCACCCTGCAGGCGCTGGCGCTCGACCGGCTGGCACCCCGGAAGCTGAGGGGTTCCGGAGAGGCGGGAGCGGAGCCGAAAGCCGGCTTGCTCCTGACCATCGGTTTGAGTCTGGGCGCCGTCCTGCTCGGCGATCTGAATACCGTGGCTACGGTCGTCACCATGTTTTTTCTGACGGTCTACGCCACCCTCAACCTGGCGGCGGCCCTCGGCCAGCTCTCCGGCAACCTGTCCTGGCGGCCGACCGCACGGGCACACTGGTCGATCAGCCTGTTCGGCGCCCTGGGATGCTTGGGGGCGATGGTATTGATTCACTGGCCGGCGACCCTGTTTGCCGTGGTCGTCGAAATTCTGCTCTGGATCTGGTTCAAGAACAGGGTTGGCAGCCGGGCCCGGGGAGATCTGCGCCGGGACCTGTATGAAGCCCTGATCCGCTGGTCGCTGCTGCGCCTGGCGGACCGCCCGCTGGCGGCCCGCAACTGGCGGCCGCACATCATCATTTTCGTGACGGATGTTGCCAAACGTCTTGACCTGGTCCGGTTCGGCGCCTGGTTCGCCGAAAAACGCGGGGTGGTCTCCGTCTGTGAAATGGTCGAAGGCGATATTCTCGATCTGGAGCTGGATGCCCGCGCCCGGCAAGACCGGATCAACCGGATTCTGCGTGATGAAAATATCATCGCTTTCGGCGAGGTGAGCACCGTCAAAACCGTCGAGGGGGGCCTCCTCGCGATTACCCAAGCCCACGGCATGGCCGGAATCGAGTGCAATGTCGCTCTGGTCGGCTGGCCCGACGACCGCGACCGGCTTGTAGAGTTTCTGAAGGTCATCCGCCGCCTGAAATGTTTCCAGCGCAGCCTGATCATCGGCAAGGTTGATCCGGTGACACCCTTCCGGGAAGGTGCCCGACTGGACATCGATATCTGGTGGGGCGGCCTGCAGCGCAACGGCGACCTGATGCTGCTGCTGGCTTATCTGCTGTCCCGCAATCCGGAATGGCGGGGGGCTCGAATCCGTATCCTGAGCGTGGCGTCCAATCAATTGATGAAAGAACAGACCGAAGGTTTTTTGCACCGACTGATCCCGGAAATCCGCATCGAGGCCGAGGTTTCCGTGCGGGTCAAGCAGAAGCACGAAGTAATCCCTGAGATCATGATGCAGGAGAGTGCCGAGGCCGATGTCGTGCTGCTTGGGCTGGCGACTCCGGAAGCCGGCAAGGAGCAGGAGTACGTCGAACGCCTGGAAACCCTGGCCGCCGGTCTGCCGACCTGCTTCTTCGTGCACAACGGCAGCCTGTTCGTCGGCGATCTGGCAACACCGGAAGAACTGACGATAGAAGATGACGAAGAAGGCGCAGAAAACGCAGAAGACGCCGAGAAGGCAGGGGAGGCCGGGGCAAAGGATGCAAACGGTGGCAGAGATGAGACGGGAGTGTAAAATCGGCAAAAAAAGGGCCCCACGGTCAGGAGGCCAACCATGGGGCAAGGGATTCTGAGTTTAGGAGGCTTGGAAGAAGCTTTTGGTATGACCTGCCTGCCACAGCAAGTCTTTGACCAATCTCGAGGTCGTCTGCCACAACAACCCTTTGATGGTTCCTAAGATATCCGCACGCGAAAAGAAAAACCACGTGGGGATTGGTAAAAATTGCTTCCGGACCCCGCGGAAAAGGCCTGTGCATAAGCACATTCTGCGCTGGGAAAACTCGCCAGCCATTCTTTTCGCCAGACGCTCCTGTCAAATACGGGACAGGTCGCTTCCGCAAACCGGGCAGAAAGACCATTGTGCCCCGGCGCAGCGGCAGCAGGCCGAGTGCCGGGCCTGCCGGGCGCGAGCGGTTCTTCGGCGGCTGACAAATGTCAGCGCCAGACCGGCGGCCAGATTGGCGCCCAACAGCAGCAGCCCCCACCAAGGGATCTGCAGCAGGTCTCCCCATGTGCAATGGCCGCAGCCGAGCGCCCAGCTGTTGTAAAGGATGACGGCCAGGACCGCCAGCAGCAGCAGCCCCACCCAGAAACAGAGTTCTTTACGGGAGACGGGATCGTTCATGTCGGGTTGGTCCCTCCGCCGGCATGACCGCACCAGGGGCAGAAGTTAAACCAGCGGTCACGGCTTTCCCCGCATCCGGCGCAGCTTTCCCTGAGACGGGTCAGACAATCGGGACAGACCAGCCAGCCGCTTTCGACGTTTCGCCGGCAGCCGGGGCAGCTCCCAGTCAGCCTGCCTGGCGGCTGTTCGGGCTTTGCCGGCCGCAGCTGGCGGGCAATCAGCCAGCTGAACACGCCCAGGGAGAGGAAGCCGAGCAGCAGCATCGCCGTTAAACCACCCGGGAGAGTTCGGTTTTAACCGGACCGGTGTCTTCGACGATGCGGCCGTCCCGCAAGGAGACGGTCCGGTCGAACCAGGGCACGTTTTCCGGGTTGTGCGTCACCATGACGATGGTCTGCCCTTCCCGGTGGAGTTCTTCGAGCAGTTCCATGACCTGGCGGCTGGTGGCCGAATCCAGGCTGCCGGTCGGTTCGTCGGCGAGCAGCAGCGGCGGCTCGTTGACCAGGGCGCGGGCAATCGCCACTCGCTCCTGCTCACCGCCCGACAGCTGCTGCGGCAGGTGCAGCATGCGGTGCTGAAGACCGACCCGTTCGAGAACGGCCACGGCCCGCCGGCGCTTTTCCGCGGCGGAAAGCCGGGCCACCGCCAGCGGCAGCATGGCGTTTTCCAGGGCGTTCAGATAGGGCACCAGGTTGTGCGCCTGGAAAATGAAGCCGAGAAATTCCCGGCGGAAATCAGCCTGTCGCTCGCCGGCAAGACCATAAAGATCGATGCCGTCGATTTCGACCCTGCCGGCGGTCGGCCGGCACAAACCGCCCAGAACGCTCAGCAGGGTGCTCTTGCCGCTGCCGGAAGGACCCATCACACCCAGGAAACTGCCCTCGGCGACCGCCAGGTCAACCTGTTGCAGGGCCGCCACACAGTCGGCGCCGTTGACGAAATTGCGGGTCAATCCGGTGATCTTGATCAGTGACATAAATCGATTCCTTTGTTAAAGCGCACGCAGGGCTTCGCTCGGTTCGAGGCGGCTGGCCCGCAGGGCCGGCTGCAGGGCGGCGCAGAGTCCGACGGCGACGGCAGAAGCGACTGCGGCGACGGCCAGCATCGGGTTCCAGTGCCACATTGCATGGCCGTCGACCAGCAGCGGCAGGGCTCCCAGAGTGGCGCCGACGCCGATCAGGTAGCCGCAGACACCGGCCAGGGCACTGACAGCCCCCGCTTCCAGCAGGACCAGACGCAGGACATGGCTGCGACGGTAGCCGATCGCCCGGAAGACGCCGATTTCGCGGGTCCTCTCGCGGATCGATCCCATCATGGTGACGAACACCAGCAGCGCGCCGATGACGATTACCGTGGCGGCCACGCCCCAGGCGAAGATCTCGAATTGCGCCAGAGCGTGCATGCGGGTCTTGACCACCTGTTGTACGGCCTGGACTTCGGTGCCTGGCAGCGCCTGGCTGAGCTGGTTGACCATGTCTTCCACGGGGCAGTCGTGGCAGAGTGCGGCGATTTCGATCAGGCTGACCATGCCGGGCTTGCCGAGCACCTGCTGGGCGGTGCTCAAAGGCACAATCAGCAGTTGATCGTCCTGCGAGCCGGTTTCGGCCAGCAGGCCGGCAACGGTGAATTCACGGCCGTTGACCGCCACCCGATCGCCGACCCCAAGGCCCAGGCGTTCGGCGGCGACCCGGCCGGCGACCAGGTCGTCGGACTCCTGCAGGGAATGACCCTCGACCGACCACCACTTTTTCAGGCCGAACTCGACCTTGGGGTCGACGCCCATCAGCAGTACCCGCTGCTCGGCGACGCTCGCGACGCCGAGTACCTTGGGGGCAATCGCGGCGACGTTGCGCCGGTTGGGAATATCATCGATGGCGGCGAGTTGCGCCTGCGGGATCTCCTGTTCGATCAGGTTGACCCCGCCGAGTTGAACGCCACCGTAATTGAGGGCCAGCTGGTCCGTCTGCGGCGTGATGATGATGTTGGCACCGTAGTTCTCCAGTTCGTGCATGGCACGCTGCTGCAGGGTTTCGCTCAGCGACAGCAGGGTCACCACCGTGGCCACGCCGATCATCAGGCCGGCCAGCAGGAAGACCGCGCGGCCCTTGCGCCGGCGCAGATTGTGCAGGGCAATGTGTTCGAGGCGCATGCCGGACTCCTTAGTTGGTGTCCATCCGGAAACTCCGGATGGCGCGACTGCAGTTTTCGATCTGGAAACGAGCAATTTTTCGCAAGGTCAAGGAAATCAAGGATTTGAGCGGAGGCGTAGTACTTTACGCCGCACAATCAAATTCGCCGATTGACGCAGAGATTTCGGAAAAGGGCCGTTTCCGGACGAAAACCAGTTAGGTGTGCTGCTCAAAGCCGTGCTCTTGAAGTTTGCCAATCGTTTGCTTTTTCGTTGCGGTCGCCGTAGAATGCAACCTT
>Ga0102929_1000123_pt1 | contig 40888 bp, 39 predicted proteins | sample SalPonR1_B_D2_MG_FD_78510 | JGI IMG/M metagenome (GOLD analysis project Ga0102929, IMG submission 78510) | Salt pond soil microbial communities from South San Francisco under conditions of wetland restoration - Salt Pond MetaG R1_B_D2_MG | ecosystem: Environmental > Aquatic > Marine > Intertidal... | reverse complement strand
GACAGGTGGCGACGACCGTGGGCAACTGCCAACCCGCGACGAGGCGCAGGCCTTTTACGCCGCCTTTGCGTCATCCAATGCCCGCGTCGCCGCACGGTGGTTTCAGCGGGAATCCCTGTTCAAGGAAGATTTCTCCGCTTATCCCGACACGTCCCAGCCGGTCGACTGGGAAGACGCGGCGACCCGGCTGGCCGGGTTTATGGTGGAGGAGGGTGAGCGCGAAGCCCTGGCTCGCGCTGAGGCAGACGCCCGGGCGACCAAAGAGCTCGCGGCAGCGGAAGCGGCGCAGCCCGCGGCTGCGCGCGGTTCAACGGCGGGAGAAGGATAGGCGTCGTCGTGCTGATTTCCCTGCATCTGCCCAAGACCGCCGGCACCTCCTTCCACGCGCTGCTGGCGTCACACTTTGGCGACCGGCTGCGCGATGACTACGCCGATCGGCCCCTGCATGCCACGGTGACGGCACGCCGCCTGCGGGCGCTGCGCGCGGGCATCCGGCTGCTGCAGCGACCCGGTGAGCTGACCGGGGTAGATGCTGTCCATGGCCATTTCCTCGCGATCAAATACAGCCTGTGGCGCGGTGGACCAGGCTGGCGCCGGGTCACCTGGCTGCGCGAACCCGTTGAGCGCCTCGCCTCGCACTACCATTACTGGCGCCGCAGCTATGCGCCGGAGAGCGCTGGTCTTCTGCATCGCCGGATGATGGAAGAGGGCTGGTCGCTGGAGCGCTTCTGCCTGGGGCCGGAGCTGCGCAATATCTATCAGCAATTTCTCTGGGGGGTGCCGCTGGGGCGCTTCGATTTCGTCGGTATCACCGAGCACTTCGATCACGATATCGATGATTTTGCGCGGCGCATCCTGGGCATTGGCAGTCTTTGCGCTCTTGATGGGGACGGAGCTGGGGCCAACGTCAACCCGGCGGCGCCGTCGCGTTACGTTGAGGATGCGTCACTGCGTGCGCGCATCGAACGGTACCACGCCGCCGATGTGACGCTGTACCGCGCCGCCTGCGCGCGCCGGCAGCAGCGATTGCAGCAGGGCTGATTCGCGATCGAGGCTTTCCGTTCTCGGGCGCGTACTTTAAGGTGTGCGCTGGTTTGGGGGCGGTTCGCCCGTCAGGGGTCCAGCGTACAGAGGCGACAGCACCTTGAACAATGCGAGTCATCGGGTCGCCGCCTGCCAGTGAACAGGTCCGGGTGCGATAGCCGGCCCCATCCTTACTAAACTCTTGCGAGCGCCCATGGCAGACACCAATGTTGGCTCGATAGCGGCCAGTCGGCTATCTTTCTCACGTGCCATCCTCAACCGGCGCATGCTTATCTGCGTGTTCACGGGATTGGCCTCGGGCATGCCGCTGTACGTACTTATCCAGCTGGTGCCGGCCTGGCTGCGGGATCAGGGCGTATCACTGGCGGAGATCGGCCTGTTCGCGCTGGTGGGCATGCCCTACACCTGGAAATTCGTGTGGGCGCCGCTGCTCGACCGCTTCGCGCCGATGGGCATGGGCCGGCGCCGCGGCTGGCTGATGCTCTCGCAGCTGGCGCTGGTGCTGGGGATTGGCAGCATGGGCTTTCTCGAGCCGGCGCAGAATACCGCCCTGGTGGCGGTGTTCGCTGTGGCGGTGGCGTTTTTCAGCGCCAGTCAGGATGTCGCCATCGATGCCTTTCGCCGGGAGATCCTGCCGGATAGCGAGCTGGGCCTCGGTAACGCCATTCATGTGCAGGCCTACCGGATTTCCAGCCTGGTTCCGGGCTCGCTGTCGCTGATTCTCGCCGATGCGCTGCCCTGGAAGACGGTCTTTATGGTAACCGCGGCCTTCATGGGCGTCGGCATCGCCATGACCCTGGCGGTGAGCGAACCGGAGAGCGCGCCGCCGAAGAAGCTGAGTATCCGGGATTCCGTGGTCGCCCCCTTTGCCGAGTACCTGTCGCGGCGCGGCTGGCACGGCGTGCTGCTGGTGCTCGGTTTCATGGTGATGTACAAAATCGGCGACAACATGGCCACCGCGCTGGCAACCCCCTTCTATCTGGACATGGGATTCAGCATGACGGAGATTGGCCTGGTCGCCAAGCATGCGGCATTGTGGCCGGCGATTATCGGCGGCCTGCTGGGCGGTCTGGTCATGATCCGGCTCGGCATCAACCGCGCACTCTGGGTGTTCGGCGTCGTTCAGGTGGTGAGCATTTTCGGCTTCGCCGTTCTCGCCCAGCAGGGCCATGTGCTCTGGCTGCTGGCCCTGGTGATCAGCTTCGAGTACCTCGGCGTGGGGATGGGCACCGCCGCCTTCACGGCCTTTATCGCCCGCGAGACCAGCCGCACCTTTGCCGCTACGCAGTTTGCCCTGTTCACGGCGCTCGCCTCCCTGCCGCGGACCTTCGCCAATGCCAGTACCGGCGTGCTGGTGGAAAACATGGGCTGGGTGACGTTTTTCCTGTTCTGCGCGGCGGTGGCCGTGCCGGGCATGCTGCTGTTGTTCTGGGTGGCGCCCTGGGGGGACGATCCGCTGCCTCGACCGCCGGATTCCGAGCGTCTTTAGTGCGATCGCGGAACCCTTGAGCCTGCAGACGGTTCCCTACACCGGCTTGAGCTGCTCCCATCCGGTCAACAGCGCCTGCGTCCCCCCGGCCATAGGGTCCACGCAGGGCAGCCCGTAGCGGTCAGACAGCATCTGCAGATAGCCGGTACGTTCCCCGCCGGGTAGCCCTGAGGTATTGACGCTGATTCCCACGCAGCGAATGGCCGCACTGGTGAGTCGGCCGATGGCCACGGTGCGCTCGATTACCTCGCCGATGGTGGGCAGCGGCATGTGCGGCCAGCCGCTCACGACTTCCCGATGCGCCTCGTGACAGACGACGAACACGTCCGGCTGCGAGCCGATCAGCAAACCGTGGGTGACCGCCGCATAACCCGGATGAAAAATGGCGCCCTGGCCCTCGATGATGTCCCAGTGGTCGTCGGTGTTGTCCGGCGACAGAACTTCGGCCGCGCCGGAGATGAAATCTGCCACCACACAATCGATGGGTACGCCGCTGCCCGCGATCATGATGCCGGTCTGGCCTGTGGCGCGGAAGCGGGCGTTGAGGCCCTGCGCCAGCATGTCGCGTTCGATCTGCAGCGCGGTGTACTTCTTGCCCAGCGCACAGTCGGTGCCGACGGTGAGCAGACGCCTGCCGCGGCGCTTTCTGCCGCTGCCCACGGGCAGGTTGGCGGGCGGCGTGCGCACGTCGATCAGCCTCGCGCCGCCCTCGCTTGCCGCAGCCACGAGCGCAGGGATACTGTCCAGCCGCGAATGCAGGCCGGCAACGATGTCCATGCCGCCCCGCGCGGCGCGGCACAGGGTATTGATCCACGCCGCCGGGATACTGCCGCCCACCAGGGCCGTGCCGACAATCAGTGAGCCGGCGCCCGCGGCAATGGCCTCCTCCACGCTGAGGTCGGGCAGACCGATGTGCAGTGTGTCCGGCGTCAGGCGCAGCTGCCCGGCGCAGTGTTCCGGGCGCCAGTCGGCAATGCCCTGGCCCGTTTTGCCGTAGGTTTTGCGCGTTTCATCGCCAAGAAAGATCAGGTAGGGCGGTCGCAGCGTCAGCGTCGTCGTCATCCGGTTCAGCCCCACAGTTCGATCGGAGGCGGCATGACCACGCCGCCGCTATAGCGCATGGGATGGTCGCGATCCCGGCGCAGCAGTAGCGCGCCATCCAGGTCGACAAAGCGGCACTGCTGGGCGATGACGAAACCCGGCGCCATGCCCAGAGACGTGCCCACCATATTGCCGACCATGATCTCGATGCCGCTGTCGCGAGCCATTGCGGCAAGGCGCAGTGCCTCGGTGAGTCCGCCCGTCTTGTCCAGCTTGATGTTGATCATCTGGTAGCGCTGCGCGGCCTGCTCGAACTCGTTGGTGTCGAGGCAGGACTCGTCGGCGCACAGGGGCAGGGGTGCTTCGTAGCCTTCCAGCTCACTGTCGCCGCCGCGCGGCAGCGGCTGCTCGATCATGGCAACGCCCAGATCCCGGAAGCGGGGGGCGAGCGCGGTAAGCTGCGCGAAGGTCCAGCCGGCGTTGACGTCAACCACAATCACGGCGTCTGGTCGCGCGTTGCGTACGGCGCGGATGCGTTCGAGGGGCATGTCGCCGTCCAGCTTGACCTTGATATGGTCGGTATCCAGTTCGCTCGCCACGTTCGCCATCTCTGCTGGCGACCCAATGCCCACCGTATTCACCGTCACCACGGGCTCGCTGCGGATACCCAGCATCTCCCAGACTCGTTCCCCGGCCTGCTTGGCTTCCAGATCCCAGAGCGCGCAGTCCAGGGCATTGCGCGCACCGCCGGCTGGCAACAGCCGCAGCAGGTCCTCACGGGAGGCGCCGTCGGCTATGGCGCCGCCGACACTCTGCGCCTGCGCGAGAAGGCTGCTGCCGGTTTCCCCCAAATAATAGATGCCCGTGGCTTCACCTTGTCCCAGCTCATCGCCATCGCGAATACTGGCCTGGAGTATCGCTACCTCATCGAAACGGTAGCCGGTGATGTGAAAAGGCCGCTTCAGCGACCAGTGCTCGACAGAGCATGTCAGTTGACGCACGCATGTCTCCTTTGGCGTCTGCGGTGAGTCACGCAGCGGCTGATGATTCTCGAAGAACCGGTGCCGAATCGCAATCCCGGCGATCGGCGCTACATCACCGGTCTGCGCTAGCAGCGCTGATCTACCGCTCAGACGCCGTAACGACGCAGGTCGATACGGCCGTTGGCTTCGGGAATCACGCCTTCGCTGAGGAGTCGGTCCCACTGCTCCCGGGCAGCCTTGCTGCCCTGGGGTATTGCGATCCGTCCCTGTGCATTGATCACCCGATACCAGGGAATCTGGCTGTCCGGGGGCAGCGCTCCCAGCGCGCGTCCAACGCGTCTGGCGCCCCGCGGCAAGCCGGCGGCGCTGGCGACGGCACCATAGGTGCTTACGCGTCCTGCGGGAATGGCGGCAACGGCAAGCCAGATGCGCTCATTGATGCTGATCGGTTCGGTCATATCCACCCACTCATCAGTCCCAGGCCAATTACCAGCATCATCATCGAGACCGCTAAGCGCACGGCGGACATGGTGACTTTCGTCAGCAGCTGCCGACCGAGCAGCGAGCCCGCGCAGGCGCACAGCGTCCCCACCAGTACCGGCCACAGCAGCGGGCTGTGGAGGAATCCCGGGCCGCCAGCATTGCCGGTAGGCCAAAGGCGGCCACAACCCGCCAGCTGGCATTGCGCACCGTCAGGCCGAGCTTGAACAGATTGTTTACCACGTGCACCACCGCCGTGGCGGCAATCGCCAGCGGCAGGGGAAAGAACAGGGCAAACACCGGTGTCATCAGTGTGCCAACGCCAAAGCCTGAGAAAAAGTCAGTGCTGCAGCGAACAACGCCGCTATGCCGATGACGAGCAGTTCCATGGGCCAGGCTGCTCCTGTTCCTGGTTGCGAGGGCGAGAAGCCGGCGACAGTAGCAGCCTTTCATGGCGGTGCAAACTGTGCCGGCACGGGCCTGCGCACAAGCTGCGCTTGAAAAGCCGTTGCCAGCCCCCATACTCACTGCATGAGATACGTAATATTGTTGATGCCCTGGCTGGAATTACTGACGCTGATCCAGCTTGGTGTGGCGGTAGGTGCCCTGACTGCGCTGGCCTATGTGTTTCTGACCCTGGTCGCCGGTATCATGCTGCTGCGCTTCCAGGGGCGGGACATGTTCATGCGTCTGCGCGAGGCGCAGGACGGCCGCATTTTCGGGCCGCAGATGCTTGTGGATGACATGGCCGTGGGACTTGCAGCGCTGCTGCTGATGATTCCCGGTCTGATCACCGATGTCGCCGCGCTGCTGGTGCTGTTCGGGCCATTGCGCCGTCGCCTGTCCCGCTGGCTCTTCGGGCGCGGGCCGGCCTCGGGAGCGGAGTCACGGGGCCCCGACCAGCGCGATCCCCAGGGGTCTGCCACCATTGAAGGTGAATACCGCCGTGTTGACGAGGAGAGGCGCTAAGCCTCTGTTTTTCAGACGATAAGTCTTGTTTCTGGTGGCGTTGGCCAGCTCCTCGCATAGCAATATCGCCACCGGGTCGCCGTTCCACCACCCCACCTTGCCGCCAGCGCCGAAAAATTTTTAGCACTCTCGCAAAAAGAGTGCTAATTCTCTCTTGAATTCCCGGCTGTCGACCCCAATACAGTGCGCAGGCCCCGATTGGGGGAGTTGATAACACTGAATGAACTGGAGATCGTAATCCATGAAAATCCGTCCGCTGTACGACCGCGTGGTCGTTCGTCGCAAGGAAGAAGAAGAGAAAACCTCCGGAGGCATCGTGCTGCCGGGTTCAGCCAAAGAAAAGCCGAACCAGGGTGAGGTGGTCGCGGTTGGTGACGGCAAGGTGCTGGACAACGGCGAGCAGCGCCCGGTTGCGGTCAAGGTAGGTGACACCGTGGTCTTCGGTCAGTACGCCGGCAGCAACACCATCAAGATTGAAGGCGAAGAGCTGATCATCATGAGCGAGAGCGAGCTTTACGCTGTCGTTGAGTAAGCGCGCCCAGGCGAGACTCACTACCCATTAAACGCAAACAGTAAAGGTAAAGGAAAAAATCATGGCTGCTAAAGATGTATATTTTGGCGATGAAGCCCGCCAGGCAATGCTGCGGGGCGTGAACGTCCTTGCGGATGCCGTCAAGGCTACGCTGGGACCCAAGGGCCGCAATGTGGTTCTCGACAAGTCATTCGGTGCACCCACCGTCACCAAGGACGGTGTGTCTGTTGCCAAGGAAATCGAGCTGAAAGACAAGTTCGAGAACATGGGCGCGCAGATGGTGAAGGAAGTGGCGTCACAGGCTTCCGACGCTGCCGGTGACGGCACCACCACCGCAACCGTTCTGGCTCAGGGTATTGTCAGCGAAGGCCTGAAGGCCGTTATCGCCGGCATGAACCCGATGGATCTCAAGCGCGGTATCGACAAGGCGATTGCCGCTGCGGTTGAGGAAATCCACAAGGCGTCCATTCCCTGTGAGGACAACAAGGCGATCACCCAGGTGGGTACCATTTCCGCCAACAGCGACCATGCCATCGGTAAAATCATTGCCGACGCCATGGACAAGGTCGGCAAGGAAGGCGTGATCACCGTTGAGGAAGGTTCCGGCCTGGAAAACGAGCTGGACGTGGTAGAAGGCATGCAGTTCGACCGCGGCTACCTGTCCCCGTACTTCATCTCCAATCAGGACAACATGATGGTCGAGTCTGACTCGCCCTACATCCTGCTGGTGGACAAGAAGGTTTCCAACATCCGTGAGCTGCTGCCTCTGCTGGAGCAGGTTGCCAAGTCGTCCAAGCCGCTGGTCATTATCGCCGAAGACGTTGAAGGTGAGGCGCTGGCGACGCTGGTGGTCAACAACATGCGCGGTATCGTCAAGGTTGCGGCCTGTAAGGCACCGGGCTTCGGCGATCGTCGCAAGGCCATGCTGCAGGACATCGCTGTCCTGACCGGCGGCACCGTGATCTCCGAAGAAGTGGGTCTGGATCTGGAGTCAGCCACTCTGGAGCACCTGGGCACCGCCAAGCGCGTGACCATGGACAAGGACAACACCACCATCATCGACGGTGAGGGTGACGGTGCGGCCATCGAGGCGCGCGTAAAGGAAGTACGTGTCCAGATCGAGAACACGTCCTCCGACTACGACCGTGAGAAGCTGCAGGAGCGCGTGGCCAAGCTGGCAGGCGGTGTTGCGGTAATCAAGGTGGGTGCTGCCACCGAGTTCGAAATGAAAGAGAAGAAAGCCCGCGTTGAAGATGCACTGCACGCAACCCGTGCCGCGGTCGAAGAGGGCGTGGTTGCCGGTGGCGGCGTTGCACTCATTCGCGCTATCGATGCGATCAAGGGCCTGAAGGGCGACAATCACGATCAGGACATCGGTATTGCCGCTGCCCTGCGCGCGATGGAAAACCCGCTGCGTCACATCGTCAGCAACGCCGGTGGTGAAGCCTCCGTGGTGCTCGACAAGGTGCGCCAGAGCTCTGGCAACAATGGCTTTGATGCGGCCACCGGTGAATATGTCGACATGTTCGATGCCGGCATCATCGATCCCGCCAAGGTAACCCGCACAGCCCTGCAGGCTGCTGGCTCCGTCGCCGGTCTCATGATCACCACGCAAGTGATGATTGCTGACTCACCGGAAGAGAAGGAAGGCGGTGGCGCCCCGGATATGGGCGGCATGGGTGGCATGGGTGGCATGGGCGGCATGATGTAAGCCAGCCCGTTCCCGGAAAGCTGCGCCTGGCGCAGCTTTCTTTCTTCTGCACAAAAAAAACCCCGGAATCAATCCGGGGTTTTTTTGTCTGCATGAAGCCTTTTATCAGGACATGTTGCCAGCAACAAAATCCCAGTTGACCAGCGCCCAGAACGCTTCCAGGTACTTCGGCCGCGCGTTGCGATAATCAATGTAGTACGCGTGCTCCCAGACATCGACGGTGAGCAGCGGTGTCACGCTGTCGTCGGTGAGCGGTGTCTCGGCGTCGTCGGTGTTGACGATGGCGACGGACCCATCCTGCTTCTGCACCAGCCAGGTCCAGCCGGAACCGAAGTTGCCGATGGCGCTGTTGGTGAACTCGTCCTTGAACTTGTCAAAGGAACCGAAGACCTCGCCGATCTTGGCAGCCAGCTCGCCATCGGGGGCACCGCCGCCATTGGGCGACAGGCAGTTCCAGTAGAAGGTGTGGTTCCACACCTGTGCCGCATTGTTGAACATGCCGCCAGAGGCCGCCTTGACGACGTCCTCGAGGGACTTGTTTGCCATGTCGGTGCCTTCGACCATGCCATTCAGCTTGTCGACGTAGGTCTTGTGATGCTTGCCGTAGTGGTATTCCAGCGTCTCGGCCGAGATGTGCGGCTCCAGTGCATTCTTTTCGTAGGGCAGTTCGGGCAATTCAAAAGCCATGAAAGTCTCCTTCCTTTTCCAGTGTTAAAATACTGCGTGACGCGCTGCGCCGCGCCGGTTGCTGTTGGTGGACTGTACGGGTAAGACCCGATGTCCGATGTGTTCACCCCGTGCTGATTTTTCACACTAGTTTAACATGCCTGGCGGTTGCTGCGTGAGACAGCCGCGATGCGCGTACCGGGGATGGCGATAAGCGCGTGTGGTGAGTGCAGGCTATCGCGCGCATCGCTTTAAGCCGGCCGCCGGCACTGCGTATAATAAAGTCCCACATTTTCGGTGCAGCAACCATGGCCAGAGACGACGATCTAGACGCTATCCCTTCCATTGTGCCGAGCCGCGATGATGATCCTTCAGGTCGAGCGCCAGCGGGTGGCGGCAGCGGCCGCCGGGCGCCGCGCCGCGAGCGCACGGGTGGCTCGCGCGGCGGTAGCGGAGGCTCCGGCGGTGGCGGCGGGGCGAGCCCCGGTGGTGGCGGCAGCGGTGGCAGTCCGCTGCTGATGCGGCTGATCGTCACGCTGTCACTGGTGGTTGCAGTGGTGGCCTGCGCCTGGGCCTGGCAGCTGGACGAGAAGCTGACCCAGGCATCGTTCGAGACCGAGCGCTATGCCAAACGTATCAGCGACCTGGAAGACCGGCTTTCGGACACCGACCAGGGTCTCAGCCAGAATACCGCGCAGATGGCGGTGAAGATCAAGGAGCTGTACTCCGAAGTCGACAAGCTCTGGGCCTCTGCATGGCGGCGCAACAAGGCCAATATCGAGGAGCTGCAGGGCACCACAACGAATCTGGACAAGAAAATCGCCGGCCTTGACGGCTCTCTCAGCAGTGCCACCAACGACCTGGCCGGTCTCAAAAGCGATGTAACCAGGCTCAAGAGCGTCGCCAGCGACCTCGATCGCCTTATGAGCAACGCCAGGGCGAACCAGGCCAGCATGGAGCGCGTTGCCGATACGGTGAACAAACTGAATCTCGATGTGGCCCGACTCAACAAGCGCGTTAGCAGCAACGAGGAGTGGGTCGAATCCATCAACAATTTCCGCCGCCAGATCAACGGCAGTATCAATGAGCTGCAGCGCGCGTTGCGTGCGCTGCAGCAGCCCGGCGCCTGACAGGGAGACCTACATGACGACCATTCGCCAGGATGATTTCATCGATAGTGTGGCCGATGCGCTGCAGTTCATTTCCTACTATCACCCGCTGGATTTTGTGCAGGGGGTGCACAGGGCCTGGGAGATGGAGCAGAACCCGGCGGCAAAAGATGCCATGGCGCAGATCCTGATTAATTCGCGGATGTGTGCCCAGGGCCACCGCCCGATCTGCCAGGACACGGGTATCGTGACGGTGTTTCTGCGCATTGGCATGAACGTGCGCTGGGATGCCACGCTGTCGGTGGCGGCCATGGTCAACGAGGGCGTGCGTCGCGCTTACACGCATCCGGATAATGTCCTGCGTGCCTCTATTCTCGAGGACCCAGCCGGGAAGCGACGCAACACTGGCGACAACACGCCGGCGGTGATCCACATGGAGGTGGTCGAGGGCGATACGGTGGATGTGCGGGTGGCGGCCAAGGGCGGTGGCTCGGAGAACAAGAGCAAACTGGCGATGCTCAACCCGTCGGACTCCGTGCTCGACTGGGTCGTTAAAACGGTGCCCACCATGGGTGCCGGCTGGTGTCCACCGGGTATGCTGGGCATCGGTATTGGCGGTACTGCTGAGAAGGCCGCGGTGCTGGCGAAGGAATCGCTCATGGATCCGATCGACATTCACGAGCTGCGCCAGCGCGGACCGACCAATCGTGGCGAGGAGCTGCGTCTTGAGATTATGGATGCCGTCAACCGCCTCGGTATCGGCGCCCAGGGGCTGGGCGGCCTGACCACCGTGCTGGACGTGAAGATCAAGGAGTTTCCGACCCACGCAGCCTCGCTGCCCGTCGCCATGATTCCCAATTGCGCCGCCACCCGCCATGCGCATTTTGTCCTCGACGGCTCGGGGCCGGCTTTGCAGACACCACCGGATATCAATGACTGGCCCGATATTACCTGGGAGGTTGGCGAGGGTGTGCGTCGGGTCAATCTCGACAGCGTGACGCGTGAAGAGGCGGCGAGCTGGCAGCCGGGCAATACCCTTCTGCTGTCAGGAAAAATGCTCACCGGCCGCGATGCGGCACACAAGAAAATGCAGGAACTGATCGCCAGCGGTGAAGGGCTGCCGGATGGGGTCGATCTGCGCGACCGCTTTATCTACTACGTGGGGCCGGTGGATCCGGTGCGGGATGAAGTGGTGGGTCCCGCCGGTCCCACAACGTCCACGCGAATGGACAAGTTCACCGATTTTATTCTCGAGCAGACGGGCCTGCTCGGGATGATCGGCAAGGCGGAACGCGGTCCTGCCGGCATCGAGGCCATCAGGAAACACAAGGCGGTTTACCTGATGGCGGTGGGCGGCGCCGCCTATCTGGTCTCCAAGGCCATTACCTCGTCGAGGGTGGTGGCCTTTCCCGAACTGGGCATGGAAGCCATCTACGAGTTCGAGGTGAAGGATATGCCGGTGAGCGTCGCCGTGGACAGTCGTGGCATCTCGGTGCACGACACCGGCCCGGCAATCTGGCGTGAGAAAATCGAAACGCAGGCGCTGGAACTCATTTGAACCGGCGGCGCGCGCAGAATGTCTGACGAGACCTTCTACTGGCACGACTACGAGACCTTCGGGACCGACCCGGTGCGCGACCGGCCGGTGCAGTTTGCCGGTCAGCGCACCGATGCCGACTTCAACCCGATCGGCGAGCCGCTGGTCATCTATGCGCGGCCTGCCGATGATTATCTGCCGCAGCCCGGGGCCTGCCTGGTCACCGGCATTACGCCCCAGCATGCGCTGGAAAACGGCCTGCCTGAGTGCGAGTTCATGGGGCGCATTCACGACGAACTTGCGCTGCCGGGCACCTGCGGCGTGGGCTACAACTCCATCCGCTTTGACGATGAGGTTACCCGCAACACTCTGTATCGCAACCTGTTCGATCCTTACGCCCGGGAGTGGCAGAACGGCAATTCCCGCTGGGACATTATCGACCCCCTGCGCGCGGCCTATGCCCTGCGTCCAGAGGGCATTGAGTGGCCGCTGCGCGAGGATGGCCTGCCCAGTTTTCGCCTTGAGGAACTGACCGTAGCCAACGGCATCGAGCACGCGTCGGCGCATGATGCGCTGTCCGATGTGACGGCGACCATCGCCGTTGCGCGCCTGCTCCGCGAGCGTCAGCCGCGGCTGTACGATTACATGCTGCGCCTGCGACGCAAGCCCGCCGCCAGTGCCATGCTGGACGTGCAGTCGATGAAGCCGGTGCTGCACGTGTCGGGCAAGTTCGGCGCCGCGCGCCACAACATCGGGCTCATTGCGCCGCTGATGGCCCACCCCGCCAACCGCAACGAAATTCTCTGCTACGACCTCGATGTCGACCCCGGCGCGCTTATCGAGCTGGACGCGGATACGCTGCGCGGCCATCTGTTCAGTCGCCATGATGATCTGCCTGAGGGCGTCCAGCGGCCCGGCTTGAAATCCGTACATGTGAACCGCAGTCCGGTGCTGGTCACAGCGCGCATGGCCGATGCGCAGGTCGCGGCGCGACTCGGCCTTGACGGCGAGCGCTGTCGCCGGCACCTGGCAATGCTGCGGCGCTGGCGGGACAGCGATCCCCAGGCATTCAACGACAAGCTGTCGGCCATTCACGCCCCCCGCAGCGCATCGGAAGACAGGGACCCGGATACGCAGCTGTACGGTGGCGGGTTTTTCAGTGACAGTGACCGGCGCAGCCTGGACAGCCTGCGCCGGCTGCCGGCGGACGCGCTGGCGGCGGCGACGCCGGCGTTCGAGGACGCCCGCCTGTCCGAGCTGTTTTTCCGTTACCGGGCGCGCAATTACCCGCACACGCTGGACAGCGAGGAACGGGAGCGCTGGGACGAGTTCCGACTGTACCGCCTGTCCGGTGAGGCGCCGGGCTTTCCCCTGGGGCTCGAGGACTATCAGGCGGATCTCCAGCAGCGCATTGAGTCGCTGCCACCGGGGGCCGCGGGACGACCGGTGCTGGAGGCGCTGCAGGCCTGGGGTGATACGCTGCTGGCCTGAATTGGCGGGCGATGCGCGTGTATAATGCCGGCCGCGCGGCAGCAGTCCGATCACGGGCATGCAGTGGCGCGTAAGAAGATGCGGCGTCGGGACGGGAATAACTCAAAGGAAATAGCCATGCAGTTTGCCGGAAGCCACATTCTGTCGATCAGCCAGTTCGAGCGTGTGGATGTCGAACGGCTCTTTGCGGTGGCCGATAACATGGAGCCTTACGCGCGCCGTCGCCGCCGCACCCGCGTTCTGGACGGTGCGATTCTTGGCGCCATGTTCTTCGAACCCAGCACCCGCACCCGGGTCAGCTTTGGCAGCGCCTTCAACCTGCTCGGCGGCGAAGTTCGCGAGACCACCGGCTTTGAACAGTCGGCCATCGCCAAGGGCGAGTCTCTGTATGACACGGCGCGGGTGCTCAGCGGTTACTCCGACGTCATTGCCATGCGTCATCCGGTAGCGGGCTCAGTGGCCGAATTCGCCGCCGCCAGCCGCGTACCCGTGATCAACGGCGGTGATGGCAGCAACGAGCATCCCAGCCAGGCCTTGCTGGATCTCTACACCATCAAGGCCGAGCTGGCGGGGCGCGGTCGCGGGGTCGACAAGCTGCGCATCGCCATGCTCGGGGATCTGCGTTACGGGCGTACGGTGCACTCGCTGTGCAAGCTGCTGGGGCTCTTCGAGGCGGTGCAGTTCGTGCTGGTATCGCCCGCCGAACTGCGCATGCCAGCGGAGATCGTCGAAACCCTGAAGGCCCGGGGGCATGAGGTGATCGAGTCGGACGCAATGGAAGCGAGCATTTCCCGAGTCGATATCGTCTACAGCACGCGCCTGCAGGAAGAGCGCTTCACCACGCGTGAGGAAGCGGATCTCTATCGCGGCCGTTTTCGCCTGAACCAGAGCATCTACACGGCCCACTGCGAGCCGAATACGGTCATCATGCACCCGCTGCCGCGGGACTCGCGGGAGAATGCCCGCGAGCTGGATGACGATCTCAACGATAATCCGAACCTGGCCATCTTCCGCCAGACCGACAATGGACTGCTGGTGCGCATGGCCCTGTTTGCCTTGGTGCTGGATGTTGTCGATCAGGTGGATGCCTGCTCGACGCCGGTGAAGTGGTACACCGGAAGGCGCGAGCTGTGAGCTTTCGCCTGCGCTTCGCTGCGGCTGACGTTCGCATTCTTGAGGAGCAGGATGCGTTCAGCGGGTATTTTCGCGTTGCGCGTGTAACCCTGGAGCATCGCTGCTTCAACGGTGGCTGGAGCGCGCCGCTCACCCGCGAGGTGTTTCACCGCGGTGACGCCGTTGGCGTGCTGCCCTATGAGCCGGAGACTGACTCGCTCATTATGCTGGAGCAGTTCCGGCCCGGCGCGCTGCGCGGCGACGCATCGCCATGGATGCTGGAGCTGGTGGCCGGCATTGTGGAGCCGGGCGAGTCCGACGCCGACGTCGTGCACCGAGAGGGCCGCGAAGAGGCCGACTGCGAACTGGCGGAGCTGGTGCCGGTTGCCAGCTTTTTCCCCAGCCCCGGCGCCTGCTCGGAGCATGTGCGTCTGTTCTGTGGCCGCGTTCTGCGCGCCGGCGCGGGGGAGGTGCACGGTCTCGACAGTGAAGGCGAGGATATCCTCGTGCACCGGATTCCCCGCAGCGAGGCACTGGCGTTGCTGGCCGCCGACCGCATTGCCAATGCTCACACGCTGGTTGCGTTGCAGTGGCTGGCGCTGCACGGCGAGCGCCTGCGCCAGCGCTGGCTGGCGGCAGAGGTGCCCGGCCAGCAGACACCGGAATGAGCGGCACCCCGGTCGTCAGGCCGGCTCCGGGGCTGCTGCGCTCCAGCGCGGTGGTGGGCAGCATGACCATGCTGTCCCGTGTGCTGGGCCTGGTGCGCGATGTGGTGCTGGCGTCTTTTATTGGCGCCAGCGGCAACGCCGACGCCTTTTTCGTCGCCTTCAAGATACCCAACTTCCTGCGTCGTTTATTTGCCGAGGGCGCGTTTGCCCAGGCTTTTGTGCCGGTGCTCAGCGACTACCGTGAAGAGGGCGGGCAGGCGGCGGTACGCGATCTGATCGACCGTGTTGCCGGCGTTCTCGGTGGCACTCTGGTGCTGCTGACGCTGATCACGATTGTTGCAGCGCCAGCGGTAGCCGCGGTATTTGCGCCGGGCTTCATGCGCGACGCACAGAAGTTCGCGCTCACCGCCGATCTTATCCGCGTCACCTTTCCCTACCTGATGCTTATCTCCATGACCGGTCTGTGTGGCGCCATTCTCAACAGCTACGGTCGCTTTGCGGTGCCCGCCTTCACGCCGGTGCTGCTCAACCTGTCTCTGATCAGCGCCGCGACACTGGCGGCGCCCGCCTTTGCCGAGCCTGCCTTTGCTCTCGCCTGGGGCGTGGCCTTCGCAGGCCTGGTGCAGCTGCTGTTTCAGCTGCCCTTCCTGTATCGGCTCGACCTGGTGCCGCGACCGCGCTGGGACACACGGCACCCCGGCGTGCGTCGTATTCTGGTGCTTATGGTGCCGGCGCTGTTTGGCGTCTCCGTGAGTCAGATCAATCTCCTGCTGGATACGGTGCTGGCCTCGTTTCTGCCCACCGGCAGCGTCTCCTGGCTGTATTACTCTGATCGGCTGACAGAGCTGCCCCTCGGCGTTTTCGGCATTGCCATCGCCACCGTCATACTGCCCAGTCTGTCCGCCGACCAGTCGGCAGCGCGTAGCGATCGCTTCGCCCTGACGCTCGACTGGGCGGTGCGCGGCGTGCTTCTGATCGCGGTGCCGGCGACGGTCGCGCTGGTTGTCCTTGCCGAGCCAATTCTCATTACCCTGTTCCAGTACGGCGCCCTGTCGCCGCAGGACGTCAGCATGTCGGCCTACAGTCTGCGTGCCTATGCCCTCGGGCTCTGCGCCTACATGCTGATCAAGGTGCTTGCGCCGGGATTCTATGCGCGCAAGGACATGATGACGCCGGTGTCCATCGGCATCCGCGCCATGCTGGCCAACATGCTGCTGAACGTCATGTTCGTTGTTCCGCTGATGTTCTGGTTCAACCTCGGGCATGTGGGGCTGGCGCTTGCAACCAGCGTCGCCGCCTGCCTGAACGCGGCACTGCTCTGGCGCGGGCTAGTGCGCGAGTCGGTGTACCGGTTCAGTCCTGCCTGGCGTGCCTATGCCGGTCGTCTGCTGCTGGCGACACTGGCGATGCTCGCGGTGCTGATGCTGTTGGCATCCCCCACCGGGGTCTGGCTGGCCTGGTCCTGGGCGGAGCGCAGTCTGCAGCTTGCACTGCTCTGCAGTGCCGGTGGTCTGGTCTACGTGCTGGTCCACGCGCTGGCGGGAACGCGGCTGGCACACCTGCGCACGCCGCGAAGCGGCTGACGGCCCTGTCATGTCAGCGCGACCCTGTCGGGCGTATGCCCGCCCCGCGGTTTTCGATATACTGTTTCTTTTACGCTGAAAGTGTCCCTGAACATCGATGGAGCTGATCCGAGGTCTGCATAATCTGCGACCCCGCCACCGCGGCTGCGTCGCGACTATCGGGGCATTTGACGGCGTGCATCTGGGCCACCAGACAGTGCTCGGCCAGCTGATCGACGAGGCGGGCGCCCTGTCCCTGCCGTCGGTGGTTATCGTGTTCGAGCCCTTGCCGCGTGAGTATCTGGCCCCCGGAGAGGCGCCGGCGCGACTGATGAGTTTCCGTGAGAAGTGTCTGCGGCTGTCCCAACTGGGCGTCGACCGATTGCTATGCATTCGTTTCGATGAATCGCTGCGTGGTATGTCGGCGATGGATTTCGCGCAGGCACTGTTCGTGCGTGGGCTCGGCGTACAGCGGCTGGTGCTGGGGGATGATTTCCGCTTCGGACGTGAGCGCGAAGGGGATGCGGCCTTTCTCCGCCAGCTCGGCCAGCGTGAGGGCTTCAGTACCCTGCCGACGCAGACCTGTGCCCTGGACGACGAGCGCATCAGCAGCACACGCGTGCGTGACGCGCTCGCGGCGGGCAATCTTGCGCTGGCGTCACGACTGCTCGGGCGCGACTACGCCATCAGTGGTCGCGTGGTGCGCGGTCATCAGCTGGGTCGTCAACTCGGTGCACCGACGGCGAACGTGGAATTGAAGCGGCTGCGTTCGCCACTGGCCGGCGTGTTTGCGGTGCGGGTGGACGGTGCCGGGCTGAGCGCTGTCCCCGGCGTCGCCAATGTCGGTACGCGACCCACGGTGAGCAACGGCACCCGCGCCAACCTCGAGGTGCACCTGCTCGAGGGTTCACCCGACCTCTACGGTCGGCGCATCGACGTGCGTTTCGTGCACCGTCTGCGCGCCGAGAAGAAGTACGATTCCCTGGATGCGCTCCGCGATGCCATCCGGGCAGACATTGACACCGCGCAGCGCTGGTTTGAGCAGAATTCGCCGGCGCTCCGCCACAGTATGGACAGCAGCGACACATGAGCGACTACAAAGCGACCCTGAATCTGCCACAGACAGACTTCCCGATGAAGGCGGGACTGGCGCAGCGCGAGCCCGAGCGTCTTGCCCGCTGGCGCGAGATGGATCTGTACGCGCGCATTCGCGAGGTGAGCGCCGGTCGGCCGAAGTTCATTCTTCACGACGGCCCGCCCTATGCCAACGGCGAGCTGCACGTGGGCCACGCGGTGAACAAGATTCTCAAGGACATGATCGTCAAGTCGCGCACGCTGGCCGGCTATGATGCGCCCTACGTGCCAGGCTGGGACTGCCACGGCCTGCCGATTGAGCTCAATGTTGAGAAAAAAGTCGGCAAGGCCGGCGTGAAGGTCAGCGCCGCGGCGTTCCGCGATCACTGCCGAGACTATGCGCGTAAACAGATCGACAACCAGCGCGAGGACTTCGTGCGCATGGGGGTGTTCGGCGAGTGGGACAGGCCCTACCTCACCATGGATCCCCTGTTCGAAGCGGATATTATCCGCACGCTCGGCCGCCTGATCGATAATGGCCACCTGCACAAGGGCTTCAAGCCCGTGCACTGGTGCACGGACTGTGGTTCCGCGCTGGCCGAGGCGGAGGTTGAGTACGAGAACAAGGTTTCGACCGCGATTGACGTTGCCTATGCGGCCCGCGACAGCGCAGCGATCGCCGACGCCTGCGGCGCGCCGGGGGCGGACAACATTGCCGTGGCCATCTGGACCACCACCCCCTGGACCATTCCCGCAAGCATGGCGGTGAGTCTGCACCCGGAGCTTGAGTATGTCCTGCTCGCCGACGGTGACCGCCAGCTGCTGGTGGCGGCGGAGCTGGCCGAGAACTGCGCGTCGCGCTTCGGGCTTGAGCAGGTCGACATTCTCGGGCGCTGCGCGGGCAGTGCGCTGGAGCGCCAGCGCCTGTGTCACCCCTACCTCGACCGCGACATCGTCGTGGTGCTTGGTGACCACGTGACGACCGAGGCGGGCACGGGTGCGGTGCACACGGCGCCGGCCCATGGTCAGGATGACTTCGTGGTGGGGGCGATTTACGGTATCGAGGTATACAACCCGGTGGGCGGCAATGGTGTGTATTTGCCGGAAACGCCGCATTTCGCCGGTGAGCACGTGTTCAAGGCGAATGCCGCTATCGTGCAACTGCTGCGCGAACACGGGGCGCTGCTGCACGCCGAGGACTACACCCATTCTTATCCGCACTGCTGGCGACACAAGACCCCGATCATTTTCCGCGCCACGCCGCAGTGGTTTGTCAGCATGCACCAGAATGGACTGCTGCGGGAGGCGCTGGCCGCCGTCGACGGCGTGCGCTGGATGCCAGAATGGGGCCGGGCCCGCATTGACGGCATGCTGTCCAGCCGCCCGGACTGGTGCGTGTCGCGACAGCGCACCTGGGGCGTGCCGATCGCGCTGTTCGTTCACCGCGAGACGGCGGAGCTGCACCCGCGCAGCGTGGAGCTGATCGAGGCGGTGGCGAAGCGCGTGGAGGCCGGCGGCATCGACGCCTGGTACGATCTCGACGCCAGCGAACTGCTGGGTGATGAGGCCGCTGCCTACGAGAAGGTTACCGATACCCTGGATGTGTGGTTTGACTCCGGTGTCACCCACGCCTGTGTCCTGCGGCGCCGCGACGGCCTGCGTTCGCCTGCAGATCTCTACCTGGAGGGCTCCGACCAGCATCGCGGCTGGTTCCAGTCCTCCCTGTTGACCGCCGTTGGCGCCTATGGCGAGGCACCCTATCGCACGGTGCTCACCCACGGCTTTACCGTCGACGGCGATGGTCACAAGATGTCCAAGTCCCGCGGCAACATCCTGCCCGCGAAAAAAGCCATGAATGATCTTGGCGCCGACATTGTGCGTCTCTGGGTGGCGGCCTCCGACTACCGTGGCGAGCTGGCGGTGAGCGACGAAATCTTCAAGCGCACCGCGGACGCCTACCGACGCATCCGCAATACGGCGCGTTTCCTGCTTTCCAATCTTGCCGGCTTTGATCCCGCAAGGCACGCGGTGCCCGCGGCGGACATGCTGTCGCTGGATCGCTGGGCGGTGGACCGCGCGGCCCTGCTGCAGGATGAAATTCTCGCTGCCTACGACAGCTACCAGTTCCACACCATTTATCACCGCCTGCACAATTTTTGCGCCATCGACCTCGGCGGCTTCTATCTGGACGTGATCAAGGATCGCCAGTACACAACACAGGCTGACAGCATCGCCCGTCGCTCAGCGCAGACGGCGCTGTACCATATCGCCGATGCCATGGTGCGCTGGATTGCGCCGATTCTGAGCTTTACCGCCGAGGAAATCTGGGAAAACCTGCCGGGAGAACGCGCCGATTCGGTCTTTCTGGTCGAGTGGGTGACGGATCTGCCGCGGCTGGAAGACAGCGCGACCATGGGCCGCGATTTCTGGCAGCAGGTCATGGACGTGCGCGCAGCGGTAAACCGCGAGATGGAAGCCCAGCGCGCGGCGGGCAATCTGCGCGGGTCGCTGGATGCGGAGGTGGTGCTGTACTGCGATGAAGCGCTGCGGGCCACCGTCGATGCACTCGGCAATGAACTGCGCTTTGCCCTGATCACGTCGGGCGCCAGCGTTGCCGCGCTGGCAGAGGCCCCGGCCGACGCCACCGAGACCGGCGTCGAGGGCCTGAAGCTGTCGGTGACCGTATCGGGCAATGACAAGTGTGAGCGCTGCTGGCACCGCGGTGCCGATGTCGGTCAGCACACGGCGCATCCCACCCTGTGTGGGCGATGTGTGCTCAACGTGGACGGCAGCGGCGAGCAGCGCCACTTTGCCTGAGCGCGCGATGGTATGGGCCGCCTATGCGCTGGCGCTGCTGGTGCTGGTACTCGACCAGGGCAGCAAGGTTCTGGCGCAGTCACTGCTGGAGTATGCGCGCCCGGAGCCGGTGTTCTCCTGGTTTAACCTGACCCTGCACTATAACGAGGGCGCGGCGTTCAGTTTCCTGAGCAATGCCGGCGGCTGGCAGCGCTGGCTGTTTACCGGGCTGGCGCTGGCGGTGAGCGGCGCGCTCATCGTCTGGGTCTGGCGACTGCCGCGCGAACAGGGTCTGCTGGCACTGGCACTGGCGCTGGTACTCGGGGGCGCCCTGGGTAACGCCATTGACAGGGTCCTGCTCGGGCACGTCGTCGATTTCATTTCTGTGCATTACGCCGGCCGGTATTTCCCCACCTTCAACATTGCCGACGCCGCCATCAGCGTGGGCGCCGTTCTGCTGCTGCTGGATGGCTTTCGGGGCTCAGGTCGTGCCTGAGCCGGCATGAGGACCGGGCACTTGGGTTTTAGCATCGCGTTTTGTATAACAGAGCGCGAATTGTGAGGAGCATGAGCATGAACACGGATAGTAACGAGGGTGAGGTCGACGTTGGTGAAGGTACCCGGGTATTCCTCAACTTTGCTCTGACGCTCGAGGACGGCGCCGAGATCGACTCGAATTTCGGCGACGATCCCGTGGACTTTACCATTGGCGACGGCAGCCTTCTGCCGGGCTTCGAGCGGCTGCTGTTCGGCATGCAGCCGGGGCAGCGGCAGCTTTTTTCGGTCACGCCGGAGGAGGCTTTCGGGCAGCCCAATGACAACAATATCCAGGTGATAAAGCGCGACCAGTTTGACAAGGATCTGGCGTTGGAGGTCGGCCTGGTGTGCTCTTTTGCCGACGCCGCGGGTGGTGAACTGCCGGGGCTGGTGGTGGCGGTGGATGACAGCGAAGTCACGGTAGACTTCAATCATCCGTTGGCGGGGCGTACTATTCTGTTTGATGTTCTCGTACACCGGGTTGAACCGGCGGAGTTGCACTGATGGACGTACAACTGGCAAACCCCCGCGGCTTCTGTGCTGGCGTTGACCGCGCCATCGATATCGTCAACCGGGCGCTGGAGGTTTTCGGCAAGCCGATCTATGTTCGCCACGAGGTGGTGCACAATCGCTTTGTGGTGGATGATCTGCGCGCTCGCGGGGCCATCTTCGTCGAGGAGCTCGACGAGGTGCCCGACGACCGCATCGTTATTTTCAGTGCCCACGGCGTCTCCCAGGCGGTGCGCATGGACGCCGAACACCGCGGCCTCAAGGTGTTCGATGCCACCTGCCCGCTGGTGACCAAGGTGCACCTGGAGGTCTCCCGCTACAGCAGCGAGGGCCGCGAGTGCGTTCTTATCGGGCATGCAGGCCACCCCGAGGTGGAAGGCACCATGGGTCAGTATGATCGCAGCCGCGGCGGCGATATCTACCTGGTCGAGGACGAGGAGCAGGCGGCAACACTGTCGGTGCGCGATCCGTCACGCCTGGCCTACGTCACCCAGACCACGCTTTCGATGGACGACACGGCGCGGGTGATCGATGTGCTGCGCGGGCGTTTTCCGGACATACTCGGGCCGCGCAAGAATGATATCTGCTACGCCACGCAGAACCGCCAGGATGCGGTTAAGCAGCTGGCGGCGCAGTGTGACCTGCTGCTGGTTGTCGGCTCCACCAACAGCTCCAACTCCAACCGCCTGCGCGAGCTTGGCGAGCGCATGGGCGCCACCGCCTACCTGCTCGACGGCGCGGATGACATCGACCCTGCCTGGCTGGAGGGCAAGGCACGGGTTGGCGTGACAGCGGGCGCCTCGGCGCCGGAAGTTCTGGTGGCGGACGTAATACAGCGCCTGCGGGACCTCGGTGCGAATGCGGTAAGTGAACTCGATGGCGAGCCAGAGAACGTCACCTTCTCCATGCCGCGGGAGCTGCGCCTCACCGAAATCACCTGATGGCCGGCGCGCTGCCTGCGCGCCACACCGTCGAGCGCTGCTCCTTCCTCGCGCACGGTTTCATCCAAAGCGGCAACGGCCGCGCCCCTGACGTTTACAGCACAGCGCTGACATTCCAGCATCCCGACCCAGCGAACCTGTTTGCGCTCCGGAGTTATGACGCATGCGCCTGTGTCGGGGGTTTTCCCTGCTCGAACTACTGATCGTGCTGTGTATCGTCGGGATTCTTCTCGGTGTCGCACTGCCAGCCTATCAGTCCAGCCTGATCAAGAGTCGCCGCGCGGACGCGATGGCGGTTCTGGTGGAGGTAGCGGGACGGCAGGAGCAGTGGCGATTCGTGTCTGATCGCTATAGCGACGACCTGCGCGAGCTCGGCTACGCAGCCGACCCGCTTGTTACCGGCGAGGGACATTACCGTATCCGAATCGATGCCTGTCCCGACGCCACGCTGGCTCTGTGCTACCTGTTGACGGCAACGCCATTGCCCGCGTCCCCGCAGGCGCGGGACGCGCGTTGCGCTGTGCTTACGCTGGATGCGCGCGGCCGGCGAGGGGCTACGGGATTCGATCCCGACAGCTGCTGGTAGCGCCTCGTCTTCTGGCAAATGCAGGCATTCACTGGCGAGCACGCCAGCGCAGCCTAGGCTTTTGCTGTCGAATCACGCGGGGCCACTCCCATGCAACGCCGCGGCTTTACACTGATTGAACTGCTGGTTGTGGGCGCCTTGCTGGCGCTCAGTCTGACCATCGTACTTCCGGGGCTGCGCGGTTTCCTGCAGGCGGTCCAGGCCAGGGCAGAGGCAGACCGCCTGCTGTCCAGCCTGCAGCTGGCGCGCGCGCAGGCGATCGCAAACAACCTGCGCACCGGTGTCTGTCCTGTCACGGCAGGAACCGATCCATTTTCGGCGTGTGGCCAGCGCTACGAGGACGGTTGGTTTGTCTACCTTGATCGCGATGGGGACGGGCATTTCGACCCCGACAGCGACACCCCGCTGCGTCGCTTCGCGGCCATGCCCACCGGCTTCGGGCTGTATAACCGGGCGGGCTCACGCCGCATTGATGAGCGGCTTTCATTCTGGCCGGACGGCAGCAGTCGACGCAGTATGACCCTGCAGGTCTGCCCGCCATCGAGCACGCGCCTTCAGTCCTGGAGTCTGGTCCTCAATCATGTGGGCAGGCCGCGCCTGGCGCGGGACTGGGGGAGTTGCCTGCTATGAGGTTTGTTGCTGGATGGCTTAAGCCCGCAGCATTTGTTGCGGCAAAATACCCCGGACCGCGGTATGGCAACGGCTACACCTTGGTGGAACTGCTGGTTGCGTTGCTGTTGTTCGCACTGGGCGCGCTGGCGGTGGCGACGATGCAGTATGGCGCGGTGCAGGCAACACGCGCTGCCTCTGAGTCTGCAGCGGCGTTGATGCTGGTGGAAGACCTTGCGCAGCGCCTGCTGTCGGACACCCACACTATCGATGCTTACACGCAGGCGCTGGACGGCGCTGGCGCCATCACCGTCGAGGGTGTTGCTGCCTGCCTCGACGGCGCCAAATGCGATCCGCAGGCATGGGCCCAGCGCGGCATCGCCGCCTGGCGGCTCCTCAGCGAGCAGCGCGGACTGGCGCTGCCCCGCGCCTGCGTAAGCCGTGACGCGGCAGCGCTGCGGCTTGGCTTGAGCTGGGTATCCCATTCTGCGCTGGCCCCGCTGTCGCCGGCCGTCTGCATGAGCGGAGGCGCAGCCGAGAGTCGCCGCGCGGTGACCTTGACCGTGGCACTGAGTTCGGCACCGTGAAGCGGGCCAGGGGCGTGACGCTGGTGGAGCTTCTTCTTTCGATGACGCTGGCCATGCTGCTTGTGGCGTCGGTTCTGCAGGTTTATCGCATTGGCAAGTCGGTGCTGCGCTGGCAGATCGAGGTGGCGCGCATGGAGGAGAGCGGGCGACACGCCCTCGGCCTGCTGGTGCGCGAACTGCGCATGGCCGGCTTTTTTGCGCGCGAGGCAATGCCGGCGCTGCCACCATCCACAGCTGCCGCTCCCGCCTGTGGTGACCTGCAGGGCTGGGCGCTGGATCTGCATACACCGCTGGATCTGCTGAATGACTTCAGCGGGGGCGCGGCGCGCTTCACGAGTGGCGCACGCCTGGCCTGTCTCCCCGAGTCGGGACTCGTTACCGGCGCGGATGCGCTTGTGATCAAGCGCAGCGCGGCGCTGCCAAGCTGGACCGCCGGCCGGGAGCCGGATCTGCGTCCCCTGCGGGGGGCGCGCTGGTATCTGGTCACCGCAGCCGCGGGTCCGCCGGCGCTGGCGTTTGTCGATGCGGCGGGACATTCCTCCCGGACCATGGACAAGGAGAGCACCTGGTGGGAGCTGTACAGCCACGTTTTCTACCTCAGAAATTACTCCCGGACACCGGGAGACGGCATTCCAACCCTGTGCGACGAGCGTCTGGGCAGCACCATGCGCAGCGTCTGCCTGGTGGAGGGGGTGGAAAGTCTGCAGATCGAATTTGCCGTTGACGCGGACGGCGACGGAGCCGCGGAAACGCTGCTGCGGGCACCCGGCCCCGGGCAGCTCGCCGCCGCGACAGCAGCGCATGTGCATGTCCTGACCCGCAGTCTGAATCCGGTTCACCGCCTGCCGCGCGCGCAGTCGCTGCAGCTCGGTGCCACGGCGATTGACTTGTCGGCCGACCGCTACCTGCGACGGGTTTTTTCGGCGACCGTGTCACTGCACAATATCAGGGCACAGGCGAACGCCTATGTGTCGCCGTGATGGGTCGCGGGCATTGCCTCCGGCGTTTCAGTCCGGTTCCATTCTGCTGCTGGCTAGCGCTTTCGTGTTTCTGATGACCTATATCGCGCTGTCGGCTGTCGATATGGCCGTGGTGGAGGCGCGCATGGCGGATGCGCTGCGCGTCCGGGTCGGTGCCCGGACAGTCCTCGATGCTGCCCTCCCCGTGGTGGTGGAGCGTGAACGGCTGCGCTTGCTGCAGGCCCTTGCCGACGGAGAGGCTCCGGTCTGTGATGAGGCCGGATTCTGCGACGATGCGCGGGGCTGGATCATCCTGCATGAGGATGAGCGGCACCAGATCAGTTACCAGACCCGCACGCGCGGCAGGTTTCCGGCGGACAGCGCAGACCGGTCGGTGCAGTCAATGGTCTCCAGTCACGCGCACTATCAGTCGGCGGCATTCGAGCTTGATGTCCGGGTACGTCGTCGTGCAGACAAGGCCACGCTGGCGCGCGCCGCGGTCGGTATCGATGTGTCGTCGCCAGTGAGGGTAGGGGGATGACCGCGGTGATGCCCGTGGTGATGCCCTCGTGGCGGGCCCAGCGTCTTGTCGGCTGCATCGGCACGATACTGTTGCTGATGCTGTGCGCCGTTGCCGCGCCGTCTGTCCGCGCAGCCTGTCCCGCCCCCGACAATGACCGGCCCGCGCTGCGTTACTCGCTTGACGACGTTGCGGCCGGGCGTCTTGCGGACGCAGCAGCGCTGGACCGGATGCGTCTACAGGTAGGCGATGAGCGCATCGACGTCGCCATCGTGACCGATGCGGCGCGAGATGAGCTGGACGACAGCTGGCCCGTTTTTCCGCCGCAGTCACGGCTGATGCTGGTGGCGCTGGATACGGGTCGCCCGATCTGGGAGCTGGTGCAGGCACCGAATGCTGCGGCAGACGGGTCTCAGGCGAGTGATCCGCGACTCACCGCCGCACTGGGGGCGGCTGCCATTCTGCGGCGAGCCGATGGTCTGGCGCAGCGGCTTTACGTGGGCGACAGTGCGGCGCGCGTGTGGCGCATTGACCTGCCGCTGTTGTCGACGTCACGCGACGCCAGACCGGGGGACTCCGTGCCTCAGCCGGCGGTCTCCGCTATGCCCTTGACCCTGCTGGCCAATCTCGCGCGGGGGGACGCTGCCGCGGCGGTACGGTTCCGTAAGGCGCCCGATCTCGTGCGCAGCATTGACAGTAAGGGCACGCCGTTTGACGGGGTACTGATCACGTCCGAGGGTGCGATGCCCGGTTCGTCCGATGACAGCGGCAATGGTCTGTTCTTCCTGCGCGACTACGCGGTGCTGACGCGGGCTCCCGGGGAGGCGCTCCCCCGCGTGATCACCTGGCAGGATCTGTTGTCGTCACAAGCATCGGCGGTGAGCGGTGCCGGCGCCGGATGGTTTGCGCGCTTCCAGAATGCGGCCGAGGTCGGCAGCAAGCGCCCCGTTACCGTCGATGGACGAGTGTTTCTGATCACGGCCTTAGCGGCGCCTGCATGTGGCGATCCACCGCTCGTGTTGGCCTATGTGTTCAATCTGTTAAATGGTCGGCCCGTCGCTAAAACCCTTCCGGGATCGATTGCGGGCCTGGGGCCTCTGAGCGGGCCGACCACGGCTGACGGGGAGATCGGTCTGCCTGGGCTCGGTATTGCGCTGCCAGTGAGGTCTGACGAGGAGGGTCGGCGTTTTCGGGCGCGCTTCATGGCAGACGGGGTGTTTGCCAGAATCGCCTACTGGCGCGATTTGCTGCTCGACGTCGATTGAGCGCGCCGGCTCAATCCGCCTGGTCGAGCCCCAGTTTCTTCAGCCGATAGCGAAGGCTGCGGAAGGATATGCCGAGCGCCGATGCCGCCTCCGTGCGATTCCACTGATAGCGTTCCAGCGCTGCGCCAAGCACCTCGCGTTCAATGCTGTCCATGTAGCCGGGCAGGTCACCGGCAACGGCCTGCAGCCGGTCGCGGTCATCGCGGCGACGATTTAGCTGCTGTCCTCCGAGTGTGCGCGGTGCCGTCTGCATCTGCAGGTCGTCGGCCGTCAATTCGCTGCCCTCTGCCAACGCCAGCGCACGCTCCAGAATGTTCTCCAGCTCGCGCACGTTGCCGGGAAAGTGATACGCCTGAAGTCGATCGATAGCGCCCGACTGGAGTGCCGGCGCGCTGATGCCCATATCAGACGCTATACGCTGCAGGAGCGTCTGTGCCAGCGGGGGAATATCCTGCAGACGCTCGCGCAGGGCCGGTACCTTCAGGCCGATGACATTGATGCGGAAATACAGGTCTTCCCTGAACCTTTCCGCTTCCACCTCGCCTGTCAGGTCCTTATGGGTGGCGCTCAGCAGGCGTATATCGGTCGCGACTTCCTCACTGCTGCCCACCGGGCGGATGGTTTTTTCCTGTATGGCGCGCAGCAGTTTGACCTGCATGGACAGCGGCAGGTCGGCAACCTCGTCCAGAAACAGGGTGCCGCCGCTCGCCGCCTGGAACAGGCCCGATTTATCACGGTGTGCACCGGTGAAGCTGCCTTTCACGTGTCCGAACAGCTCGCTTTCCATCAGCTCGGCTGGAATGGCGCCACAGTTCACGGCAATGAAGGGGCCGGAGGCGCGCGGCCCCCGACGGTGTATCAGACGCGCCACAACTTCTTTTCCCGTACCCGACTCACCGTGAATGTGCACCGGCGCCTGGCTGCGGGCCAGCTTGTCGATCTGCTGGCGCAGGCGCTGCATCTCCGGCGTGTCGCCGATCAGTCCACCATGGTCTTCGTCGACGTCGGCGCTGGCTTCCGCGCCGACCTCCAGTGCGGAAAGCACAAGATTTCTCAGGTTTTCCAGCTCCACCGGTTTGCTGACGAAGTCGAAGGCGCCGGCCTTGAGCGCGGCAATTGCCGCATCCACGCTGCCATGGGCAGTGATTACGGCGACCGGAACCTGCGGGTAGTCAGACTGTATGTGCGCGACCAGGTCTATCCCGCTGCCGTCGGGCAGACGCATATCCGTGAGGCAGAGATCGGGCGTGGCCTTTGCCAGGAGCGCAACGGCCTCTGTCAGATTCGCGGCGGAGTGCGTCAACAGCCCCATGCGACTCAGGGTGATTTCGAGCAGCTCGCGGATATCGGGTTCGTCGTCGACGATGAGTACGGTTTTTTCAGTCATGGCACACTATTGCTGGGTTGAGTGCAGCGCGACGCTTATGCGGAAGCAGCTCTCGCCGGTCGCGGTAGGATGATAGAACAGGTCTGCATGGTTGAGCTCACAGAGCTCCCTGCACAGGTAAAGCCCCATACCGCTGCCCCCTTTGCTGCGGCTGAAGAATGGCTCGAACAGGCGGGGTATGTCTTCCGCGGCGACGCCGTTGCCCTCGTCGACAACATCGATAATGGCGAGGTTGCGGGCTGTGTCACGGCGTAACCCCAGGCTTGCCTGTTCACGACCGGTTTTCTCTGCACTGTGCCGCAAGGCGTTGTCGAGCAGGTTGGTCAGAATGCGCTGCAAATGTTCGGGATCAAACTCCAGTTGCATGGGCTCTGCAAGCTCGCAGCGTAGTGCGCCGCGCAACCCGCGCGCTGACTGATAGCGGTCAAGCTGTGCGTGCAGCCAGTCCGGCATTTGCAGCAGTTCCGGTCGTGGCGGTTCACGTCGGGAGATCTGCAGAATGCTTTCGACGATGTCGTTTACGCGCTGGCTGTTGGTCACGATGATATCGATCATGCGTCGGTCAGCGGCATCGGCGTGTGGCGATTCCACCAGCAGCTGGGCGGCATGGCTGATCGCGCCCAGCGGATTGCGTATTTCATGAGCGATGCTGGCTGTCAGCCTGCCGAGGGACCCCAGCTTGAGCGATTGCGCATACTGGGCAACCGGCGTGTAGTCCTCCAGGAATACCAGCGTTTCCCGGCTGCCCGGCCCCATGCCTGCGTCGAGGGCGCGAAAGCGCGGCACGACTTCGCGGCCATCAGGCTCAATGCGAAAAGGCACGCGGTTCTGCGTTTTGCTGTCGCGAAAGGTCCGCAGGCGCTGCTGCAGAACGTCACTGTACTCGATCAGCCGTCGTCCCTGCTCAATCGATCGCGGTCGCTCCGCCGTCAGTAATCCGGTGGCGGCCTGATTCATGACCCGCACCCGATCCCTTTCGTCCACCAGAAGAATGCCGGTCTGCAGGTTTTGTACGATCAGTTCATTCAGCCGCTGCAGGCTGTAGAGATCCGTGGTGCGCTCCTGGGCCAGGGCCTCCGCGCGACCAAGACGCGAGGCGATAATCTGTACCAGGGTGGAGACAACGAACAGCAGCATGCCGAGGAGGCCCGCGGGCAGCAGGTCGTTGATTGTCTGCTCGTTGATGGATATCAACCGGACCGTGTCGGCCAGGATCGCGATCACGCCGAGCGCCGCGACCAGCGTCGCCAGCGTGCGATTGCTGATCAGGATCGCACTCGAGGCCACGGTGATGGCGAGCAGCAACGGCAGGCCGCTGCTCATGCCGCCGCTGGCATCCGCGAGCAGCATGATGCCGGTTATGTCGACAGTAAACAGCAGCACGAGAAAGGTATTTGATTGCTGCCAGTCCCGGTTCAGCGTGAGCAGCAGGACAATATTGCTGAACAGGAACAGTGCGGTGGTGAACAGGTATTGTCCCGGGTTGAGACTGCCCACCAGTTCGCGCGCGCTGGGAATGATCATCAGCAGCAGGAAAACAGCCGACAGCAGCCACCGATAGCCGATGTAGATGCGGTAGAGCAGGCGGTTCTGCGGCGGTGGTTTCGGGCCTGGGTGGGTCAGGGTAGCCGGAGCGCTCACGTTACTCAGCCTGCGATTGAAATCAGCGACAAGTGTACCAGCCGGATGACGGCCACGCTGTGGTCGTGATGCACGCTCCTGAGCGCCGGCCCACTGGTCTTGCCCCGGTGTTTCCACCACAATACGTCCTTTTTTCCGGCGGCAGCGAGTTATGGCAACCCTGAATATCCTCATGGCCCAGATCAATACGCGCGTGGGTGATTTTGATGGCAACGTGGCGCGCATTCTGGCGGTGGCGCAGCGGGCGGCCGACACACATCCCGACGCTATCTGTGTCTTTCCCGAACTGACGCTCTCCGGCTATCCGCCCGAGGACCTGCTGCTGCGCCCCAGTGTCGAGCGACGCGTGCAGCGGGCGCTGGACCGGCTAAGTCGGGAGTTGCCGCCGGACGTCACCGTGGTGCTCGGCTATCCGGCCTTTCGCAGCGGAGCGCTGATGAATCTCGCTGGCGTGATTACCGGCGGTGGGGTCGTGGCCGAGTACGCCAAGCGCTGCCTGCCCAATTACCAGGTTTTCGATGAGAAGCGCTATTTCGCGCAGGGTGCCTCCGCTGTCGTTGTACCCCTTGGCGGGGTGCGCGTTGCGCTGAGTATCTGTGAGGATATCTGGGAGCCGGCCCCTGTGGCTGACGCCGCGGCGGCGGGGGCGCAGCTGGTGCTGAACCTGAATTCCTCGCCCTACCACCGCGGCAAGCAGGCTGAGCGCGAGGCGCTGGTGGCGCAGCGGGCGCAGTCTGCGGGCGTGCCCATCGTCTACGTCAATCAGGTGGGCGGGCAGGATGAACTGGTATTTGATGGCGGTTCTTTTGCCGTTGATGGTAACGGGGTAGTGCGCGCGCTCGCGCCACGCTTTGCCGAGGCCGAGCACTGGGTTGGCGTTTCGCTGGACCCGGCGGGGAATGCCGCGGTCGACGGGGAGCACGCGCTTCAGCCGGAAAATGAACTGGATGCCACCTATCAGTCTCTGGTTCTGGGCCTGCGGGACTATATCGACAAGAATGGCTTTCCCGGCGTTGTGCTGGGGCTGTCCGGCGGTATCGATTCCGCGCTGACGCTTGCCCTGGCTGTGGATGCCCTCGGGGCAGCGCGCGTTCAGGCCATCATGATGCCGTTTCGTTACACGGCGACCATGAGTATTGAAGACGCGGCGGAGCAGAGTCGCCTGCTGGGCGTCAGTCACTCGGTGATTTCCATCGAGTCGATCTACGACGCCTTCATGAGCAGCCTTGCCGAGGCCTTTGCGGGACGCGCGCCCGACACCACCGAGGAGAATCTGCAGGCGCGCTGCCGCGGGGTTATCCTGATGTCAATCTCGAACAAGACAGGCAGCCTGGTACTGACCACGGGCAACAAGAGTGAACTTGCGGTGGGCTACTCCACCCTGTACGGCGACATGGCGGGGGGCTTCGACCCGATCAAGGACGTGCCCAAGACCCTGGTCTATGAGCTCAGCCGCTTCCGCAATCAGCGGGGCCCCTGCATACCCGAAAGGGTCATCGAGCGAGCGCCCTCGGCGGAGCTGGCGCCGGATCAGAAGGATGAGGACAGCCTGCCGCCGTACCCGGTGCTGGATGCGATACTTGAGCGCTATATCGAGCACGATGAAAGCGCCGACGCTATCGTCGGCGCCGGTTTCCGGCGCGAGGATGTCGAGCGCGTGGTGAAACTGGTGGACCGCAACGAATACAAGCGCCGCCAGGCCCCTATCGGCGTGCGTATCACGCGTCGGGGCTTCGGGCGGGATCGCCGCTACCCGATTACCTCAGGCTGGGTCGTGGGCGATTGATCGGCGCGGAATCGCCCGTCAATCGGAGTCGCGGCTGTCAAACTGTGGTGGGCGCGGTGGATCGAACAGGCCGAAAGACAGCCGGTTGATCAGCGATCGTTGCTCGCCCTCGAGGGTATACTCACTGCGCAGCTTGCCGCCCTTCTCCAGCGCGGGATGCTCCGGGAAGTTCAGCACCAGTGTTTCCGTGGCCTGCTGCGCCAGGTCCGGCTTGCCGAGCAGGATGTAGCCCTGAGCCATGACCGCGAGGCCGTCGGCCACCGCGGGTGTGCGCTGGAAGTTTTCAACGACATAGCGGCCCCGGTTGGTGGCGGCAAGGTAGGCGCCGCGTCGGAAGTAATAGTTGGCGACATTGATTTCGTGGCGGGCCAGGAGGTTGCGCAGGTAGACCATGCGCGCCTTCGCGTCAGCCGCGTAGGGGCTGTCCGGATAGCGCGATATCAGCTGAGAGAACTCGGCAAAGGCCTCGCGGGCGTAAGTCACGTCGCGACGGGTCTTGTCCAGGGGCAGAAAGCGGGAAAGGATGTCCTGGTCGGCGGCGGTGGCGGCCAGCCCCTTCATATAATAGGCGTAGTCGACGTTGGGGTGCTGGGGGTGCAGGCGGATGAAGCGGTTGGCCGCCTCTATCGCCGCTTCTGTTTCGAGCGCCCCGTAATGCGCATAGATCAGCTCGAGCTGCGCCTGTTCGGCGTATTTGCCGAACGGGTAGCGCGACTCCAGCGCCTGCAGGCTGCGCACTGCCATCGAGTAGTTGCGGCTATCGAGAAAACTCTCCGCCTGGCGGTAGATCTGTGCCTCGCCGCTGTCCGCGGCGATATCGGGCATCTCGTCGTTGCCAGCGCAGGCGGCCAGCAGCGCCAGTATCAGCGATGCCAGCAGGGCGCGCGGTGTGTGCCGTAGCGGCGTTGCGACACGGTCGGGTAATGTACTCACAGGCTGCGTGTTACCATGATCCAAGCGGGGCGCCATTTAATCACAGACACTGGCCCGCTGAAACCGCGGCACACATGAGGTAGACAGGTGAAGATGGGCAGACGCGTCGATGAGTGAGCGTATAGACTTGAGTGCTGTCGCCGATGAGGTCGCCGCGGGAGAACGTCTGGACCAGGTAGCGGCACGCCTGTTTCCGGACTATTCCCGCTCGCGCCTGCAGGCCTGGATTCGCAGCGGCGCCCTGACTGTGGACGGGGCGGTGCTCCGCCCTCGGGAGAAGGTGGCTGCCGGAGCCACTCTCAGGATTTCAGCGCAGTTGGAAGACGCTGTCGGCTGGCAGGGCCAGCCGATCGCGCTCGACATTGTGCATGAGGACGACAGCATTCTGGTGTTGAACAAGCCCGCAGGTCTGGTGGTTCATCCGGCGGCGGGGCATCACGATGGAACGCTGGTGAATGCATTGATCAACCACCATGCGGCGATGAGCCAGCTGCCCCGGGGCGGTATTGTGCATCGCCTCGACAAGGATACCTCCGGCATCATGGTCGCGGCGAAAACCCTGCAGGCGCATGCCAATCTGGTGGAACAGCTGCAGGCCCGCACGGTCGGTCGCGAATACGATGCTGTGTGTGTCGGCGCCATGACCGGCGGTGCAACCGTTGACGCACCGATGGGACGCCACCCGCGGCAGCGCAAGAAGATGGCCGTAGTCGCCCAGGGCGGCAAGCATGCGGTGACGCATTACCGGGTGGCCCAGCGCTTCGCGCATCACACCCACATCACAGTGCGTCTTGAGACCGGCCGCACCCACCAGATACGCGTACACCTGGCCCACCGGCACTATCCGCTGGTTGGCGACCCTGTGTACGGAGGACGTCCCCGCATACCCGCCGGTGCCTCTCAGGCACTGGTCGATGCGCTGCGGCGATTCCCGCGGCAGGCCCTGCATGCCCGCAGGCTGCAGCTCATCCATCCGCGCGATACACGGGAGATGACATTCGACTGCCCATTGCCCGCCGACATGCAGGAGCTGCTTGCGGTAATGTCGGCCGAGGACCCGGTGGACGGTCTTGTCGGTTGAACGGGTGGCGGCAGGATTCCCGCGCAACATCACCGCGCTGACGACGACACGCGGCGGTGGCGTCGGCCGGGAACCGTGGCAGAGTTTCAATCTGGCCCTCCATGTCGGCGATGACGGTCAGGCCGTTGCGCTGAACCGGGAGACGCTGCGTTCGTTTCTGCCCGGCGATTCCCAGATTGCCTGGCTTGACCAGGTGCATGGTACGAACGCGATTGACGCCGCGCGCCACCCCGGGGTGCCCGCTGATGCGTCGGTGTGTCGTCGGCCGGGCGTTGCCTGCGCCATTCTGACGGCGGACTGCCTTCCGGTGCTGCTGTGCGATCGCGCGGGTGTCGTCGTTGCTGCCGCCCATGCCGGTTGGCGAGGACTGGCTGATGGCGTGCTTGAGGCCGCCGTGGCTGCCATGAAAGCCGCGCCCGAAAACCTGATGGTCTGGCTCGGTCCCTGTATCGGTCCCGCGGCCTTCGAGGTAGGCCCGGAGGTACTGGCGACCTTCTGCGATCGCGCGCCCACGGCGCAGGTGGCCAGTGTCCGTGCCTGCTTTCAGCCGTCGCCGCGGCCAGGCCATTACCTGGTCGATCTGCACGCACTTGCCCGGCAGCGATTGGCGGCGCTGGGCGTCGGCCACATTGCCGTTGACGCGCGCTGCACCGTGTCGCTGCCGGCGTCGTTCTTCTCCTATCGCCGTGACGGTGAAACCGGCCGCATGGCGTCCTTGATCCTGATCAACCCCTGACGCATTGCCCGATGCGTCCGCTTGAAAGCGGTCTATCCTGTCCCCATGGACAAGGTATTGACAGTTCCGTTGCAATCGCCGTTCTTCCGGTGGTGATCGGACAGGAGACAGACAAATGAGAATGGACAAGCTGACCAATCAATTGCAGAACGCACTCGCCGATGCCCAGTCGCTGGCGCTGGGCAAGGACCACAATTTCATAGAGCCGACGCACCTGCTGTCGGCGCTGCTGACTCAGCAGGGCGGTTCGGCGCGCCCCCTTCTGCAGAAGGCGGGCGCTGACACGACGGCGCTGGCCGCTGCCGTGGCCGGTGCCATTGCCGCGCTGCCGACCGTGTCGGGCGGCGGCGGTGACATCCACATTTCCAATGAGCTAGGCCGCGTTCTGAACATGACCGACAAGCTCGCGCAGCAGACAGGCGATGCCTATGTATCCAGTGAACTCGTGCTGCAGGCGATGCTCGAGAGCAGCGGCTCGGACGTCTCGAAGCTGCTGCGGCAGTCCGGTGTAACCCCCGAAGGCCTCAAGCAGGCGATCGCGTCCGTTCGCGGTGGTCAGTCGGTGGATAACCCGGAGGCCGAAGAGTCGCGACAGGCGCTGGAGAAGTACACGGTCGATCTCACGGCGCGGGCACAGGATGGCAAGCTCGATCCGGTGATCGGCCGTGATGACGAGATCCGCCGGACCATCCAGGTGCTGCAGCGGCGGACCAAGAACAATCCGGTGCTGATCGGCGAACCCGGCGTCGGCAAGACCGCCATTATCGAGGGCCTCGCGCAGCGGGTGGTGAACGGTGAGGTGCCCGAGGGCCTGCGCAACAAACGCATCCTTTCACTGGATCTCGGCTCACTCCTGGCGGGCGCCAAGTTCCGCGGTGATTTCGAAGAACGCCTGAAGGCGGTTCTCAACGAGCTCTCCAAGGAAGAGGGTCGTGTGATTCTTTTTATTGACGAATTGCACACCATGGTTGGCGCCGGCAAGGCGGAGGGCTCGATGGATGCCGGCAATATGCTCAAGCCCGCCCTGGCCCGCGGCGAGCTGCACTGCGTGGGCGCGACGACACTCAATGAATACCGGCAGTACGTGGAGAAGGACGCGGCCCTTGAGCGGCGCTTCCAGAAGGTGCTGGTGGAGGAGCCCAACGAGGAAGACACCATCGCGATTCTGCGCGGTCTCAAGGAGCGCTACGAGGTGCACCACGGTGTCGATATCACGGACGGCGCGATCATTGCCGCTGCCAAGCTCTCGCAGCGCTATATTACCGATCGTCAGCTGCCCGATAAGGCCATTGATCTCGTAGATGAGGCGGCCAGCCGCATTCGCATGGAAATCGACTCCAAGCCCGAGGCAATGGATCGGCTGGAGCGGCGTCTGATCCAGCTCAAGATTGAGCGTGAGGCAGTCAAGAAGGACGAGGATGCCGGTGCCGTGAAGCAGCTGGAGCTGCTGAACGAGCAGATCGAGAAGGTGGGGCGGGAGTATTCCGACCTCGAGGAGGTCTGGAAGGCTGAAAAGGCGTCACTGCAGGGGGCGGCGCAGATCAAGAGCGAAATCGAACAGGCCAGGCTGGAGCTTGAGGCGGCGGGTCGCAATGGCGATCTGACGCGGATGTCCGAGCTGCAGTATGGGCGTCTGCCCGAGCTGGAAAAGCAGCTCACACAGGCGCAGGAGGCGGAAAATACCGAGCGCACGCTGCTTCGCAACAAGGTGACGGAAGAGGAAGTGGCCGAGGTTGTCTCGCGCTGGACAGGTATTCCGGTTGCCAAGATGCTTGAAGGCGACCGCGATAAACTGCTGCGCATGGAAGACGCCCTGCATCAACGGGTGGTTGGTCAGGATGAAGCCGTTGGCGCCGTCGCCAATGCCGTACGTCGCTCACGCGCGGGGCTTTCTGACCCCATGCGACCGAACGGCTCGTTCCTCTTTCTGGGCCCCACCGGCGTCGGCAAGACAGAACTGTGCAAGGCGCTTGCTGAATTTCTGTTCGATAGCGAGCAGGCCATGGTGCGCATTGATATGTCCGAGTTCATGGAGAAGCATTCCGTGGCGCGCATGATCGGGGCGCCCCCGGGTTATGTGGGATATGAGGAGGGCGGCTATCTGACCGAGGCCGTGCGCCGCCGTCCTTACTCACTGCTACTGCTGGACGAGGTGGAGAAAGCTCACCCGGACGTCTTCAATATCCTGCTGCAGGTGCTGGAAGACGGCCGTCTGACCGACGGCCAGGGCCGCACAGTGGACTTTCGGAACACGGTGATCGTGATGACTTCCAACCTGGGGTCCGATGTGATTCAGGAGCTTGCCGGCGAGGAAAACTACGACCGCATGAAGTCGGCGGTAATGGGGGTGGTCGGTCGCCATTTTCGCCCGGAGTTTATCAATCGCATCGACGAGACTGTGGTATTCCATCCGTTACAGCAATCGCAGATACGCGGTATTGCCGATATCCAGCTCAAGGGCCTGCGCAATCGACTGCGGGAACGCGACCTTGAGATCGAGATCAGCGATGCGTTCATGGAAAGACTGGTCGCGGCGGGCTACGACCCGGTGTACGGTGCACGACCGCTCAAGCGCGCCATTCAGCAGGAGCTCGAAAATCCGCTGGCCCAGCGCATTCTGTCAGGAGAGTTCAGCGCCGGTGATGTGATCGTCGTTGATCTGCAGGATGACGGCAGCGTCTTCAGCGCCCGCAGGACCGACGCGGCGGCGTGATATGCCGGCTGCTGCGCTGCGCGTGTGTTCAGAGAGCGCGGCGCATTGCGGTCGGTCTCTGCGAGGCGCTGTGCGCCTCTATTCGCAATGTACGTCGATGTTATCCAGCGCATTCTGGCGCTGCGTTTCGATCTCGTCTGCGCTAAGGTAGCGCAGCTCACCGGCTTCGTCGCGGACGCGGATACGTGCCGCCGTTTGCAGTGTTTCGAGGTTCTGCCTGGCCCGTTCGCAGATTTCAGGATCCTTTTCCGGCAGCACTTCCACCGCGACGGTATCCATGCTGCCGTTATCGTCTGCCTTATCCTGCGTCTCAAAGCGGTTTCCGGGTCGCGAGGTTGTCTCGGCCGGCACGGCACCCTCACCGGGAGACACCCGTCGGAAGCGGCTTGAGCCGGTGGAAAAGACCTCATATTCGATTGACGCTTCGGGCGGACGATCGCTGACCACCATATTGCCGCGCTCATCTTTCCAGCGGTAATAGCTGTCCTCGGCGTGAAGTGTGGTGCTGACGCCTGCAGCGAGCACCAGTAACGCTGACAATAGCCGGGGGGAGTAGCCCATCTGCCGCGCGAGGCGACTGATTGCGGCGACTGCCGACCCCTGGGCAGGTTGAGATCGCACGGCGACTCCGGAATCAATAAATAACCGCACCAAAATACCTGACCTATGCTGGGCGCGCAACGTCATCTGTGGCCGGGAATATGCCCTGTAACAGCGGACAGGGGTTTGACTTTCGCCTGATCTATGCAGACAATCGGGACAGTCATGCAAGTGGCAATGATCACTGCCGAGTACCCTCGGCCTCTGGTCTACCGCATCCGCGGATAATAGTGGGTGGGGCTGCTGGCATGTCCCGTAAGTGGTTGTCCGGCCCGCCGGTCGACAGCCACGGGTTCGACACTGCGCTACCCCGCAGGGCGACACACGCACGGGTTCTCGTGACTGTCATTCCTTTGAGGCGCGTTACCGGCAACCGGCCGGCGTCGATCCCCGGGAATGGCACGGCGCGCCAGTGACAGTCTTCTCTGACGGCACCCTGCCATACCGTTTAAAAGCACTCGCCCGCGAGGGGTACGCGCGTGGCTTTGCGAATGGGAGAAAGCCAGTGGAGTTGTTGTCAGGCGGTGAGATGATCGCCCAGGCCCTCAAAGATGAGGGCGTAGAGTTTATCTTCGGGTATCCGGGCGGGGCAGTCCTGCACATATACGATGCCCTGTTCAAGTCAAATGGCGGCGTTCCGCATGTGCTGGTGCGCCACGAGCAGGCGGCGACGCATGCGGCGGATGGCTACGCACGGGCCACGGGGCGGCCGGGTGTGGTTCTGGTGACTTCCGGTCCCGGTGCCACCAATGCCATTACCGGCATTGCGACGGCCTACATGGACTCGATTCCGATGGTCGTTTTCTCCGGTCAGGTCGCTTCGCACCTGATTGGTGAGGATGCCTTTCAGGAAACGGACATGGTGGGTGTCTCGCGCCCCATCGTGAAACACAGTTTCATGGTGCGCCACGCCAGCGAGCTACCTGAGATCATCAAGAAAGCCTTTACGCTCGCCACGACCGGCCGGCCCGGCCCGGTTGTGATCGACATTCCCAAGGACATTACACGGCCTGACGAGAAATTCGAGTACCACTACCCCGAGTCCGTGCGCATGCGTTCGTATTCGCCCGCGCAGCGCGGACACACGGGGCAGATCAAGAAAGCCGCGCGCATGCTGCTGGGCGCCAGGCGCCCAATGATTTACAGCGGCGGCGGTGTGATTCTCGGCGAGGCCAGCGATCTGCTGGTCGCGCTGGCAAAGCATCTCAACTACCCGGTGACCAACACCCTCATGGGGCTCGGCGCCTACCCGGGGAGCGATTCGCAGTTCCTCGGTATGCTCGGCATGCATGGCTTTTACGAGGCGAATACGGCCATGCACAACGCAGACGTCATTCTCGCCGTGGGCGCGCGCTTCGATGATCGGGTCACCAACACCGTCAGCAAGTTCTGCCCTGGCGCAAAAATTATCCATATCGATATCGATCCAGCCTCCATTTCCAAGACGGTACCGGCGGATATTCCTATCGTGGGGCCGGTCAGGGAGGTGCTGACTGAACTCATTGCCCAGCTGAAAAAGGCCCAGGCCGCTGAGCCCGAGCCCCTTCCTGACCCTGAAGCGCTCGGGCGCTGGTGGCAGCAGATAGAGGAGTGGCGGAGCAACTATGGCCTGTGGAGCGGGCGTCGCTATGGCGAGAGCGACTACATCATGCCGCAGCAGGTGATCGAGAGCCTGTATCGCGCCACGGCTGGCGATGCCTATGTCACCTCCGATGTCGGCCAGCATCAGATGTTTGCGGCGCAGTACTATCGCTTTGACAGGCCGCGGCGCTGGATCAACTCAGGCGGCCTGGGCACCATGGGCTTCGGCCTGCCCGCCGCGATGGGCGTAAAGCTGGCGTTTCCCGACAGCGAAGTGGCCTGCGTGACGGGCGAGGGCAGTATCCAGATGAACATCCAGGAGCTGTCCACCTGCAAGCAGTACAACACGCCAATCAAGATTATCAATCTGCGCAACAACTACCTCGGCATGGTCAAGCAGTGGCAGGACATGCAGTACGAGGGCCGCTATGCCATGAGCACCTACGAGGACTCGCTGCCCGACTTCGTCAGGCTCGTGGAGGCCTACGGCCACGTTGGCATGCAGGTACGCAAGCTAGACGATCTCGATGCGGCAATGGATGAGGCCTTTGCAATGCGCGACCGGCTCGTATTTCTTGATGTTTTCGTCGATCCCATGGAACACGTTTACCCCATGCACGTGGCGCCGAACGGCTCCATGAAAGATATGTGGTTAAGCAAGAACGAGAGGAGCTGACATGCGGCGCATTATTGCCATTCTGCTGGAGAACGAGCCCGGTGCGCTGTCACGGGTTGTCGGACTGTTTTCCCAGCGCGGGTACAATATCGAGACATTGAACGTGGCCCCGACCGAGGACCCCACGCTGTCGCGTCTCACCCTGACCACGTTCGGTGACGACAAGCACATAGAGCAGATCACCAAGCATCTGCACCGTCTGGTGGATGTGGTGAAGGTGATAGACCTGACCGGCGGCGCACATGTCGAGCGCGATCTCATGCTGATCAAGGTCAGGGCCGTGGGCGCGCAGCGGGAGGAGATCAAGCGGACCACGGATATTTTCCGCGGACAGGTGGTTGACGTGGCGCCGAATGTCTACACGATTCAGCTCACGGGGACGACGGACAAGCTGGACTCCTTTGTCTCTGCGATGATGGACATGGATATTCTCGAGGTGGTGCGCTCGGGGGTGGCGGGGATATCGCGCGGGGATCGGGTGTTGCGGCTTTAGGGTCTGCGGTTCCGTGGTTCCGTGGTTCCGTGGTTCCGTGGCGAGCGCGGCGTGGTTCCCCGCAACGGGACACGCTGCAAGCACATCCCTGTGCGCTCGGCGCCGGCCATCCATGGCCGTCGACGGTCCCGTTGCGGGAAACCACGCCACGCTCTTCCCCTCCCACACCGTGCCGCCGAAACGGTCTGGGGGGATGCGTTTAAGCGCCATAGGTGCAACGTAGCAGACGTTCGTGTTGTCTACCGTGCTCAAGCCCGGAAAGACGCGATGACGAACGAAGCCGCCCTCGCCGACGCGAAGATACGTCGGCTGGGAAGGGGGGTGGCGGACCGTCGCCGGCCATGGATGGCCGGCGCCGAGCGGGCAGGACGCCCTCGCAGCGTGTCCGCCACCCCCCTTCCCAGTTGACGTATCGCCCCGGGCCGGGCGTGTCCGCTAGCCCCCTTCCCAGTCGACGTATCGCCCCGAACTGGTAAAAGGAG
>Ga0102929_1000121_pt1 | contig 41154 bp, 34 predicted proteins | sample SalPonR1_B_D2_MG_FD_78510 | JGI IMG/M metagenome (GOLD analysis project Ga0102929, IMG submission 78510) | Salt pond soil microbial communities from South San Francisco under conditions of wetland restoration - Salt Pond MetaG R1_B_D2_MG | ecosystem: Environmental > Aquatic > Marine > Intertidal... | reverse complement strand
GGAAAGTGCCAGCAGCAGGGCCATCAGCAGCGCTGCACCGAAGGTGCCGAGCGCACCGCAGACGACGGCCAGGGCGATTCTGCGGCGCAGGTTCAGCCGCCGGCCGAGGCGGAACAGCAGGCCGCAGGCCAGGGCCGGCAGGCCCATCAGCAGGGCGTTGCCGCCGAGGGCGGTCAGACCGCCGAACTGGAACAACAGGCTTTGCAGCACCAGTCCCAAACCGATCGCCGCGAAAGCGGCAGGACCGAGCAGGACGCCGACCAGGCCGGGCAGCAGCAGGTGCATGCTGGTCGGTCCGAGCGGCACGTGCACCAGCGTCGCCACGAAGAAGGCGGCGGTCATCACGGCGACCCGGGGCAGGTCGCGCTCCGGGATGCGGCGGGTGCTCCAGGCGGCGATGGCCAGACTGGCCGCCGCGCAACCGAGGGCGAGCGTGGTGGGCATGACGCCGTCAGACAAATGCATGAACCCTCCGGAGATCAGGGCGCCGGTCCGGGGTCGCAGCAACCAGCCTCACACAGGAGCGCCTCGCCGAACCCGAAACCAGGCATAAAGGCCAAAAAAACCGATGATGTAGCCGATTCCTCCGAGAATCTCGGTCAGACCCGGCTGTGCCATTTCGGCACGCAGGACGGCGATCTCGCGGTGCAGGCGTGTAATTTCCCGCCGGATGTCCTGCTGGCCTGCCGCGAGAGACCCCAGAGCTTCCGGGTCGGCAGCGGGAAAAGGTCGCTTTTCGATCAGCGACGTCTGTGCGTGTGATGCGGGCGGCTGTGCCTCACTCCGAGAAGACCCCTGGCTGAGATCCGGGAGGTGGGAGTGGCCATTGACGTGAGCGGCAGCGGTCAAAGGCAGGACAAAAACCAGATAGAGCGGCAGCAGGCGGAAGAACATCGGCAATCTCAATGAAATTGAAGGAAGGCGGTAGCACGAATTTGGAAAATGTAGCACAAAATTGGCGTAATTCAATTGTTTTAATACTCACGCCGGCAATTTTTTTGCCGGCGGACGGGGTCCCGGTTGCAAGTGAACTGAATAATGTGTTCAGATAGTCGCCAATCAATTGCCTTGCGGAACAGGATTAGCGTTTGACACGCGAGGCGTCCTGTTTTATAACCACTGGTCAGACCAATTGCCACCTGTTGAAGAACCGGATCGATGACCCAACTCTTGCTCATCATGATCAGCGCCATCTTCGTCAACAACTTCGTGTTGGCGCGCTTTCTGGGAATCTGTCCCTTCATGGGCGTTTCCAAAAAGGTGGAGACCGCGCTCGGCATGGGCATGGCCGTCACCTTCGTGATGACGGTCGCCACCGTCGTCACCTGGTTTATCCAGTATTTTCTGCTGAATCCCTTCGGCATCGAATACCTGCAGACCATCGCCTTCATCCTGGTGATCGCGTCGCTGGTGCAGCTGGTGGAAATGGTCATCCAGAAGGTGAGCCCGGTGCTTTACCAGTCGCTCGGCATTTTTCTGCCGCTGATCACCACCAACTGCGCCGTACTCGGTCTGGCCGTACTGAACATCCAGAAGGACTACACTTTCCTCGAGGGAATCGTTTTTGCGATCGGCGCCGCCCTGGGCTTCACTCTGGCCATGGTGCTGTTTGCGGGCCTGCGGGAACGGCTTGATCTCTGTCCCGTACCGGCCAGTTTCCGCGGCACGGCCATCGCCCTGGTCACGGCCGGGCTGCTGTCCCTGGCTTTTATGGGATTTGCCGGTCTGGTCAAGGGATAGGCCCTCTTCGTTTTCGAGCGGACAGGCTGCAGGGAGGCCAGGACCGGAACCCCGGGCCGGCGTTTTTTTTCAAGAGTTGAACTGGTAGAGAGACGATGTTGACTGCTATCTTCAGTCTGGGCGGTATCGGCCTGGTGGCCGCCGTCGCGCTTGGCCTGGCCGCCAAACGCTTCGCCGTCGAAGTTGACCCGCGCGAGCTGGCAATCCTGGAGGCTCTGCCGGGCGCCAATTGCGGGGCCTGCGGCTATCCCGGCTGCGCCGGATACGCCAAGGCCCTGGTGGCCGGCGAAATCGATGCGAACCAATGCCCTCCCGGCGGTGCTGCGGCTGCGGCCAAGGTGGCGAACATTCTGGGTGTCGAAGTCGCTATCCGCGAACCGGAGGTGGCGGTCGTGCTTTGCCAGGGTGACAATGAAACCGCCAGCAACCGCTACCGCTACCTGGGGTTGACCGACTGCGTCGCCGCACAGAAACTGGCCGGCGGACCGAAGGTCTGCCCCGGCGGCTGCCTCGGCCTGGGGACCTGTGCCAGGATCTGCCCTTTCGATGCCATCGAGATGACCCCCAAGGGATTGGCGGTGATCAGCCGCGAGAAATGCACCGGCTGCCGGAAATGCATTTCCGTCTGCCCTCGTCAGGTGATTCGGATGGCTCCGCTGAAGACCAGCGTTCACGTTCTCTGCAACAGTCACGACAAGGGGGCACTGGTGCGCAAGTACTGCCAGGTCGGCTGCATCAGCTGCCATATCTGCGAAAAGACTGTGCCCGAGGCCTATGTGATCGAGCAATTGCTGGCTCGGGTCGACTACGACAATGCCGGAAACGCCGGAGCGGCGGTGGACAAGTGCCCGACCCATTGCATCCGGGATTTCGTCGCCGGATACCCTCCGGGCAGCAGCTACCCGCCGGCCGTGGTGCCGGTGAAATCGGATGCCGCCTGAGCGCCGGATTATGAGACAGATGACCTTTGCAGGGGGCGTTCACCCCCCCGACCAGAAACAGGCGACGGCCCACAAGCCGATCGAAGACTGCCCGCTGCCGGCGGAGTACGTGGTGCCCATGGCCCAGCATATCGGTGCCCCCGCCAACCCCTGCGTCGCGGTCGGCGACCGGGTGCTGAAAGGGCAGGTTATCGGCGAGGCGCGCGGCTTTGTTTCGGTACCGGTGCATGCGCCGACCTCCGGCGAGGTGACGGCGGTCGAGGCGCGTCCGCATCCCGCCGGCAGCAGTCTGCCGGCCGTGGTCATCCGGGCCGACGACGAGGACCGCTGGCAGGAAAGGCCGGCGGTGGAGGATCTCGCGGCTCTGGAAGCCGAGGACATCATCGACCTGATTCGCCGGGCCGGAGTGGTCGGCCTGGGCGGCGCCACTTTCCCGGCGCATGTCAAGCTTTCGCCGCCGCCGGAAAAACCGATTGACACAGTGATTCTGAACGGTGTCGAGTGCGAGCCTTACCTGACCGCCGATCACCGTCTGATGCTGGAGGAGGCCGACCGCCTGCTGGAGGGCGTCGCCGTCCTGCAGAAAATCTTTGCCAGCTGCCGGGTGGTCATCGGTATCGAAGAGAACAAGCCAGACGCTATCGAGCTGCTGAATCAGCGTTGCAGTGGCCGCGATGTTGAGGTGGTACCGCTGCCGGTCAAGTACCCGCAGGGCGCGGAGAAGCAGTTGATCAAGGCCATCACCGGCCGCGAGGTGCCCTCCGGGGGCCTGCCGATGGATATCGGTGTGGTGGTCCAGAATGTCGGTACGACGGCAGCGATCGCCGATGCGGTGCTGCGGGGAACGCCGCTGATCGAGCGGGTCTGCACGGTGACCGGGGCGGCGGTCAGGGAGCCCAAGAACCTGCGGATCAGGATCGGCATGCCGGTTGCCCACCTGGTGGAAGCCTGCGGTGGCATTGACGAGGATCCCGGCAAGATCATCCTCGGTGGGCCGATGATGGGGATCGCCCAGGTCGACCTGGCTATTCCCGCCACCCGGGGCACTTCGGGCGTCCTGCTGCTGCGCGAGCAGGATCTGCCGTTGCGGCAGGAGGGGCCTTGCATCCGCTGCGCCCGCTGCGTCCAGGGCTGCCCGGCCAACCTCCTGCCGACCACCATCGCAGCATACGGCCGGTTGGACCGCATGGAGGAGGCCGAGGACTATCGGGCTCTCGACTGCATTGAATGCGGCTGCTGCAGCTTCAGCTGCCCGGCCGCCATTCCCCTGGTGCAAACCATCCGCTATGCCAAGGCGGCCATCATGGCCCGCAAGAGGAGTGGTTAAGGTGAGTCAGCAAGTCTACCTCTCGTCGTCGCCGCACATTCATTCCGGCGGCTCGACCACAAAAATCATGCGGGCGGTGATCTACAGCCTGCTGCCGGCCTGTGCGGTAGCGATCTTTTTTTTCGGCCTGCCGGCGCTGTTCGTGCTGCTGCTGTCGGTACTCGGCTGTCTGGTTTGCGAGGTGGTCTGCCAGCGCCTGATGAAGCAGCCGGTGACGGTGAGCGACGGCAGCGCCGTGGTGACCGGAATCCTCCTGGCGTTGAACCTACCGCCCTCGAGTCCCTGGTGGATGACTCTGCTCGGCGCCTTTTTCGCGATCGCCATCGGCAAGCAGATTTTCGGCGGTCTGGGCTATAATCTCTTCAACCCGGCCCTGGTCGCCCGGGTGATTCTGCTGATCTCCTTTCCGGTGCAGATGACCACCTGGAGCAAGCCCGAACCCCTCAGTACCGGGCTCGATGCCGTCTCGGCGGCGACACCGCTCGGCGAGTGGAAGACCGCAGTAATGCTTACCGGCCGCATGCCGGAGAGCCTGCAGGGCGGGACCTGGGACTACCTTGTCGGCAACATGCCCGGCTGCGTCGGCGAAGTCTCCGCCCTGGCCCTGCTCGCCGGAGCGGTCTACCTGTTCTGGCGCAAGATCCTGACCTGGCACATCCCGTTGTCCTACGTGGCAAGCGTGGTGGTTTTGTCCGGCCTGTTCTGGCTGGTCGACTCCGACAAATATCCGGACCCGGTTTTTCACCTGGTGACCGGCGGGCTGGTGCTGGGCGCCTTTTATATGGCGACCGACATGGTCACGACCCCGGTCTCGGCGGGCGGCATGGTTTTGTTCGGCGTCGGCTGCGGCGTGCTGACCGTGATTATCCGGCTGTTCGGCGGCTATCCGGAGGGCGTTTCCTTCGCCATCCTGCTGATGAATGCCGCCACGCCCCTGATCGACCGCTATGTTCGCCCCCGAACCTTCGGCGTGGCCCGGAAAGGGGTCCTGCAATGAAGGAAATGCTGCGGCTGGCCCTGGTGCTGACCCTGATCGCCGCCGGCGCGGGCCTGATCCTGTCGCTGGTGGAAAAAGCAACCCGCGAGCCGATTGCCGAGCAGCGCCGCCTGGAGACCCTGCGGGCCCTGAACGCGGTGCTGCCGCCGAACGAGAACAGCCCCGACCAGGATACCGTCAAGCTGATCATCGGCCAGGACCGGCGCGGCCGGGATCTGGCCAGGACCTTTTACCGGGGGCGGCGCGACGGTCATATCAACGGGGTGGCTTTTACAGTCGTTGCCCCTGACGGCTACAGCGGCAACATCGCCGTCATGGTCGGCGTCGACCCCGACGGCACGGTAACCGGCATCGAAATCCTCAATCATGCGGAAACGCCCGGTCTCGGCGACAAGATCGAAGAACCCTGGTTCAAAGAGCTGTTCAAGGGCAAGTCCCTGGGCAATGCCGATTGGCGGGTCAAGAAAGACGGCGGCGATTTCGACCAGATCACCGGCGCGACCATTTCCCCACGGGCCGTGGTCGGCGCCGTACGGCGCGGTCTGGAATTCTTCAAGGAGCATCGCGACGAAATCATGGCACCATCCGGCAGAGGAGTGCAGTCATGAGTCTGACCCGGGAATTCAGCAAAGGGATCTGGCGCGAAAATGCGGTTTTCCGGCTGCTGCTGGGGCTCTGCCCGGCGCTGGCCGTGACCACCAGTGCCGTCAATGGTCTCGGCATGGGCTTTGCCACCACCTTCGTCCTGGTCTGTTCGAACATCGTGGTCGCCAGCCTGCGCCGGCTGATCCCGGCCCGGGTGCGCATCCCCTCCTTTATCGTGGTCATCGCCTCCTTCGTGACGGTGGTGCAGCTGGGCATGGAGGCTTACTTCTACGATCTGCACAAGGCGCTCGGCATCTTCATCCCGCTGATTGTGGTCAACTGCCTGATCCTCGGCCGCGCGGAAGCGTTCGCCTCCCGCAATCCCCTGTTGCCGTCGGTGATCGACGGGGTCGGCATGGGCTTCGGTTTCACCCTGGCGCTGTTCGTGCTGGGCGCGGTGCGCGAGCTGTTCGGCGCCGGCACCCTGCTGGGCGTGGCGGTCTTCGGCGCCGGCTACCAGCCTCTCATTCTGATGATTCTGCCGCCGGGGGCGTTCATTGCCATGGGACTGCTGCTGGCAGCCATGAATCGCGCCGAGCGGCTGCGGCGGTGAAGCAAAGCCTCTTCGAAAAACCCCGCCATGGAGGGATTAAGCACCTCTAAGAGGCGGTATTCGCCACCCTTTTCCATCCCTTCTCAAGAATTATCCTCAGTCCACCTAAAACCCCGTTACAAGGGGGTTTGCAGGTCACGGTATTGCATACAGTATACTGTATTTTTTCCTTGACATTGGGTGGCTACTTATCCTAACGTTCAGTCGGCAAAATTGCCGCCGATACTGGAATTGTGGCTGCCTTTCGGCAAAGCTCTTATTGGTAGGAGGACCCTTTAATGCTGGATACTTACCTTCCGATTTTTACCCTGATCGTGATTGCCGTCTGCTTCGCCATCGGTTCGGTCGTCTTCTCCGGCCTGATTGGCCAGAAGAAGCCGAGCGCAGTGAAGCTGTCCCCTTATGAGTGCGGGATGCCGCCGGTCGGCTCAGCGCGTGAACGGTTTTCGGTGAAGTTCTACCTGGTGGCGATGACTTTCATCGTCTTCGACATCGAGGTGGTCTTCATGTACCCCTGGGCGGTGGTCTTCAAGGAACTCGGCCTGTACGGCGCTGCTGCCATGGGTGTCTTTGTCTTCGTGCTGATCATCGGCTTCGTCTATGAGTGGAAAAAGGGAGGTCTGGAATGGGAGTAGAAGAAACCCTGGGCAATAATGTCATCACTACGTCCCTGGACAAGGTTGTCAACTGGTCGCGTTCTCGTTCACTCTGGCCGATGACCTTTGGTCTGGCCTGCTGCGCCATCGAAATGATGGCCAGTGGCGCCGCGCGCTTCGACCTCGACCGCTTCGGAGTGCTGTTCCGTGCTTCGCCGCGGCAGGCGGACCTGATCATTGTAGCCGGGACGGTGACCAAGAAGATGGCGCCTGTCATCCAGACGGTCTATGAGCAGATGCCGGAACCCCGCTATGTCATAGCCATGGGCGCCTGTGCCTGCTCGGGGGGCATTTTCGATACCTACAGCACGGTGCAGGGTGTCGATGAATATCTGCCGGTGGATGTCTACATCCCTGGTTGCCCGCCGCGCCCGGAAGGTCTGATTTACGGGCTCATGAAGCTGCAGGAGAAGATCATGCAGGAGCGCAATTCCTTCGGCGCCTCCCTCGGCATCGGCGAGCGCATCAGTGAAATCTGATCTGATTTGAGTTCCGGCCGGCATCCGGCGGAGAACGAATTCTACCAAGACAGGAAGCAACCGTTATGACTTTACAGGCTGTTGTTGAAAAGCTGAAAGCCAAGTTCGGCGACACGGTATTGGATGAGCGCGAATTCCGCGGCGAAATGACCGTCACCGTCAAGAAGGAAGAGATCGTTGCGGTCTGCACCTTCTTGAAGGAGGAACTGGGCTTCAATTTCCTGACCGACCTCTGCAGTTTGGACTACCTGGGCCAGGCGCCGCGCTTCATGGTGGTCTACCAGCTGTACAGCATCGGCGACCATCTGCGCTTGCGCCTCAAGGCTCCGGTCGAGGAGGCCGATGCCACCATCGACACGGTCAGCGGCATCTGGTCGACCGCCAACTGGCTGGAGCGGGAATGCTGGGACATGATGGGCATCGTCTTCAACAATCATCCTGATCCGCGCCGCATTCTGATGCCGGACGACTGGGAAGGTCACCCGCTGCGCAAGGATTATCCGGTCCAGGGGCCCGACCGCGAGCCTTATCAGGGTCGGATTGAGTAGTTCACGGGAAATCAGGTTTACCTTTTCATAGATGAGGCAGACAAATGGCAAACGTTGAAACCATGACCATCAACATGGGACCTCAGCATCCCTCGACCCACGGTGTGCTGCGGCTGGTTCTGGAGCTGGACGGCGAGAAAGTCGTCAAGGCCGTTCCGCATATCGGCTTCCTGCATCGCGGCATCGAAAAGCTGTCCGAGCATCGTACTTACCACCAGATCCTGCCCCTGACCGACCGGCTCGACTACCTTGCGCCCATGCACAACAATCTCGGCTACGTGCTGGCTGTCGAGAAGCTGCTCGGTCTGAGCGATGCGATTCCGGAGCGGGCGCAGGTGGTGCGTGTCCTGCTGGCCGAACTGACCCGTCTCAAGAGCCATCTGGTCTGGCTGGCCTGTCATGCTCTCGATATCGGTGCCATGACGGTGTTCATTTACTGCTTTCGCGAGCGCGAGCACATCATGAACATCTACGAGAAGGTCTCCGGGGCCCGCATGACCTCGAACTATTTCCGCGTCGGCGGCCTGTCGGCCGACCTGCCGGCCGGCCTCGAGCAGGAGATCCGTGACTTCGTCAACGAGATGCCGCGGCATATCGAAACCTACGAAGGGTTGTTGACCGGCAACAAGATCTGGCAGAAGCGGATCATGGATGTCGGCGTGATCAGCGGCGAGGATGCCATCGATCTCGGTGTCACCGGGCCTTCGCTCCGCGCTTCCGGGGTCGACTGGGACCTGCGCCGCGACCAGCCTTACAGCGGCTACGAGAACTACGATTTTGAGGTTATCGTCGAGCAGGGCTGCGATACCTGGGCCCGTTACCATGCCCGTCTCAAGGAGATGCGTGAATCCTGCAAGATCATCCACCAGGCCCTCGACAAGCTCGAGCCGGGTCCGATCCTGGCCGATGCGCCCAAGGTCGTGCTGCCGCCCAAGCAGGATGTGGTCAATACCATCGAGGCCCTGATTCATCAGTTCAAGATCATTACCGAAGGCTTCCCGGCCGAAAAGGGTGAAGTCTATGTCGGTGTCGAGAATCCCAAGGGCGAGGTCGGTTTCTACATCAATTCAGAGGGCGGCCCCCGTCCCTATCGCATGAAGATCCGTCCGGCTTCCTTCGTCAACCTGCAGGCTCTGCCCAAAATGGTCGAAGGCGGGCTGATCGCCGACGTAGTGGCGATTATCGGCACACTCGATATCGTGCTGGGCGAGATTGACCGTTAACCATCCGAGGAGCCAGCTATGAGTGAGGCTGTCGAAACCAACGTCCAGGAAGAAGAAATCGATCTGACCGGCGCCAACCAGGTCATCGACAAGTATCTTGATATGCCCGGCGCGCTGATGCCGGTGCTGCAGGGCATCCAGGAGTTTTACGGCTACGTGCCCGAGCCGACCGTGCACCTGGCTGCGGAGCGCCTGAACGTTTACCCCAGCCAGATCTATGGCGTGCTGACCTTCTACGCCCAGTTCCATCTTGAGCCGCGCGGCAAATACATCATCCGCATCTGCATGGGCACGGCCTGTCACGTCAAGGGCGCGGTCCGCATCGGCGACACCATCTCGGATCGTCTGGGCATCGGCCACGCCGAGACCACGGAAGACCTGTTGTTCACGGTGGAGCACGTCGCCTGCATCGGCGCCTGCGGCATGGCGCCGGTCATTATGGTCAACGACGGCACCTACGGCTCGCTGACCGTGCAGAAAACCAACGAAGTCATGGACAAATACAAAGAACTGGGATGACCGAGGGATATATGGCCGAAACAGCTGAAAATGTCCAAGTATTGATCTGTACCGGTACCGGCGGCCTTGCTTCCGGCGCCCAGGGCGTGGTCGAAGCCTTCGAGGCCGAATTCGAAAGGCAGGGGGTCGCAGCCAAGATCGGCAGCCACTGTGATGTCAAGAAGACCGGCTGCCGTGGTCTGTGCGCCAACGACGTACTGGTCGACGTCATCCTGCCCGGTCAGGATGCGGTGACCTACGATTTCGTGACACCCGAACTGGTGCCGCAGATCGTCGAGCAGCACATGCTCGGCAACGAGCCGGTCCCGAAAAAGGTCGCCGGACCTTACTACGACAAGTTCCTCGAGAAGCAGCAGCGCATCATCTTCTCCCGCTGCGGCATCATCGACGCCGAAAGCATGGACGACTTTCTTGCCAACCAGGGTTTTACCGGCATCAAGAAGGCCGTGACCATGAAGCCGGAGGATGTTATCGAGGAAGTCAAGCGTTCCGGCCTGCGCGGCCGCGGCGGCGGCGGCTTCCCGACCGGCGTCAAGTGGTCTTTCTGCAAGGCGACACCCGGCGATAAAAAGTACCTGATCTGCAACGCGGACGAAGGCGACCCCGGCGCCTTCATGGACCGCTCGGTGCTCGAGGGCGACCCTTACGGCGTTATCGAGGGCATGATGATCGCCGCCTACGCCATCGGCTGCGGCTTCGGCTACGTCTATTGCCGCGCCGAATACCCGCTGGCCATCAAGCGCCTGCAGATGGCCATCGATACCTGCTATGAAAAAGGCATCCTCGGCAAGGACTGCATGGGCCTCGGCTTCGATTTCGACATGCGCATCAAAGCCGGTGCCGGCGCCTTCGTCTGCGGCGAGGAAACCGCCCTGATGGCCTCCATCGAAGGCGAGCGCGGCATGTCCCGGCCCCGCCCGCCCTTCCCGGCCGTGCGCGGTCTCTGGACCTATCCGACCAACATCAACAACGTCGAGACCTTCGCCAATGTCGCCTACATCTTCTACCACGGCGCCGACTGGTTCAACTCGATCGGCACCGAAGGCACCAAAGGCACCAAGATTTTCGCCCTGACCGGCAAGGTCAAGCACACCGGCTTGGTCGAGGTTCCCGCCGGCACCACCATGAAGGAAGTCATCTACGACGTCTGCGGCGGCATCCACAACAACCGCAAGTTCAAGGCGGTACAGGCCGGCGGCCCCTCCGGCGGCTGCCTGCCGGCCGAGGCCCTGGACGCCGAGGTCGACTACGACTCGCTGATCAAGGCCGGCGCCATGATGGGCTCCGGCGGCCTGGTGGTCATGGACGAGACCACCTGCATGGTGGATATCGCCCGCTTCTTCCTGAACTTCACCCGCGTCGAGTCCTGCGGCAAGTGCATCCCCTGCCGCATCGGCCTGAAGATCATGCTGGAGATTCTCGAGCGGATCACCGAGGGCGAGGGGCAGGAGGGCGACATCGAGATGCTCGAGGACATGGCCATCGACATCAAGAAAAGTTCGCTCTGCGGTCTGGGGCAGACGGCCCCCAACCCGGTCCTGTCGACCATCCGCTACTTCCGGAATGAATACGAAGCACACATTCATGAGAAGGAGTGCCCCTCGCACGCCTGCAAGCCGCTGCTGCATTACCGCGTCATCGAGGAGAAGTGCAAGAAGTGCGGCCTCTGTCCCAAGGTCTGTCCGGTCGACTGCATCTCCTGGGAGAAGGGCAAGGTGGCCTATATCGACCGTGACAAGTGCACCGAGTGCACCTCCTGCTACGATGCCTGCCGCTTCATGGCGATTGAATAGACGATATCCAGCTGACACGATAACGAGGACACGATGGTTAACCTGACGATCGACGGCAAGCAGATTACAGTCCCGAAAAACGCCACTATCTACGAGGCGGCCAAGGAAAACGGCATCGACATCCCGGTGCTCTGCTATGCCAAGAAACTGCTGCCTTACGGCGCCTGCCGCATCTGCCTGGTCGAGGTCGAGCAGATGAAGGGCCGTCTGATTCCCTCCTGCACCACGCCGGTGACGGAGGGTATGGTCGTGACGACCAATTCCGAAGAGATCACCAAGGTCCGCAAGACGGTGCTGGAGTTTCTGCTGGTCAACCACGTGATCGAATGTCCGATCTGCGACAAGGGCGGCGAGTGCGACCTGCAGGATCTGACCTACGAATACGAAGTGGTGACCAACCGTTTCGAGGGTGAAAAATTCGACCTGCCCACTGACGAAGTCAACCCGCTGATCGAGCGCAACATGAACCGTTGCGTGCTCTGCGGCAAATGCGTCCGGGTCTGCGATGAGATCGTCGGCTACGGTTCCTACTCCTTCATCAACCGCGGCTTCGAAACCAAGATCGCCACCGCTTTCGATCGCGGACTCCACTGTGAATTCTGCGGCCAGTGCGTTTCCATGTGCCCGGTCGGTGCCCTGCTGCCCCGGCCTTTCAAGTTCAAGGCCCGTCCCTGGCAGCTCAAGGAGGTCGACAGCGTCTGCGGCTACTGCGGCAACGGCTGCACCGTGACCCTGGGCGTTTTGAACAACAAGGTCGAAACCATCCGCTTCAACGACAAGATCGGCGTCAACGACGGCAACCTCTGCATCCGGGGTCGGTTCGGCTACTCCTACGTCAACAGCGACGAGCGCCTGGCCAAACCTCTGGTCCGCAAGGACGACCGACTGGTCGAGGTGGATTGGGACGAAGCCCTGCAGGCTGTCGCCGATGGTTTCCGGGCGGCGCAGGAGGGGACCGGTGTCGGCATTCTGTCCGGTGGCCGCCTGACCAACGAAGAACTGTTTCTGCTCAAGAACCTGGCGAAAACCATCGGTACCGAAAATCTCGATCACTCCGGCGGCGAGTGCTACAAGGGCGTTACCGAAGGTCTGCTCGAAACCCTCGGCATCCAGGCTTCCACCGGCACCTTCCCGCAGATCGAGCAGGCCAACGTGGTGCTCGCCATCCGCAATGATTTTTATGACACGCATCCCGTGGTCGGCATGGTCATCAATCAGGCAGTGCGGCGCAACAACGCCCAGCTGCTGGTCGTGGCGGACAAGCGCGGCAAGCTGAGCAAGCTGCCTCGCGCCAAGACCCTGCTGTCCGGCCCCGGTCTGGAACTGGATGTGCTGAACGGTCTCTGCCAGGTTCTGCTGGACGAAGGACTGGCCAAAACCGAGGACGTCGCTGGGGTTGAACAACTCAAACAGTCCCTGGCGGAATTCACTCCGGACCAGGTCGCCGCGCGGACCGGCGTTGCCGCGGATGGATTGCGCGAGGCCGCCCGCCAGCTGGCCGGCGCCGAGAATGCCGCCATCATGCTGGCCTATGGCCTGCCTTACACCGGTTTGAGCAAGGAACTGGCGGTGGCCGCGGCCAATCTGGCCCTGCTGACCGGGATTGCCGGCCGTGAAGGCAGCGGCCTGTACCTGTGCGGCGAAAAGGCCAACAGCCAGGGCGCCATCGACCTCGGCATCCTGCCGGGCGACAAGGGCATGGGTGCCCAGGCCATGCTGGAAGCTGCCGGGCAAGGCAAGCTGGGCGCTCTGTATGTGGTCGGCGAAGACCCGGTGGCCGCTTACCCCGATCGGGATAAAGTGGAAAAAGCTCTGGAGCAGGTGCCCTTCCTCGTGGTGCAGGATATCTTCCTGTCGAGTACCGCCGCGAAGGCGGATGTGGTCCTGCCGGCGGCATCCTTTGCCGAAAAGGAGGGGACCTTCACCAATGCCGAACGCCGTATCCAGCGCGTTCGGGCCGGCATCCCCAAACCCGGGCAGGCCAGAACCGACGGCGAAATTATCGGTCAGCTCGACAACAAGCTCGGTGGCAGCCTGGCTTTTACCGGTCCCGCGGCGATTTTCGCCGAGATCGGCAAGGACACTCCGGCCTATGCCGCGTTCGACTACGACCAGATCGGTCCGCAGGGCATGGTCTGGGGCGGCGAGACCCTCGCCCCGCCAACCCGCAAGCTGGGTGCGGCAGCCGCGGCGCCGCTGGTCGAGGGGGACTATCGCCTGGTGACCGGCAGCACTCTCTACCACAGCGGCACGACCTCGACCCGCGCCAAGGGGCCGCTGGCCGTGGTCCCCGAAGCTTTCGTCGAATTGGGCCGCGAGGACGCCGGTGACCTGGACATCAAGGACGGCGACATGGTCAAGATCTCCGGCAACGGTGTCGAGCTCAAGCTCAAGGCCAAGGTCGACAACCGGCTGCCCAAGGGAGTTCTGTTTGCTCCCTACCACTTCGGGGAATCAGGGGTCAACCGCCTCTACAAGGGAGAAACAGCCATCCCGGTATCAGTCAGCAAGTAACGGGACGTAAAAACCCGCTTCGATTATCGGCCCGCTTTGGGGCTCAACTGAGAATACGGAACGAGGAAGAGGATTGTCATGACGGAAATGCTGAGCTTATCTAACAATATGCCGCTTTTTCTCGGGATGATGCTGTTGAAGATTTTGGTTGTCTTCATCGTCGTGATCTTGATTGTCGCTTACGCCACCTGGTGCGAGCGCAAGATCATCGGCCACATGCAGACCCGGCTCGGGCCCATGCGAACCGGCTGGCACGGCCTGCTGCAGCCGATCGCCGACGGCCTCAAGCTGTTCTTCAAGGAAGACATCATCCCTGCCCAGGCCAGCGTAGTCTCTTTCGTTCTGGCACCGATGATGATCCTGATCCCGGCGTTCATCACCATCGCCGTGGTCCCGTTCGGACCCGATATCACCATCAACGGTCTGGCGGTACCGCAGCAGATCGCCGATCTGAACGTCGGCATCCTCTACGTTCTCGCGTTTGCCGGGCTGGGCGTTTACGGTATCGTCCTGGCTGGCTGGAGTTCCAACAGCAAATACTCCCTGCTCGGCGGTATCCGCGCTTCGGCGCAGATGATTTCCTATGAACTGGCCGCCGGCCTGACCATCATCGCCGTGTTCATGCTGGCAGAGTCCCTGAGCCTGCGTCAGATCGTCGCCATCCAGTCCGGACCGCTCTGGGGGGTGATCCCGTTTCTGCCCAACTGGTATGTTTTTACGCAGCCGCTGGCGTTCTGCCTGTTCATTATCACCGGCCTTGCGGAGATCAACCGAACCCCCTTTGATATGCCCGAGGCGGAGAGCGAGCTGGTCTCAGGTTTCTGTACCGAATACTCTTCCATGAAGTACGCCCTCTTCTTCATGGCCGAATACGCCAACATGGTCGTCATCGCCGCCATCGCTTCAACCTTGTTCCTGGGCGGCTGGTACGGCCCGCTGCCGAGCAGCCTGGGCTTTGTGAACATCCTGGGCAAGATCTTCGCGATCATGTTCTTCTGCATCTGGCTGCGCGCCACCCTGCCGCGCGTCCGCTACGATCAGCTGATGACGTTGGGTTGGAAGATCCTGATTCCTCTTGCTCTGCTCAACGTAATTGTGACCGCCATTGTGGTTCTTTTGACATAAAACCCACTCCTGTGAAGATAAGAGGATAGATCCATGTTTCTAGCAATCGCTAAAGGTCTGAGCATCACCTTCAGGCATGTGCTCCCGGGCAATTCGACGACGGTCCAGTATCCGGCCGTCAAACTGACACCTTCCGATCGCTTCCGCGGACTGCACCGGCTGGTCCCGACCCAGGACCGGGAAAAATGCGTCGCCTGCTATCTCTGCCCGACCGTCTGTCCGGCCAAATGTATTACGGTTGAGTCCGCCGAGAACGAGAAGGGTGAAAAGTATCCGGAGGTCTACACCATCGACCTGCTGCGCTGCATCTTCTGCGGATACTGCGTTGAGGCCTGCCCGGTCGAGGCGATCGAGATGACCGGCGCCTATGAACTGGCCGATTACAATCGCGAAGATTTCGAATTCACCAAGGACCGGCTGCTCAAGTAAGCCAGGAGGAGCAAAGATATCATGGAGACACTGTTTTTCTATATTGTCGCGCTGGTGGTGCTGGGTTCGGGACTTATCGTGATTCTCAGCAAAAACCCTGTCAACAGTGCGCTCGGTCTGGTCAACACCTTCTTCTGCCTGGCCATTTTCTACGTGATGCTGTATGCGCCTTTCATGGCCGCGGTGCAGATCCTGGTCTACGCCGGCGCCATCATGGTCCTGATCCTGTTCGTCATCATGCTGCTGAATCTCGGGACCGAAGCACGCAAACGTTATATGCACGGCATCGTCTGGTCCGCCTTGGCCAGCCTGCTGGTTCTGGTCAACGCCGTGGTCTTCATCAAAAAGGGGCAGGTCTCCGGCGCCATGGGGGATGTCACCGAGACGACGATCCTCAAGTACGGTCACACCGAAATGATCGGCAAAACCCTGTTCACCGAATTCCTGCTGCCCTTTGAAATCGCTTCCATCCTGCTGCTGGTCGCAATCGTGGGTGCAATAATACTGGCCAAGAAGGAAGTTTGAATCCTTACCGGACAACGGGAGAGACACAATGATTAGCGTTTATCATTACATGACTGTTGCGGCGATTCTGTTCGCTATGGGCACCTACGGGGTTCTGACGCGCAAAAATGCGATTGTCATCTTCATGTGTATCGAACTGATGCTGAATTCTGTGAACCTGACGTTTATCGCCCTGTCCAGGCATCTCAATAATATGGATGGCCAGATCTTCGTTTTTTTCGTCATGGCCGTTGCCGCAGCCGAAGCGGCGGTCGGTCTGGCCCTGATGATCAGTTTCTACAGAAACCGTGAATCGATCGATGTCGAGGAAATTGACCTGCTGAAGTGGTGAGCGGTTTCAGCCGCACGGGTTATGTCGTTATAGAAGTGAGACTTCGTCCGGAGGAGAAATAGATGTACAACTACTTGTGGCTCATACCCATCATGCCGCTGATCGGCTGCATCATTAACGGGTTGCTTGGTAAAAAGTTCATCAGGAGCGAAAAGGCGATCGGGGCGATCGCGACGATTGCCGTGTTCCTGCCCTTCCTGCTCTCGGTGAAATATTTCTTCCAGCTCCTGGGAGATCCGGTAAAGACTCACCAGCAGGTGATCATGTCCTGGATGTCGGTCGGCGATCTGCAGATCGACTGGGGCTTCCTGTTCGACCCGTTGACGGCCTTGATGCTGCTGGTAGTAACCGGCGTTGGTTCGCTGATTCATCTTTACTCCATCGGCTACATGCACGGCGACCCGGGCTACTATCGCTTTTTCAGCTATCTGAATCTGTTCGTGTTCGCCATGCTCATGCTGGTCATGGGCAACAATGCCATGGTCATGTTCATCGGCTGGGAGGGCGTCGGTCTCTGCTCCTACCTGCTGATCGGCTTCTACATCGATAAGAAGAGTGCCGGCGACGCGGCCAAAAAGGCCTTCGTCGTCAACCGCGTCGGTGACTTCGGGTTCCTGATCGGCGTGTTCCTGGTTTTCTGGACGCTCGGCAGCGAGCACGGCATCTGGACCCTGAACTTCGTCGACCTGGCTGAGCATGGCCACCTGCTCGGCTTCGGCGGCACCATCGTCACCGCGGCAACCCTCTGTTTCTTCCTCGGCGCAACCGGCAAATCGGCACAGATCCCCCTCTATACATGGCTTCCGGACGCCATGGAAGGCCCGACTCCGGTTTCCGCCCTGATCCACGCCGCCACCATGGTCACCGCCGGCGTCTACATGATCGGGCGGATGAACGTGCTGTTCGCCATGTCGCCGACCACCATGATGACCGTCGCCATCATCGGCGCCGCCACTGCGATCTTCGCCGCCAGCATCGGCTTCGCCCAGAACGACATCAAGCGGGTTCTGGCCTACTCGACCGTCTCGCAGCTGGGCTATATGTTCATGGCCATGGGCGTCGGCGCCTTCACCGCCGGCATCTTTCACCTGATGACCCACGCTTTTTTCAAGGCCTGCCTGTTCCTCGGCTCCGGCTCGGTGATCCACGCCATGCATCATGCCCTGCACAAAGCCCACCTGCATGACGATCCGCAGGACATGCGCAACATGGGCGGCCTGCGCAAGAAGATGCCGATCACATTTATCACCTTTGCCGTCTCCTGTGTGGCGATTGCCGGCGTGCCAGGCCTTTCAGCCTTTTTCTCCAAGGATGAGATCCTCTGGTATACATTCGCCTCGACCCGCGGCGCCTGGTATATCTGGGCCATCGGCCTGGTGGCCGCCGGCATGACCGCCTTCTATATGTTCCGCTGCCTGTACATGACCTTCTACGGCAAGGAAAAGACCGATCCCAAGGCCAAGGACCATATCCACGAATCACCCCTGGTCATTACCATCCCGTTGATGGTCCTCGGCCTGCTGGCCGTGATCGGCGGTTATGTGGGCGTGCCGGCGGTGCTCGGCGGCGCCAACCACATTCATCATTTCCTGGAGCCGGTCTTCGGCCACGCCCAGGAGGCCTACAATATCGGCATCAAGGAAGCCTTGTATCACAACTATGCCGTCGAATATTTCATGATCGCCCTGTCGATCGCCATGGCATTTTTGGGCATTGCCGCCGCTACGGTCATGTATCTCATGAAGCCAGAACTGCCCGCGGCCTTTACCAGGACTTTCTCGACGCTGCATCGGGTGGTCTTCAACAAGTGGTATGTCGACGAGCTCTACGACGCCATCGTCGTCAATCCCGTCAAATCGTTCGGCACCTTCTGCTGGAAGGCCTTTGACGTCAAGGTGGTCGATGGCATCGTCAATGGGGTGGGCAAACTGACCAACCTGTTCTCGGCCGGCTTGAGATACACGCAGACCGGTCTCTTTCACAACTATGCCCTGGCCATGGTTCTGGGCATGGTGGTCATGGTCGCCATATTCGTCCTCCGGTAAATGTAGATCGTTTTTTAGTTGATATAAGGAGCTTAGCCTCATGAGTGACAATCTTCTTAGCCTGATGACGTTTTTCCCGCTGGTAGGGATGGTGATCGTGCTCTTCCTGCCCCGGGAGGCGGATCGTCTGATCAAGTCGGTGACCCTGATCGTTACGATCATCACCTTCTTCATCAGTCTGCCGCTTGCCTTTGACGACGCTTTCAAGACGTCAGCGGCCATGCAATACACAGAGTTTGCCCGGTGGATCAGTATCGGCGACTATTTCCAGATGAACTACAGCGTCGGCGTGGACGGCATCAGCCTCTGGCTGGTCCTGCTGACCACTTTCATCATGCCGGTCACCATCCTGTCCACCTGGCACGCCATCGACAAGCACACCAAGGGCTTCATGGCCCTGGCGCTGCTGCTCGAGACCGCCATGCTCGGCGCCTTCATCTCCCTGGACCTGTTCCTGTTCTACATCTTCTGGGAACTGATGCTGATCCCCATGTATTTCATGATCGGCATCTGGGGTGGCAAGAACCGCATCTACGCGTCGATCAAGTTCTTCATTTTCACCGCGGTCGGTTCGCTGCTCATGCTGGTGGCGATCATCTACGTCTACTATTACTCGCTGCAGTCCGGCATGGCTTTCGACAACGGCTTCAGCATCACCCATTTCTACGATCTGACGATCCCCGGCCATCTGCAGAACTGGCTGTTCCTGGCCTTCGCCTTCAGTTTCGCCATCAAGGTGCCGATGTTCCCGGTCCACACCTGGTTGCCCGATGCGCATACCGAAGCGCCGACCGCCGGTTCCGTCATCCTGGCGGCCATTCTGCTGAAGATGGGGACTTACGGCTATGTGCGGTTTGCGATTCCGCTGTTTCCGGAGGCGACGCAGACGTTCACGCCGTTTTTTGCGACCCTGTGTGTGATCGGCATCATCTACGGCGCGCTGGTCGCCATGATGCAGGATGACGTCAAGAAACTGGTGGCCTATTCCTCGGTGTCCCACCTCGGCTTTGTCATGCTCGGCGTGTTCGCCATGAACCTGCAGGGCCTTTCCGGCGGCATGCTGCAGATGATCAACCACGGCATTTCGACCGGCGCACTCTTCCTGATCGTCGGCTTCCTCTACGAGCGACGGCATACCCGCCTGATCGCCGAGTTCGGCGGCATCGCCAAGAAAATGCCCGTGTTCGCCACGATCTTTCTGATCGTCACCCTGTCGTCGATCGGCCTGCCCGGAACCAACGGCTTTGTCGGCGAATTCCTGATCCTGGTGGGGGCCTTCGAAAGTGACTTGCGCTGGTTCGCCATTATCGGCACCTCAGGGGTTATCTTTGCCGCCGTCTACATGCTCTGGATGTACCAGCGGGTGATGGTCGGCAAACTCAAAAATCCGGCTAATGAAAAACTCAAGGATCTCTCGGCTCGGGAGGTGGTGGTTATGCTGCCGCTGCTGCTGTTCATTTTCTGGATCGGCATTTATCCCAACACCTTCTTCGAGAAGATGAACCCCACGCTGGAAAACCTGATCGAGCAGGTTCAGGCCAAACAGCAGGTGGCCATGACGGTCGAACAGATCGAGCAGTCCACACCAACTGTTGTGATCAACGATTAAAATATAGATTTCATCGTGTCTTAGGAGCCAATTCATGGAAAACCTGGTTCAAACTGCCATACAGAACGTCAACATGTGGGCGATCATGCCGTCGGTCATTCTGGTCTGCTTCGGCATGGGGCTGCTGATGATCAATGCCTTCCTGCCACGGGGAACGACTCGGCCTGTTGTGTGGATCAGCCTGATCGGTCTGGCTGTGACGGCTTTTTCGGTGGTCTCTGCCTGGGGCAATCCGCAATACGGTTTTTTCGATGCGGTGGCCCTGGACAATTTTGCCACTTTCTTCAACATCACCTTCCTGTTCGCCGCGGCGATGACCATCCTGATGTCGGATGACTACATCCGTCGGGAAGGCTACCCGATCGGCGAATACTACCCGCTGATTTTGTTTACCACCGCGGGTGCGATGTGGATGGCCTCCGGGACCGACATGATGACCATTTTCCTCGGTCTCGAAGTTCTGTCCATCTGCCTGTACGTTCTGGCCGGGTTTTTCCGTGGCGACGTGCGCTCCAACGAGGCGGGCCTCAAATATTTCCTGCTCGGCGCCTTCTCCACCGGTTTCCTGCTGTATGGCATGGCCTTGATCTACGGCGTCACCGGTTCGACCCGGCTTACCGAAATCGGCGTGTATCTGAACGCCCACTCCTCGCTGCTCGGCAACCCGATGACTCTGGCCGGGATCATGCTGATCAGTGTCGGCTTCCTGTTCAAGATCGCGGCGGCCCCTTTCCATATGTGGACGCCGGACGTCTACCAGGGGGCGCCCACCCCGATTACCGCTTTTATGAGCGCCGGGCCCAAGGCGGCGGCCTTTGCCGCCTTCCTGCGGATCATGGAATACTGCTTTTTCAGCCTCAAGCCGGAATGGACTGCGGTGTTGTGGGCCCTGGCGGTTTTGACCATGATCGTCGGCAACGTTATCGCTATCTCTCAGACCAACATCAAGCGCATGCTGGCCTACTCGTCAGTCGCCCATGCCGGTTACGCTTTGGTGGGGATGGTAGCGGCCAACGAGATCGGCTATTCAGGGGTGCTCTTTTACATGCTGGCTTACACCTTCATGAACATCGGTGCCTTCGCCATTCTGATTCTGGCCGGAAAGAAGGGCGAAGAGAATCTCACCCTGCAGGGTTTTGCCGGATTCGGCTACAAGCGGCCGCTGCTCGGGGTGGCATTTACTATCTTCCTGTTTTCGCTGATGGGGATTCCGCCAACCGCGGGCTTTGCCGGTAAATTCTATATCTTCGCCGGTGCCGTCAAGGCCGGCTACGTCTGGCTGGCAGTGATCGGTGTTCTCAACTCTGCGGTCTCCCTGTATTACTACCTTCGGGTCATGGTCTACATGTACTTCCGCGAGGCCGAAGAGGATTATTCCTGGGTCACCGTCGCGCCCAGCGTGGTGGTTTCTATCGTGATGGCGGTGATCGGTATTCTTTATCTCGGCATTGTTCCTAACGCCGTCATGGATATGGCCCGACTGGCGATCTTCTGACCCGGAAATTCCGAAACCCAGGCCCCCGGCTAATACCGGGGGCTTTTTTGTTGGTTGGCTTCATAGAGGCATAGACCTTGAGCTGTCGCCGATGGAAGCGGCCGGATTGACCATGGTCAATCTCCTGTGCAAGGATAATCGACATGAAGATCGTTTCGTTCAATGTCAACAGTATCAGGGCCAGACTGCATCAACTCGCAGCAGTGGTCGAAAAACATCAACCGGAATTCCTGGCTCTGCAGGAAACCAAGGTCACAGATCACGACTTTCCGGCTGCGGCGATCGATGACCTCGGCTACCATGCCACCTGGTTCGGTCAGAAGACCCATTACGGCGTGGCGATCCTCAGCCGGCAGCCGCCGGTCGAGGTCAGTAAAGGCTTTGCCGGCCAGGAGTGCAATACCCAGCGGCGGATGATTGCCGCCACCTACGGTCTGGATGACGGTTCCTTGCTGCACCTGGTAAACGGTTATTTCCCGCAGGGGGAAAATCGTCAACATCCGGTCAAATTCCCGGGCAAGGAACGGTTTTTCCAGGCAATGAACACCTATGTCAATGAACGCATCATGAATGACGGCCATCTGGCCGTCGTTGGGGACATGAACGTCGCTCCTGCGGCCGGGGATGTCGGCATCGGAGAAGAGAATGCCAAACGCTGGCTGCGCTCCGGCAAATGCAGCTTCCTTCCGGAGGAGAGGGCCTGGCTGCAGGGCCTTATTCAGCTCGGCCTTGTCGATTGTTTCCGCGCGGTTTCACCGGAGAGCGAGGACCTGTTCAGCTGGTTCGATTATCGCAGTCGCGGGTTCGAACGAGATCCCAAGCGCGGCCTGCGCATCGACCTGATACTCTGTAGCCGGCGCCTGGCGGCCAACTGCATCGGCGCCGGTATCGATTACGATATCCGTGGCATGGGCAGGCCCTCCGACCATGCACCGGTCTGGGCGGAATTCCGTTTGCCTTGAAGGAAAAGTCTGCGGTGAAATGCCTGGTTGTCTGAATTCAATCGACATAGTAAGTTAACAGCCTGAACATCCCCATTGGCCTGCGAACTGCCGGGAATGTCCCCCTGCACGCTCCGAACCCCGGTCCGGATGAGAACAATGAACGCCCTGCGCTGGTCCAAAGTCACAACTCTGCTGGAGATGATCAAATTCTCCCACACGGTTTTCGCGCTGCCGTTCGCCCTGACCGGCGCGGTCCTGGCCTCCCTGGCCAATGGCAGGCCGCCGACTTTCAGCCAGGTTTTCTGGATCTGCGTAGCGATGGCCGGCGCCCGGACCGTTGCCATGGGGCTAAACAGGATCATCGATGCGCGCATCGATGCCGAAAACCCGCGGACGGCTCAACGGCATCTTCCCGCCGGCAGAGTCAGCTACCCGGAAGCCTGGCTGCTGGTGGCAGTCGCCCTCGGTGGTTTTCTGCTCGCCGCCTGGATGCTCAATCCCCTCTGCTTGGTTCTGTCGCCGGTGGCCCTGGGATTTCTCGTTCTCTACAGTTACTGCAAGCGCTTTACCTCGCTGGCGCATGTGGTTCTGGGAATCTGTCTGGCCGCGGCTCCCCTGGGGGCCTGGATCGCCCTGCGCGGCAGCATCGGTTGGCCGGCAGTCATTCTGGCCATGGCCGTGATGCTGTGGGTGGCCGGTTTCGACATCTTTTACTCCCTGCAGGATGTGGAGTTCGACCGTCAGTACGGCCTGTATTCATTTCCGGTGACCCTGGGGGTGGCGGGCGCGATTCAGTTGACCAGGGTCTTCCATGCCGGCATGATGGTCCTGCTCTTCAGCCTGCTGTTTACACCAGGACTCGGCTGGATCTACCTGGTCGGCCTGCTGGTGGTTTGCGGCTTGCTGATCTACGAACATCTGTTGGTCAGACCCGGGGATCTGTCGAAACTGGATGCCGCTTTTTTCAATATGAACGGCTATATCAGTGTAACGATTTTCCTGTTCACCCTGGCCGACGGGATCATTTGAGGCCCGGCACTGGAGACGGAGCTGCCTGATGACAGACCGACTGAAACGGCATTACACGGTGGCCCTGACCGGGGCCTCCGGCAGCATTTACGGCATCCGGCTGATCCAGGCACTGCTGCAGAGCGATGTGCGGATCAGCTTTCTCCTGACCGAGGCCGGCCGCCAGGTTCTTCGCCACGAAATGGGCCTGGAGTGGGCCACCGATATGGATACCAGGCAGGCCGAAGTCCGGGCATATTTCGCTGCTGACGCCATCGAGTGCCTTGCTGTGGAGGAGATCGGTGCGACGATTGCCAGCGGCTCGGCAGCTGCCGACGGCATGGTGATCGTGCCCTGCTCGATGGGAACTGCGGGCCGGATCGCCGCCGGTCTCAGCGGCAACCTCCTGGAGCGGGCCGCCGATGTTGCGCTCAAGGAGAGAAGACCTCTGATCCTGGTTGCCCGGGAAACGCCCCTGAACAGCATCCATCTGGAGAATCTGCTGCGCCTGAGCCGGGCCGGTGCCATCATCCTGCCGGCGATGCCGGCGTTTTACCATATGCCGGCCAACCTCACGGATCTCGTCGATTTCGTGGTCGGCAAGATCATGGACCAGATGCAGATTCCCCACGACCTGTTCCCCGCCTGGGCGCCCGGGCAGGCCTGAAAGGAGCCGCTGGCATGGATGCACTGATATCCCGGCTGCACGGCAAAATTCAGGCCGGGGAGCGGCTTGCCGACGAGGAGGCCCTGCAGCTTTTCGCCAGCCGGGACCTGTTGGCCATTGGCGAACTGGCGGCCGCAGCCAACCAGCGCCGGAATGGCGACAGAGTCTACTTCAACGTCAACCGGCATATCAACTACACCAATATCTGCGTCAATCAGTGCACCTTCTGCGCCTTCAGTCGGACCGGCGAGGCAGAGGACGGCTACACCCTGGCCCTCAATCACATCCTGGAACGGGTTGCCGAAGCCCGGGCCGGCGGCGCCACTGAAATCCACATGGTGGGCGGGCTGCATCCCGATCTGCCCTTTGATTTCTATCTGGAGATGCTGGCTGCTATCAAAGCCGACAGCCCGGATATCCATATCAAAGCCTTCACAGCGGTCGAAATCGATTATTTTTCCCGGCTCGCCGGCCAACCGGTGGAGGTGGTGATCGAGGAACTGAAAGAGGCCGGACTCGATTCCCTGCCTGGCGGCGGTGCGGAAATTTTCAACCCGAAAGTGCGCAAGCGGATCTGCCCGGAAAAAATTTCCGGCGAACGTTGGCTGGAAGTCACGGAAAAGGTGCACAAGGCGGGGCTCAAAACCAATGCCACCATGCTGTTCGGCCATGTCGAGACAGCCGCCGACCGCGTCGACCACATGGCCCGGCTCCGTCATCTGCAGGACCGGACCGGCGGTTTCCAGGCCTTTATCCCCCTGGCGTTCCAGCCCGACAACACCCGCATCCCGGCAGCGAAGGGGGTAGGCGGAGCAGATGCCCTGAAAACCCTGGCGATCAGCCGCCTTTATCTGGACAACTTCCGCCATGTCAAGGCGTATTGGATCATGCTCGGCCTGAAGGTTGCGCAGGTCGCGCTTTGTTTCGGGGTCAACGACCTTGACGGCACCGTCGTCGAGGAGCAGATCGGGCATGAAGCCGGGGCCGGCTCGCCGCAGGCCCTCAGCAAGATGCAATTGATCGATCAGATCCGCAAGGCCGGGCGGATGCCGGTCGAGCGGGACACCCTTTACCGTGAAGTGCGGCGGTACTGATGCCATGCTGACGGAAATAGCCCTGAAAACCGGTCGCGGTGAGACACTGAGCCGCGAGGAGGCGCTCTTCCTGTTGACGGAAGCCGAGCTGCTCGATCTCGGCCAGTTGGCCGCCGCCGTCAGGAACCGCCTGCACCCCGGGGCAGAGGTCTCCTTCGTCATTGATCGCAACGTCAATTACACCAATATCTGTACCAGCAAGTGCCGGTTCTGCGCCTTCTATCGCGAGGCGGACGATCCTGAGGCTTATTTGCTGGACATTGAGGTCATTTTCGGAAAAATCGAGGAGCTGGTTGCCCATCAGGGGACCCAGCTATTGATGCAGGGTGGCATGCATCCCGACCTGCGGATCGATTGGTTCGAAAACCTGTTCCGGCGGATCAAGGAACGTTTTCCTGCGGTACAGGTTCATTGCCTGTCGCCGGCGGAAATCATCCAGATCGCCGAGCTGTCCGCTGTGAGCATGCCGGATTGCCTGCAGCGCCTGCATCGGGCGGGCCTTGATTCCCTGCCGGGCGGCGGCGCGGAAATCCTGGTCGATACGGTGCGCGGCAAGGTTTCGCCCAACAAGATCGGCTGGCAGGCCTGGGCGGAGGTCATGCGCGAAGCGCACCGGCTCGGCATGCCGACCACCGCCACCATGATGTTCGGCATGGGCGAACAACCGCAGGACGTGGTCGAGCACCTGTTCCGAGTTCGACAGATCCAGGCCGAGACCGGCGGCTTCACCGCTTTTATTCCATGGACCTTCCAGCCTGCCAACACCGAACTGGGCGGCGAAACGGCAAGCGGGGTCGATTATCTGAAAGTTCTCGCCCTGTCACGCCTGGTGCTCGACAACGTACCGAATATCCAGGCCAGCTGGGTTACCCAGGGCGCCGGCCTGGCCCAGGTCGCGCTCTTTTTCGGCGCCAACGATCTCGGCGGGACCATGCTCGAGGAAAATGTCGTGGCGGCAGCCGGCGTGGCATTCCGCATGAGCCGGGAGGAGATCATCGACCTGATTCGGGAGGCTGGTTTCACACCGGCGCTGCGGACGACGACCTACGAAGTTTTGCAGGCGTATTGAGGGACAAGAGGAAAAGACCAATGTTCATTCGCCAAAACATCGCCGAAATGTCCGGCTACGTTCCCGGCTTCCAGCCGCAGGAAGACGGCTGGATCAAGCTCAACACCAACGAAAACCCGTATCCGCCGTCGCCCAAGGTTGTTGAAGCAATCCGGGCAGAGCTGGTGAATGATGGGGAAAGGCTGCGCAAATACCCCGATGCCGCCTGCCGGGCAGGGCGGGAGGCCGCCGCCGGACTTTACGGTTATCCGGCTGACTGGCTGATCATGGCCAACGGCTCGGATGAACTGCTCAACAACCTGATTCGAGCCTGTGCCGCGGAAGGGGAGGAAATCGCCTACCTGCATCCTTCCTATTCCTACTATGCCACCCTGGCCAGGGTGCAGGGTGCCAGAGTTCGCACCTTCCCTGTGACGGAAGATGGCGAGATCGGTGACTTCCCCGACCGCTACAGTGGCCGCCTGCTGTTGCTCACCAATCCGAATGCGCCCTTGGGTCTGAGTTGGAATGTCGATGAAGTCGCCGCCCTCGCTGTCCGCTGCAGTGGTCTGCTGGTCGTCGACGAGGCCTATGCGGATTTTGCCGAGCAGGACTGTCTCGAGTTGGTGCGGACTTTGCCGAACGTGGTGGTAACCCGTACTCTGTCAAAAAGCTACAGCCTGGCCGGGATGCGGCTGGGCCTGGCGGTGGCGCGCCCGGAGATTGTCACTGCCCTCGACAAAATTCGCGACCACTACAATCTGGACCGCCTGGCTCAGGTGGCTCTGGTGGCGGCCCTGGAGGACCAGGACTATTTCCGAGACTGTGTCGCCCGGATTCGGGCCGGTCGCGAACGCTTCCGGCAGGAACTTCTTCAGCTCGACTACCGGGTCCTGCCCTCCGGTGGCAACTATGTCTTTGCCAGTCCCCCCGACCGGGACGGCCGCCGGCTCTACCAGGGCCTGTTCGACCGCAAGATCCTGGTCCGCTATTTCAGTGACCCGGTTCTGGCCCATGGCGTCCGCATCTCGATCGGCACCGACGAGGAGATGACCTGGGCACTAGCCGCCATGGCCGAAATCGGCTAAAAACGGGAGAGGCCAAGCGCGTGGCGCGAGGTGATAAAAAGACCGAAGCAAGCGTGAAGCCAATCAATCCCGCGGAGAGCCTGCCTTTTCCAAGCCGGGCGATCTCCGATCGCCTGCTTGCCTGGTACGGCCGAAAGGGTCGTGATTTGCCATGGCGGAACACGCGGGATCCTTACCGGGTCTGGCTCTCGGAGGTCATGCTGCAGCAGACGACAGTGGCTGCAGTTGTTCCCTACTACCATCGCTTTCTGGACCGATTTCCCACCCTCCAGGTTTTGGCTGAGGCCTCTCTCGACGAGGTCATTCAGTACTGGGCGGGGCTCGGCTATTATTCGCGGGCACGCAACCTGCACCGTGCCGCCCGGCAGGTTGCTGCCGAATTCGGCGGTAATTTTCCCGACACCCAGGAGGAGCTGTGCGCCCTGCCCGGGATTGGCCGCTCGACGGCCGGGGCGATCTTGTCGATCGCTTTCGATCAGCCGGCGCCGATTCTGGACGGCAATGTGCGCCGGGTTCTGGTGCGTTTGTTCGCCTGGACCGAAGACCCGCGCAGTTCGCGGGCGGAACGCCGCCTCTGGCAATGGGCGGAGGTGTTGACCCCGTCCGACCGGGCTCACGATTATGCCCAGGCCATCATGGATTTGGGCGCCATGGTCTGCGTTCCGCGGCGGCCGTCCTGCCGGTTCTGTCCGCTCAATGACTTCTGCCGCGCCTTTCAAGAGGGCTTGGCCGACATCTTGCCGCTGAAGCGCCCCAGGAAGGCGGTGCCGCTTCGCCGGCAGGCGGTTCTGCTGGCCTGCTGGCAAGCACGATTGCTGGTCACTCGCCGGCCGCCTAAAGGCTTGCTCGGCGGACTCTGGGAGTTTCCGGTTGTCGACTTGAACCAGGCGCAGCCTCACGGGAAGCAGTTGCAGCGGCTGCAGAATGATTTGGGCCTGCCGGGCAATCTTCGGCATTTGGGCACCATCCGGCATGTTTACAGCCATTTCAAGCTGGAACTGGAAGTCCATGCCCTGGACCTGGAAGATCGTCTTCTGGTTGCTGAAGGAGAGCAGCGCTGGTGCCCCATGAATGAACTCTCCCAATTGCCGCTGCACGGCGCGCATGATAAAGCGCTCGAGGTGTTTCTCAAGGACGTGGAAAGGGAATGATTCCTGCATATCCCTGATCTGTCCCCAAGTTTTTTTCAGCGCAAACATGCTGTCTTCCGGACCGTTGGGAGTGCCGAGTATGACCGCTCCGCAAGACAATATTCGCCAGCTGATTATCCGCCAGCGGCAGGCACCCGATCCCGAGTTGGACGACCTTCTGCAGGTTCTGCAAAAGGAGTTCGGGCTTGATGCCTACACCGCCCGGCAGAGACTGATCGGTCCCGGCTTGGCGTTCTTCGGCAAGGGCGGTCGAGACAAAACCCAAGCTATCGCCAAATGCCTGCAGGATCACGGCTACGCCTGCTGGACCGTTCCGCCGACCAAGCCGCAATTTGCCCCGGACCGGTTGCGCGGCCTGGAGATTTCCCAGGATTGCATCCGCTTCGACTGTCAGCGCGGGCCGGTGAACCTGCAACGGGGAACTGCCGTGGTTGCGGTTCTCGCCGATTTATCCGGAGGGCTGATCGACAAACATCTGCAACGGCTGCTGGCCCAGAACACCTACCGGGGTCGGGACGCCCTGCAGGTCCTGGGCCGCGCCGAAATGGCCCAGACCATATATCGCGGCCAACCGGTGTTCGATTGCTACCTGCTCGGCGACGACGGCAGGATCAGAAAGGCCGTCCGGGTTCTGGCCGGACGCTTCAATATCGAAGGACTCGGCGGACGAGCCCGCATGAGCACCACGCAAAACCTGCAGGCGATGGTCAGTCTTGTCGAGGAATATGCCGAACCTCTTCAAATTCACTACGATTTCGGTCTGGGGCAACTGCCGAAATGCCGGGTGTCACGCCTGGCCGACAATCCTGCGGCGACGATCGACAACCTGGACAGCCTGACCTACTATGGCTGGCTGGTCGCCAGCCTGCCGGGCGACGGCCTGGCCCCTTCCGCGCCTGCAGATGAGACCGGCATCTTTGCCGGCACGGTCGCCGCAGCGACTCTTGGCCAGCCGGCGGCTGCCGGTCCTGTGTCGCAGGCCGCAGCCGAAGCCGACCTGCCGGGTTTGACGGGGGTGGCACAAGAGCTGCGGGCAGCGGTCGGCGACGAACCGGCAAAGGGTGCGGTGCAACCCGAGGCCAGACAACCGGGAAAATCTGGCAGGGATTTGCCGGCCCCCCCGGAACGTCCCGAACGCGGTTTTTCCGTGCGCAAAGGGCTGACCATCGGCGCCACCGCCGGCGGCGGCCTGCTCGGGCTGCTGGCGGGTCTGGGGCAGCTCGATCTGTTCGGCCCTCTGCTGCGCTACGCCACAGCGGCGGGGGTCTTCCCGGCGTTGCTGGCGGGCGCATTTTTCTGGGGGGGCTTTTACTTCATCCGCCTGAAGCGGCGGGTGGAGAACACCCCGACCAGTAAAGTCCGCTCCATGGCCATGGGCATGGTGGAGGTTCACGGGCGGGCCAGCCGGCTTTATGCGCTGGTTTCGCCCATGACCCAATCGCCCTGCATCTTTTACCGGCTGCGCAAGTACCGGCGCGACCGGAACGACCGCTGGAAGCTGGTTCGCCAAATGGACAGCCGTCACGTTCCTTTCCAGGTGGATGACGGGTCCGGCCGGGTGACCGTCGACCCGACCGGTGCCTCGGTCCGGGCCAAGACCCGCCGAACCGGCTATCCCGGCGAATCGTCCCTGGCGTTTACCGCCTTCCGGCATGAATACGAGGATGAGAAGTGGGTCGAAGATCTCATTTACGAGGGAACCAGCCTCTATGTCCTCGGTTTTGCCTCTCCTCTCAAGGAGGAGCGGCCGACCCTGCGGGAGCGGGCCGCAGCCCGTCTCCGCGACCTCAAGCTTGACCGTCGGGCTCTGCACCGCTACGATACGGATGGCGATGGTCGAATCAACCCGGTGGAATGGGACGCGGCCCGCAATGACGCCGAGCAGGCCGCCCTGCAGGAACATCTGGCGGAGCGCGGTGTTCGCAAGCGGCAGGAAGAGCATCTGATAATCGCCCGGCCGCGCCAGCGGGGCCTGCCGTTCGTGATTGCCGAAACGATTTCGGAGGCGGCCCTGATCAGGCGCTACGGACTGATCAGTGTTCCTCTGCTGCTGGCCGGGCTGATCGCTGTCGGCTTTGCCGTTTTCAAGGTGCTGGAATACCTTAACGCCTGATTTCCGTTCATAGACAAGGAGATCTCATCATGACAGGCTGGATCGTACTGGGAGTCGTGGTTTTCATTCTGCTGGCGCTGGCGGTCTACGTGATCACCATCTACAATGGTTTCATCGCCCTCAAAAACAATATCGAAAGAAATTGGAGCAACATCGACGTTCTCCTCAAGCAGCGCTACGATGAACTGCCAAAGCTGATCAAGGTCTGCGAAGGCTACATGCAGCATGAACAGAAAACCCTCGAGGCCGTCATCAAGGCGCGCAACATGGCCGGACAGGCCCGCACCGAGGAGCAGAAGATGGAAGCCCAGAACATGCTGTCCGACACCCTGAAGTCCCTCTTCATGGTGGTAGAAAGATACCCCGATCTGAAAGCTGACAAATCCTTCCAGCAGCTTGGCTACCGGATCACCGAACTGGAAGATCAGATCGCCGACCGCCGCGAATTTCTCAACGAATCGGTCAATATCTACAATATCCGGCTGGACCAGTTCCCCGATGTGATCATCGCCCGGCTGTTCAATTTCGGCCGGCGCGAACTCTGGCAGATCGAATCGGCACATCGCCAGGATGTCGAAGTCGCTTTTCAGCATGCTTGAAGGGAAGTCAAGCCAAAGTCTTTGATTTCTTGTGCTTTTCATGATTGTCCCGGCCTGTTTCCTCTGGTATGATTAATTGCTGTTATGGTCATCCAAGGAGACTCGGAAATAACAGGCGGATAAACCCGCTCCCTTCCGGCAGGGGCACATGGAATTAACCAATCCCGCCAGAGAAAATCTGTTCGATCCCGGAGATCTTCTGCGCCTGTTGCGCAGGCAATATCCTACGCGCCCTTACAACCTGACGTATCTCCCCAGCGACCGGCAAAGTGGATCTTTACGGCAATCTCTCTCGGCCGTTTGCCCGCCAGAAATAGAGAAAAACTGCGCCACCGGGGAATGCCAGCGCGTCTGGCAGGCCTCGTTGGACAAAGCCCTGGTTTCGAAGAGTCCCCAGGTTCATGCTTGTCCCAAAAACTTTCTCGGCTTTGTCGTGCCATTGCAGCAACGCGGAGAGACGGTTGGTTTCCTGCTTGGCGGCAGGTTGATCGAGCAAGCGATCTCCTCCCCTGCCAGTGCTTCTTTCATCAGGGACGATTTCTCTGCCGACCGCAAAGGGATCCAGGGCTCCAGCTCGATTTGCCGGTCCGCCTTCGATGAAACAGTCCGTTTCGTCGAGGAAGTCTCCCGAGACCTTCCCCGCTTGGTCGAGGAACAGTTGCATCCACTTGGACTGGCCCGTTTGACCAAAAACCTTGAGTCCCTGCATCTTTTGACGCAGGCAATCGCCGATTGCCCCTGTGAGCAGGACGCCGTCGGCATGACTGTTGAAGCATTGGCCGTTTGGTATGATGTGCCTCGTGTGCTGCTTCGGGTGGGTCATTCGGGACAGAGCAACAACCTTCGGGCCGCAATGGGTTTCAGCCGGGAAGAGATTACGGCCGTCGAGAGTGCCCTCTCCGCGGTGTTCGACAGCGGGTTTTCCGCCGAGCACGGTTTCTCCCAGAAAGCAGAAGGTTTGCTTCTGCACCAGCTGGACTATCAATCCGCCTCACTGATCCCGCTGCGGGACGGCGAACGGCTGTTCGGTCTGGCCATTCTCCTGGACGCCGATCTGCACGATCGCGACCGGACCTTGTGCGATCTCATGCTTGACCGACTCACGTCCCGGATGCTCCAATTGCGTCTCGAAGAGAGCCGCCAGCAGGAGAAGAGCCATGCTGACCGCTTGCTCGGCATGATTTCGGAACTGAGCATGGCCGACAGCCTGCAGGCACTTTACCAGCGTATGCTCGACATGGCGGTTGAACTATGTGAGGTCGAAACCGGCTCCCTGATGCTGCTTGATGAAACAAAGGAGGAACTGAAAATCACGGCAGTGAAGGGCTTGAGCCAGCCGGTGGCCAAAAGCATCGCGATTCCGGTCGGTGAAGGGATCGCTGGGCGGGTGCTTCAGCACGGGCAGCCCCTGATGGTCAACGACATTGAAAAAGACAAACGCGTCGCGGTTCCGAACCGCCCTCGATTCAGGACTAAATCCTTCCTTTGCCTGCCCCTGAAAGCCGGCGATCGGATAGTTGGGGTTCTCAATCTGGCCGACAAAAGCAGCTCTTCGAGTTTCATGGAAAAAGACTTGGCTCTGCTCCAGTCCTTCCTGAAGCCTGCCGGGCAGATGATCGAGCGGATTGCCTTCCTGGAGAAGGTCGGCCATCTGGAAAAGTTGTCGGTTACCGATCCTCTGACCGGTCTGTATAATCGCCGCTTTCTGGAAAGCCGGCTCGATGAAGAGATCAGCCGCAGTCAGCGACAGGGTCAGAAGTTCAGCCTGATTCTGGCGGATCTCGATCATTTCAAAATTTACAACGACGTGCTGGGTCATTTGGCCGGGGACAGGGCACTGCAGAAAGTTGCCGGCATTTTGCGCAATGCCGCCCGGGAAATGGACGTCGTCACCCGTTACGGGGGTGAAGAATTCTGTCTGCTTCTGCCGGGAACCGGGAAAAAGGAATGCCTGTTCGTCGCTGAACGTCTGCGGCGTGCCATTGAAATCGAAGTTTTCCCGGGAGAAAGTCATCTGCCAGCGGAAAGCCTGACCATCAGCCTCGGCGTGTCTGCCTATCCCGAGGATGGCAGGACTCTTGACAGCCTTCTGCATGCGGCGGATCTTGCCCTTTATCGGGCCAAGCACAATGGTCGCAACCGCCTGGTCCTTTACCAGTCCGACTTGTCGCAAATTCTGGCTTCCACGGGGCAGGCCGAATGATTCGCCCTTCGCCGCCAGCCTCCTTTTCAGTCTGCTGCCGTTAATAAGGCATCATCCTCTGCGGACCTTCTGACTTTGACAAGCGGGTTTTCTATTTTATGCTTTATTAGGGTGGACTAAAGGGGCTCATGGTTGCTGACGATAGGGCGTGCCTGCCGGACGCCGGATTTTCCGGGATTCTGCCCAGGCCGTCGGTTGCGGCAACGCAAGGGGGGAAGCTTGAAAAACTGGTTTCGCCGCCTGACACTGCGCGGCAAAGTCCAGACCGTCATCCTGGCGACGACCACGCTTGTCCTGCTCCTGCTGTTTCTGTTTCAGGCTTTATTGCAATATGTCGAGCTGAAACAGTCAGTCCTTGAAGACGCCGGTCTGCTGGCCGAGAACATCGCCGCTCGGGGCACAGAGCCCCTGCTGACCAATGACCGGGCGGCAGCAAAGCAGGTGTTAAGAGAGTTGGCCGCCCGGCCGAACATCGTCTGCGGCCAGTTCTTTGATCGGCAGGGCAACTTGTTAGCCGGTTACGGCCAGAACCTCAGCCCCGACTACCACCAATTCTTTCAACAGCGAACGAGCCCGAGTTCCCATTTCAAATTCTACCTTGACCATGTCTGCCTGCATCAGCCGGTGATGCACGAGGGCGCATGGCTCGGCACGCTGGTCATGCAAGCCAGCCTTCTCGACATGCAGCAGGGCATGCTGCATTTTACCGCGACCTGGGGATTGACGATCCTGGCCGGCTGGCTGTTCTCCTGGCTGCTCAGCCGCAAGTTCCGGGACATCATCTCCGCGCCGATCGAAAGATTGGCCCTGGCCATGAAGAATGTTTCCCAGAACCAGAACTACGCGCTGCGCATCCAGGAAAGCGGCGACCCGGAACTGCGGCAGTTGACCAACGGTTTCAACGACATGCTGCAACAGATCGAGCTGCGGGACAGCGAACTCATCCTCAACCGCGACCGTCTGGATCACATGGCGCACCATGATTCCCTGACCGGCCTGCCCAATCGATTGTTGTTCAATGATCGCCTCAAGCAGGCCATTCAGCGGGCCGAGCGGTCCAAGCGGCCCCTTGCCCTGATTTTCATCGACCTCGACCGCTTCAAGAACATCAATGACACGCTCGGCCATGACATCGGCGACCTGGTGCTGGTCGAGGCGGCCCACCGCCTTGAGCAAAGTCTGCGCAGGAGCGATACCATCGCCCGTCTTGGCGGCGATGAGTTCGTTGTCATCCTCGAAGATTTCGAATCGCAGCAAAGCGTGGGCCGCATCGCCCGCAAAATCATCAATGAACTTTCCGAGGAATGCCAGATTATCGACCATCGACTTTATGTCACAGCCAGTCTCGGCATCAGCTTCTATCCGGACAACGGCACCGACCTGACGACCTTGAAGCGCTGCGCCGATATCGCCATGTTCCGAGCCAAGGAGATGGGCCGCAACAATTACCAGTTCTACCTGCCGGGCATGGGTGACAGAGCCCGCCGGATGCTCTCTTTGGAAGGCGATTTGCGCGAGTCCCTCGACAAACAGCAGATGCGCCTTTTCCTCCAGCCCCAGGTTTCCATGAAAAGCGGCCGGGTCTGCGGCGTCGAAGCCCTGTTGCGTTGGGAACACCCGAAGCAGGGCATCATTCTGCCCGGAGAATTCATCCCGCTTGCCGAGGAGACGGGTCTGATCGTACCTCTTGGCGAGTGGGCAATCCGGGAGACCTGCCGCATGGCCCGCGCCTGGCAGAAGCGCGATTTACCGTCGCTCTGCTTTGCCGTAAATGTCTCCCCCCGGCAGTTCCGTCAGCCCAACCTGGTGGAAATGATCCAGGAAATCCTCGAGGAGACCGGTCTGCCGCCCCATCTGCTCGAACTTGAAGTGACCGAGACCCTGCTGATGAGCGATGTCGAGGATGCGATCGAGAAGATGTCGAAATTCAAAGAGCTGGGCATCCTCCTGGCAATCGATGATTTCGGATCCGGTTATTCATCCCTGAGTTACCTCAAGCATTTTCCGATCAACAAGCTGAAAATCGACCGCAGTTTCATCAAGGACCTCCATCTGGACAAAAACGATCTGGCAATCGCCGCCTCGGTGGCCTCCCTGGCCAAGGTCATGGAACTGGACGCGCTCGCCGAGGGGGTGGAGACCAGGGCGCAGGAAAGCGCCCTGCTCGGGCTGGGTATGGAATGGGCGCAAGGCTTCCTCTATCAGAAGCCGGTGGCTCCCGAGCAGTTCGAGGACTTCATGCGGGAAATCAGGGAAACGGGGTTGGGTTTTTCTACGGCTGCTGCCCGAAGTGAACAAGCCCGCGAAGAGGGGAATGGGCATCAGGACTAGAGGTTCCTAGGCCAAGAGTGGGCAGCTGCTGCCCTGACATTCACGATTTTTGTCCTGCTGGCGGCAGGGGAAGAGGTCTGCAGCCTCGAGCTGGACCGGCAGGAGTCGCGATGAAAGGCTGGCTGCCGACCGCAGAGCCAAAACACAGTCCCGCTGGCAGCAGCGGGCGGCGTGCTGGGCCGCGATGTCGGCAATCGCTTCCTGGACCGCAGACTGCACCTGCCGGCGTTCGGCAGGTTTGAGAGGATTGGCCTCGAGGATGAGGCTGAAGGCCACACCGACGCCTGTCGCTGCCCCGCAAATGCCCATATAGGCGCAACTGCCCCCTGCCATCTGGCTGCCCCGGCGAATCCCGGTCCGGATGTGCTCTTCCGAAAGCGCTCCGCCCTGATTGCGGAATGCCGCCAGGATAATTCCGGGGACCAGGCCATGGTGTTCCGGACCATTGACCGGAATGGCGGGATGTCGGCGGATTCTTGCGAACAACGCCAACAGGTCGGTCTCACCGGCCGTCAGGCAGAGATGTTCGATTACCGTCAGGGCGTCTTCGGCGTGGCAGCGGTCGCAGACGAAATGTCCCGCTTCGCAATGTGCCTGGGCTTGCATCGCTTTCCTGCAGTACCAGCATTCGACATCCTGGTCGATGTTGGAATACACCAGAGGCGCAGCGCAAACCATGCAGCCGGCAGCATGACGTTGCGTCGACCGGGCCATGTCCGCCGGTCCGGCCCCGGTGTTCGGCGTTTCCGGCGGCAGGGCGCAGCAGCTGTCCTCCATCTCCAGGTTGGCGACGCCGCCATCCAGGTTCAGCAGGAACACCTGATCGCCGAGACTTTCCGCCAGCTGTCGCGGCAGCTGGGCCGTCATGCCGGCATGCAGAACGGTGCCGTCCGCCAGCGACAAAGCCATGCCCGGACCGCGATACACGACTCCGACCAGTTCGGAAACAGCGGGCCGCCGGGCCTCGAAGGTGAGGGAGAAGAACGGGTGATCCCTGACTGTCCGATAGGGGAAGCGTTTCAGCAGGCGGATCGCGACAAAGCCGGTTTCGTCGAGGATGCCGACCAGGTCCTTCTGGGTCAGGGCCCCGCCGATGCATTCTCCGCGCAGGGTTTCATCGTTCTTGATGGCGGCGGGCGGCTCTGCATCACAGATCACGTCCGACATCACCAGGCGGCCCCCGGGCTTGAGAGCCCGAAAAATCTCGGCAAAGGCACGACGCTTATGCATGGAAAGATTCATGACGCAGTTGGACAAAATCAGGTCGGCGGAACTGTCCGTCAATGGCAGGTTCTCCAGGTAGCCTTTGCGAAACTCCAGGTTGGCGTAACCGAGGTTGCGGCTGACGGCCGTGGCGGTGCTGTTGGCGATGGCGAGCATGTCTTCAAGCATGTCGATGCCCAGGACCCGGCCTTGCCGACCGGTCAGTCTGGCAGCGATGAAACACTCGATGCCGCGGCCGCTGCCCAGATCGACGACGGTTTCCCCGGGTTGAATTTCAGCGTCCAGGACCGGGCTGCCGCAGCCGTATCCGCGGAAGCGGAATTCCCGGGGGATATGGTCAATGAGAGCTTCGTCGTAACAGACCGGATTGAGGATATCGTCATTCTCGCGGGCGGCTGCTTCGGTGTAGAAGTCCTTGACCGCCTTGCGGCTGTCACGATCCGCCAGGGACATAAGGCAGTTGCTGTGGACCAGCGCGACCTCGCCGTGGCTGCCGCAGGACTCCAGAATATCGCCCATTTTCAGGCGCAGGCGCGGCGGGCCATCATCCGACTGGGGCCGGGCTTCCCGGCTGATCAGCCAGAGCATCGATTGTTCGTAGAGCGGCAGGTAAGGATCGCAGCCGACGAATTCGCCGCAGTGGCAAAAGCTGTGATCGGAATCGCCGCCCCCCAGGTAAAAGCCCAGGGGTGAGCTGGTATTGACCACCGAGGAGGCGCGGATGCTCTGCATGACGCTGCTGTTCTGCCAGGCATGATAGAGGCCGGTTTCCAGCGGCGTTGCCAGCTGCGGGATGCCGACCAGCGCCGCCGACGGATAAAGCTGGCCATCCGCGCCGATTGCCAGGGCTTCCCAGCCGCTGGTGCTACCGTCGTGGTAGGTCCCGCTCGGAGCGAATATCTGGCTGCGCAAACTTTCCAGGTTGTCGATGCCGATGCCCCGAGATTCAGCCCGCTGACTGGCCAGTTGGAGCTGTTCAAAGATTTCTGCGGGCGTCGCAAACTGTCCGGCATCGCCGCGGCCGCGAATGAAATACCACATGAAATGGATGCCGGCAGCGCCGCAATCGGCAGCGAAGTCGACCACCCCGCTCATGTCACCCAGGTTGCTGCGCTCCACGCACATGGAGACGTTGAAGGGAGCCCCGACCTGCTGCAGCCAGTTCAGCTGGCTGCTGAGTTGGCGATAAGAGCCTTGACCGCGGATTTGATCGTGGCGGGTTTCCAGGCCGTCAACACTGACCTGCAGGTGGATGCGACGCAAATCCCAGCCGCGGCGGCTGAAAGTCTGCTGCAGAAGCAGGCCGTTGGTGAGAATGACCACGCGACTGTCAGGCAGGGCCAGGAGCCCTTCGATAATTTCGGCAAACTCGCGGTGGACCAAAGGTTCACCGCCGGTCAGGGAGAAAATCCGGCAGCCGTGGCGATAGGCCTCAGCCGCCCGTTCGAGAACCGCCGCCGCCGGCAGCTCACTGGCATCATCCGGCGAAGACGCGAACAGGCAGTGGCTGCAGGTCATATTGCAGCGGTTGGTGATATGGAACCAGAGTTCGCGCAAGTGCTCGTTGCGGAGCAGCTCGGCCCTGCCCGGAAAATGACTGAAGGCGGGGTCGGGCAGGCGCTGCAGAAAGTAGCTGCTGCGTTCCTCTTCGCCGACACACCCGCCGCGCGCGATGTCCTGCAGGAGCGCATCGCCGGCGCGATTGGGGACGAACCAGACCGGATGGTCGCTGCGCAGGTAGATGGGCACGCCGTCGTACTCGTAGCGTGACCAGAGGTCAGGGTTGTAAGCCATCAATGGGTCCTCGGGCAGTTAGTTTTCGTCAAGAAACGGTTCTTTTCGCCATGGCGGCGTCAATCTGCGAGCTTGCTTGTGCGGCGTGCCGATGTACGCCTCCGCGCAAGCTCTTGATTTCCTTGCCATGACAAAAAACTCCTCGTTTCCAAATCGAAAACTCCACTGTGCCCATCCTGGTTTTCCGGATGGACACCAGTTAGCGGTTGGAGAGCTCATTGTTTTCGCGGCCGGCTGCGCCATTGGTTATCCGGAGCCGGTCTGCCGGCTCCGGGATGTCGCGGCATTATAGTCGCAAAACGCCCTCCTGACAATATGAGTCAAGATTCAGGCGTGATTGCGCAGCTTCAACTCCAGGGGGGCGGGAAACAGATAGGTTTGCTGCTGCAGATAATTCTGGTCGTATTTGCGGACATAATGATCAATCAGGGTGAGAGGAACCAGCAGCGGCACCAGTTGTTTGGCATAACGGTCGATGTATTGCAGACACTCCTGCTTTTCATCGCCGGACAGGTCTCTCTTGAAGTAACCGAGCATGTGCTGCAGAACGTTGACGTTCTTCTTGACCGTGGTTTTGAGACGCATCGCTCTGATGAAAGCCTGCTGGTAGAGCTCGAAGAGCTCATCCACCGGGTACTCTTTGACCGCGGCGACGAGCTTGCCCAGGCGACGATAGATCTCGGGGCTGTGCGAAAGCAGCTGCAGTTTGTGTCGGGTGTGGAAGCCGATCAGTCCGCGCGGGGTCTTGTCCTGTTGGAGGAGTTCGCGCCACCGCTGAAAGGCGAAAATGCATTCGATGAAATTTTCCCGCAAGCGGTGATCGTGCATGCGACCTTCCTCCTCCACCGGCAGCAGCGGGAAATGCTCCATGAAAGCCCGGGCGAACACACCGACACCGGTTTTGGCCGGCATGCCGCCAGCCTTGCCGTAAACCTTGACCCGTTCCATGCCGCTGGAGGGGGAGCGGCTCTTGAAAATAAAGCCGCAAAGCTCCTCTTTTTCCAGGGCCTGCAGGCGGACCGCAGCCCAGTCCTGCATGCGCTCCGTATAGTCAATACCGGTCTTTTGAGTGATCAGACGAGGGTTGTCCGAGTCTCCCACCAGGCGCAAGGCTTCCCGGGGTGTCGGCAGGCCGATTTCCACCTCCGGACAAACCGGGACATAGTCCACGTATTCGGCAAGCGTTCCGGTCAAAAAAGTATCGCGTTTATGACCACCGTCGTAGCGAACCTGCTGGCCCAGCAAGCAGGCACTGATACCCAAGCGAATTTTCTCCATGCCACTCTCCAGGAATTCGTAATTGCCGGTTGGAAGAAAGACAGTCCTTGTCGGTTTCTGCTAAACTATCCTAGCAGATAAAAGGGAATCAATGGAGTCCAAGAGTTCTTTATGAAAAATTCCGCCGTTCCGGTGAATCGATGTCGCTGCCTGAATGATTGCAAAGTCAACCCCGACGGGGATTTTGTCCTGTACCGGATGCTCGCTTATCGTCGACTGGGGTGGAATTTCGCCCTGCAGCGGGCCGCGGAATGGGCCGCAGAGCTCGACAAGCCGCTGGTGGTTTATGAGGAGCTGGCGCTGGAGGGGCCTTGGGCCAGCCAGCGCTCTCATGGTTTCGTCCTGGACGGCATGCGTGACCATTTGCAAAGGGCCGGCGATCTGCCGGTCTGCTATTACCCTTTCCTGGAGCCGGAGCCGGGTGCGGCCGGCGCGCTGCTGGAGACTCTCTGCGAGCTGGCCTGTCTGCTGATCGAGGATGATGCCCCGGTTCTGAACAGCAAAGGCTGCCCGGCGGAAACCGCAGCGCAGCGGAACATCGCGGTCGAGGCCGTCGACAGCAACGGCCTGCTGCCGCTGGCTGCCGGCGAGAAGGTTTATCCCACCGCCTACAGCTTCCGCCGGTTTCTGCATAAGGAACTGCCCGGCCACCTGCTCGAGCCCCCTGCCGCCGAGCCGCTCGACCAACTGCCGGTCCCGGAAGCCTGCCCCTTGCCGGAGCAGATCAGGGAGACGTTTCCGCCGCTGACTTTGGAGCAGCTGGAAGACCGTCAGGCTCTGCTGCAGAATCTAGCTCTCGGCCGCCCCAGGCCGGTCGCCGATCGTCCGGGCGGGAACGAGGCGGCAAACGAACAGTGGCAACTGTTTTTCGACGATCGCCTGGAACAATATCCCGACCTGCGCAACGAACCTCAGCACCGGGGGACCAGCGGACTGTCCGCTTACCTGCGGCACGGCCAGATCTCCGTCCACCAGATTTTCCACGAGCTTGCGGAAAGCCAGAATTGGTCCCTGCAGAAGCTGGGGCCCAAGCCGACCGGCAAACGCAGTGGCTGGTGGGGCATGAGCGGCGCTGCCGAAGCATTCCTGGACGAACTGGTCACCTGGCGTGAGCTCGG